>Ga0209501_10001407_pt1 | contig 26607 bp, 21 predicted proteins | sample ArcticOcean_MG_C_4_FD_187434 | JGI IMG/M metagenome (GOLD analysis project Ga0209501, IMG submission 187434) | Marine microbial communities from western Arctic Ocean - ArcticOcean_MG_CB4_134 (SPAdes) (version 2) | ecosystem: Environmental > Aquatic > Marine > Oceanic | place: Arctic Ocean...
CTACAACTCAAAGAGAATTCACCAGACTCTCGGTTACAGAACACCTGACGAATTCGAAGAAGAACACCGCACTAAACTCGCCGTCTAAATTCTATTTCCGGTGTCCACTTTCATTGGTCTATCGCAGTTGAAGGGTGGTGGCGGTTGCGTACCACCCCCATCAAGACGCAAACAACCTGTGCCACCCGGCGAAGCTGCGCCGTGTTCCACGAGATTTACACGAGACCGCCACTCACCCTGACTGGCGACTGAAAAACTCGAAATTCCAGACTTACCCGCCCCGGTCCGTAAACTGCTTCCCGGACAGAGTGCTAGACTCCCCGCCCGCGTGACGGGCTTGTTCAGAGGAAGTACACGAAAGGACGGGATTAGTGCGAGCGATTCTTGGGTTCTGGTTCACCTACGTGGTCGGCGTCTGGATTTGCTGGGGGCTGTACGGCTCGCGGTTCGGCCGAGCGACCGGTGGCCTGCAGGGCAATAACTGGATGGCGGCAATTGGAGTGGGCGTTTCCTACCTGGTGGTCTCGTGGCTGCTGGTGCAGTTTGTTGTGTTGCCGATGCTGAAGAAGAAAGGCATCGATGACGGGGACTACACGCCCAAAGGTAAGAAGATTGGACGTATCGCCGGGCTGCTGGTCGCCAGCGGCGCGGTCAGTCTCTCGTACGCTTTGAAATACTGTCCGAGCGGTCACGGCCAGGTCATGCCGCTCGTCTTTTGTGGAGTCCCGCTGGTCAGCATTCTGTACGCGCTGATCACGAAGCCGCCAGCCAAAGAGGCCTGGTCGACACTCTATAAGGGGCTGTTTGCGACGGGGTTCGTGCTGCTGCTCGTGTTTGGCTGGCAGATGATCGGCCTGAAAGAGATTGCCGCGCACGGCGGCGCGCACGCCGCAAAAGAACCGAATCAACTCTGGATGCTCGCCACCGCATGGACAGTCCTCAGTTGGGGGCTGTATGTCGCGTTGATCCACGCTGGCAGCGTCGCCATGAAGGGCGACAACAAACTGTGCAAGAGTCTCAGGGCTTTGACGCACGTGGGCGAAGGCTACTTTGTCGTGAACATTGTGGTGCTCGGCGCGTACGTCTTTTTGCTGAGTGGCGACCCGATCGCTGAACAGTTCTCGCCGGATGGAGGCGTCAAGTCACTGATCGCCGGCCTGTTCGGCGTGGGCGGAAACCTGTGCATCATCCTGGCGATCAATCGTCTGGGCCCCACCGGACCATTGACTGTTCCGCCGCTCGTTTTCTCTGGAGCACCGGCAGTTAACACGCTGGTGTTTCTGATCCCCATCTTTCAGGCGAACGACTGGGCGGCTCCGGAAGGATTTCCGCTGCAGCAGTTGATCATCACGATCCTGATCGGCGCTGCCGGCGTGGTGCTGGTGACTCGGTTCAAGCCACTGCCGCCGACTCCCAAAGTTCCGCCTGCCGATTCTGGTCAGGCGAGATCCTGATGCGCCGCAGGCGTATCGCCTGCCACAAGACGTCACGAAAACGGCGAGGACTAACCAGCAAACACTGTCGCCTCTTGCCGATTCACGGCCCTGTTTGCATAGTTCCGCGACGAGTGGGCGATCGCTTCCTCGGCGACTGGACCGATTGCGACGGCTACAAATCGCTGACCGCGTCAGCGATATCTTCGTCAGTTGGATTCTCACGCCGATCAAATGCCTGCGCGATGTGAACGCGTTTCTCTTCGCAGTAGGCCACCACCACAAGGCGAAGGCCGCCACTCTTACCTCCACCCGGTAAAGCCCAGCGGACCTTCAAAACCTTTCCGCCACCCGGACTGGCCTTCATGGGCGAGACCGAACTCCCCAGAGCATTACGACAATCGCCCGTTGAAAAGTAGCCGCAGAGAAACTCTTGAAGTGCCTGTTTCTCTTGCTCGTAAGCCTCAGGCGTCATCCTTTGGCGCAATTCGGCCAGCAGCTTCGCGTCATCGCCGACCTGCCACTTTCCATCCTGCGGCTCGTAATGCATTACCAGTCGGCTCCGGCTCCATTGTCAGCCGCAGCGAGGATCTCGTCGTCGTTCAACAGCGGCAGGTCCATCCACGGGTCGTCTTCGACGATCTGCTGCAATGCAATTCGCATGTTGACCGCGGTCGGTCTTCCAGTGCGGCGGTAGGTGTCCCAGGCCAGTTGCCATCCCGGGTTCTCGTGCGAGAAATCGGACGCCTGGCGGGACGACAGGCCCGAGAAGTACGAAGTCACCGCAGACACAAGAATTAAGGCGTCGGCGTCAACGAACTGAAAGTGCTCCGGGCACGACTCCAGCAGGACCGGCTTCGAACCGTCCCACTCGCTGACCTGTTTTGCAATCCCCTGAGCTTCGATCTCGCCAATCAGACGCTGGTTGTACTTCGCGACCACCGGGCCCTGCTGAAGGGCAATGTATGAGTTGCCCGTGATCGTCTCCGCGCGGTCCCGGAGCGAGGCGAGGTCGAGATAAAACAGCGCCTTGTTGAGCACGACGGTATTGAGCCGATGGTCGGGCGCGGCATTGAGCACGGCGCTCGCCGCCTCAATCAACCGTCGGCTTTTCTCGTTGACGTCCATCGTTTCATCCCCCGCCCGGAATCAGACGATCCACATGGTACGACGCCTCTGAACCGTCGACAACACGACCCCTTCGGGTGACGACGTGGACAGCATGCCGTTTGCAACGCGCGAGCAATCTGGACGCAAACGAACGAAAACTGCAGGCATGGCTCAATGAACGACATCGGCAAACGGAAACGTGAAACACAGCGGTGGGTGATTGCCCTGTTCCGTGACGAGCCCAAAACTGAGCAACCTGAAACGGGTGCGGCGGCTGCGATCGGACCGTCGTGATCGCCAGCAAGGTGGCGATGGACGAACCCCCGAAAGCCATCGAGTGCTTCCCGTCCGGCGCGCCCGTCGTGATCGGCATGAGCGCCGGTCCGGACAACGTGTTCCCTGCCGACACCACCTGCCCGCTCTCAAAGAATCCGTCGTAACTGAACCCGGTACCCCACCCCGCGCTGCGATGGCCGAAGCGACGGGAATCCGCGTGTCGCCCGAACGCCGCCGCAAGAAAGCTGAGCGACATTACAATGCCTGTCCTTGTTCTTCTTTCGCAGGTGCGTCCAGGACGACGTCGGAGGCGTCACATCGCCGCTTCAGATCGGCTGGAAGCCCGTGCCCGGCCTACCCGCGGACGAACTTGCGGGCCTCTGTCGCCAAGCAGTCGACCGCGTCCGTCTTGCCGGCACGCGCTCTGTTCAGCAATCGCACGAAGGAATCTTCCCGAGGCAGCCCTCCAGATGGAATCGGGTGTTCCTCTGTCAGGTACAGAAGATGTCCGGTTCTGCATGGGAATTCCACCGGTTTCCAGGTTTTCTCACAGATTTCTGCTCCGGTGGCGCGTGGACCGTATCCCGGTACGTTTTACGCAAGCCTCAACCGCAGTGCCGCTCGTTGAAGCACGTTTGAGGCAGCCTGTGCGACCTGACTTTTAGGCAGGAACCCAAACTGAACTACATGTTCCTTGACGGACTTATACAGCCTCAGTACCGTCCGCCGCCCAATGATTTGGTCCCTAATGTCAGTCAGACGTTGCGAGTTCTGACGATGGACTCTACTGCCGATGGAATCACGAATGGGACAGAGCCGACTGCTCTATCGGCGTCTTCTTGTGCTGCGGTACAACCTGCATGGGGAGGCGTCACCGGAGCACGATGCGTCTATCAACGATCATCGTGAGTTCCTGAAAACGACAGTTAAGATTGTAGCGAACAGCCCTCACGCAAGGGACACCTTTGTGGCTTCGATTGAGGAACTGGTTCGTGAACTGGAACGAGCGCGGAGTTCTGTTGAGTCCGTGGAGAATTGGATAGAGACGGTAGCCTTGCCGCGCCTCAACGACCTCAGTGATGCGTTAAAGAACGATGACGTTTAAGGAAGTGAACAGGTTGTACGATAGTGATGTCAGCAATTGCCAGAATTCCGGGCCGAGGCAGATTTCTGAGAATTCACGCTAACTGTTTGATTTATTGAGGTTACGCGCGTATTGTCCGCACGTTTTCAAAGCGATGCGGTCGAATTCTTCATCTGTCGGGACGGAACTTGCCGAACAGGGGTCGAGGATGCCACACGATGAGTTAGGCGATGAGAGGTTCCCTGCCATCAGCCAGCTTGAAGAAAAAATCGATAAGCTTCGTAAGAAGACAGAAGATCGGCTTGCGCTTGATGCCGGGGCGTTCAGATCCAATGAATGCCGCGACTTAGACCTTGCTGTCTGCCTCGCCGGTCGTCAGGCGTTCACTGAGTTGGCGGATTACACAACGCCAGACGATATCGGCAGTACAATGCGATGCGTCGTCGAATCACTGCGAGACGCCTTGACCGAAGCCCGACAGGTTCTGGACTCGAGCAAGTATGTGGATGCGGACAAGTTTCGCAGTTCGCTCGAAGAGAAGTCCGATTTGGTGACTGGCGTGCTCGGTGGGCAGTCGCTTGAAGAGTTACTTGAATCTCTTCTGTGTGCTTGATTCAAACTGTCCCTGCAGAGCCGTGCTTAAGTCCGCAAATACCAGCAGGTGGCAGGCGTGAGTACTTCCGCACACCAGCAATTTGACGAACTATGCGCGAAGCAGTTCTTGCGCTGTTCGGCCCAAATCAAGGCATCTGCTTTAGATCGCCAACTCAATCTGCGAGGCTTCCTATCTCGTAAGGAATCTGAGCTAGTCCAATACCGCAATGACTTGGCGAATCTCGCAGCGCGGGTGCATATGCTCCGCGAGGCGATCGATGGCGGGCGCATCAATAGCGGATTCGCACAGAAGTGTATTGGCTGCCTTGATGACGTCTTCGAAAAGATCGGGGATGCGATCAGCCATCTGGCCGGAAAGCAACAGGCGCGACAAAACGCTCTCAGTTCTCTTGGCGATGCCATTTCGCGACTCGACGCGACAAGAAAGGAGGCTCACCAACTAGTTGAAGGTGCAGACGCCAAGCTCATCAAGCATGCTGAGCCAGTTGTATTCATCGGACACGGCCGTTCGTTGGTGTGGCGGGAACTCAAGGACTATCTGGCCGATAAGCTGAACTTGAAACACGAAGAATTCAATCGGGTCGATCCAGCAGGGAAACACGTTGCTGAACGGTTAAGCGAGATGTTGGACAAGGCGGATTTCGCATTTGTTGTGCTAACAGCAGAAGACGAACACAAAGACGACACGATCCATGCGAGAGAGAACGCAATCCATGAGGTTGGACTCTTTCAAGGACGGCTGGGATTCACAAGGGCGATTGTGTTACTTGAAGATGGCTGTCACGAATTCTCGAACGTTTCTGGTGTTCAGCGCCTACAGTTCGGAAAAGGGAGCATTAGCGATTGCTTTCATCGACTCGATGACATTCTCAAGCGAGAAGGTCTGCTGTAATGAGCCGACGACGGCCCGATCCGCGGACGTCCGGGAATGGACCATGTCGCTGCGGCTGGCTCCGGACGCGTGCATGCTGCGGACATGGCAGGAGTTCGAGGATCGCGTGCAACACGTCCGAGCCGATCCGCTGACCGGGATCCTGTGGGCGTAGTGGTCGGTTTGAGTCTCGGAATTAGCTCAGCATTCGCCCGATTGGTGGCCGCCCTCAATGGTATCTGTGGGTTCGCGCGGATCAATCCCGCTGACAACATGTTCGTCGATACCATTCTTCGAATGGCCGGAACGCGTGGTTGCCGATCGCCGTGGCCAGCACTTCCAGCCGCAGCCATTCGGCTGACGGCTGCTGGAAGCTCCCGCCACGGCAAGAGCGACAACGGCTCTAAACGACGCAAAGTGTGGCTGTCCAACTATACTCCCGCCCTTTAACCCGATCTGAGAACTCCACTGAGAATTTTACGTCTATGGCTCGTCGAGGAACTCGCTCGCAGAAGGGCACGTCGGAGCGGCAGGAAATTGTGATTCGTGGCGCTCGTGAGCATAACCTCAGAGATGTGTCGCTGACGCTGCCGAAGAATCAGCTCATCGTCATGACTGGCGTGAGCGGTTCCGGCAAAAGCTCGCTCGCGTTCGACACACTGTATGCCGAGGGACAGCGGCGATACGTCGAATCGCTGTCCAGCTACGCGCGGCAGTTTCTGGGGCAAATGCCCAAGCCCGAAGTCGATTCGATTACGGGTCTCGCCCCGTCGATTTCGATCCAGCAGAAGGCCAGCGGACGCAATCCACGCAGCACCGTGGGCACGATCACTGAGATCTACGACTACCTGCGCGTGTTGTACGCCCGGGTCGGACAACAGAACTGCCACCAGTGCGGGCAGCCCATCACCGCGCAGTCGACCGAACAGATCATCGACACGATCGCCCGCCTGGAAGCCGGCACGAAATTCTCTGTCCTCGCGCCAGTCATCCAGGGGCAGAAGGGTGAGTACCGCGACCTGTTCGAGGACCTGCTGAAACAGGGCTTCGTGAGGGCTCGTGTGGACGGAAAAATCGTCCCGCTGGCCGACGACCTGAAACTCGATCGCCAGATGCGGCACAACATCGAGGTCGTCGTGGATCGCCTGGTGGCCGGCAAGGCCTCGCGCACACGGCTGACCGAAGCCGTCGAGCAGGCGCTGAAGCTGGGGAATGGCAACCTGGTTGTGTTGAAGGATGAAGGCGGAAGGATGAAGGATGAAGACCCGGACGGTCAGAACTTCATCCTTCCGGCTTCATCCTTCATCCTTTCTTCTGACTTCGCCTGCACTTCATGCGGCATCAGCTTCGAACCGCCGTCACCGCAGCTCTTCAGTTTCAACAGTCCGCAGGGGATGTGTCTGGACTGCAACGGCCTGGGAGAGCGATTCGAGTTTGTGCTCGAATCACTCGTCGTCGATGAGAAAAAATCGCTCTGGACGGGAGCGCTCGCGATTCTCGGCGCGATCAAGGGTATCGGTCGCTGGCGGAGGCACATCTATCAGGGTGTTGGCCGGGCGATCGAGACAGACCTCGGCCTCGATGACGACGCGGTCCTTAAGACACCGTGGGCAAAGCTCGCGGACGAGACAAAGCAGCTTTTCCTGTACGGACTGGGCGGCCGGCACATTACGTATGAATGGCGATACCGCGGCGGCATCTGGAAACACGGCGGCACATTCGACGGGTTCATCCCTGAACTCCTCGAAGGCTATCGCAAGACAAACAACCCCATGCGTCGCAGGCAGCTTGAGAAACACATGCGGTTCGTGGACTGCTCAAGTTGCAAAGGCGACCGGCTGAATCGGCAGGCAACGGCGGTGACGTTGAGCGGAGTGGCAACGGCCCCGACACGAACCGCCCGCTCCTCCGCTCGCCGCCCTCCGCCCTCCGCCCTCACGCTTCCCGACGTTTGTCGGCTCGATATCGCATCCGCCGCCGCGTTCTTCGATTCGCTTGAGCTGACAGAAACGCAGCAGTTCATTGCCGAAGAGGCGGTCAAGGAGATTCGCGGTCGGCTGGGGTTTCTGCTGCGATGTGGACTCAACTACCTGACTCTGGAACGCACAGCGCCGACACTGTCCGGTGGCGAGAGTCAGCGCATCCGACTCGCTGGTCAGATTGGCTGCGGACTGGTGGACGTCGTTTACATTTTGGACGAACCGTCGATCGGACTGCACCCGCGCGACAACCGCATGCTGCTCGAGTCTCTGTGCGACCTGCGAGATCAGGGCAACACGGTGATCGTTGTCGAGCATGACGAAGAAACCATGCAGGCGGCCGACCACATCATCGACTTTGGTCCCGGCCCCGGCGTACGCGGCGGTGAAGTCGTTGTCGCCGGTTCGCTGGCGGACGTGAAGAAATCAAAAAAGAGTCTCACCGGGCAGTACCTGTCAGGTCGCAAACAGATCGCCGTCCCCGAACAGCGGCGTCAGCCCGATGCTAAGAAGAAGATCACGATCCGCGGCGCGACTCATCACAACCTCACCGGAGTCGATGTCGAGTTCCCGGTGGGACTGTTTATCTGCGTGACGGGCGTCAGTGGGTCGGGCAAGAGTTCGCTCGTTAATGACATTCTGTGGCAGACGCTCAACCGCGACGTCAACGGCGGCAAAGGCACGCCGGGCCAGCACAAACGAATCAACGGACTGCAGCATGTCGACAAGGCGATCGACATCGATCAATCGCCCATCGGCCGCACCCCGCGGTCGAACCCGGCAACGTACGTCAAGTTGTTCGATCTGATCCGCGACCTCTATTCGAAGCTGCCGGACTCGAAGATTCGAGGCTACAAACCAGGCCGCTTCAGCTTCAACGTCAGCGGCGGCCGCTGCGAGCACTGCGAGGGTCATGGCGCGACAAAGCTCGAAATGGATTTCCTCGCCGACATCTGGGTGACGTGCCCGGTGTGCAACGCACGCCGCTTTCATCACGAAACTCTGGAGGTTCGTTTCAAAGGCAAGAACATCGCGGAAGTGCTCAACATGGATGTGCAGGAAGCACTCGAGCACTTCGCGAATATTCCAAAGATTTACAGGCTGCTGCAGACACTGCATGACGTCGGGCTCGACTACCTGAAGCTCGGACAGCCGTCGCCAACGCTGTCCGGCGGCGAAGCGCAGCGCATCAAGCTGGCGCGGGAACTCGGCAAACGATCGACAGGCTCGACGATCTATCTGCTCGACGAACCGACAACCGGTCTGCATTTCGCGGATGTCGAAAAACTGCTGGAAGTTCTGCACGGATTTGCTGAAGCAGGCAACACGGTGCTGGTCGTCGAACACAACGTCGACGTCATCAAGACGGCCGACTGGCTGATCGACCTCGGCCCCGAAGGCGGAGCCGGCGGCGGTACGATCGTCGCCTGCGGAACGCCGGAGGAGATTGCGGCGTGTCCGGAGTCGCATACAGGGGCAGCGTTGCGGGACGCGCTGGGAGGGGCCAAGGGTCGAGGGTTGAGGGCTAAGGGGAAAAACGAAGAATCCCTTCGCAACGCAGCCCGCAGCCCTCAATCCTCAGAAATCACCGTGCGGGGAGCCGCCCAGCACAACCTGCAGCGAGTCGACGTGACAATCCCGCGTGAAAAGATGAACGTCTTCTGCGGTCCCAGCGGCAGCGGCAAGACGTCACTCGCCATGGACACGTTGTACGCCGAGGGTCAACGACGATACGTCGAGTCACTGTCGGCCTACGCTCGGCAATTTCTGGGACAAATGCCCAAGCCCCGCGTCGAGCACATTCATGGCCTGCAGCCATCCATCGCGATCGAACAGAAGTCGGTCGGAGCGACTCCGCGCTCAACCATCGGCACCGTCACAGAGATTTACGATTACCTGCGCATTCTATGGTGCCGTCTGGGAACTCAGCATTGTCCGGAATGCCAGACTCCGGTCGCGACGCAGACAACTGACGAAGTCATCGAACGACTGTTGTCGCTGGAGGAAGGCACGAAACTGTTGTTGCTCGCGCCGCAGGAAGTTCGCGTCGGCCATCAGTATGAGCGGTTGTGGGAGAATCTTCGCGAACAGGGATTCGCTCGCGTGAGGGTCGACGGAACGACTCATCGACTCGAAGAAGTTCCTGAGATCGACCGCAAGCGCAAACACAATGTCGAGGTCGTCGTTGACCGCGTGACCGTCCGCAGCCGGCAACGCTCGCGCATTGCAGACTCGGTCGAGGCCGCCCTGGAAATGGCACACGGAGTCATGCGTGTCGCGAGCGTCGATGACACGCGCGACGAGACCGACTGGAAGGTCGAGTCGTTCAGTCTGTTCCGCGCCTGTGAAACCTGCGGGCGGAGCTTCGAAGAACTAACTCCGAACAATTTCTCGTTCAACAGCCCACTCGGCTGGTGTGACGATTGCGAAGGTCTGGGCGTCCAGCAGGGCACCGATCTAAGCGTGCTGATCGACGATCCACAGCGTTCACTGCAGGACGCCGCCATCGCCGTCTGGCCCGACCCGGCGACGCTACCACTGTTTGCGTCCATGCTTCAGGCAATGGCCGAGACCGTGGAACTTCGACTGGACGTGCCATTCGCACAACTTGATCCGCTGCACCGACGCATGGTGCTGTACGGCACCGGTGACCGATGGTTTGAGGTGAGAAAGGTCGAGGGTCGAGGGTCGAGGGGCAAGGGGAAGAAAACCAGTCCTCAGCCCTCAGCTCCTGGCCCTCAGCCATCTTTCCGTTTCCAGTACAAGGGCCTGTTCCCTGCTGTGCAGGAGGCGTCGCGCGTTTCGTACCAGCACCGGCGACAACTGGCGGAACTCGTTGGAGAGATTCCGTGTCCGGCGTGCGACGGAAGTCGCGTGCGGGATGATGCGGCCAATGTCCGCTTTCAGAAGGTCACGCTGCAGCAGATATGTGACATGCCGCTCGAGCAGGCGCTCGGCCTGCTGAAGAAGATTCGCCTGACCGGTTCAGATCGCAAGGTGGCAGGTGATTTACTGGAAGAAGCCCGCAGCCGATTGTCCTTCCTGGTCGAGGTCGGCCTGGAATACCTGACGCTGTCGCGGTCTCTGCCCACACTGTCTGGCGGTGAGACACAGCGTATCCGTCTGGCCGGTCAGATCGGGCGCGCGCTGACCGGTGTTCTGTACGTTCTTGACGAACCGACAATCGGTCTGCATCCGCGTGACAACACCCGACTGATCGGTGCGCTCAGGCGACTGCGCGATCTGGGAAACACACTGATCCTGGTCGAACACGATCGCGAAGTGATCAAGGCAGCCGACCGGGTCTACGACTTTGGTCCCGGCGCGGGCCGATTCGGCGGAACGATCACCGAACAGGGCACACCCGCCCAGATCACGCGACGCATGAAATCGCTGACCGGCGAGTTCCTTGGTGGCAAACGACAAATCGTGATTCCCGAACAAAGAAGGTTGGGGAGCACGGAAAGTGGCGCGAACGGAAGTCAGTCAAAAAAGAAGAGAGCGAGTCGAAAGGCGACTCCCCCTCTCCCCGTCTCCCCCACTCCTCACCTCTCCCTCCCTCCCGGCGGCGGCTGGCTGGAGCTGATCGGCGCGCGGCGAAACAACCTGCGTAACGTCGATCTGCGGATCCCGCTGGGGACGTTCACGGTCGTCACCGGCGTATCGGGCTCGGGCAAGAGTTCGCTGGTAGAAGACACTCTGGCGAAGGCACTTGTCCGGCAGCTTCATCGGGCGAGCGAGAAACCGGGGCCGTACGACGAGCTGCGCGGGTTGGAGCTGGTCAACAAGGCGATCGTCGTTGACCAGCAGCCGCTGGGAAATACGCCCAAATCGAATCCCGGAACGTACACGGGTGTCTTCGATCAGATTCGCGAACTGTTCGCTCGACTGCCGGACGCCAAGGTCCGCGGCTATCGTCCGGGACGATTCAGCTTTAACCGACCCGGTGGGCGCTGCGATGCCTGTGACGGGGACGGGCAGAAGCGAATCGAAATGCACTTCCTGCCCGACGTGTGGGTTGAGTGCGATGAGTGCAACGGGCAGCGGTACAACAGTGAAACACTCGGTGTGAAGTACCGCGGACATTCGGTGGCCGACGTGCTGCAGATGTCGATCGGTGCATGTCTGGAGCTGTTCGAGAACATCCCGCGCATCCGCAGGACACTGTCGACCCTATGCGCGATCGGACTCGACTACCTCACACTGGGGCAGTCGGCCACAACGCTTTCCGGGGGCGAGGCACAGCGCGTCAAACTGGCCGCCGAACTCGCGCGGCCCAGCACGGGACAGACGATCTTCATTCTGGACGAACCGACCACCGGCCTGCACTTTGACGACATCGACAAGCTGCTGAAGGTGCTCAACAGTCTGGTTGAGGCCGGCAACACCGTTGTTGTGATCGAACACAACCTGGACGTAATTAAAACAGCCGACTGGGTGATCGACCTTGGGCCGGACGCGGGTAGTGGCGGCGGCTGGATCGTGGCTCAGGGAACACCGGAAGACGTTGTCGCTGCTGCAGAGAGCGGCAGGTCCGGAGCGGAAAACGCACAACGATCACACACCGCTGAGCAACTGGCGTCCGTGCTGGCTGACGGCACGCGAGGTGAACGTGCGGCATTTGATGCCCAGGCGGAAGGCAAGAAGCGGTCCGGTGACCTGACGCTCGCGGATGTCGGCAAAGAAACAAAGATGCCGTGGGAAGTCGACGGGCGGCAATGGCACATTCAGGGACGCATCGCACACAGTGGCAAACCCTGCCGCTGGGAAGGTGCGGCGCTGGAGCGAATCGTCGAGTTCCTTGAAAACAACGAGGGCGGACTGACGGCCGTCGAGCAGACAACACCGAAGGGTCGTAAGAAGACGGCACGCAAGAAGGCGGCCGGCAGAAAGCGAGCCACAAAGAAAGCCGCCCTCATGCGGGGTAGTGACCTGTTGAAGCAGGTCGGCACAGAAGCCCTCAGCCCTCAGCTCTCGGCCCTCAGCCTCAAAACCATCTGGAATGATCCCTCAACCGTCGAAGTCACCGGCGAAGATCAGCGACTCGGCTGGTTCCTGCACGCTCTCACTCGGGACGAGTGGCTTCTCAAGCTGAACTTCCGCGTCGAAAAGAAGCGATTTGATGCGGCCGACCTGGCAGCGCGACTGGCCCTGAAGTCGATTGACGACATCGACGAGATTCCGGTTTACGGACGGTCGGAACGTGTCCGCGTGAAGAACAAACCGGCCGGGTTCCAGGACATCACGATTTCAGTTCATTGGCTCAGGGAAATCGACACGCCCGAGTTCTGGCAGTTCCTCAGCGAAGCTCGCGAGTCGTATCAGAATCGAGTGGAACAGGCCTCGACCGATCCGAAGGATGTTTCACCGTGGAAGGTGCTCGGTCGTCAGTGGCATCTGAAGTCGAAGGGTTTTCCGGCCGAAAAGCGTCCCAAGTGGAAAATGGAAGTACTCGAATCGCTGTTCAAGCTGCTGGACGAACTGCTGCCCGGTGCCGACGTGGTGTGGAACGAGCGTCAGTTCGTGCGCTACCGACGACCGTCGTCAAAGGTCGACCGCATAGTCATTGTGACCAAGCGACGTGTCGGAGTTGACATGACAATCGTGCCCGATACGGATCAGACGGGCATCGGCAGAATGGCCGAGATTGCGACGGAACACGAAACGACACAGACAAAAGATGGACGAACGGCGATCCGGCTACGATTTGTGAAACTGGCACAGGTAGGCGCGCCGGAACTACGCGGCTTTCTACAGCGATGTCTGAATCTGGATTCCGAGAGTTGACGACAGCGGCTATTTGCACTTTGCAGTGACGGCCATCGTTCCGCCTCGCCGAGCCAGCGACTCGACCACACTGAGTCCCAATGCAATTGGAAGACCTAACAAGTAAGCCAGGCGTAATCCCATGCGCTGCCGCCGCGTCATAGTCTTGACATCCGGATGCTGCCCGCCGCGGTGCAGGAGCGAGTAAAGCGAATTCCGCGGGCATCGAGTAGCCATGTTCAAAACGCTCTGCAGCCACCCAAATGGATTCTGAAGCAGAGCGAAATGACGGATCTTCACACTGTTGAATCCGTGTCGGCTTAGCATTCCCGAGAGGGATTCCGGTGAGAAATGATAGAGGTGTCTGGGCAGGTCCAGATGGAACCAGGATTCTCCCGTCCACTGCGCCTGCCAGCTTCCCAGATTAGGAACTGCGAGGACAAGCCGGCCGCCAGGTCGAAGAATCCGCTGGACTTCAGCGAGCGTGCGGTCCGGAGCCGTCACATGTTCCAACACGTGCCAGATGACGACGGCGTCAAACGAATTCTCTTCGTATCCTGCCTCGACGAGATCCGGCGCGATGCGAATGACAGCGCGAGGATCAACACCCGCCGTCGCATCCTCGCAAAGTTCGACACCATGCGCTTCATATCCAAGATCCAGCAGCGCCCGCAGCGTGGTCCCTCGCCCACAACCAATGTCGAGTACTCTGGCGCCGCGCGGCAGTTGAAACCTCAGCGACTGAATCCGAGCCCACGCCCCGACCCGGACACCCAATTCGACCAGGAATTCAAATTTTGCGGTTACCGCCCCGTAGTATTCGCTGGGGTAGAACTCGGCGACACGATCATGGCCCGGCAATGGGTGGAGGGACCCCAGCCCACACCCCACACAAACGATCATTCGTTCGGGGATGCCGGCAATGGAGTACTGCGCGCGGGCGCCCGTTGCCCGGCAATTGTGACATGGCCCAGTTACAACGACATCTAAGGAATCGAGTTTCGAGACAATTGGGTGTTCCGCGGTCGGTACATCGGACTGTGGTACCAGTGTGGGAATAGGCGGTGCGTCTGCGGGCGAGCGCAGACCAGTCAACGGCCTGTCGGCGTGATCGAGATGTACCTGTCGCCGTTTCGGAGAGATGACTGGCGGTCGATTCTCGGGCGGCGTTTCGGCATTGATATTCGCGCGTTGAACCGGCACTTTGGCTACATCCGGTTCTGAATCCGATGAGTTACCTTGTGTGGAATCCATGGTCTGTTCCGGCTGGGAAACAACGGTAGCCAATGCTAGTCAGGTAACTCACCCAGCGCTGTACGCGACACAGGTAATGTGTACCGACGGTGTCGAATCCGAGTGCGGTTGTATTGATTTGTCCGGTAGACGCCCGCAGTAACGCTCATGCACTAAAGCTGCTCTTCATCGTGTCGCGGCCATGTGCCAAATAAAAAAGCCCCGAACCGACGGGCAGATCGGGTCGAGGCTTACTCCTGACGATTCACTGGCCGAAACCAGTGAACCGCTTCGCCAGTTATTCATTGCGTCCATTGCTGGGGTCGTTCTTGCCACAGACGTCTACCAGGCGAATGATCTTGCAGTCGCATTCGTCAGCGTTGTCGTTGAAGCCAAAACCCTCGATATACGCATGCCAGTCGCGATTCTTATCTTTTTCCAGTCCTACAACGTTGTAGCTCTGAGACACAGCACCGAAGGCATGGGAGATATCATTCATCTCGTGTGTGACGGCATCGCGGACGGCTGTCAGACCAACCACCATCGCCAGGACGGCGATCGTCATCACGAGCACGAGTTCAGCGGAAATTACAAAACCTGCTTCATCGTTGAAGAAACGTGTCATCTCGGGAGTCCCTTGTGTGAACTGATATTGTGAGAGAGAGAACGTAGGGACGTCCTTGCAGAGTGACCTGAAAAAGACAGCAGTCATCCGGGACCACTAACTGGCGCAGTTAACTTTGGCGTGGCGTTACGGAGCGACAAGTTCAATGCGAGTTTGTCTGGTCGAGCAGCTTCAGGTCGATTCGAGTCTGTTGCCCAGGTGAGCTTCGTTGTCCGGTACTGCCCACCGGACCGATTGGTTCACTCTCAATACAGATTCGAACTGCCCATCCAACCATCACGCTTGAGGCGGGACCTCCGGGGAGTGGTTCACACTCCCCGGAGGCGTAGCGAAGCAGAAGCACAACGAGGTGAGTAAATGCAAGGTGAACAGGTCACGTTCAGACTATTCGGACTTGCCGTTGCTCGGGTCTTCCTTGCCACAGACGTCCACGAGTTGAATGATCTTGCAATCGCACTCGTCTGTGTTGTCGTTGAACCCGAAGCCGTCGATAGAAGCATGCGGCTTGCCGTTCTTCTTGTCCTTTTCCAGACCAACAACGTTGTAGCTCTGGGAGACCGCACCGAATGCATGTGAGATGTCGTTGAGTTCGTGTGTGACGGCGTCACGCACGGCGGTCAAACCGACAACCATGGCCAGAACGGCAATGGTCATGACCAGGACCAGCTCGGCGGAAATCACAAAACCTGCTTCGTCGTTGAAAAGCTGTTTCATCTGAGAGTCCTTTACGCGAGTGAGAGAGAGACATGACGAGCTGCCAAATGCAGCTCAACTGATAAAGATCCGTCAGCCCGGGATCCGACGGAGAAAGCCGTGAGAATGAAACGCGACAGATAGCTCGTTCGGCCCGTTGTGCGCGGGGCTCTTTGAATGTGGTGGGCACAACAGGCGCGAGTGTTTCGAATGCAGTCGCACTAGCGATCGACACACATCGTGTTGGTTATTCGGCGCGGCCGTTACTTGGGTCATCTTTGCCGCAGACATCAACCAGGCGAATGGCTTTGCAGTCGCATTCGTCGGCGTTGTCATTGAAGCCGAAGCCTGCAATGCAACTGTGTCCTGGCTTGTTGAGATGAACGACGTTGTAGCTTTGTGATGCGGCACCGACGGCGTGCGAGACGTCGTTGAGTTCGTGTGTAATGGCATCACGAACAGCCGTCAGACCGACGACCATGGCGAGTACGGCGATGGTCATCACCAGGATGAGTTCGCTTGAGATGACAAATCCAGCCTCGTCGGCAGTCAATTGCTGCGCGAGGCGGATTGTTTTCGAACGTGCGTGATCTGTTCGGCTAGCTGGCAGCCGAACAGCCGCAGTCCGTCGCAAAGAAAGCGACACGACAAAGTCCCCAGTGTGTGTGAGAGTGTGAGAGAGAAGCGACCGGGCTGGGACCCTGCCGCGAAAGTCTGTACTCGCACTCACCGTGCCGGACTCAATTGATGTGGCTCACTGAGTCGTGTCGCGTTGGCCTTGAAACGTCGATAACTCCCGTGTGGCCAACGAGTTTGCGCTTTGTCAATCAGGCGTGACCGCCGGTCTGGTCGCCCTCAGACGGGACGCAGATGTGATAAGCAGGCTTTATGCGCTGCTGCGCGGTCTGTTAAGTCAGGTGAACGCCTCATTCCAGGATCACACGTGGGGCGACATAAATGCCGCGGCGCAGGATGAGTTCAGCATTCGGTAGCGATCCTGAAGCGGCGTGCGATGGTACATCGCCGCACCACAGACGCTGTCTGACAGGCCGCAGCCGATTGACCGGTCCCGATGGTCTGGTCTGTCATCCGTTTGAAGTGGCTGTGGCACTCGCTCGTAGCCGTTTTTGTCAACAGCGCGTCAATCGACGGGCAGCCCCTGCTGAATCTGAGTCAGAAACCTGCGTGCGGGACCGTATGTGGGATCCGCTTTGAGCGCGCGCTCAAAGAACTCAGTTGCAGGTTTCGTCAATCCCTGTTCCAGCCGAATGCGGCCCAGGTAGTAATACGCACGTACTCCTCGCGGTTCGTGCTCAATGGCCTTGTGCAGTATCACCTCTGCTTCGTCGAGTGTTCCCGTCTTCCAGAGGACAAAACCCAGCAGTGCTTCTGCCGTCCCGTTATCGGGTTCAAGTTCAACCGACTTGCGCACGTAAGGTAGAGCCATTTCGTACTCTTGTCGTTTGACGAAATAGAGTCCGTAGTTTGCATTCAGGATATTGTCGTTCGGCCATTCCTCAAGACCTTCACGGAAGAGCACGGCCGCCCGTTCGCCCAGTCCCGCATCGTTGAAGGCACTTGCCAACTGAGTGTGCGCCAACAGATTCCGTTCCGTGACGCGCACTGTGTGACTCCATAGGTAGATACTGTTCTGCCAACGACGAACCTGCCAGAACGTCGCCATTGTGAGTATCAGCAGAACGGCGCCAACAGTCGTGACACGTACTCGATGCAACGGACAAACTCTTGCCAGCAACGGCCCCAGCGTCCAGACGGCCATGATGTATATGCCGATGCCTGGCATGTAGAGGTACCGATCCGCTCGCTGTTGAATACCGACCTGCACAAGTCCGATCACAGGTACGAGTGTCCCAAGAAACCAGAACCAGCCGGTCGCGACAAACGGAGCCCGTTTCCAGAGACAAACTGCAAGCAGTGTTACGACGCCGAGCACGCCGCCACTGATGGCAAGTGTGAGTCCGGAAAGGCCGTGCTCCGGATGCGGGTAAAAGATGGCCAGCCCTGAAGGCCAGAACACCGTTCTCACGTACTCAACATAGGCGACTGCGGCGTTCGCCATCCGTACGTCAAGTGTCAGGTGTTTGAGCCCCTCCATGGCACCACCCGCCTTCTGCACTTGAAGGGCAATGACACTGAAGATCACCGAAAGCAATAGGAATGGAGCTTTCTCGAGGAGCAGTCGCCCGGGCCGGACCGGTGGCGGGACCGAGGTGGAAACTGGCGGATCGTGCGGTGTGTCTGCCGCGTCGAGACCGGGGTTGATCTTGGAACGACCTGCAGACCCAATGCGTTGCAGCGGCCATACATCCAACAGCAGCAGCAAACACGGGAGCGTCACCAGCATCTGTTTGGACAGCAGACTGCACACGAACGCGAACAGCGCGAATGCATACCACCATCGGCCGCGACTGATGCTGCCGGGCCTTACGTAATGAGTATAGGCCAGCATCGCAATCAAACCGAAAAACATGGACAAGACGTCCTTGCGCTCAGCGATCCACGCTACAGACTCGACGTGTACGGGGTGCACCGCGAAGATCAGGGCCACGCATCCGCTTAACGCTGTTCGTGCCGTCATGCACCGCAGTACCTGGAACAGAAGCAGTGCGTTGGCAACGTGCAGCAGAAGATTTGTGATGTGAAAACCGCGCGGACCGGGCGGATAGATAGTCGCATCCAGCATCAGGGACATCCACGTCAGCGGAGACCAGTTGGCAAGCAATGTCGATGTCCATGCCCATCGGATGTTTTCCGCAGACAGCCCCGTTTTCACGTTCACGTTGTCTGGGACGTAAGCAGGATCGTCGAAGTTGACGAACCCGCAGTTCCAGACGAGCGCGTAGGCGGACAGTGTGAGAATGATGATTCCCGCCCGAAAACGGTTCTCTGTGCTCAACATGACATTCTGCTCCCGTAAGCGAATTGGATGACGCGTCTCGCGGAATGCAACAATCCAGGCCGGCGCGAAGCACCGGCCTGGATTCAACCAAGTTCATCAGGTCGTTCGAGTGTTGTTACTCGGCCTTGCCGGTGCTCGGATCGTCTTTTCCACACGTGTCGACGTACTCGATGATCTTGCAATCGCACTCATCGGCGTCATCGTTGAATCCGAAGCCAGAGCACTCGGCATGTGGCTTGCCGGTGTACTTTGCCTTCGTGAGTCCAGTCACGTTGTAGGATTGACTGACAGCACCAATAGCGTGCGACACGTCGTTCAGTTCGTTGACCAGTGCGTCCCGAACGGCAGCCCAGCCAACGGCGGCCATGCAGAAGGACAGAGTCATAACCAGCATGAGTTCAGCGGAGATCAGAAAACCATTTTCGTCGCGAAGGAGTGTGCGGAGCATGTGTGAGTCCCTGTGAAATCTGGTGGGTGAGATGGGGTAGGAAGCGATGACCAGAGTGGTCGAAGAGCCCGGACGGGCGGAAGTGAGGCGGAGATTGCGAAATGGGAGTGAGAGGGCAGTTCCGCGTCGCATCTGTCAGCCAACGGAGAAAGAGTGACTGACGGGTGGAAGAATCAGCGAGCGGAGTCTCCGGGGAGCCTTGCGGCTCCCCGGAACACTGTCCGTCAGTTTGCACTGTTCTGCATCAGGTCAGTCGACCTGAGACAGATGCGTGTACCGAGTGGGGCTTAGTACCCGGAGGACTGGCCTTCTTCCGGGCCGGTGCTCGGATCGTCTTTTCCGCAGGTGTCGACGTACTCGATGATCTTGCAGTCGCACTCGTCAGCGTCGTCATTGAAACCGAAGCCCGAGCATTCGCCGTGCGGCTTGCCGGTCAACTTGTTCTTCTGAAAACCGGTGACGTTGTAAGACTGGCTGACGGCACCAATGGCGTGTGAAACGTCGTTGAGTTCGTTGACCAGAGCGTCGCGGACGGCAGCCCAACCGACGGCGGCCATGCAGAAGGCCAGCGTCATGACGAGCATCAGCTCGGCGGAGATCAGGAATCCGTTTTCGTCGTTCAGGAGGTTGCGCAGCATGTCTGTGTGTCCTTGATGAGAGTCGTGTGTAGAGAGAAATTACCGCGTTTAAAGTCCGATTAGCCGTCGGACTGTCACCTCTGACCGATGCTGCTGACCGTCGACTGACAGCGGCGAACCAGAGGTGTTTGACTCTGCAATTGCAGAGTCCCGCATGCCTGGCTGTTGCATTCCAGGCACTCAATTCCTGCAGGAAAGACTCGGGTGGCCGAATGGTTCCGGCCGGTGTACTCGCGGGTCGCCGCCGTTTCGGGCGACGACCCAGGGGACATCGCAATTCTCACCATGAACCGGTTGTGACCGGAACACCCAGGTGCTCTCTCACCTTCACCTGAGCAATGAGAACTTCGAATGTTGGATTGGTCGGTTGGAGTATGTTGACGGGGCTTTTCGCTGCCCGAAGGGAGAATCGAACTTGTGATGTCAGCCGGCAGCGACCCGTCAGGACTGGTCTTTTGAATGGATTCGGGAGAGGAGTGTCTGTTTCTGACGGCCTTAGTCCCGATGAGATGACTTCTTGCAGCGGGTGTGCCAGCGGGATGTGGCAGGCGAGCAACAAGCCATGTTGCGGCACGTCAACAGCGGGCCCCGCATTGCGCGCAAGTGCCTGCGCCGCAAGGGATCAAAGCATGTTGCAGAAAAAGTTCGACACGTGTTGCGACGCGGCAACATGGGGCACTGCGGCGACAATGGCTGTCAAGTTTGCATGACAGATCGCGTTGACACTGCGTTTCAACCATTGAATGGTTGAGTGATCTGGCCGCGAGAGAGGCCGAATCACAGCGGAATTCAGCCCATTGATGTGAAGCATCACTTGCACTTTGCCAGGCCAGCTTGACAGCTCCTGCGGCCCGTAACGTCTCTCGGGCATCTGCAGCCTTTGGCGACTAAGGAATAGTCCCGAAATAGCTTCCCGGAATTGTGAGCCGTAGGCGCTAGCGTCTGCCGAGGCTGTGCACTGGTCCGGAGCTGAGCCGTAGGCGGATTTCTCCGAAATCCGCTGCCCTGGGCCTGGCAAGGCTGAGCGGCGGTCGATGTATGTGCCGGCAGGTTGCGATGTCGTCTGGTCCCGATTTCGGAGAAATCGGGCTACGGCTCAGAGGTCTCGCGGATTCCAGATCGCGAACTTATTTGAGACCCGTTCCTAAACCTGTTCGCGCCGTCTTACTCGGACAAGCGCGTCGGCCGTTTGCCGGACGACAGTCGCATGACACTGATAATCCCATTCGGCCCGACCACAGGCTCGGCGAAACCAACCGTTGCTCCCGTGTATGAATAGAGAAAAGCCCCCACAGGACAAAGAGTCCTGTGGGGGCCAGGCTGTTACATCAGGCGAAAACAATCGCCCGGTGTTCGTCAGATACCGACTGTCGCTTAGTTTCCGTCCGTTCCACCAGTGACAGTATCGGTTGTGCCGGCAGACTGCGTCTTGCCACACGTTGAGAGGCGAACCAGTGCTTTGCAGTCACAGTCATCAGTAATGTCGTTGAAGCCGGAAGGCGTGCAACGGCCGTGGTCGCCGGTACTGGCGGGAGCCGCGTGCCCACCGTAACTGTAACTCTGATCCACAGAACCGACCATTTCGGAAATGTCGTTGAGTTCCGTGACAACGGCGCTTGAGATCGTGGACCAGCCAACGGCCGCGGCGCAGAAGGTAATCGTGAGGATGAGGATCAGTTCGGCGGATACGACAGCACCCGTTTCGTCATTAAAGAGTTTACGCAGCATGTTTTGAGTTCCTTTTGTGCAACAGAATCTGAGAGAGGTGATGATGGGGAATTCCGTATGAAAGACCCCTGATAATGTGTGGAACGCAACTGGCCGGTTGATCCCACAGTCATGCACCGCTCACTCGCAACAAGTGAGTTGGTCGGTCCATGTTGACAGCCCACTGGCCGGCGGGCTGTCTCCTCAGCGCTAAGTATCCAGGCAAAGCGGCTCGCAGCCGCGTTGATGGCGAGACCTGAGACGTGCCCTAACACATCTCAGGCTCTCTCACACACACGCACTGTGACACACACAGAGCGCAGCTTCTCCTCTGCAGACGGACTCTCACCTCCGCCTGCAAAGTCTGATAATCGAGCGTTTTGAATCAGTTGGACCCGACCGCGCATCCGACTCACTCGCGGTAATTGCGAGCGTCGGTGCTTCGATTCGGGTCCGATGTATGCGGAATCTGCTTGTAACCGGAATGACGGACACGAGCGTTGGAACTGCTACTCGCTGTCAGCCAGGTTGACAGGCGCAATTGCAGAGCATGTGCCAATTGCGGCAAGACCCTCGACACGGTGGCAGCGGCCAACGTGCTTTCAGCTGTCACAACTGTCCGAAGTCATGGAGTTCTGGTATGTTAGGGCGTTTGAGCGTGCCCTGTAGCATTCGATCGGGCAGCCTTGTCCGGATTGTCAGACGGCGCAGGTGTTAGCAGTTCGAATCAGAATGCCTGTGCAGACTGTTAAGCCAGCGTGTCACTTCGTGGCGCATGAAGTGACTGGGTCGAGAGCGGCGAAACACCTGTCAGCAGCAAGCCTTGTCGGTCGCCAGTGTTACGCGCGTCTGAATATGCGGTGACAAGTTGGGCGTGCGCAAGCAGATTGAATTCTGTCACCCTGACGGTGTGTTGCCACAGGTGAACACTGCTTCGTCATCGTCCGACCTGTAGAAATGTCGCCACTGTCAGGAGCAGGACCGCGACGCTCATCAGAGCAATGGGCAGACGCGTCATTCCCGTGAGTTTCGACAGCAGCCGGTGGCGACTATGCCAGTTCGCGCTGTCGCAGCAGAACTGTGAACGGGGCAGCCGGTGTGAAACACATAAGAAAAGGCCCCACAGGACACAGAGTCCTGTGGGGCCCGAGTTGTTCCATCAGGCGATCATCGCCCGGTGTTCAGACACCGACTGCAGATCAGGTGTCGCCGTCCGATCCACCATCGTCTGGAGCGGTTGTGCCTGAACTCTGGGTCTTGCCACACGTGAAGGTGCGAACCAGAGGTTTGCAGTCACAATCATCAGCAATGTCATTGAAACCAAATGGTGAGCATCTGCCGTGATTGCCGGTATTGGCGGGAGCCTTATGCCCAGTGACGGAGTAACTCTGGTCGACAGCGCCGATCATTTCAGAAATGTCGTTGAGTTCTGTCACGACGGCGCTGGAGATCGTGGACATACCAACGGCGACGGCACAGAAGGTGATCGTCAGAATCAGAATAAGTTCAGCGGAAACGACAGCACCGGTTTCATCACTGAAGAGTTTACGCAGCATTTGAAATTTCCTTTGTGCAACAAAGTATGAGAGACAGTCAAAGAGGGAGTCGAACCAGTATTTGGCAAATGACCCGTAACAAGCAGCATGTCCAGAGCAGCAGGTCGGCTGCTCCAGCACGCATGAACCGCTCACGCGCAACCAGTGAGTTGACCGGTTCATGTCGACATCACGCTGGCCAGCGCGATGTCACCTCGGCTGAGTATCCAGCCACCACAGCATGGCGGCGTGCTTCACGACGGCAGGAACCTCGCCGCGGACACAGGCGGTAGAAGCTCTCAATTGCTCGTCAGTTATCCGGCGGACGGCCCGGAATCGGCCGTGGTCGAAGCGCTCTGGGTCTTTCCGCATGTCGTCAGAAACGTGATGCCCCGGCAGTCGCAATTGTCTGCATGGTCATTGAAGCCCGCTCCGGAGCAACGACCATGAAACGTGTCCGGCGAATTGCGTCTCTTGACAATGCCTGGATAGTTGTACGACTGACTGACGACTCCAACCATCTCCGACACATCATTGAGTTCAGTCACTGCTGCGCTACTGATTGCGGCCCATCCGACAGCGGCAGCACAAAAGGCAATGGTAATAATCAGGATCAGCTCCGCTGAAACGACAACACCGGTCTCATCATTCATGAATTCTTCAAACATGTGATCACTCCTGTGTGCAAGAGAAAGTGTGTGTGTTAGAGAAGTTGTCTACGACCGACAGGACGCGACTGAAACACGACTGCGTCAGACGGCTCAAGACAGCATTGCGAGAGTCGCTCTGGCCGGTTTCCGGTTTCTGTCGGAGCGCAGGGCGCACCTGACTGAAGCCGGGCACAGAGTCGTAGAAGTCAGAACGCGTTCCAGCAAATGCAGGCTGGAACTCTCGAAGGACAATTCGCTCGCGACGACACATCGGGGAAGGATGATGCGTTCCCGAGTTGCAATACCGTCAGCCGTTAGCGAGGCGACAGTTGTATTGCCTTGATATTGCCATTCCGCACGGCCGACGTGACGGCTGTGGTACATGGTCGATTGCTGGCTGCTTGTGCATGGGAGACTGCTCCGTGTATGAGTCAGAGATACGTGTGTGTGTGAAGAGATTGAGAGAGAAAGGCCCCACAGGACAAAGAGTCCTGTGGGGGCCAGGCTGTTACATCAGGCGAAACAATCGCCCGGTGTTCGTCAGATACCGACTGTCGCTTAGTTTCCGTCCGTTCCACCAGTGACAGTATCGGTTGTGCCGGAAGTCTGCGTCTTGCCACACGTTGAGAGGCGAACCAGTGCTTTGCAGTCACAGTCATCAGTAATGTCGTTGAAGCCGGAAGGCGAGCAACTGCCGTGGCTGCCGGTACTGGCGGGAGCCCGGTGCGCACCGTAACTGTAACTCTGATCCACAGAACCGATCATCTCCGAAACGTCGTTGAGTTCGGTGACGACTGCGCTGGAGATCGTGGACCAGCCAACGGCCGCGGCGCAGAAGGTAATCGTGAGGATGAGGATCAGCTCGGCAGAAACGACAGCACCCGTTTCATCTGAGAAAAGTTTACGCAGCATGTTTTGAGTTCCTTTTACGGAAGAGAAGTTGAGAGACGTGATGACGGGGAATTCCGTATGAAAGACCCCTGATAATCTGTGTGGAATACAACTGGCCGGTTGGTCCCACAGTCATGAACCACTCACTCGCAACAAGTGAGGTGGCCGGTCCATGTTGACAGTCCACTGGCCGGCGGGCTGTCTCCTCAGCGCTGAGTATCCAGGCAAAGCGGCTCGCGGCCGCGTTGATGGCGTGAAACCCGGGAGGTGCGGCTAACACGTCCCGGGCTCTCTCACACACACGCACTGTGACACACACAGAGCGCATCTTTTTCCTTTGCAGACGGACTCTCACTTCCGTCTGCAAAGGTTGATAATTGGCAGGAATGATCGAAACAGACCAGAACGCGCCACTGCCCCGGAAAGGAGAATGGGGACAGTTGTCAGCCCGGGGCACGCCGTGAGAATCGGGCGTGCGGTATTGATCCGGGTGATTGGTTGAACCAGCACGGTGGTCAGAAATGTGTCTCGCTGTCAGCGAGGCGGACACAGGAAAATGCAGTGCGCGTGCCAATCGCCGCGAGTCGGCGCAGACGGGGGATCGTCGCAGCCGGCGCTGGCGTCACAATCGACGATACCGATCGTGTTTTGCAGAGGTTGTACGGATTCTGAGCGTCCTGAGCGGTCCGTGTATTCGGGTCGTACGGACAGCGCAGGTGTTAACGATCCGTGGCAGAATGCGAATACAGAGTGTTAATACGGCCTTTCACATGGCGACGATCAAGCCGCCAGAATCAGTTGTGCTTACGCGGGAACTTGTGTCGGAAGCACTGAAATACCGGTCCGAATCGATCACTTCGATATCAAGTACAGTCATGACATCATCGATGTTCATGAATCATCCGCAATTCGTGTTCCAGACGAATGACCTGTCGCTCGGAATCAGCAGGAACGGCACGTCTTGTCTGAAGTCAGCAGCACAGCAATTTGACAGGATTGGACTCGGACGGCCGGTTGATTGTCTGCCGCTGCACTGCAGGAAAACCCCTGCGGCGCGAACGAGCCGTCTTATGCACCAACGGCCGTGCCATTCTCGGAGTCACCTGCGCCAGTCTGAATCTTGCCGGCGGTTTCGATGAGCACGACTCCCTGACAATCGCAGTCGTCCTCTTGATCGTTGAATCCGAACGGCGAGCAGGAGCCATGATTGGTCGTTTCGTTGATCGGCGCCGCGTGGGCAGTCACGTTGTAGGTCTGATCGATGACGCCGACCATTTCGGAGATGTCATCCAGTTCCGATACGATCGCGGAACCGATGGTCGACCAGCCGACCGCCGCGCCGCAGAAACTGATTGTCAGGATCAGAATCAGTTCGGCCGAAACGACCGTAGCCGTTTCATCGTTCAGGATCTGAGTGAGCATGGAGGCTGTTCCTTTCGCAGGTGTTTGAGAGACTCAGGATTGGTGCGTCCACAACAATTCGCCAATCCCGTCAAAAGCAGCGACCGGTCTGACAGGCGACGGTGAGAGTCGTCGCGTTTCTTCGTCATGCCGTGTATGAAAAGCGGCGCCTGCAATGGCGGTCCGCATGATGGCAAACCCATGTCGCGCCGTTGCGAAGCGCGACCGGGCTCTCTCATTCGCACCACTACGGACGCCGCTGCGTAAACAGCGTCCGGCGGTACGAGACTCTGTCGAACCGTCAGACTCGATAGACGAGTCATAAACGGCTCTACACTCAAAGGTGTTTTTATTGTTATCAGTCAGATAACCGTTGCTTTGCAGACGTCATGCCAATCCCACGGAAACCGGAAAGTCGGTCCAGTCGGAATAATCGATACAACACGACACGCAGGCCCTAACAGCTTATGGGCTGGTCAGTTGCAGAAGTCGAACGGATGCGGTCACGGTCCGATTGCACGGGTTGGACGGGTTATCGCCGTTCTACCGACTGTTCGGTTTGCATGACATTGCGTGTAAACACGTGATAAGTCCACTTGACAGCCTGTCTGCACTCCGTCCGAGAGTCTCAAGGAGACTGGAACGAGTCCATGTTCCAGTGCTCCTTTCAGCTCTCCCTCACCAGAAGTGATGATCGTTGCGGTCGACCTTGTCGGGACCAGCATCGACATC
>Ga0209501_10001411_pt1 | contig 26577 bp, 28 predicted proteins | sample ArcticOcean_MG_C_4_FD_187434 | JGI IMG/M metagenome (GOLD analysis project Ga0209501, IMG submission 187434) | Marine microbial communities from western Arctic Ocean - ArcticOcean_MG_CB4_134 (SPAdes) (version 2) | ecosystem: Environmental > Aquatic > Marine > Oceanic | place: Arctic Ocean...
AACCTGTGAGAGTGGCCTTGGGTACCCCCGGCGTGAATCGAACACGCGACCCACTGCTTAGAAGGCAGTTGCTCTGTCCACTGAGCTACGGGGGCCAATCTTCCCGAATTCTATCCCGTGACTGTTGACGCATGCCGCATCGAGACGGATCTTTCGCTGACGGCGGCTCGTCCCGAGCACCGGGCGTGGCGGATGGAAAGAAAGTGATCCTGGGCGGATTCGGAGCGACCGACTCTTCGCGGTTGACCGTTAGTATCGAGCGGGCGTCACGCCGTGATAGGTCCGAGGGTGGGCGTCCCCTGCGTGGAAAATCCCCTGCGACTTGAACGGGCGATCCTACGGTGGAGGAGGCCTTCGTGCGTGAACGCGGGCCAGAATCATCGAGGCGACGAACTGGCCGATCATGGCCGTAACCAGAGCGCCCAAAAGCGCGAACCCGAAATTTTCTACATAAATGGCGTCAATGAATTTGCCGGCCAGCCAGAACATCAGGGCGCCCGTGAAGAAATGTGCGAGTCCCAGCGTGAAGATCATCACGAGGCAGGTGAGCGGTGCCAGCAGGATGTACAGAAGAGGGCGGATGTAATGATTCAAGAATGAGAGCACGACCGCAAATATGATGGCCGTTGCCCAGTAGTCCAGGGTGCCGGTAGCAGGGAGCCTTACGTGCGGGTCCAGGACTGCCGCGACCAGGAGAATCGCGACGAAATTACCGCCGGAGTGGACCGCGAAATTTAGTAGCGTGCGCTCGCCGAGGCGGCTCATTTCAAGCCGTGCGCGGAGATGCGGGCCATCGGTCTCCCCGAGGCTAAGTGGACGCGGCCTCGGTGAGGGTCGGCGCCTCCTCTGGCAAATTTTCGACGAAATGGATCGCCTCCATCGCCGCCTTCACCCCGTCGCCGGCCGTCGTGATCGCCTGGCGAAAATGCGAATCCTGCGCCTCCCCGGCCACATAGATGCCTTCGACGCTTGTGTGCATCAGATGGTTGGCAAGAATATAGCCGTGGTCATCCATATCCAGTTTGCCTGTGGCAATCGCGGTGTTCGGATCGTGCCCGATGAAGATGAAAATTCCTTCAACATCAAGCGTGGACTCCTCCCCGGATTTCACATTATTCAGTAGAAGTTTCTTTACTCCCTGGTCACCAACAATCTCGGTCACCACTGTGTCCCATATGAATTTGAACTTTTCATGCTCGAAGGCCTTCTGCTGTAAGAACGCCCCAGCACGGAGTTCGTCCCTCCGATGAATCAGCGTGACCGAGGAGGCGAATCGGGTGAGAAACAATCCTTCTTGAATCGCGCTGTCGCCCCCACCGACTACCGCCACGGGAACGTCAGGGAAGAAGGCGGCGTCGCAGGTGCCGCAGTAGGACACGCCGCGACCCACCAGTTCTGCTTCACCGGGGATACCCAGCTTCCGGTAGCTGGCTCCCGTGGTGATGAGAACCGACCGGGCCTCGTAGTGCCCCAACCGTCCGGTCAGCTTGAAGGGGGGGCCGTCAACATCAAGATCAGTGATGAAGTCCGTGATAACTTCGGCCCCGAATCGCTCGGACTGCGCCTGCATCTTCATAGTGAGGTCGGGCCCCATGATTCCTTTCTCGAACCCAGGGTAGTTGTCAACCTCGTGAGTCGATGCGATCTGTCCCCCGAATTCGTCTCCAGTTATCACGACGGTCGACAGGCGCGCACGGGCGGCGTACACGGCGGCCGCCAGTCCACCTGGCCCTGAACCGATGATCGCGATGTCGTACACGGAACTGTTCTCCTGAAACCGATCTCCGGGCATGCTCGGCCGGAACCTACACCTAGATTCTAGCCCGTCAGTCGGTGGCATTCCCTACACGTCCCGCCATACTCTCGTCGCTACGGCGTGGCGGACGCTTGGATTATGCGGAGATAAGTGATGATCGCCCAGCGTTCGTCCGGGGCCAAGATCTTCCAGAGCGTGGGCATATTTCCGATTCCGTTCGTGATCACCCCGTAGATGAACCCGTCCGGCGAGAGGGTCGCAGCGGAATCGTCAGCCACCAGCGAGGGCGGAGGACGCACACCGGATTCGGCGAATTTGCGCGCTACCGGGCTGTCGCCGTCTCCGGCCGGGCCGTGGCAGACCGCGCAGTTAATACGAAACAATCGTTCGCCCGCGAGGACAGCATCCGCGTTGTCGGATAACGGATTTTCCCTACCCATCGCCTCGGCGAGGTTGGGCGGAATCTCCTTCCCGGTCGTAGGCACGCTCCCCTGGGGGGTGGGGACCATCGGAGGCTCCTGCGTACGATACGACTGCTGGTAGTGCATCTCGGGGAAGATATCCAGTGGGTAGCTGCCAACCTCGCAGCCCGCCAGCAACGCTGCTCCGAGGACAGCTACCGCCAAGGCCATAAATCTTCTGCGAAAGGCAAACCGCATGGTCAGGCGTTGCTGGTGGCCGGAGCCGCCGCCGGGCTGGATTTTTCAGCCGAGATGATGTCGATGGCCCCGGCGCCGTTCAGGACGGTTCGGGCCTCCTGCATACGTTCCGTCTCGGTCATCACGGATATTCCGATGTAGCCGTCGGCGATACGCTCGTCGTACAGACCGATTCCGTCCGGCAACCGAGATTCGAATAGCACGCCGATGATCGTGAACAGCACCGCCCCGAGCATCGTCCCCTCGTACAGGATCTGAATTATCGCCGGGAATGCCACTATCGGCTTTCCTCCGGTGACGATGGGCAATGAGACCTGCGCCCCGATCACCCAGGCAAGGCCTATCGCCAGCCCGCAGGCTGCGCCGGCGAACGGGAAAGTAAACAGGCGATGCTTAATGGTCTGCTCGCCAAACGCCCCTTCTGGATACGGCGTTGCGCTCAGTACCTCGATGGCATTGTCCTCGAATCCGGCTTCTTTCAGGTTGCCGACGGCGTCCGCCGCCTGGTCCGGCCCTTCATAGAGCCCCAGCAGTTCTGTGTTATCTCTGATCCCCACCGGTTCTACTCCCGAATGGTCGCCGGAACGTCCGCCCGACCTATTTTCATTTCCTGCTTCATGATCTTGCCTTCTTTAATGTCTGCCACGGGCATCAGCGGAAGGAACTTGGAGAATACCAATACCCCCAACGTCACCATGCAGAACGACGCCAACACAAGGATGAACTCCGAGATCGACGGGGTGTAGTCCCCGTATGCAAAGGTCAGGGGTGATTTCCGCTCAAGGGCCGGGACAATCAGCATGAATCGCTCGATCCACATCCCGATGTTTACCAAGACCGTCGTAACAAACATCCAGAAGAAGCTCCGTCGTACACCGCGGAACAGCCACATCGGCACCGGGATGATAAATGAGCAAAGGGCGAATATTACGGCGAGGTATCGCCATTCTCCCTCAAGTATTCGCCGCGACCAAGTATCCACCTCCGTGGGCTCCGTTCCGTAAAGACCGAAGAAGAAATCGAGCATCAGGAAGAAAAACCACGTCGCTGCCACCGCGATTAACAGGCGGGTGAGAGAGTCGATGTGATCGGCCGTAATGTAGTTCTGGAGGTGGAAAATTTTTCGGATGATGATCATCGCCATGACAACCGCCGAGACCCCGGAGTGCACCGCTCCGATAACAAAGTACGGCGCAAACGTCGTGCTATGCCAGCCAGGCACCAGCGTGACCGCAAAGTCCCATGACACTATCGAGTGCACCGACACGAATATCGGAAGAATTAGGGCGGAGAGCAAAATGCCCGCCACCGCCTGGATGCGCCATTGCCGGGAGGTGCCGCGAAATCCCAGCGACAGAATCCCGTATATCGTCTTTCGTACCGGTCCTGTTGCCCGGTCACGCGCGATCGCCAGGTCTGGCAGCATCGCTATGTACACGAACAGGATCGTAGATGTCAGGTACGTCATGATGGCCGAGGGGTCCCAAACCAGCGGCGAGCGCGGATTCGGCCACATCCCTCGAATCCAGTCATACGGGAATGCCCAATAGAGGGTCCGCCATGGACGTCCGCTGTGAATGAGGGGAAACATCAGCGCCGTCATCAACGAGAACACCGTCACAATCTCCGCCGCTCGCGTTACCGGCCGGCGCCACTCCGCCTGCACTATCCGCAGAATCGCTGAAATCATCACCCCGGCGTGGCTGATTCCGATCCAGAACACAAAGTTGACGATCAAAAATCCCCAGTAAACCGGGGAGCTGTATCCCAGGAACTGCAGACCCCAATTGAGCATCGTCAAGAAGACCAGCACGCCGGCCAGAAGCCCCACCGCGAGCGCAAAGGTTGAGCCGAAGAACCACCTCGGCGTCCGCATCACAAAATCGAGGAGTTCCCGATCGACAGTACGGTCGTCTACTGTTACCGGGTCTTGCATTTTGTCTCTAGGGAGATCTTCATACGGATTAGTCCGGTTTCCCCAACACGAGAACTTCAGTCTTCATAAACTTGCGCTCTTCCCGCAGCATCGCCCCCTCACGCAGTTCCCAGCCCGAGTGAATTGGGAAGCGGCGGGCCGCCCACAGATACGCCAGCGCGGCCAGGGCGAGAAACCCGACGATGAACAGGATGTCTATCAGATCCGGTCCCACCGCATTCGGAAGTTCTTCGTAGCTGTGGGCGAACGGGTCCTCGCTGGTCATGGCCGGTACGAAAAGTCGAATCCGATCAAATATCTGTCCCACTATGACGATTAGCGCTACCGGCGCCAGCAGATTCAGGTTTCGCCGCACTCCGTTGAATATCAGTAGCGCGATCGGGATCAGCAGCTGGCAGAAAACTGCTATAAGAAACGGCACCAGGTAGACCGACGCTGTCTGCACCTGCACCGCGGCCACTTCCGACGGCTTCCGCCCGTACCAGACAACGATGAAATCAGAATAGAAAAAGTAGAACCAGAGGAGAGTCAGTCCCAGAAGCAACTTCCCTAAATTCAGGGCCTGTTCGTTCCCGATGAACTGCCCGGCTTCAGGGGAAAAGCGGCGGATGAGCCAGCTGACGATAATTATCGCCGCTACCCCGCCCTGAATTCCGCTGATCAGGTGATACGCCGGAAAAACGCCCGATCGCCAACCGGGCATCAGGCTCTGGCCAAGATCGGTCGTCAGCACCATCGCCACAAAAACGTATGCCATCAGGTAGAACGCGCCCAGAACCTTGACGGTCACGCGGACGGTCTTCCAGTTCCGCACGCTGCCCTTCCAGTTGAGCAGCAGCATCCTGCGCCAACGCGGAAGTTTGTTCATGTCTCCCGCGTTGGCCGCCAGGTCCGGTACGAGGCTTACCCAGAGCAGGGCCAGGCCTGCCACCAACATGATCCCCAGCGCCAGCACGTCCGTGAAAAACGGCGCGCCCCACGCGAAGTCGAACCAGAGATTAGCCCGCCCCTTGAGCGGCGGTAGCGTCATCATCACCGGGATCAGAATCACCATGCTCAACAGTGAGGGGATCACAAATAGATCGGCGATTCTCCGGCTCGGGAGCCCCCAGTAGCCTCGAGTCGCCCGCGAGGCGTAAGCGATCAGTGGAGCCGCCGCCACGAACGAGATAAGTACCATCAACACTGCTGTGGGATAGGCCCACGACTCGCGACCGCCATCGCCGGCTATCCGGGAGACGTAAGCGGCGATCCCCCCGACCCCAAGCACGACCAGCAAAGCCACCACAGCATTCGTCATGCTGATCCGCAGTGGCTTCGGCCGGTATGCCGGTCGCAGCGATAATTCGAGCGCCGCTCGCTCTGGGCTACTCATGCGCCGCGCTTTCCTCCTGAGCAAACGGGTCGATTTTCGCCAGGTAAACCACTCCCGGCTCAAACCCGGAGTCCTCCAGCAGCCGGAACGCGCGATCGGAGTCGGCCGCCTGTGCCACCTGGCTTTCGGGATCATGCAGATCTCCAAACACCAGCGCGCTGGTCTGGCACGCCTGAACGCAGGCCGGCTGCACTTCTCCGTCCTCCAGCTCCCGGCCGTCGTGTGCGGCGTCCGTTTTGGCCCTGGTTATCCGCTGCACGCAGAACGTGCACTTTTCGATGATGCCCTTCGTACGCACTGTGACATCCGGGTTCAGCTGGTAATCCAGCGGCTCCGGCCACTCGGGCTCCCAGAAATTGAAGTGGCGCACCGAATAGATGCAACCATTCGCGCAGAACCGCGTGCCTACGCAGCGGTTGTACACCTGGACGTTTAGACCCTCGTCGTCGTGGTACGTTGCCCAGACCGGGCAAACCGGCTCGCAGCCAGCGTTGTCGCAGTGCTGGCACAGCACCGGCACGAACCGGGCCTTCGCGTTGGGAAACTCACCTTCCCAGTAACGCTCTATGCGAATCCACGTCTTAGCGCGGCCCTCCGCCACTCGATTCTCTTCCGAAATGGCGATGTTGTTCTCCGCGTAGCACGCCACCACGCACGCCTGGCAGCCGGTGCATAGATCGGCATCGATCACCATGCCCCAGCGGCGGCCGTCAGCCTTTAATTCTTCCTCGCCAACCAGCGTCCGTTGGCCCGCGACCGTGGCCAGCGCCGCGGCCGCCTCATTTGGGTTATTCACTTTTTACCTCCAGGATCGGCTCCGGGCCGTCGTTCCGCGGATTGGCGACCCGCTCCAGCATCGGCATCGTAATTGTTCGTCCTATTTTTCGCACTCGTGCACGTGATGACGCCCACGCCAGCGCTCCTGTTTTTACGTCCACCGCCGGATCGATAACCGAAAACACATTTTCTCCCCGATCTCTTCGCCAACGACCGCCGAAATTGCGACCACGCCCCACCGGGACCGCCACCACATCCGGCGGAGTCACCGGCGAGACGAACACCGGAACCTCCATCGTGCCGTATCGGACGTCGATGGCTACAACATCTCCCGTGCCGACCCCCAGCGCAGCGGCTGTTTTCGGATTCAACTCAGCCCAGGTAATCCAGGTCATGGTGGTCAGCGGATCGCCCACGGATTGCAACCACGGATTTTCCGACTCGTCCCCGGTCCCTATCGCTACGCTTTCGAAAGGGATCAGATGGAATTCAAAGCTTTCTGGGTCGCCGGCGAATTCAGGCTCCGCCATAGCCCCTGCGTCCCAATCGGGGACTGAAGCAAACGGCTTAGAGGTGTTCTGTAGCTTCCAGGCGCCGCCTCGGCGGAGCAGCTCCACCCACGTGGGCTCAAATTCCGGTCCCGTCCCCGCCATTCCCAGAAGCTCCTCCGCGTTGGCTCGGACCGCCTCGTGCATGCTGCTCCAGGGCAACGCCCCTTCCCCCTTTATCTCCGCGGCGACCGTCAGCAGAACGTCCCCGAAGCTACGGGCGTCCGTCCACGTCACCGTCACCGGCTGCTGATAGCCCACTACCTGAACCCCCGGCCCCGGGTCCGCGGCGAAGTCGCCCCAGGACTCAAACGGGTGAGTCGCGGGCAGTATCAGATCGGCGATTCCTACCGTCTCATTCATGAACGTGGACATGCCGACTACAAACGGCGATCCGGCGAGAGCGTCCGTGAACGTCGGCGTTCCCGAAATCCCGAACGCCGGATCGGCGTCGTACACGAACATCACATCCGGTGCGGATCCTGCCGCCAGACCAGTGGTATAGCTCCGCCAGTCCGCGAAACTTGTGGCCGGTAGTGGGAACGGGATGTTCCCCGGCGCCGGTGGATTGGGGATCACTCCGCCGGGCCTGCCAACATTGCCCACGACTAGATTCAAAAATAGGGCCGCCGCACCGTTATCCATGCCGTTGGTCTGGGCCAGGGACGGTCCGCCCGCCAGCGCCAATCCAGGCTGGCGCTCCACGAACTCTCTTGCAATCGTCTGTATCAGGCTGACCGGCACGCCCGTGCGCCCCGTCACCACATCCGGCGCGTAGAGGTTCAGCACATCCACCCCGCCAATCGCATCCACGGCCTCACGCCAGATTTTGTTATCCACCAGAGCCTCCGCCACGATGACCTGGGCGATGCTCAACGCCAGCGCCCCCTCCTGGCCCGGCTTTACATAAATCCAGCGGTCGGCGCTCGCGCCCGTCAGCGACATTCGCGGCTCGATTTGGGTCAGCCGGCCGCGTTCGCCACCTCGCAGCTGGCGGTACGCCTCGCTGTACATCACCGGCGAGCCCCACGTCCCCAGGAAATCCGCACCGAACGAAAGCACGACCCCCGCGTTTCCAATGTCGAAGTGCGGGGTGTTGCTCGCGCCGAAAATCTTCTGCACCGCCGCCTGGAAGTTGGTGTTCTCCACCGTCTCGTGGACTAGATGCCTGCCCCCGAACAGCTCCGTGAACGCCGCCGCGACGCCGGCTTCGGTGCCGGTTAGCCTGGAGGTTATTAATTGGAAACTGTTCGCCGCCCCCAGCTTCGACACCAGCATATCCAGCGCGCGCTCCCAGCCAATCACTTCGTAACGGCCATCTCCCCGCGTTCCCGCCGGGATCATCGGCTCCTTGATGCGGTCGGGGTGGTAAAGGGATTGCACCCCTGCCTGGGCTCGTACGTCCGTCTTCCCCTGGTTGATTGGGAATCCCGGATTTCCTTCAACCTTTTTCGCCCGCCCGTCCACCGTTCGCACCACCACGCTGTTACCGAATCTGGAGTGCGCGTCAGCCGTGGCGAACCAAACGCTGTCACCCGGCAGCGACTGCTCCGGGGCCAACACAAAGCTTTGAACCCGTGATTCGCGTTCGGGAGCTGCGCACCCCACCACCACCACGCTGCCGGCGGCTCCCGCGGCTCCCGCTAAAAACTTTCTACGTCCGAGTTGCATCAGGGATTACCTCAAGCTCACTTGTGGCATGTGGAGCAATCCAGCGGAGCGCTGTCTTTCAAAATTACGTTGTCAGCCGGCGCCGCGCTCGACTTGGGCTGGTTGTCGGTATCCCGATGACACCCCATGCACTCGCCCATATTCAGCGCGTTCACCTGTTTGATCACCTTTGCCTGCGTGACGTCGCCGTGACATGTCGCGCATGAAACGTTCGCATCTATGTGCGCGGAGTGCACGAACCGAACGTGATCTGGAAGGCGATACACCCGGGACCACTCGATCGGTTCCTGATCTTCCCATTTCTGCACCAGAAGTTGAACTTCCGGAAGTTCCTGCCCGATAACCGAGTGGCAGTACATGCACTGCTCCACCGACGGAAGCGTTGCCTGAGCGCCTGTGTTTACCCCGCGATGGCAGAATTCGCATGCGATGGAGTTGTCCCCGGCGTGGATCGAGTGATCGTATGCAATTGGCTGAGTCGGGGCAGGCCTGATCGTTCCACCCGATGCTCCGAGGAAGATCAATACCGCCACCGCCGACGCCGTCGCCAGGCCCATCACGGTCAGTGGAATAACGATGAACGCAAGCTGCCTGCCGGTCAGCCGGGGCATGAACGCACGCAGCAGATTCATGGGCTAAATGATCATCCGGGGGAATATCTCGGGCAGGATATCGAGTGCCAGTAGCACCGCCTTTACCGCGATTGCCACCGCCGCTGTAAAACTGAACGCCGCGAACGCGTAGATCGGCATGCGCAGCCTTCGGGCAATGTGACTATCCACATCGCCGGTCAACGCCAGCGACGGGATTAGGCCGTGGGCAACGATGTAGGACGCCCCTGCGCCAACAAGCGCAGCCGCGAATATCCACAGATGGGCTACCAGTTCGGACAGCCGCACCCACTCCGCCTCGGTGATCGAGGCTATCTCCAAATCGACCCCCTGAAGATCAGTGGTGCCACAAACCGACGCATTTTATTAGGTTCCGGACGCCTCTCGCAAATCCGATTTTCAGACCAGTCTCAACGTAGTCCCGGTTTCCGCTAGTCAGCCCGGTAGCCGCCTGCCTCACCGGACCGAAAACCACATGTGACTGACAATCCCGTCACCTAACTCCGGAGTCTACCCGGGGGTGGCGGTCACGGGCCTTACATGCGCGTAGTCGGGGAAGAAAACCGCGGCAGAGCTTGAGCGCTAGGGGGAGCGGAGGCCGACCTTCCGTGCCCTCCCATCGCGGTCGCCGAAAACGTCAGAGTAGCTCGGTCAGATATTCGGCCAGTCCTTGGCGGCCGACCTGACCGATCGTCAGGTCCGCCACTTCGAGAATCGGCCGGCTGGCGTTTCCCATGGCCACTCCGGTGCCGGCCCACACAATCATTTCCTTGTCGTTTACGTCGTCACCGATCGCCAGCACCCGGTCGCGGGCCACCCCCAGGTGAGAGGCCAGCCAGGCCAGCGCCGTCCCCTTCGAGACTTCTCGGCCGACCACCTCAAGCACCAGAGCCGCGAACGCGTAATTCGTCCAGGGCATGGTGCGCACGTCAGCGGGGTGACGCCGTTCGAGTATCGCCTCGAGGTCGCGCAGTCTCTTCTCTTCGCCGAAAAACACCAACTCCATCGCGTCCGCGAGCCCTTCGAAGCTGGCGGTCTCCACAAACGCCGCCTGATTGCGCAACGAGTACATTCTCAATGACTCCACCCCGGCCAATCGCCCGAATACATAGAGCTTGCGCGTGCGTCCCGGTGTGTCGTACCAAACCCCGATAACTCCCATCTCCCGGCCAAGTCCCACGATCTCGCGGGCCACCTCTCCAAGAATATAGCGCTCATAAAGAATCTCAGCTGTGTCGATGTTGCGAATCACCGCGCCGCTGCTTTGTATCAGGTACTCTCCCGCTCCAAGCGGTTCTATCACGTCCATCGCCGTCCGCCACCGGCGGCCCGTAGCGATCACCACCGTCGCTCCCCGGTCGGCCACCGCGTGGATCGCCGCCCTGGTCTCCGGGTGGATCTCCTTGCCGTCCGGCAGGATCGTGCCGTCAACGTCCAGCGCTATCAGGTCGAATGGCAACGAACTCCGTCGGCCGGCCGTCGGCGGCAATGTTGACTCCTGGTTGGGGGGCGGTGGTCGGCGCATTCTATTAGGCGGGTCCGCGGGCATTACAATTTGAAAACCACGTCGCCGCGATCTGGAGCGCTTGATGGCCTATTTCATGGGGATCGATGTGGGGACTCAAGGGAGTCGTGCCGCCGTAATAGATGAAGACGGCTCCCTGGTTGCCTCCGGCAACGGCCCGCACACCTTGCAATCTCCGCTACCCGGGTGGAGCGAACAGGATCCCGAAGAGTGGTGGGGCGCCGTCAAGATCGCTATCCGCGAGGCCGGTCAGTCGATTGACCTGAAGGCCGTCCGCGGCATCGGCATGACCGGACAGATGCACGGCTCCGTCTTTCTCGATGAGCAGGACCGCGTTATCCGCCCGGCCTTGCTCTGGAACGATCAACGCACCGCCACCCAGACCGACTGGATGACCGAAGTGGCCGGTGAGCAGCTGCTGCGAATTGCCCTCAATCCGGCCATCACTGGCTTCCAGGCCCCGAAGATCATCTGGCTTCGTGATGAAGAACCGGACAACTACCGTCGCATCCGCTCCGTCCTGCTGCCCAAGGATTTCATTCGCTTCCGGCTGACCGGCGAACGGGCGACCGACGTATCCGATGCCTCCGGCACTCTTCTATTTGACGTCGCCGGCCGCCGGTGGTCGCCGGAGCTCCTGGAAGCCTTCCAGATACCGGTCGAATGGATGCCCGATTCCTTCGAAGGGCCGGACGAAACCGGCCGCATCACCGACGCCGTCGCCACCGAACTTGGTCTGCCCGCTGGCACGCCAGTGGCCGCTGGCGGCGGGGACAACGCCGCCGCCGCCATTGGGACCGGCATCGTTCTCCCGGGCGTTGTGAGCAGCAGTATCGGCAGTAGTGGGGTTGTTTTTGCCTACAGCGAAAGACCCGACCCTCACCCGGAGGGCCGGCTGCACACCATGTGCCACTCCGTTCCCGGCGCGTACCACTACATGGGGGTGATTCTGTCGGCAGGCCTTTCCTTCCATTGGCTGCGCGAAATACTGCTCGAAAAAACTTTCGGCGCGGCGGTTCCTCCCGGAGAAGATGCCTACGACGTGCTTACCGGTCTGGCCGGCGGCGCCCCGGCCGGGGCTGAGGGCCTGATGTTTCTCCCTTATCTCACTGGCGAGCGCACCCCACACATGGACCCGTCAGCCCGCGGCGCCTTCGTGGGCCTGACCTCGCGACACACAACCGCCCATCTCGCCCGCGCCGTTATGGAAGGGATCACCTTTGCTCTGCGCGACTCGCTCGCTCTGATGCGAACCCTCGGATTGCCGGTCGAGAAGATCATCGCCACCGGGGGAGGCGCCCGTAGTTCCATCTGGCGACAGATGCAGGCCGACGTCCTCGGCGCTCCCGTGTGGCGGACCGTCGCCGAAGAAGGCCCAGCGTACGGCGCCGCTTTACTCGGCGCCGTCGTAGGCGGCGGTTATGAAAACGTCCCCGAAGCCGTCGCCAGTGGCGTGGATCTGTTAGACCCGATCGAGCCCCGATCCGAGAGCGCCGCTCGCTACGACCAGTACTTCGATGTCTATCAACGCCTCTACCCCGACCTCCGGACAGCCAACCGTCGCCTCGCCGAACTCGCTGGGGCTAGCTGATGGGACGGATTCAACACGACGACCTGCTCGTTGACCGGGACGGTGTAAAAGATCTCATCCCCCATCGTGAACCGATCTTGTTGCTGGATGGTCTCACCGAACTCACCCCTGGAAAGCGCGCCGTGGGAGTGAAGTACGTCGATCCCGACGACTACTTTCTCGCCGGGCATTTCCCCGGGAATCCGATCATGCCGGGCGTGCTGATGGTTGAGGCCCTGGCCCAGACCGGGGCATGCGCGCTCCTGGGATTGAAGGACACCGCGGGGAAGCTCGTGCTGTTCGCGGGCATCGACCAGGTTCGATTTCGGCGTCCGGTACGTCCCGGCGACACCCTGGTTTTGACCGTCGAAATCGAACGTATCCGCGGACCCATCGGTCGGGGTCAGGCGGTGGCTACGGTGGACGAGGAGGTCGCGGTCGAAGGCCGGCTGACGTTCGCCCTCGTCGACGAGGAAGAAGCCGCGGATTGATCTGGGCGAGGCTCCGCGAATTGGCGGTCACCGTCGTAAGTCATGGCCTGAAGCTGGTCCTGCGAGGCCGGTCGCCCGGTGGTCGAGCGCTGCCCGACATTCAGAACCCGGACATCCTTGTAATTAAGCCGGCGAGCATCGGCGACGTCCTGATGGCCACCCCGGTGTTGGAGTGCCTCCGCCGCACGTTGCCCGGAGCCAGGATCACGCTGGCCGTGGGAAGCTGGTCGCATGTGGCCGTCGCCAACAATCCCGACGTCGACGGGCTGATCGACTGCGGCAACGTCGGCACCTCGGGCCGCTATGGCCTCCGTGAATACCTCCGCCTCGTCCGCGTCCTGCGCCGGCGGCGCTTCGATGTCGCCATCGTCTTGGACCGGTCTCCCCTGATGGCGCTCCTCCCCTATTTCGCTGGTGTGAAATACCGGCTGGGTCTCGACAGCGGCGGACGCGGCATTGGCCTGACTACCGCCGCGCCAGCTCCCCGGGATCGCAATGAAGCGAAAATTTACCTGGATGTACTTCGCGCCGCCGGTATCAGCACCGACGGCGCTCGGGCTCGTTTCTACCCCAGTCTCCAGGATCTGGAGTACGCTAGGCGGCTCCTGGAAGAATGGAATCTCGGCGAATCCCGCGTTGTCGTCATCGCTCCCGGCGGTGGCCGGAACCCCGGCTCCGTGAACCTCGCGAAACGCTGGTCGCCCGAAGGCTTCGCCCGGGTTGCCGATCGCTTGCAGACCGAGACCGCCGCCCGCGTCGTGCTGGTCGGTCAGGAGTCCGACGAGGAGTCCTTGCGGGCCGTCGCCCGCCCGATGCGAACCGAGGCAGTGAGTCTCCTCGGGCAGACATCCTTCGGGCAGCTGGGCGCCCTACTTCAGATATCCACCGCCTTTCTTGGCAACGACTCCGCCCCCGGCCACCTGGCCTCCGCCGTCGGGACCCGAACCGTGACCGTGTTCACCGATTCGGATCCGGGCCGCTTCCTCCCCTTCTCGGCCGTCGCCATCGGCGTTGCGGCCAGTTCCTTGGAAGACACCTGCGACCGCCTGGTGCAGGCTCTACGCGACGAGTCAAAGAGTGACCATGGTCACGTTTCAAAGGCTTCGGAGCCACGTGCGGGTAACGGCGACTGGCCCGGCGGGACCGAGTAGACCACCAATCCGGTTATAATCAGTGGCCCCTGGAGGGGTGGCCGAGTGGTTTAAGGCGGTGGTCTTGAAAACCTCTAACCGAAAGGTTCGTGGGTTCGAATCCCACCCCCTCCGCCGTCTACGCAGGGGGCCCTTGGAGGAGTCGCATAGTTGGTCTAGTGCGGCCGCCTGCTAAGCGGTTATCGGTGTTTAAAGCCGATCGTGGGTTCGAATCCCACCTCCTCCGCCCTTAAGTCCAGCGTCATGGCGTGGACGCCGCGGCCTGCCGGCTCTCCCCGTGTCTTCTAACCATGAACCGGCGCAGAGCGATCACGGCCCAGACTCCCTCCACCGCCGTTATCGGGTATGCCTGCACCAACGCGCTGTATACCGCCGTCGCCGCCGAGCCGGCCACAAATGCCAGGATGAACCACTTTGACCTTGCTTCCAGCGCGTATGAAAGCATCATCACCATCACCGCGACCGAACCAAAGATGTTTATCAGAGACATCGGTGCACCCTCCTTTTTTGTGACGAGCCTACCCCCGTACTCATTTGGAAATCCAGATCGCCCCCGATTCACTGCGCCCGAACCAACTGGATCGTCGGCCTCTGGGCCGTAGCTATCCTTCGCCGTTAGGGTGGACTTGCAGCGCCACCCGCGGACGGCCGGTGGTCGGATCCATCACCACGTCGGCCTGAATTTTGAACACGTCCGCCATGAGTTCCCGCGTCAAGACCTTGGCCGGATCGCCGTCGGCCACCAGACGGCCGTCATGGATCACCAGCAGGCGATTAAAGAATGCCGCCGCCAGGTTGATGTCATGCATACAGGCCACCACCGTGACCTGTTGCTCGCGGTTCACCCGGCGCACCAGATTCAGAATCTCGATCTCATGGGCCAGGTCGAGGTGCGTTGTCGGTTCATCCAGCAGCAGGACCCGCGGGCTCTGGGCCAGCGCCATCGCCACGACCACTCGCTGACGCTCTCCACCACTCAGTTCGTTGAAGCGGCGTGACTGGAATTCCGAAGTTGCGGTTTCAAGCAGGGCTTCGTCAACGGTGCGTTCGTCAACCTCCGTCAGGCTGCCCCAGAAATCGAGATACGGGCTCCGCCCCAGCGCCACGATCTCGCGCACCCGGTAGGCGAAGGGGATATGAAACTCCTGCGGCACCGCCGCCACTAGGCGGGCGCGTTGTTTGGCGTCCAGGTCGCCGATATCGGTCCCGTGCAGCCGAATCCGGCCGGAGCTGGGACGGATCAATCCGTTGACACAATTGAGCAGCGTCGTCTTGCCGGCGCCATTCGGCCCGATGATCGCCGCCAGGTCACCCTCGGGACACGAAACGTGCAGGTCGTACAGGATCTTTTCCTGCGCGTAAGCGAAATTCAGGCCTTCGATTTCTATCGCCGCAATTTCAGAACTCATACTGACCTCGCGCGCGCCGCAACAGGACGATGAAAAATGGCGAGCCGACGATTGCCGTCAATATTCCGACCGGCAGGTCCACCGGCGCCAGCACCCATCGGGCCAGCAGGTCCATCAGCGCCAGGTACGCCGCTCCGGCCAACATCGACGCCGGCAGCAGCAGCCGGTTGTTGGGCCCGATTACGATTCGCACCGCGTGCGGGACCATCAGTCCCACAAACGACACCAATCCGCTAATCGACACCGCCAGCGCCGTAAGCAGCGAGGCGAGCCCTATGATCAGAAATTTGGTGCGCTCTATCTCGACCCCCACCCGGGCCGCCCCGCTTTCGCCCAGCGCCATCGCGTTGAGCCGGGCCGTCAAGAAGAAAGCGAATCCCGCCGCCAGGATCATCGGTGGGAGCACCGTCAGCAGCGGCGTCCAGCCCGTCACCGAAATTCCTCCCAGCAACCAGGTGAAGTTCTGCACGATCCGCAGCTGCAGTCGATCGCTCAGCAGGATCGCCAGTGCGTTCAGCGCCCCCGCCACCGATCCCACCGCGAATCCGGCCAGAAGAAGTCCGCTGATGCTGCTCCGGCCGTGGTGCCGGGACAGCGTGTAGACGATCCAGACCGCCCCAAACGAACCGACGAAACCAAGAAGCGGAATGATGCCGAACCCCAGCAGCGTGAAATGCAGAGCCAGCAGCAGCGATCCCGCCGCCGCTCCCACTGCCGCCCCGCCCGATGCGCCCACGATGAAAGGGTCGGCCAGCGGATTGCGCAGCAATCCCTGGTAGAGCACGCCCGCCGCCGACAGCGCCGCCCCTACCGTCGCCGCGGCCAGAACCCGGGGCAGGCGAATGCTGAACAGAATTCGCTCAGACGTCGCCGGCCACCAGGGTTCAATGTTCCCAAACGGCGTTCTGTTCCACACCATCGCCAGGATGGCCGACGGCTCTATCGTCACGCTCCCGACCATCGCCGCGATCATCAGGCTGACCAACATCAAGGCCGCCAGCGGCGCCAGCACCAATATCGCCGCCGGGCCGCGCCACCTTGCCGTCTCCGGTGCCCGAACCTTGCCTCTGGCGATCGAACTCATGGCCTACTCAAACGCCTCCGGATGCAAGAACATTGCGATCGCCTCCAGCGCGTCGGCGATGCGAGGTCCCGGCCGCGACATCTGGTCGCTCAGTTCCTGAGAGATCGCCATGAACCGGTCGTTCACCACCGCGTCAATCCCGTCCCACCCGGCCCTCGCTTTGACCGATTCAACCGTCGTGCCGAACGGCGCGTCCGCCAGGATGATGAGCTCCGGGTCCCGTGCGATGACGGCCTCTAATCCGACCTGCGGAAACGGGCTGTCGGCGTCGGCGAACACGTTCTCCGCGCCCGCCAGCGTGATCAGGTCGTCAACGAAGAAACCCGGTCCGATCGTGAACGGTCGGTTGGGGTCGGACGCGTCGACTTCATAGAAAATTCGCGGCCTCTCAGTGCCGGCCACCGCCACGACCACCGCGTCGATCCGGTCAAGCAGTTCCGCCGCCAGCGCCTGCGCCGTCTCCTCCTCGCCGACGGCTTCACTTAGCAGGATGATCGAATCCGCCACCCCCCGGACATCCAAGCTTCCCACGATCAACACCGGAATTCCCAGCGACTCTATCTGCTCGATGACCTCGTGCGATGTGATGGTTGACCCCACCACCAGGTCCGGTTCCAGCGCCACGATCCGCTCCAGGTCCGGCGAGAACGAGCCGAGCTTCGGAATGTCGGCGGTCTCCGCCGGATAGTTGCTGAAATCGTCGATGCCGACCAACCGATCGCCGGCGCCGATCGCGAACAGAATTTCCGTGGCGCTGGGCGCGAGTGAAATGATGCGCTCCAGCCTGCCGCCCGGTAGTTCGACCTCCCGCCCCACGCTGTCCGTCATGGTCACGGTCACGGTCACGGGCGCGGGAATCGTTGGGCTCGGGACAGGCGTCGCAACCGGAGCCTGAGTCGGAGTTGTCGTCGGCGGCGCCGTGCCGGTCGGGTTAGGCGCCACCGTCGCCGGAGGGGACGTCGTCGGCAGCGCGACCGCCGCTATAGAGTCCCCCTCCGATTGTCCGCACGCGGCCAAGATCGCGATCAAAACGGCGGCGACGGCCAGCCTCAGAACGTGACCAGAACCGCGCAACCACCCACCGCTCCGGAGCGCCCCGGGGGGCAGCGTCACCGGGATCCCAGAAATAATTTGGGAGTAAATTGAAAAACGCCTCCTAGCGTCCGACCGGACATCAGGGGCGTTCGTTGCGAGTTCAAATGCACAGATTTTCGCCTGACGCGGGCGGACAGCTCAACTCATCCCGGGCAGGTCTCCTGACTTACGGCTCGGACGCCGGCGGTCCCTTCCCGCCCCGCGGGGCAGTGGCTCGACCGATGGCTCGCCGATCACAGTGGCGCGACCGTGGCGGATTCTCACCGCCGTTCCCTTTGAGCGCGGGGGACTACCCCCGCAGGCCCGGGATGCATGTTCGTGTAAAGGTTCCGTGCCGATGGTAGGTCGGCCGATAGTCGGGCGTCAATAGGGACACCAATCAGCTGTTATCGTCGGTATCTTTGGCCGCACGATTCGGCATCCGTTTGGAGTGCTGGACTGAGTGCTACCTCATTTCCAACAACAATCACTTCTTCATGTTGTACTGTGCCGACAACGAACTCGGTACGCAGCGCATCTGCCTAGCGAGATTAAACGATCTCTTTGCGTGGGAACGCTACGATGGAAACCCCGTCATTGTTCCCTCCTTTTCATGGTCGAAATGGCCCGGGTTTGGACTCCCATCACCTGACTAGGCTCGGCAGTTTATTGGTCGGCATGACACGGTAGGCACTAAGGATCATTACCGGTTTATGGCACGTACAGGCGGCACCTATGGTGGATGTTGAGACCCGCATATCAACCGTTTGCCCGACGGACGATTTATTGCCTATTGGATTTCTTGAATGAACAAGTCCTTTGGATACCACCTTGTGTGTGTCGCAGCATCGATTTCGTCCAATCTCTTGCATTGGCAAGAGATTGGACCTGTCTATTTCCAGACGGCCTGGCCATTCGAGGATGAACCGACGCTGGAAGTGGAATCGCCATGTGTTGCCTACAAGGATGATCTATGGTGGTTGTTCTTCAATAATGGCTGGTGGGCACATGTCACGTCCTCGCCATCACCGTTTGACTTCCGCGGCCAGGAAGTTCACCGACTTGGTTTTGCCCACGCAGCAGAAGTGCTGTGGTGGAATAACGAATGGCTCATTACTCACTGCTCCGCAGATCCGACCGATTATGAGTACCGCCGTTCCAACCGAACCCGAGGGATGTTCTTAGGCCGCCTAGACTGGCCCACTGGCGATCAACCCAGACTGGTTTAAAGCATATGCGGCTCGGCCTCCAGACATTTTGCGCCCGCCGAGGTAAGAAGCCGGACAACGTTCAACGGATTTTGAACTTTGCCGTAAAGGCGCGTGAGGCAGGGTGCGATCTTGTAGCCTTCCCGGAATTCTCCGTCAATGGTCCGTGGGTCACCTATGACCCTGATGCCCGCCTCGTGGATCTTCTCGCCGACGCGGAACCAATACCTGGTCCTACCACCGACCATCTCCAACATGAAGCCGGACGCCTAAATATTGCCCTCGGCGTTGGCATTGCTGAGCGCGGCCTGGCGCAAAAACCATTTAACGCTTACGTCATCATCGACAACACGGGAATCCGTCATGTCCAGCGCAAACTTCAGCCTACCGACAGTGAGATGGCGTTTTATCGAGGTGGCGGTGACAATATTTCTCCATTGGAAATCGCCGGCACATGTATCGGTATAACCATCTGCGCCGATAACGAAAACCCGGAGCTCCACCAACGCTGGCACGAACTTGGTATTGATCTTCTTCTGGAACCTCACTATGACTGCATCAAGCGATTCCAGAACGCCGGTCACTCGTGGGCTGACCTGCTGAACTTCAACCGTCACGACACCCTCCGCCGTCGCGCGTATGAGCCGGCCCAGAAGCTAGGGATTACTACCGCGTACGTTGACGCGAAAGATCCCAGAAAGTCTTTCAATGAGTATCCCGAGTGGCCACACTTCGTCACCGGCAAGAGTGCTTGTTATGGGCCGCAGGGAACCTTGCTCGCCGAAAACACCGGAAACGAAGAATCGCTGCTGATCGTCGACCTATAGTCGTGGCACGGTCCCGCACCATGCCATGCCACTCTCAGGAATTGGGCTGACATGCCATCCACAAGCATTTTGATCACCGGGGCCACAGGTCGGATTGGCACGAATGCGGCCAAGCACATGGACGATCTGGGCCACCACGTCCGGGCACTTGTACTTCCAGAAGACCTTCAGGAAACAAAACTCGAGAACCTAAAAATTGAGACGGTTCAGGGTGATAGCACGTCCTTTGATGACGTCCGGATAGCGTGCCGTGACATCAATACTATTTTCGATACCGGATAGGTGTCAGCAGGCCCATGGGGCCAGGGTGATTTTGAGCCTCTACAACGGCTGAGCGCTGCCGCCCAAATAGTGGTTAGGTCGGACGTTGCCAACGGTCGATCGACCCGGCCGCAGAGCTCAGCCAGTGATCTCCCACACCTGCTCTACCGTCTCCCCCCGGACTCCGTAGATGCGATCGTGTAGGGACGCGACCAGGTCCCCGTACGCCGGAAACAGCCACAACAGATCGCCCGGCGCCAGGTTCGACTTCGGGTCCGTGATCTCAATGCGGGTGTGCTCGGCATTCAGTCCAACCACCCGGCAGTCATCTCGCCCGCGCACCCGTGGCATCCCGTTAACCCCAGTCACCGCTTTGATCCCCGCGTCCGCCACCGCCGAGCTTCCTGCCCGACTGATCACCGTCCCAAGTACAAACGCGGCCGATCGGAATGGGATATTTAGGCGCTCTTCATAGTCGGTGTCACCGAACAGGTACATGCCGGCCTGGATTTCCGTTACCTCCGGGAAACCTGCCGCGACAAACACGCTCTTGGTGCTGCTCGTCGTGAGCACCGGCACATCGATGCCGGCCGCCTCGATCAGGTGTTTGACAACCACCGCCTCCCCCAGGGCGCGGCGGCACTCCTCCTCCCGCGCCGTTTCATCGTCAATACCTCCCACATGCCCCTCATAGGCCATGATGCCCATGAAGTTAAGCCTTGGCAGTTCGTCAATCAGCCGCGCTAGTTCCACTGCCGCCTCGCCCGCCTCAATACCGCATCGCCCCATTCCGACCTCAAGGTCCACCAGCGCCCCGACTTCAACCCTACCCCCCACCGCCGCTTCGGCAATGTCCCGGGCATTTGCCGGATCGTCAATCGCTATTCGTATCCGTCCTCCGCGTTGGAGCAGTTCGACCAGGAGCGCGATCTTCGGTCCGCCGACAACTTCATTCGCGATCAGGATGTCTTCGATCCCCCCGTCCAGCATCGCCTCCGCCTCTCGCACGGTCGCGCAGGTGACTCCCTCCGAGCCGCTGGCTATCTGCAACCGCGCGAGCCCCGGTGATTTGTGGTTCTTGACGTGGGCGCGCAGGTGAGAATCAAGATCATCGAATACCGCCGCCATCGTTTTCAAGTTGAACTCGGCCGCGTCCATGTCCAGGATCAGAGCCGGCGTGAGAATGTCATGCACTGTGGTCGGCCGCGAATTCGCTATGCTCATAGATCTCCCTATTAGGTTCGATTCAGGCTTCCCCAAGCTTCATCCTCGCCGCGGGCGACAAGCATACATTTGTCGGGAATTTGCCCCATCACCTCTGGATAGTCCGCTGTGACCGCCCGGACTCGAATAAATGGCGAGACAAACGCCCGCGCTTGCGGCAGAATTTAGCTGCCAACGGTGCCAACGGTGCCAACCCGCCCACATAGCTCAGTCGGTAGAGCGCGTTCTTGGTAAGAACGAGGTCTCCGGTTCAATTCCGGATGTGGGCTCCAAACCAGTATTCACAGAGTGGGAAGACCGCATACCTGTCCTCACAAGATCTCGACGTCGTGCCCCATCGCACGTAGACACCATAAGTGGTACTCTTTCTGCGAGGCGTTTGGCGGGATTTTGAGGGCGCAAATGGCGGCGAGAAAGGGTGTCTCAGCCCGGGCTGCGAAGGCGCGCGTTGACCCCGACGATGTTGACTTTCTGCGCGAGTCATTTTGCCGTTCTCTGGTGGCAGAGAACAAATCCGACGCGACGGTGGAATCGTACATAAGAGCGGTGCGTCTTCTGAGCGAGTTTCTGCAGGACGGCGGCATGCCGTCGGGAGTCGTCTCGATTCGTTGCGAGCACGTAGAAGCGTTTGTGACGGATCAGATTAAACGTCATTCGGCGTCAACCGCGAACACCCGGTACCGGGCCGTTCAGCAATTCTTCAAATGGCTCGAGGAAGAGGGGGAGATTGAACTTACCCCTCTGGTCAACATGCGGCCGCCGCGAATGCCGGAAACGCTTCCCGCGATTCTCTCTGACGATCACATCCGAAGGCTGCTCAAGGCTTGCCAGGGAACTGAGTTCTCCGATCGGCGGGACATGGCCGTTATGCGTCTGCTGTTGGATACCGGGATGCGGCGCCAGGAGCTCGCCGGATTGCGATTGGATGACATCGATTTCGAGTTCAATGCGGCCCTGGTGATGGGAAAAGGCAAACGCGAAAGGGCCTGTCCTTTCGGTCGTAAATCGTCGCAGGCATTGGATCGGTACCTGCGTGCCAGGGCCAGACGCAAGCAAGCAGACGCTCCGGCACTCTGGCTCGGTAGGACCGGCCCGATGACGGCGAATGGTATCTACCAGGCCATCCGTGAACGCGCCGTGGCTGCCGGACTCGGCGGCGTGACACCCCATCAATTCCGCCATACCTTCGCGCACCTCTGGCTCTCGCACGGGGGAACGGAAGGCGATCTGATGCGGCTGGCCGGCTGGCGGTCACGTACCATGCTCCAGCGCTACGGCGCGTCCGCAGCTGACAAGCGAGCCCGGCAGGCACACCGGCAACTGTCTCCAGGCGATCGGTTCTAGGGGGCGAGGAACCCAGGGGCCGGCGATGAGCGGTACCCGCCGTGGCGACTGGACCGCCCGCTCGATGATGTAAAATAGCTGCTCAGCGTCTCCCACTGTTCTCGATTCTTGGCCTTCGATGAAGGCAGGAATCCAGTGGGATTTGTCTTGTCAAAAGGCACCTTTGATCCTGACGAGATGGCCCTGCGCGGTCGTCTCGGTGCGCACGTAACTCACTCCCGTCACGACTCCCGAGAGATCACCCGAAAGGCCCGCGAGGCTTTCCTGCGGCGCTTCGAACTTGAGGTGGATCCCGACGGGAGACTCGAGCCGGGCGAGCGGAGACGCAGGGCTGCCCATGCGAGGAAGGCTTACTTCATTCGACTCGCTATGAAACGGCGCAAGAGGCCTCGGGCCAAGCAGGGAAAGGCCGGCCGGGACAGCTGAGGCCAGCCGGCTTTCTGGCAACAACGATCTCCTTCGTCGGTAAATAGCCCCGGAATGCTGGAGACCGCCCGCCGCGCCCCCATTTGCTGGCGACACCTGAGGGCGCCAAAGCGATTCAGTCCGGACCGGAGGCCGATTCAACAGTACCTATCCGGCGACTACTTCTTCAGCTGATCGCGGTCCCTCTATGTAGAAGTAAAGAAATCCTCGGGAATCTGTGAGAACGACCTGTGCCTGACCGGCATGGATTATCTGCCTGATGACCGGCGCTTGCCGGTCCGATGCTCTTGGCGCCATCGGCCTCCGGAGTCGCTGATCAGATCGGCAGGCAGTGGTCGACCATGGCCGTAGGTCGCAGCCCCGCACCTGTAAATCCGATAGGAATGGGGCCAATTCGGCAGGTCGTGGTCGCTTGCGGTCGCAAACAGCCGGCAGTCGGGTATCAATCCGGCATCAACTTGGAACTCATCAGGCGCAATGGCGTCGTGGCACCTAGCGAGGTCGGTGACAGGTCTTATGGCGTGATGATTGGTCTTGGTGTCACCGGCTTCGATCGGGTCCGAAGTAATGAACACCGCCTATGAGCGACATGGGCTCGATGCCGGTCAATGCATCGGGGATGGACCCTGGATCACTTGATCTTGACGATCATTCAGAAGGAGGACGAAGGAGGGCTCACCGATGCGCTGATCAAGCAGGGATTCCCGCATACTCGGATCGACATAAAAGGCAGCTTTCTGCAAGCTGCCAATACCGCGTTCGCTGTCCTATTTCAGCAGAGCCAGAGAGACGAGGTGCTGCGCGAATTGCGTAAGGTGTGCCGCACGCCCATGAATCCCGATCGTTGGTTCGCGTCCGCATACCCCTTCGGTGCATACTCGCCCGGCGCTTATGCGGCTGAGCATCTCAGAGCGGTGGAGGTGGGAGGCGCCACAATATTTGAGCTTTCGATCGAGGAGTGTCAGCCTGTCTAAAGAGTGGACGACGCGGCCGCTTGCGCCTATGACTGCGCGCTGGCTCAGCGCTGCTAAAGCCCACAGCGAGTGGCTCGCAGAAGATCCGACCGAAGACCCTCGTGAGCCGAGCAGGGGTCATGGCAGATGCGGGTCGAGGAGAGGGACAGACAGTACGTCTCTAATATGGAACGGTGGTTGGGCGACGCTGGGGAACATGGGATTGGCATGAGCGCGATTTCTCTCATCGACGAGATGGAGGCCCTGGTCGCAAAGGGCAAGAGGCAGGGCTACCTGACCTACCAAGACGTCTTGGATGTCTTTCCAGAAGCCGAGGACCAGCTCGACCAGATCGACGTCCTCTACCAACGGCTGATGAGTGAGGACGTGGAGGTCGTAGCCGAAGCTGGAGAAGAGGAGCGCGACGAAGCCGAGAGAGATCAAGATAGGCAGGACGAGGAGCACCGCCTCCGCAAGTTGCGTGTCCCCAGCGCCGTAACCGCCGCCGAAGACATGATGGCCACCGGTGTCCTGGACGATCCGGTCCGTATGTACCTACGCGAGATCGGGCGCGTGGACCTGCTCACCGCCGCCGAGGAAGTCGATCTCGCCAAGAAGGTGGAAGCGGGCAGCGAGGTAGCACGGGACCGGCTAGTGCGGGCGAACCTGCGACTCGTCGTGAGCATCGCGAAGAAGTACATCGGTAGCGGCATGTCGCTGCTCGACTTGATTCAGGAAGGCAACACCGGCCTGATACGGGCGGTGGAGAAGTTCGACTACCGGCGAGGCTATAAGTTCAGCACCTACGCAACCTGGTGGATCCGGCAGGCGGTCACGCGCTCGGTCGCCGACCAGTCCCGGACGATCCGCGTTCCTGTGCACATGGTCGAGATCATCAATAAGGTAGCGCGGGTATCACAGCGCCTAATCCAGGAGAACGGCCGGGAGCCGTCGACGAAGGAGATTGCCCGGGAGCTCGACATCACCCCGGAGAAAGTCCAGCTGGCGATGAAAGCTGCCCGGCGGCCGCTTTCGCTGGAGGCGCCTGTGGGAATTGACCAAGACAGCGTCATTGGTGACTTTGTCGGCGACCCTGGCGCCACGGCGCCTGCCGACGAAGCGCTTCGACAGCTGCTCAAGGAGGCGGTGAAGGCGGCGATGAGCACTCTGTCCGACCGCGAACACCGGATACTGAAGCGCCGGTTCGGCCTAAACGGCGGCCGCACCCACACGCTTGAAGACGTCGGCCAGGAGTTCGGGGTAACCCGGGAGCGCATACGCCAGATCGAGGCCAAGGCGCTACGAAAGCTGCGGCACCCGTCCAGGGCGCGGGTACTGAAGGACTACGTCGACACGTAGGCAACGGCGCTGTCGTACTAGCGTCCGAAGAAGCGAAGTCGGCCTCGGCCACAACGTACACGTTGGAGATGGGAACGAGTCGGGCAGGCTCGTGGATAAAGCGGTCGAAATCGAGCGCGTCGGCGCCGCCGGGGGTTGCGTCAAGTAGATGGCGCACTGTAACTCCAGATTCCGATTCTTGCGGGTGTGACTGGTGACCATGGTGCGGCCAACCACGGTGATGACGATTCCGGCGCTGGGATGATCTGAATATTCCTGAACATCTCGGTCAGGAACGTCTCCGGACGGATATTGGCGTCGCCGCACGCCGTGAGAGGCAGAACCGCCGTGACAGACAACATTCCCAACAACACCGTCTTTACAGAATTGAAGTTAGCGATCCCGGGCAGAGCGCAGAGCAGTTGTTCCTACGCCGCGGTGGTCGTTCATCACCATCCGCGGGACGCTGTTCCGATCGGATTTGAGGTGTAGGCGAACGGGGACGACGGATCGGGGGAACCAGGCGGCGGGTGATCCGAATCATGGAGGCCATACCGACGAAGGAAGCGGCGCTGGGGTCATCGGATCATCCTCTGAAGTCGAGGGTGGGGCTACCCGTTGCCCATGCGTTCCAATCTCGCCCAATGCATCCGAGGCGGCGCCCTCTTGCCTCGTTTGATGGACTCGCAGTTGGGCTTGCCCATCTACACCCTGGAGTCGGATATGGGTGTGCAGTCCGCCAGGAAGGCTGTATGCTCCGGCGTCGGGCGTGATCCGACGTTGTGCATCAGTACCGGGATGCGGTTGTCCTCCGGGCCGACTATTAGTCATGGCCACACAATGGGGCGCAATCCACCACCCTTCACTTACCACTTCCACTAACACGCACTCGACAAGTTCTGTTTACGAGCCTGGACTGCGCATGTCGCACCGTGATGGGCTCATGCTGCGGTGAGGATCACCGCGAAAGATCGGTTTGGAGCATCCAATGGAAATCTATGTGGGCAATTTGTCCTTCGATACGAATGACTCAAGTCTGCGCAGCGCGTTTGAGAGCTTCGGCACCGTGAGCCGGGCCAGTGTAATCAGCGACCGCGAAACGAATCGTTCACGAGGCTTTGGCTTCGTGACCATGGACGACGCTACAGAGGCCCAGGCGGCGATCTCTGGCCTTAACGGCCGCGATCTGGACGGCCGTGAGGTTAAGGTCAACGAAGCCCGCGGCAAGTCCGGCGGCGGCGGCGGCGGCGGCGGCGGCGGCGGCGGCGGCGGCAACTGGTAGCCGCTGGCTGATTTCAACCAGCATCTAGCTCGCGCACAGGGCCGGGGCTCGGCACCTTCGAGTGCCGGACCCCGGTC
>Ga0209501_10001435_pt1 | contig 26310 bp, 24 predicted proteins | sample ArcticOcean_MG_C_4_FD_187434 | JGI IMG/M metagenome (GOLD analysis project Ga0209501, IMG submission 187434) | Marine microbial communities from western Arctic Ocean - ArcticOcean_MG_CB4_134 (SPAdes) (version 2) | ecosystem: Environmental > Aquatic > Marine > Oceanic | place: Arctic Ocean...
AAGCCCATGGACCTCTAGGCGAGTTATTATCTTTAGTGATAATACCTCTTTCTCTATCCCCCCCAGTAACTACTGGATATATCCATGCTGATACAGTAATATTGGTCACATTCATTTCTGCATTGTTATTGATTTCCACATAATCATAATCCCCATCAAACTCAAGTGAATAATCTTGACCAAAACCAAAGGTAAGAAGTAAAATAATATATAAATTTTTCAAGGTTCTCCTCCTAATTAGAAATTTGATTGAATTTACGGCACTTTCCTCATCTTATTATAGCCATATTAAGCCTCTAATAAATAGTGTGACTCAGGTCACAGAATACAGCTTTATCAAGGAACCTTCCTCTAATTAGTGAGTAGATAATATAGAACAATATATTAGTACCAAAGAGCAGCCATACATTTTTCTCCTCCTTAATGTGTGGCTGTTTTGTTTGTGTGTGGATTATCTAGTATACCACACATAGCGCTGTTTTTCTTATTTTAAACGACCTGATTAAATAAGAAAGTCACCCTTTTACTATTTAAGAACGCTATAAGGAAATTCCATATACTATATAAGGGAAGTTCCGTATTTCCGTATCCCTATAACTCGTTGTTATATAGTGACTTATAGGCATTGTCGGGTTTCCGTATCCTTTCCGCATCTATTCCGTATCGGTTCATAATGAACCGGTTTCTTCCGTATTCCGTATCTATTCCGTAAAAAGCCTAATATTTCGTTTTTTACCATCCGTTTTAATTTTGTGATTATCAATCAGATTGATAATGTGATTCCCAATCATCTTTGTAGAATTTCCGGTTATCTTATGGAGACTATCCTCAACATCCTTCTTAAGGATTCCTGATTCTCCAGCTTTTCGAATCATTGAAACGATTTGACTATCTATGTCAAAACTGGTATTAGTACTAAACCAATAATCAGAATCCATAGTAATCGTCATATTATCTGGTTCAGCCCCATATCGCAATTCAAATTGTACGTTTAGCTCATTATTCTTCTTTTTCGAGATTTCCATTAAAGAATCAACATCATCAGCAATAGAGCTGGCTCCCCTTGGGTTAGTTCTGGAATTATTCGAATATAGAGATGGCTTTCCAGAATGATGAATAAGTATAATAGCTGGGCCAAGATAGGTTAACTCACGGAATTTACTCATTACAAGGTGCATTTTCTGATTATCGTTTTCATCAGAATGATGATAGTACTTTAGGGGGTCTACAATGAGTACATCCGGTTCATATATATCTATAACATTTTTGAACTTATCCAGATTTTTCGTATCAACAATATTCCCTGAAAAGGGTTTTGATATTGCAAATGACTGAGGTGTCACCTCATGCTCAAAGGCATTGAGCATCCTGTTTAAACGCTTCTTATTAAATTGGTGTACCACTTCGGCTTGTATGACTACTACTCTTTGGGGTTCTTGAATTTCAAACCCCAGCCAAGGCTGTCCTGTTGCAAGGCAGAGGCCACAATTAAGTGATAGCATACTCTTACCATCTTTTCGATAGCCACTGAGTAATAGAATTGTCTTTTTATAGAGTAAACCGCCTCCGATAATGGGTGTTGGCAAGGGGGTTTCATCTGAGAGTAATTCCTCTAGATACATCATTTCAATATCATCTGAATTTTCTGTATTTGAATAAACAGACTTTAGAATTTTATGAATTTCCTGCTCTGATAGTGGAGGATTATTAACCTTATTCCAGTTGGAAACAATGGGTGATACTTCACCCATTGATAATCCTTTGTATTTTAATTTGCGAGCAATATCAAAGGCAATACTATTTCGGCTACCCTCACCAACTCCATTCTGTAGGATGCTACCCAAAGCATCAGAACTGATTGTCTCAACAGCTATATCCCCTGCTGGCTTATCAAGGTCAATGCATAATAGCTTAGCAAACTCCTCCAAATCAGCTATGGTTTTGAGAGTAGGTGAATGAGATTCCTTTCCATCAGCATCAAGAAAGACAGTCTTTCCATCTTGAACACCTGCACCTATCTTATCAGTACCGCCAAAAAAAGGCAGCCATACGAGATTTCCAAATTCATCAGCAGATTGAAGCCTGTCCTGTTTTGGGAATATTTCTATATTACAAATCCATTTCAATGGTAGCGACGACTTATCGCCTATAAGTCTATTATATTGATGAAAGAAAGTCCTCACTATTCTAGCATCAATGGGCTCATCAAAAAAGACCCAAATATGGAAATCCCCTCTCTTGGAGATTTCCATATTATAATGGAGGCCGATTTGATTAGAAAGGGACTTAAATTCGTCTAAGTACTTTTCAATATATCCTGAAACCTCATCATCGCTACTATGATTATCTAAATCAATAACAGCCCAGTTTACAGTTGAATCCAAGTTCAATGTATAAAACCCCAATCGTTTTTCACCTTTTATATGCCTATCAATCCATTCTTCCAGATTGCCATCTATAGATATGGACATTTCAGGATAAACACATATCCTATCATTCCTTGTAACAAAATACTCAGTAAGCAGTTTCTTAGCCTGAGATAGATATTTTTCACTCATAATTCACTCCTTTTTCCCTTTTCTTGTTTTTTACTCAGTGGTCTCTTTTTAGAGGTCACTATGGTATGCGTTTCAGCCATATATACATCGTCAGAGCGAAGATAATAAACTTCTGAACCCGTTAGTCGGGCTAGCGTTCTCTTAGCGCTCTGGGTCGTCTTTTTCCCAGAAACGTATACCATTGTACCATCAGACCAAGTATTGAAGACATAAAAGTCTTTACGCCTTGCCATCTTCCTCTTGACCATCGGGTCTTTTGATTGGAAGCAGTATAGAGTATCATCTCTGTAAAGCTTCCACATATATGTTTTGTATTTCTTTACCATATGCCAACATTACAGAGGTTGACTTTATGATAGAGCGGATGTTAGGTGGAAATTCGGAGAAACTTTAGGGATTAAAGATTCAAGCGGTAGTGGGATTGTCCTTCTCTGATAATTAAAGCTTTTGCAGCACGTCTATTGGATTTAAAGATATCACTTATCTTATCTCCTTGTAACCTACCTGGAATATCATCCTCACGTAAAAGTTCTTCAGCCTGAAGCAGAATATCTCTACTAAGCATCAAAGATGTTTCATTTATATAAGAACGATATAGAACTTTTATTATAGCTCCCTGAGGCTTTGTAAGAGGGTAGTTTGTTTCATTCAGCGTAGCAGAACCATAACCATCTGCAAGTATAAATGCAGGCGTATCATCTATATTGAATGGATATTCATTGTCACTATCTAAGAACCACGAAATTAGATTTGATTTGATTTTATCTAAATATATTACTTGGCGTTCAAATTTAATATCACGACCCTTTTTAGAAAGTACTAACTTTATCTTATTAAGTTTCTTCTCTACAATCTTAGCAGATGCCGTATTCTTATTTAGAACAAATTGATATTTATCACCTTCAATAGAATCGTTCTGAATAATTTCTTGCTTTAAATTGAGCATACCATCTTCATCTTTATCATATGCACCCCCTCTAAACTCAGTAGTGCACAGTGTAACAAGCACTTGCCCATTGTCATCTATTTTCTTGATATCATAAATCTCAAATATGTCTGATATATCCATAATCTAATTTTAAAAAATTATCTGTAGAATGGGCTTACTCGATATAACAAGTTACCCTACCCCTCTAAATTAGGGTGATGGGGGTCGACTTTGGTTGAAATAAAACATGGTTGGAATGGGATATACTTGATATTTAAAAGCTGGAGGCAGTAATGTATTTGCCCAATCCCAGTGCCCGAGCTAAATTTCCAGTGCCTGTGGAGTGCCTGAAAATGGCATTTCAAGGATGATTATTGACAACTTATAACTGCATTAAGGTATGCAAAAACCCCGCTTTTACACGGGGTTTCTCCTCTTAATTGGCGGAAACGCGTGGGAATCGAACCCACCTCTCAGTTTAACCCGAGACATCAGCTTTGAAGGCTGTGGTGCCCACCAGGGTCACATTCGCTTCCAAATTATTTATAGTTTCTGATAGTAATACACAGTACACCCGACAGGATTTGAATCTGTGACCTCTTGCTCCGGAGGCAAGCGCTCTATCTAACTGCTTGTCCATCGTAACTAAGTGTAGATGGAAGCTACGGGTGCAGCTAATTAACGAATACAGAATAATGAATTTTAGAATTCTAAAATTCAATATAACTTTCTAATATTACTTAACAAATTATATTGCCCAGCTATTAGTCCAACGGCAAACGATGTAGATGGAATAACAATATACAAACAACTAACAACCAGCAACTAATTCAACACACTTTTCTGCGGACTTAACCGTATTTACCAATAGCATAGTGATGGTCATGGGTCCCACTCCCCCTGGTACTGGTGTAACTGAATTGGCAATTCCCAAAACAGATTCCGTATTTACATCTCCCACAAGGCTATACCCTTTTTCTGAATCATCATCTATCCGGTTTATTCCCACATCAATAATATCCACGCCTTCTTTTATCATATCACCAGTAATCATATTGGGAGAACCAGCTGCTGCAATAATGATATCCGCCTGTTTGGTGTGTACTGCTAATTCTTTGGTACCTGTGTGGCAAATAGTTACAGTTGCATTTCCCATTTCAAATTTCTGTGCCAATAAGGCAAACATTGGTTTCCCTACAATATTACTCCTGCCTACAATTACCGCATGCCTACCGGAAACCCGAATTTTGTAATGCTTTAAAATTTCCAGTATCCCATGGGGTGTACAAGGTATAAAATTGGGATTTCCCTCTAACAATAAACCCAAATTTTCAGGGTGGAATCCATCAACATCTTTATTAGGAGAAACTGCATGAAGTATGCTTTTAGAATCCAAATGTTTAGGCAATGGCAGTTGCACCAATATTCCATGAACGGAGGGATCGTTATTGAGTAAATCGATAAGCATGAGGACATCTTTTTCTGTGGTATCTGTATCTAAAGGATAAGTTTCACTATCACAATTCAATTTTTTAAATGCACGGGCTTTATTGCTGACATACACCTGTGAGGCTGGATCATCACCCACTATTATAGCTGCTAACTTTGGAACGATACCTATTTCATTTAATGATTGAACCCTTGGTTCTAATGACAAACGAATACTATCTGAAACAGGCTTACCCTTTAAGAAGAGCGTTTCCATTTATTTTTTATCAGCCTCAATATCGTGGATTCTATTTTCAATAAACTCTGTAATAGCGATGGTTTTGGCTTCTACCTTATCCACAAATTTCTTTTTCTCTTTTTTGTAGGTGAATAGCTCATCAGTGATATTCATTGCTGCTAAAATAGCAATTCGCAATTGTTGTGAATCATCAATACCTGAAGCCTTAATCTCTTCCATTTTTTCATTCACATAAGCAGCAACTTTCTCCAGATATTTTTGACCGGCAGCTGAACGTACCACATAATCCTGCCCCAGTATATTTACTTTTACAACTTTTGTTTTCATCATAACTATCCCTCCTTATCGTTGGGTGGCTCCATGAGCCTTTTTAAGAGAATTAAGAATTTTATCTACATCGGCATCCACCTCCGAATCCGTTAACGTTGCAGTCTCAGACTGAAACTTTAAAGAGAATGCTAAACTTTTATTATTATCCCCCACTTCATCAGATTGATATAGATCAAATAAAAAAATATTTTTCAAGGTATTACCACCTTCCTTTCTAATCGTAGAGAGTAAATCTTCAGCAGGCAATTCTCTTGAAACCTGTAAGGCAATGTCCCTGCTCATACTTGGGAAGGTTGCTGGTGGACTATACCCCAACTTTCGGTTTTGCCATAGCTCCCGCAAATTATGTAGTGAGAGATCACATACCGTTGGATTTACCTTTATATCATACTGTTTTAACACCTTATTATCTAGATTTCCCACATTGCCAATTTGCATTTTACCTGAGTAAATTTTAAGTGAAGATTCAAATCCCTTTTCCGTACCTACTTTATATGAAATATTAGATAATCCCACCGATTCTAATAGTTGAATTATTTCACCCTTACATCGAAATAAGTCCCTGTCTTCATAATTACGCCAATGGGATTGGACTTCGCCATACCAAATCAATCCTAAATGAAACTTTTCTTTAGTGCCGGTGGCAGATTTTTTAGACTGATTATGGATAGCGCCAATTTCGAATAATTTAAATCCTTTCTCCTGCCTTTTTTCATTATAGGAGGCTGCCATTAATAACCCCGGAATTATTGAATTGCGAATAAATGCCATATCCTGACTCAAGGGATTTTTCAGCTGTACTGCCTCACCACCAGCAAAATGAAGGGTATCATTTTCATGCTGTAAACTATTGGAATAATGCTCATGATAACCGTTGGATTGCAATTGATTTCTAAGTAGAGAGTCCAACGCTTGGTCATCTTTTACAAATGAATTATACGACCCGGTAAACTGAGTTGCGGAGGAGATATTATCGTAGCCAATTACCCGAGCCACTTCTTCAAATAAATCTACTTCTCGCTCTAAGTCATTCCGAAAACTGGGGATTGTACACTGGAATTTTCCATTTTGAAATTTATACTCAATTTGAAGAGAATCAAAAATGCTTTCTATTTTATCTTTTGGAATATTTGCACCCAATAGTGCTTCACATTTCTCCGTTGAAAAATTAATAGTAAGCGGCACTTTTTCAACAGGAAATTCGTCAACTATTCCCTTACAAATTTCTCCACTTGCCACTTCCACAATCAGGGCAGCCAATTGGTTAATTGCGGGAATAATTTCTTCTATATCCGTATCCCGTTCAAATCTTCTGGATGCCTCCGTGGAAAGGTCTAAAACTTTTGCTCCCTTCCTCACTACAGTTGGACTGAAATAGGCACTTTCAATTAAAATATTTGTAGTTCCATCAGTAATTCCACTATTTATTCCCCCCATTATTCCAGCTAGAGCAACGGGTTTTTCACCATCACAAATGACTAAATGGAAATCTTTTAAAACTCTATTTTCATTATCAAGTGTAGTAAATTTTTCTCCGTCATTTGCAAAGCGGATATTTATCTCATTATCTACAATAGTATCAAGGTCAAATGTATGCAGGGGATGTCCGGAATCCATGAGCACATAATTAGCAGCGTCAACAATATTATTAATGCTGGACTGCCCAATTGATGCCAACCTGTCAACCAGCCATTGGGGTGATGGTCCAACTTTTACTCCCCTAATCACCCTGGCTACATAACGAGAACAGGCATCTTTATCTACAATTGTAACTTTAATTGCATTGTTGGTAGAATTTGTCGATTCATTTAATTCAACCGCTCTTCGTTTCACTTCCACACCTGCGTCAATTCCAAGTTCTCGTGCAACACCTAAATGGCTCAGGCAGTCCCCTCTATTGGGAGTAAGGTCAATTTCAAAGAGGGTGTCTTCCTTAAATGTAAGAATTTCTTCAATGGGGGTTCCTAATTCTGCTTTGGTATCAAGAATCATTATGCCTTCATGCTCATCACTAATAGCCAATTCTCTCTCAGAGCAAATCATTCCATTTGATTCAACCCCTCTCAGTTTTGCCTGTTTAATTTTGAATTCACCATTATTCAGTGTAGCGCCCACTTTTGCTACTGGCACATTAATTCCGTTCTCAACGTTAGGGGCACCACATACAATGGAGTAAAGTTCTCCCTCTCCTATATCAACATCACAGACCGATAATTTATCTGCATTTTTATGTGGACTACATTCAACAACCTTGCCCAATACAACATTGGTAAAACTTTTGCCTGTTATTTCATATGAGGCTTCTAATCCCAATGCTGTTAGAGTATCAGAAATTTCTTCAGCAGTTCCGGATATATCCAGATAATCTTTAAGCCAGTTAAGGGATACTTTCATCAGAATTGCCTCAAAAATCTAACATCACCACTATAAAAAAGACGGATATCCTGCACACCATATTTCAGCATTGCCATGCGTTCAATCCCCATACCAAAGGCAAAGCCTGTCCATTTTTTCGGGTCATAATCCACCGATTTATACACTTCGGGATCCACCATTCCACAGCCGAGAATTTCCAACCATCCAGTTTTCTTACAAATTCCACAGCCTTTTGCTTTACAAAAAATGCATGATACATCCATTTCAGCGCTAGGTTCTGTAAATGGGAAATAACTGGGGCGAAACCGAGTCTTAACATTCTGACCAAATAATTCTCTGGCAAAATAATCCAATGTGCCTTTCAATTCGGCAAAGGTTACGCCAGAATCTACATACAATCCTTCAATTTGATGAAATAAACAATAACTCCGTACACTTACATCTTCATTACGATACACCCTTCCTGGTGCGATAATTCGTACAGGAGGTTCATGGTTTTCCATAAAGTGAATTTGGGTATCAGAAGTGTGGGTTCGTAGAAGCACATTATCTGTAATATAAAAGGTATCCTGCATATCTCGTGCGGGATGATGCTTGGGCATGTTTAATGCTTCAAAATTGTAGAATTCCGTATCAATTTCAGGTCCATACGCAATGGAAAAACCCATACGGGTGAATATGGACTTTATCTCTTCCATTATTTGCGTTAGAGGATGAATACTTCCTACCGGTATTGGATCTCCTGGGAGTGTATAATCAATATGGGAAGTTGTAGAATTACTACTGTCCGAAACAGTGGAACTTAGATCATCAATTTCAGCAGTGATATCAGATTTGAGTTCATTTAGGACTTGCCCCATTTTTGGGCGTTCATCAGCAGCCACCGTACCCATTTGGACGAAAAGGCTGGCAACCAGTCCTTTCCGTCCCAGGTATTTTATACGGATTTGATCTAAATCGTCATTTTCAGAGGACAGGCTTTCTAAGTCAGAACTGAACTCAGCTTTGACTTTCTGTATCTGCTCGGTTATTGACACAAACGCTATTTTACAGAGTCAACTACTGCTGCAAATCCCTCTGGATCATGAACCGCCATGTATGCAAGGGTTTTCCGATTCAGTTCAATATCCTTCGCTTTCAAGGCTGAGATAAATTGTGAATAGGATAATCCATGCTGTCGCACAGCTGCATTAATTCTGACAATCCAAAGTCTGCGAAAATTCCGCTTATTTACTCTACGATCTCTATAAGCATATTGCCACGCTTTTTGAACCGCATCTTTTGCCGACCTGAAGTTTGATTTTCTAGCACCATAATACCCTTTTGCCAATTTGACAATTTTACGGTGTCGGCGGTGTCTTGGTACTGTACTGTTTGCTCTAGGCATGATTCTCTCCTAATTTATTGAATCATTTTTCTGGTTCTACTCGTCATAGCCTTGCTAAGACAAGCGTCCTTACGGAGACGCCTCTTCCGCTTCGAACTTTTCCTTGTTGACAGGTGTCTATTCCCTGACTTATTGTAGGTTATTTTGCCCGAGCCTGTTTTTTTGAATCGCTTTGCAGCGCTTCTTTTTGTTTTCATTTTTGGCATCTTTTTACTCCTTTTATCTTGGGCTTAGTATGATTGACATTCGCCTACCTTCCATACTGGAAGCTTTATCAATTTTTGCAACATCTTCTAAAATATCTGTAACGCGCTTTAGTAGAGCAACTCCGGCTTCTTTCCGTGACATTTCCCGACCTCTAAACATAACTGTAACTTTTAATTTTGCACCAGATTCGATAAATTTTTGTGCTTTTTTTAGCTTTGTAAGCAAATCATGATCGCCAGTATTTGGCCTGATTCTGATTTCTTTCAACTGAACCACATGCTGCTTCTTTTTGTTAATCTTTTTCTGCTTTTGGATCTCATAACGATATTTTCCAAAATCCAGTATTTTACATACAGGCGGATCTACCTTCTTAGCTATTTCAACTAAATCTAATCCTGCTTGTTCGGCCTTAAGCAAAGCATCTTTTATAGTGACTACTCCAGCCTGATTTCCCCTTTCATCAATTAACCTTACCCGTGGTACCCTGATATCTTCATTTATACGGGGTTCGTTCTTATCTTTCGCTATACTAAGCCCTCCTTCTATTTGTTATTTCATCTATAATTTCCGTAATTAAATCATCTACGATTGTAGATCCTAAATCTCCGACATGACGTCTTCTTACTGAAACGCTACCGTCCTTCTCTTCTTTTTCACCCACAATTAGCATAATGGGTATTTTATTTAATTCAGCATCCCGAATTTTAGCACCCATTTTTTCGCTTCTGGCATCAATCGACACTCGAATATTATTATCAAACAGTTTATCTTCTAATGTATTTGCATAAGATATGTATTTATCAGAAATAGGTAAAATAATCACCTGTTTAGGTGCCAACCAAAGAGGAAAATCTCCACCGAAGTGCTCTAATAGAAATCCTACAAATCGTTCATGTGTTCCCAGAGGCGCACGATGGATACAGAGCGGAGTCTGCTCCGTATTATTTTCATCAACATAAACTAAATCAAACCGCTTTGGAATAGCAAAGTCAACTTGGTTTGTAGCCAGAGTGAATTCTCGCCCGATAGCACTCCAAACCTGCACATCAATTTTAGGTCCATAAAATGCTGCTTCACCGGGAATTTCTTCAAAAGGAATATTTCCCTCAATTAATGCTTCCCTGACTAATTGTTCTGTTTTAATCCATAATTTAGGTTCATCTACATATTTTTCTCCCAAATTTTCAGGGTCATGTAAACTGAGTCTCATTTTATATTTTTCAATTCCAAAAACATCAAAATAATATAAATACATATTGCAGACTTTCAGAAATTCATCTTTGAATTGCTCCTCCGTACAATAAATATGTGCATCATTCATTTGCATTGATCGAACTCGCATCAAGCCAAATAGCTGTCCTGATTTTTCATAACGATAACAGGTGCCATATTCCGCCAATCGTACGGGCATATCTCTATAGCTTTTGGGAATTGCTGAAAATATTTTATGATGATGGGGACAATTCATTGGTTTCACAAAATACGAAATTCCATCCACATCCATTGCCGGATACATACTATCGCGATAATGAGCCAAATGACCTGATTTTTCGTACAAATCACCTTTGGTTAAATGAGGAGTTCGTACGCGGGAATATCCTGCTTTTCGTTCAGTTTCTTTTGCTAAATTTTCAAGTTCTTCAATTATTACAGTTCCATTTGGAAGCCAAAGAGGTAATCCAGGGCCTACTTCCTCATCAAAAGTATAAATTTCCAATTCTCGACCGAGCTTTCGATGGTCTCGTTTTTTGGCTTCTTCAAGGTTATTTAGAAATTCATTTAGTTCTTCTTTAGTAAACCACGCAGTCCCATAAATTCTCTGCAGCATTTTATTTTTTTCATCACCTCGCCAATATGCACCTGCACTTGAAAGAAGTTTAATATGCTTAATTTTACCGGTAGATGGTACATGTGGACCTCTACAAAGGTCAATAAAATCTCCTTGCTGATAAGCGGAAATAGTATCGTTTTCAGGAATATCAGAAATAATTTCAACCTTGTAATCTTCACCCATTTTTTTAAATTTCTCTAATGCTTCATTTCGAGATAATTCTACCCGTTCAACTTTCATATTCTGCTTGGAAAGTTCCTTCATTTTTTTCTCAATTTTACCAAGTTCTTCCCCATTGATAGAAACATCTACATCAATATCATAGTAATACCTATCAGAAAGTGCAGGTCCAATGGCTATTTTTGCCTGTGGATATAATTCTTTTATTGCCTGAGCCAAAAGATGTGCGGAACTGTGTAATAAAATTTCATGAGCTTCAGGGTTTTTATTCGTTAATATTTCTATATTGGTGTTTTCCTCAAGGGTAGATTCTAAATCAACAATATCTCCATTAACTTTTGCAGCAATGGATGCCCTATATAAACCCTCTCCAATTGAGCGTGCCACATCGCCACTGGTAGAACCCTGTTTCACCTGTTTAATTGTATTGTCCGGTAATGTTATTTGAATTTCACTCATAATCACTGTGGGCGACACAAGATTTGAACTTGTGACCTCCACGATGTCAACGTGGCGCTCTAACCAACTGAGCTAGCCGCCCTTTTCTTAAAATATCTATTGAAATATAGCCGATAAATTTACAATGATGAAAGGATAATGACCATAGTATTATCTAAGGATTATTTTATTCTGTAACAGGTTCTATTTCAACCGTTTCAGGTTCAGGTTCAAAAATATCATAATACCTATTCATGTCAAGCAAGATTTCTACCGCTTCCTGATACACATTATCCTCAATTAAACTCACTCGAATTTTTTCCTTATTTCCGGATGCCACCAGAGACATTTCTCTAAGCAACCCATTTTTAATCCATTTAATATTTCTAGATTCCCAGTATTGACCTTTTCTTTTATTTTTATAATAAATATCCACTTTTTCAGTCAATTGAAGTATTTCAGATTTGGATTTTTTCCAAAACATAAGCTTTGAAATAAATGTTGAATTGGTTTTTCCTTTTAAATCTTCTTGTGATCGAAGAGCATTTTTTAATTTATTTAAATATTTTTCACCAGCGAGGTTATAATTGATTTCATATTCACTTAAGAAGTTTTCGAAATCTTTGTAAATTTTATCGGTGATCTCAATTGGAACTTCAATATTGTTCATAGGAACATATTCAGCGGCAAAAGTGAGAAATACACCTTCCTTCCAAAGACCTTGAACGAATGGTGGGAGTGTAGTTCTCTTTATTTCGACATCAGGCGTTATACCTCCACCCCCTTTTACAACCCTTCCTCCTCGTGTGGTAAATAATGTATCATCTTCATCCAGACCCGCTGTCAGGAAACCTTCCTTGAAATAATCCTCTTTTTGAATGAGCCGTCCAGATGGTGTATAATATTTTGCAGTAGTTATCTTTAAAGTTGTGGTATCATTCAGATTGTACATACTTTGTACCAATCCTTTACCAAATGATTTCTCACCTACAATAACGCCTCGATCTAAATCTTGAATAACACCGGAAACAATTTCACTTGCAGAAGCTGAACTCCGGTTGATAAGTACCGCTATGGGGATATCTGGGGCTAACATAGGGGCTCTTCTGGAATTCATTTTTCTGTTAGATTTCGGAATTCTCCCTCGAGTATTTAATAAATTAATGCCACGATCAGTTAATTTATCCAAAATGTTAATACTATTATTCAGTAATCCCCCTGAATTTCCCCGTAGGTCAATTACCAAACCCTTCAAATTATCATCAACCAATTCCTTTAGACCTATACCAAAATCTTTTGCTGTATTTTTTGAAAATTTTGTAATACGAATATATCCAATACCATGTTCATCCACACCCCAATAGGGTACATGTTTAATTACAATATTGGCACGGGTTAATTCAAATGAGATTTTAGTTCGAGCGGATGGTCTATAAATTGTCAGCTCAACAACAGATCCCAATTCACCCTTAATTAACTTTGATGCATCCCTTAAAGACATTCCTTTTGTCTTCACAGAATCAATCATTAAAATTTGATCGCCGGAATGAATTCCTTCTGAATAGGCCGGACTATCTTCAAACGGTGTTAACACCGTTAAGGTATCTCTTCTGAGACCAATCTGAATTCCTACTCCACCATACTTCCCAGTTCTCAGCATATCCAATCTATCTTTACTACTTCCACTGAGAAATTTTGTGTAAGGATCTAAGGGTTTCATCATTCCTTTTATTCCAGCTTTAATAATCTCAGATTCATTTACAGAATCCACATAACTTTCCCGGACCCTGTAAAATGCTGCTTCCAGCATATCTAAATAATCTTGAGTATTCTGGTCATTACTAAATTCTAATTTATTTTTCTTTTTGACCGATTTGGATTTTGGCTCGTTCTTTTTCTCCTGCCCAACAACAGGAATTATAAAAATAAGTGTAAATATGAACCATTTTTTTATTAGCTGCATACGAGCTCCTTTTTAAATCTTTTCATTATTATTTGATTAATTTCTTTAGATACATTTTTTTGTGATTGCTCTCCATTTATTACGATACATCGGCTTTGATTTTGTTCCATAATTTGATGATACCCCCGGCGAATTTTTTGGAAAAATTCAAATCCTTCAGATTCCATTCTATCGGGTGCTTCAGACTTCATTCTATCAGAAGCTTTCTCAGGGTCAATATCCAATATAAAGGTTATATCGGGGGTCAACCTATCTGTGGCAATATTGTTTATCATTTCTAAATTTTTAATATTCAATCCCCTTCCATACCCCTGATAAGCAATAGTGCTGTCTATAAATCTATCACAAATTACACATTCACCTTTTGCAAGGGTTGGCATTATTTGTTCAACTGTCAACTGTGCCCGTGCTGCGGCAAATAATAGGCTTTCAGCATTAGAATACAATTCTAAATTGTCTTTTTCCAAAAGGATTTCCCGTATTTTTTCAGAAAGGTCAGTTCCACCTGGTTCTCTGAAAGTTTTATAAGGAACCCCTAACTTTTCAAATTCTGCTTCTAGTAACTGAATTTGGGTTGATTTTCCAGAACCATCTATTCCTTCAAATGTGATTAGTTTACCAAATACCATTAATCCAATGTGTACCCTTTTTTAGCTACCAATACAACAAATTCACCCTTAGGTTTAGATTTTGCAAAATAATTTTCGGCTTCTTCAACCGTGCCAAAAAAAGTTTCTTCATAAATTTTGGTCAATTCTCTACAGACCGATATAATTCGATTTCCCCAGTAACTGTTGATATCTTTTAGCGTTTTAAGTATTTTATGTGGAGACTCGAAAATTACGACAGTTGCAGGCAGAGAATCTAATAATTCAAAACGGGTCTTTCTCCCCTTTTTTGGAGGTAAAAATCCTTCAAAATAAAAATGGTCTGTGGGAATACCCGAAACAGAAAGGGCTGCAGTAACAGCTGATGGACCTGGAATAGTCACAACCTCAATCCCCTCTTTTTTTGCCAAATTCACTACCCTATATCCTGGGTCACTTATACAGGGTGTACCCGCATCTGACACCAGAGCTATGGATTTGCCAGAATTTAATTTATTAACTAAATTTTTCGCCTGATTTATTTCATTGTTATCATGATAGGCTATGAGGGGGGTTCCAATATCATAATGCCCTAACAATTTACGACTGGTTCGGGTATCCTCGGCTGCAATGAGATCCACTGCCTTTAGGGTAGCTTCAGCCCGGAAAGTTAAATCGGAGAGATTTCCAATTGGGGTTCCGACAACATATAGTGTTCCTGCCACTTAATTCAAAGTGGCTTTTATCGTAGATTTAATAATCTCTAATGCTGTTGTCAAATCTTCTTGGGTAACATTTAAATGAGGTCTAAAACGAATGGCATTATCACCCGATGGCAACATGAGTAATTTATTTTCTAATAGACTACCGATCACTTTATCTCTTTCAGTTGGGGAAGGCAAATCAAAAGCTGCAAATAAACCAAGTCCTCTTGGATTTGTAACATAGGCAGGGAATTCTTCCGCAAGGAATTGCAATTCTTTTTTCAGAATATCACCCATATTTTTGGCATTTTCAATTAAATTTTCTTTCTCAATAATTTCCAAAATAATATGAAATCTCACCATATCCGCCAAATTCCCACCAAAAGTTGAATTGATTCGGCTGGACTCAGAGAATACATTATTATCAACTTCTTCAACACGCTTTCCAGCTAATAAACCACAGACTTGAGTTTTCTTTCCAAATGAAATAATATCCGGTTTTACGGAAAAGTGTTGATGTGCCCACCATTTACCTGTTATGCCAATACCTGTTTGAACTTCATCTAAAATGAATAACATTTCATTTTCATCACATAGTTGTCGAAGTGCACCAAAAAACTCATCTCTGAAATGATTATCACCACCTTCACCTTGAATGGGCTCAATAATCAATGCCGCAATATCATCCTGATTATTTGCAATGGCAGCTTTGATTTGATCAATTGCAATCTTTTCATTTTTCTCCACATCTTGTAAAATAATATCAGTAATGGGAAAAGACAGTTTTGGGATATCAATTCGAGGCCAGTCAAATTTAGGGAAATACATGGTTTTCCTGGGATCAGATGTATTGGTGAGTGAAAGTGTATATCCGGTTCTTCCATGGAATGCCTGCTTGAAATGAATAATTTTACCGCCTTTTTCTCCTTTTCCATTTTCCATATTTTTTCTGACTTTCCAGTCAAATGCCACTTTTAGCGCATTTTCAACTCCGAGAGCGCCACCTTCAATAAAAAATGCATGAGGAAGATATTCGGGGATTGCTGTATTAGAAAACGCTTCAACAAATTCTGCGTATTGGACATTATAAATATCAGACAAAGTCGGCTTATAAAGTGCAGCTGCAGCCAGCCGGTCTTTTCCTGCTTGAATATCAGGATGATTATAGCCTACAGCCCCAGATGCAAACATTGAAAACATATCCAGAAATTCTGACCCATCACGCTCATCAACCAGCCAGGAACCATGACTTTTTTCCATATCCATTACGGGCTCATAACCATCAGCTAAAATATGTTTACCCAAAGTGGCTCTTACATTTTTTGAATCAATTCCCATTTTAATTATTAAAACTCCTAATTTTCAATTTCAAATTTAATACCCTGTGCCAGAGGTAACTCCGTACTCCAATTCATGGTATTGGTTTGCCTCCGCATATAAATTTTCCAAGCATCGGAGCCTGATTCTCTACCACCACCAGTATCTTTTTCTCCTCCAAATGCACCTCCAATTTCAGCACCTGATGTTCCAATATTTACATTTGCAATTCCACAATCACTACCCTCATGAGAAAGGAAAGTTTCTGAATTCAACACATTTGTAGTAAATATAGAAGAAGACAGTCCCTGGGGAACGCCATTATGCAGCTGAATGGCTTCATCTAAAGTATTATAAGGAATGATATACAAGATGGGAGCAAAGGTTTCTTCCTGAACAATATCATAGCTATTTTCAGCTTTAACAATTGTAGGTAATACATAAAACCCTTCGCCTTCAATTACCTTACCACCACATAATATTTCACAACCTTCTTGCTTTGCTTTTTCCAGAGCAGCTAAATAATCATCAACAGCACCCTGATCAATAAGCGGACCCATCAAAGTAGATTCATCTAAAGGATTTCCAATTTTAACCTGAGCATAAGCTTTGGTCAATGTATCTACCAAGCCATCATATAAACTGGAATGTACAATTATTCTTCTGGTACTGGTACACCTTTGCCCGGCAGTTCCCACTGCACCAAATAATATGGCTGGTACGACCATATCCATTTTAGCTGTTTTATCAACAATAATTGCGTTGTTTCCTCCCAATTCTAAAATAGTTTTCCCTAATCGTTCACCAACAACACCACCGATTCGTTTTCCCATTCTCGTACTACCTGTTGCCGAAATGAGGGGTACTCTAGTATCATTTATTAATCTTTCACCTATGGTTGAACCTCTACCAATTATTAAACTGAAAATTCCTTTATAGCCTTCTCTTTCCAAAACTTCATTACAAATATTTTGAATTGCAATTCCACATAAGGGGGCTTTGGAAGAAGGCTTCCATACGGTGATATCACCGCACACAGCTGCGAGAAAAGCATTCCATGCCCATACGGCAACAGGGAAATTAAAGGCAGAAATTACTCCGACAATTCCCAGTGGATGGTATTGCTCGTACATGCGATGTTTAAATCTTTCAGAATGCATAGTGAGTCCATATAGTTGGCGTGATAACCCTACCGCAAAATCTGCTATATCAATCATTTCCTGAACTTCACCGTCACCCTCTGCTTTTATTTTACCCATTTCCAAACTTACAAGGCTGCCCAGCATATCTTTTTTCCGACGAAGCTCTTCGCCCATTTCCCGTACCAATTGTCCTCTAATGGGTGCAGGTACCATGCGCCACTCTTGAAATGCTTTCTGTGATTCTACAATAACATTATCATAGTCACTTTCAGAGCATTGATACACATTTGCAATTACTTCTCCATTGGCAGGGTTTACAGAATTCAACATGCCTGCATCAGTTGTACTGAACCAAGTACCAGCGCCAACTCCTGCCCCAAAATTATTTTCTTTTATTCCAAGGGAATTCAGTATTTCCTTCAATTTATCTCCTAATTATTATTAGTAATTTCTATATTATTTTATCAATATTAAACAGTTGATTCGTTCTTTTTTTCGCCATCCATAAATGACCAAATTGCCAGACAAATAATAATAAATACCAAAATGATGGGCGTGGCATAATTATATTCTGATGAACTGTAATCTTTTAAATCGTTAAATCTTCCAATCAGCAGTGAAATTCGCCCCATTACAGCAAAGCCAAAGGACGCACCAAATTTGATCATTAGAAAATAAATTCCAATCCGACTTAAACGACCAATCACCCCCTTGTGTTCTGTGGAATAAAAGAAATAAATGAGTCCCGTTAAAGTTCCAATAAAAAGTATTAGTGCATTTATAATAGTTCCCCAATCTGAGGTAAAATCAATGGCAGAAGCTTTTATCTGAATGAGAATGTCGGAATTTAGAAAGCCATAAAACCGCAAGCCGGCTGCCATTCCTACTATATAAGCAATAGCCCAGCGAGCTAGCCAGCCCAATTTAGGTACAAGACGCAATAGCATAAAAATACCCAAGATAAAGGGAATTAAATAAATCATCCTGATTTCATCATAGCCTTTTATACCGCCTTCTGGAAAAATACTCCGGTCTAATACACCAAACCCCGTGCTGATAAAATTGAAGCTTTCATAAATTGTATACCAGATAGATTGTAGAATGGAACCATCATCTACCTCGACCCTACTTGGCCATAACCTGCCAAAAAGATTGGGCTGAATCTGCTGCCAAAAAGATATGACAGCTACATACCCTGCTGAGACACCAACATATAAATGCTCTGCAGCTTTATAAAAGGGGTTGTCTTTATATAAAAAACTAAAAATACACAGTGTGAGAAATACTACTACCCACGCTCCCATAATTTCTGCAGTTAACATATTCTATCCTTTCCTCTTTTTCTTACGGGTAATGAAATAGGTAATATTCCCGAAAATAATAAATAACACAATTACAACATGGGCAATAGATTGGGCCGCCATCATTCCTGTTGCTTTCCCTGGTGTTGCGGTAATTTTCATTTTCTGTAATTCTGTTTCAACCAGACTTTCATATTCCGCTGCACCGGGCATACCTGCCAGAATTCCCCTTATCTGGTTATTTTCAACATAGGGCATTATATCTGTGACCTGAATAGAAGTACACCCTGTTGATAGAGGGATATTTTTGGGATCACAGGCATACTGTACCCATTCTTTTGACCCAGGGAAACCTGCCGATAAACTGAAGACAAAATCAAAATCTTCAATATTAACAACATCTTTCATCATAGGAATATCATTGATGGGAGTTCCCTTTAAATCTACCGTATAGAGGGTGCGGATATCAGATGCGATGCCCGTTATAACTGCTTCCTGACCAGGTTTAAATCCCAGATTCACATAGTCTATTCCATATTTTTTATCAAATTCGACCGATACCTCAGAGAATGCTTCTGTGGACATAAAATTCCCGTCCGGCCAAAGTGCAAACCCATAAACTTGTATATTTTTTGCATACAAATGCTTTAGTATGGCGATAGCCATTGGATGAATTTCCGGCTTAGTACTGGGACCATATTCAAATGATAGAAGCACTTTATCTCCTTCATTCAAATTATTAATTTCATCAAACACAATTTGTGACTCTGGTGTTGGCCTTATGGGAAGATTTACCCATTCGGGTTTTAAAAGTGGAATTAGTACAGACAGTCCAACAATAAAGAAAATTATTCTTCTATCTAATGAGCCCAGTAAAATAAATATTTTTTTTATAGTTTCCATAAGTTATCCCCCTAATACTGATTTATCTAAGCCAATGATAATACGAAAGGATGTCGCAACAATACCCAGTGCAATGCCAATCATTAATGCACGAGACCCTGCCATTGCTGGAAAAGCAAATATCCAATCTTGTATAATAGGAATAGATAAAAATGCAGGTGGGGTTTGGTTCCATCCCATTAAAGTTCCAGCAATAATAAAGATTATTATCCCGCCACCCACTATCCCTAAAAGGACTTTCCTTTTCTTTATAAATGGCGCTGCAATGGCTCCTATTCCAAACATCACCATTATACTCACTACCCACCAAGGTATTAAATTACCAATTGGAACCCGACCCAACATAAGAATGATTCCTGCAACCAGTAACAGGGTAGCTTCAAAATTGCGAATTCTAAATGCTCGATAGGATGCAGATGCAACAAAAAATGCTAATAAAGCGAACATGGTAGCTCCTAAAGGTGTAATCGTATTAATAAACATCCAATAAAACAGCGACCCCTTCGTTTGTACATGGGCACCCCAAGGTTTTGAATTCAACGTAATGGTATCTACATAAGGAGTTAATTTCTCCATAAATATTTTAGCATTTCCTTCTGTCATAAATATCTTATCAATTTCATATGCATCTTTGGAATCCAATAGTTTAGTTTCAATATTAAATGGATTAGATTCATTCAATTCTTCTGCAATTATTCCAGAGACTGATGTTAGTTCTCCCTCTTGAATATCTGAGATTGTAATATAATTTGCGCCCCGATAGAAAAAACCTGCAAAAATGGCAAATGCAAACCCTCCCACTGCAAGGATACTGTATTGCCAGTTTTTCTGTTTCTTAATTATTTTAATTAATTGGAGTTTGAGCATATTCAATGCTCCCAGAAATATGGCAAAAGACGCAATAATATCGAACCACTGAGTGGCATCGTTACTAACAAAACCTCGTACTGCTTCATTATTGATAAATCTACCGAACAAAGTTAGCAATCCAACTCCAATCACAATCAATAATGGAATTTGCCGTTTAAAAAACATAATTTCTCCTTAATTATCTATAAATAGCTTAATATATCAAAACTGATCCAACCTGCCTGGAAAAGCCCATTTAATACAACAGTTAGTATCATTGTTGCCATCACCATTAATTTGACAATATCCTGCCCCTTAATACTTCCTAATAACTCCGGTTTTTTTGACAAATAGGCACTGGCAGTAAAAAATTCTTCCCCAATAAGGGTGTAATCACAGGCTGTAACAAAAAATGGTATTTGTGCCATTGATCCTGTTCCGGCAATCTGAATGGCTCCAATGGAATTTCCCGTTTCAGCCAGGATGAGTGATTCTGCATAAAACTTACCCAGGTAAAAACAAGCGGCTGGTTTTTCCCGTTCCATAATTCCATTTACACCTGCAGCATAAGCAAACTGCTCATCTGATATATAATGAACCATGTCATCAGAATATAAATCCGGGCGCCCTGACTTTAGATAGGATTCCTTACAAATATCCCGACCGGCTTCCATAACAATTGATTTAGATACAGGTACATTCAGAGATGCTTCATATTTGGCTGTGTGTTCAGCTACATGACCCAAAATATTTAAACCGGTTATGGTTTCAACCTGATCCAAGTCACTGATTCCCGGTACAAAGAGTACGGACTTTCCCATTTCTGTGGCTCTGCCTACAGCTTCTTCCAATGCCTTTAATCCTGGGATTGTACGAAGATAAATTTCTTCGCCTGACCTGGCTCGATCGATGTAATAATAAATGGTTATTGAAACAAGTAGGATTGCCGCAAATTTTACTCTAATCCCTTCAACAAATATTATCCCCTCTCCCAAAATATACAATCCCAATAATATCAGAAATAACATACTCCACATGATGACTTTATTATTCATATTACTTTTATGACTCCTTTTTTTTGTTATCAGATTCCATTCGCTCAAGTTCAAGCATGAGGAATTCAACATTCTGGCGTTCTTCCAGCAGATGAGTTAATTTATAATAAGATTCTGACTGAACAAATGCAGTAATGACAGGTCCGAAAAATACCATCAACTGACTACCTATAAATGACATATATTTTACCATTTCTAAAAAAAATATTGCCGGTACCGACATACCGTGCCTAACGATTTTTTCTGCCAAGTTAGAAATAAGCTGTTTATCAGATTGTGTTAGTGAAATACTTTCGGCCATTATGTTAAAATCATTTCTAAGTTTGCACGGGGAATAATTTCAAAGGTACCATCTTCAAATTCAATTTCGGCAACTCGCACCATTGTTTCAGATTCCATTTTTTTCAATTCTGGAGGTAAAGATTTTACTGTACCCACCCTACCAAAATATGGTGCACGAATCACCCTAATCAACGAGCCATCCGATATGGCTAAGTCCGCTTCTTTAAATTCAATACATTCGCCGTTGCTTAATTCATCTGGTATTAGTATTTCAGGGCGAATAACTCCTGCTCGTATTTGAGTAGAACCATTGATAGAAGCAAACTTTCCTTCGTTAGATGATAACAGAGCATAGGTTCTCTCGGCCATTCCAATCCTGCCAAATCCTTCGGTGATAATTAAACTAGTACCTATTTTTTCTGATCCAGTAATAGCCACTCCTAATGAATATCCTAATATTTTAGAGAGATCTGGATAATCAAAACCACCGGAGACAATGCCTACCACACCAATTTCTTTTGCATGGTTAAAAGTGTCCAAATTCATAAAAGAGCCACCTAATAAAATCATTCCTTTGTGACTTTCATTTATCATTTCAATAGTTAATTCATCATTGCGTGATGAGGTGACAACTTTTAATATTCCCCTATTTTCTCCTCCAATACCCAGAATTCCCTGAGCCAGCACTCCTTCTGTTTCAATGGTGACACCCTCTTCATCCTCAACTTCCGTAATAATACCAGATGTGTAGGCATCAACTTCAACGGGGATCGGTGGTCCTGATAAAATTGCCTGTCCAGTAATTTCTGAAACATTCGCAAGTGTGCCATCTATAGGAGATTTTAGCTGGCTTTTAAACATACCAAATATACCTTTGCTTTCAGCAATAATCTGACCCTTAGAAATGGTTTCATCCAGTTCAACCAACATACACTCCGGAACATTTTCAGGTTCTATATTTAGTTTATTTGCCACATTGAGCATCTGCACATTACCAGGTAATTCAGTTGATGCTACTATTTGATCAGATTTTACAATATCACCAACTTTCAATTGAACATTGCCTTTCATTGGCAACCGTCTTTTTTTTATAATTTTTGTTCGGGCTAATATTTTAAGCCCTGGAGTATATGATCTAGACATTTAAATTTTCCAATCGAGGATATTCGCCTGTTTCTTCCGACCATTCTTTCAATTGTGATACCCTGTTTTCCGTATTATCTTCCAAGTGAAAAGGTTGTCTGCCCCTACCATCTAAAATGATTCCAACAACTCCACCATATATATTTGTCTCTAGCAATTCATTTTTTCCGGCGCCAACATCTAATCCTTTACCAGGAGTCAGCTTAGCTTTTAATGATTCAAAAGGTGCCGGAATCAACTTCAGCTCGCCAAATTTCAGCTCTCCCGAAATTACTCCTTCTGGCAAGGTTATTTCATAATGAAGCATAATTTGGTCAGATTTTGCTTTTCCCACAGGTGCGATGCAAGTACCCAAGCGAATAAGACAATCTTTTTCAAATACTTCAACTGCGGCTGCAGGGTGAATGGTAGATAAAATACCTAACTGAGGCATCATAAAAATGGAATCCACAGCCAATTGAGTAATTCCTTCGGGTAGAAATGCATCAATGAGCATTCGTCCAGCCTGATGCCTTCGGGGTGCATGCGATAATACCCCACCTGATCCCACCAACATATCCAACTCCATTAGGTTTACCAGAGTTTCGCCAGAACTGGTTTGTTCAAATGCATCTGAAATAGTCCGTTCAGTTTGGACACCTTTGAGTTGAACCGCAAATTCTTTGTGTTGTTCAAATGAAAGCCTGAGAGCTTCTCTGGCAATTGCCTGTTCAATTATTAAGGCTTCCAATGACTGCGGGATGGTTGTAGGACGGATCATTTTGTTTCCAATTCTATTAGTAAGTTCTGTCTCATCCATATCAAATGGAACCCAACGAGCCACATTATCAAAACCTGACTCAGCCAGAACATTACAAACCGAATAACTCATACCAAGATTTGCACTAACAGTTCGATTAAACTGTCTCTGGAAAACGGAAAACACATCTGTTGTTGCTCCGCCAATATCCACACCGACTACAGAAATATTTTCTGCGTCCGCAATTTTTTTAATGATTTCACCAACTGCACCTGGTGTAGGCATTATTGGGGCATCAGTCCAGTTCATAAGCTTTTTATATCCGGGTGCCTGAGCCATGACATGTTCCATAAATAAATCATGGATTTTATCTCGGCTGGGTTGAAGATTTTCTTCTTCAAGTGTGGGCCTGATATTATCAACTGTTATTAAATCCGTTATTTTTCCAAGCCTCTCTTTTATAGGTTCTCTTGCATTTTTATTTCCTGCATAAATAACTGGCAGCTTGTAGTTCATACCCAGCCTTGGCTTGGGGTTGGCAGCTTCCAATATTTCGGCAAGTTCTACCACATGGGTAACAGTACCCCCATCTATACCACCAGAAAGTAAAATCATATCCGGGCGTAATTGACGTATTCGCTGGACTTTCTCATGATACATCCGACCGTCATTTGATGCCAAAACATCCATGACAATTGCTCCTGCACCCAGCGCTGCTCTCTGTGCACTTTCACCAGTCATACTTTTTACCACTCCCCCAACCATCATTTGAAGTCCACCGCCGGCAGAACTGGTAGAAATATAAATGTCAACTCCCGTTTCGCCCTGAGTGGGAGAAATAATATTTTCACCATCTAATAGTTTTCGATTTGAGAGTTCTTCCAATTCTAAAACTGAATTTATTACTCCACGAGTGACATCTTCAAAAGGTGCCTCAACCGTTGTGGGAGCCTCTCCACGATGGGTTAAACGGTAGGCTCCTTCAACATATTGAATTAAGATTGCCTTGGTTGTAGTAGAACCACAATCTGTGGCCAGAATAATTTTTATATCTTCTGTTTTAATTTTTCTATCCAGTTAAAATGAAATATTTACAGTAAATTAAGGTAAGGGGTGCTGCAAAAATTAAGGAATCAAATCGATCCAGAATCCCACCATGTCCAGCCAAAATATTGCTGGTATCCTTAATGCCCGCTTCGCGTTTCAATAATGATTCTGCCCAATCTCCAAATTGACCAAATAGTCCGGTAATAAAACCTATTGCAATTACATCCAGCAGAGATAACATATCTAAAAAATAGCCCATTTGAAATAGTATCAATAAAAATACCAATGAGCAATTTAATCCTGCTATTGTGCCTACCCAGGTTTTATTGGGACTTACGTCTGGTAATATTTTTTTCTTTCCAAACTTTTTTCCAAAGAAAAATGCACCCGTATCACAAATCCAAACAGATAGAAAAATTGCAAGGGTTATCTTAAACCCAATTTCTGGTAGATTTCTTAATTCAGACAATGACCCCAGCATTAATCCCAACCAAACAAATGCAAATACTACAATTGAAATATTTAACAGCGGTGTTTCTTTCTTACGGAAAATTTCTAATATCATTGTAGTTAATGCAAGTCCAATCATTAAAATATGAATTGGTATCTCCCAATGCACTCCAGGGATTCTATTAAATTGCAATAAAGCTAAGAATAATAACAATACAGAAATAACAGGCTGTCCATTTTTTGATTTGGATAAAGTGGATATTTCTAAAGCACCTAAAATAAGAATAATTCCAATAAATACTGAGAAAACAGGAATATTAGAAAAAGAGTCGCCCAAATATATTATTGCTAATAATGTAGGGATGCCCAACAGGTTTACAAGTGTTCTGGAAGAATTATTTTTTGCCATATTTGCTTTGAAACAAGACCAAAAATTTACAAGAATTTCATATCTTATACCAAAAGGATTAATGAATTCTTTAGTAAATAAAAAAAGCCCAGCAGTACCGGGCTTTTTTTATTAGATATTTTATGTATCTAATTAATTATCTAGAATATGATTCGCAATTTGTACCAGATCCAGGATGTTGACATTGCCATCCTCAGTATAGTCAGCAGCACATTCGTATAAAGGTGTGGATACTTCTAAGATGTAATTAGCGATTTGAACAAGATCTAAAATATTGATGGAACCATCACCCGTCACATCACCAAGAGAAGCACCGCATGAAGTATCATCACTGGGCATGTAAGTACCAGTTCTTTTTACATTACCACGGAACATACTCCAGTAATTACTATTACTACCAGTCTCTTTAATATCTATCACAAATAAATTACTGCCAGAACCAGTAACGATTTCTAGGTCACCATCATTATCAAGATCAGTCGTCATTGGTGAGCCTG
>Ga0209501_10001438_pt1 | contig 26250 bp, 22 predicted proteins | sample ArcticOcean_MG_C_4_FD_187434 | JGI IMG/M metagenome (GOLD analysis project Ga0209501, IMG submission 187434) | Marine microbial communities from western Arctic Ocean - ArcticOcean_MG_CB4_134 (SPAdes) (version 2) | ecosystem: Environmental > Aquatic > Marine > Oceanic | place: Arctic Ocean...
TCGAGGGTTCCGCTTCGTTGATGTTGATTGACGCCACGCTCACGTTGCCGGATGCGGCCAACCTGACGATTCAGTCGAATGGCCAACTGAAGGGCGATTCTGGCTCACTTCTCGGTGGTGTTGCCAGTCTTACTGCCGGGGTTCCCTTCGTTGGAAGTGGTTCCGGCCTCACTGTAGCATCAGAGCTATCCTTCACCTGTTACGACCCATGGACCTGGGTGCTGACGGACCTGACGGGGAATCTCACACTGGGTCAGGATTGCGAGTTGATTCTCGACGAGGGTCACGCCTCCGGCGTGATTGTGCTGGGTACCGATGCGATTCATCAGGAGATCAGTCATCTGACGGTGACGGTGGTTGATGCGGGCACCGTGGTCGAGAGCGCGGTGGTTTCGGTTGATGGTGCTGTGATCACAACCGATGTGAATGGTGTGTCCGCCTTCACCAGCACCTGGCGCATCATCGATGGCGGCGGTGAGACGATCACTGGACTGAAGACGGTCGTCGTCCAGCATGCGAACATCAATCGATACCATCCTTGGGATCCCTCGAGCAGTGATTCAATCGAGGTGATGATATCGACAGTGACCCCCGGTGCGACCACTGGGCTGGTTCGCTTGGAGCCAATTTTCTCACCGTGGCATCTCGGTGGTGGTTTGCTGGTGAGCAGTGGCACGACACTCGATGTGTTGCCGAACGTCGAGTTGACGATTGCGCCCGAGGTCGGAATCACCATCGAAGGCGTGATGCGTGCCGAAGATGCATGGATCGGCGGCACGGGATCGAATGGGCTCACCACTCGAAATGGTGGTCTGCTCACGATGCAGGCCGGATTCTATTCCGGCGGTCCAATCATCACCGGTGCGGAGACGATTCTTTCAGATATGTCGATCAGTGATGCGCATCTGATTGTCGAGTCGACTGGCGCGATGACGACGATCGACGGCACGGTCTCCTCGGTCGACATCTGCGTGCGCGCCCATGGCAGCCTTTCCATGCAGGGCACGACTTTGGAGGATTGTGGCATGTTCGCCCTGTGGGCGACCGATGCTGCGCTCGAGGTGACGGACATCGTGCTCGGTTCGGGCAATTCGAATGGCGCCTGGATCCAGATGGGTTCTGGGAACCTCACCGATATCGATGGCACGGCTCACGATGGAGATGGATCTGTGATTCACCTCGAGTTGGTGACCGATGCGTTGACTGTGAGTGGATTGAATCTGAGCGTAGGTTCAGGTGAGGCCGCTCTCAGAGTGGAACAGGCTGAGAATTTCATTCTAAGCGATTCCATCGTCTCTGGAGCGCTGGCAGTCCTGATCGAGAATAGCGACATGACCCTGCTTCGGGTCGAGCTGCATGGCGATGGCAGCGGCCGCGGCATCGAGGTGCTCGGCACGCCGACAGCCGGTACGATCATCGAGGATTGCAACATCGATGATTACGCGGTCGCAGTGCGCTTGGAAGGCGGCCTAGACGACGTTGAGACGCTCGGTGTGAGCATTGTTGACACCGAACTTCACGCAACGGTCGCCATCGATGCCAACACACTGCCCTTCACGATGGATGGAGGTGTGCTCGACGGGGCCATCGAGTTGCTGGGAATCGACAAACCTTGGGTCGCGACAGTCGTAGATATCAATCCGAGCAACGTGACCATCATCGGCTCGGCCACGCTGTCCATCGCGCATACCTGGACGGTCGCCTCCAATGCTCTCATCCAACTCTCGATGACGATTCCTGAGTTCGAGGCCGGGATTGGTGAACAGCAACGCGATTGGGATGATCCGAACGAGATCGTTCTGCCCCATCGCTCCTTCACGGAATCGGGAGTGACCGACGTGCAATTCGCCTTTTGGAGTGCCACATCCTCCGGATTCCTGCCCGCGTCGGGTCAACTCGAATTCGACCCGGTTGGGGAGCGAATCCTTGACATCGAGATGGTGTTGAATTCCGTGCCCGCGGTGGTGATTCTCACACCGGCCGGCGATGCCGAGATGAACGCGGGCGAGATTCTCATGTTCGCCGCAACCGCCTCAGATGCTGATGACGATGAGATCGTCGAGTGGATCTGGTTGCTGGTGAGCCTCGATGAGTCATTCCTTCTCGGCGACACCCCCTCGGGGGGAACGGATGCCATCGAGCAGGGCGAGTGGACGCTGCGCGCAATCGCCATCGATTCGAATGGCGGCCAAGGCATGGCTGAGGTTCATCTCAGCGTGAATCCCGCGGATGCGGACGATGACTTCACCGAGACCTGCCCTGCAATCGGCCCGAATGCCTGGTGGGATGCGGAGAATGGCTGGTATTGCGGTCCGAACGTGTATGATGTCGATGATGATAACGACGGCGTTCACGACGACTCCGACCGATTTCCCAGGGATGCCTGTGCCCATCGTGATACCGATGATGATGGCTTGCCTGACAGCATCGTGACGGGTTGTGAGACCAACCTAGATGCAGACGACGATGATGATGATGATGGGGTGCCGGATGGCGAGGATCTCGACCCGACGGACGCTTCCAAGGGACGCGCTTCAGAGGAAGGAGAGGAGCGGTCGTTGCTCGCGACGATTTTCAGCCCCGGCGTGGTGTTGACCGCGGGTGTTGTGATCGTCTTCACGGTGTTCGCCTTCCTCCGTTCACGCGCTGGCGAGGAAGAGTTCTGAGGAGTTATCCACATGGCTGGATTGCCCGAACCTTCACAGATTGCGGTCGCCGTGTTTCTGATGACGGCTACAATCGTGATTATGGACGGTTGGAAATTGCTGCGGGCCCATCGTGAGATTCCGAATATCGGTCCGTTCGCCAATGGTGGAATGGCTTGGAAGAGCCGGTTTGAACAGGAGCTGGTTCGCAACATGACGATGCTCGGCGCGATCGCCGTGATGATTGTCGTCCCTTGGTTCCTCGCCGAGCGCAGTGGCACCGATGTTCGCTTCGTCATCCTGTTCGATATTCTGCTCGCAATCCATGCGGTCTGGCTGTTGCTTCCCAAGCGATACGCCGTGACCCGGGATGCCCTATGGGTTGATGGATTCCGGGTCGATTGGGCGCGGTTGTGGTGGACTGGATTCAAGGGAGGATCGGTTATCACCCTGCAGCGCCGTGGTTGGTGGCGGCTCGCGCCTCTGCCGTTGGGTGGTGGTGCGGATGACCTCGCTGCGGCTGCACTGCGGATCGACGCGGCGCTGACCGGTGATTGGAACGTGCTCGTGGATCTTCTGGCTCAGGAAGAAGAATGAGGCCGAAGCGTTCGCCTCAAGTACCTCCACGTCCCTATAGGGACGTGGGATGGATTGAATTCGACGACGATGAGGCCGCCTCGGCCTACATCGCGGAGTTGGCCGAGCGGATCGCATTCCATTCCGATCTCTACTACAATCAGGCCACACCCGAGATCAGCGATGCTGAGTTCGATGCGCTGTGGGATGAATTGAAGGCGCTCGACCCCGATCACCCTCAATTGCTGCGGGTTGGTGCTGAGATACCACCTGGGTCGGTCAAGGTCGACCATCGTTTTCCAATGCGCAGCCTGGCCAAGGCGACGCTTGCCGAGGAAATCGCCCATTTCGTCGCGGAAACCACCGCGCATGGTCGACGATTCGTCGCCATGCCCAAACTGGATGGCAGCGCGCTCAGTCTCGAATATCGGCGCGGTCGATTGGTGCGTGCGTCGACCCGAGGCAGTGGCGAGCGCGGCGAGGATGTGACAGCCAATGCCGTGCGCATCCCCAACGTGCCGAGCCGACTGTCTTGGGCTGGCGATTGTCATGTTCGAGGCGAGGTCGTGATGCATCTGGATGTGTTCCGTGACCGCTATGCTGAGATCGCACCGAATCCGCGCAATCTGGCCGCGGGCAGCCTGCGCCAGAAGCATGTGGATGCGGGCAAGGGCGATGCCGCAGACCTCGCTTTCCACGCCTATGATGTGCGTTTCATCCCCGATGATGAGAAACATCCCGAGAGCCCTTCAGCTCCACTTTTCACACAAGATAGTGATTCCATCGCCTGGCTGCGCAAGGTCGGCATCACGCCCGCTGAGGAGATTGTGATCGAAGGTATGGAGGATGAGGATACCACCGAGTCATTGTTGGCTGAGACCCGACGCTGGTCCGAAGGTCGCGATGCGGCACCGTGGGAGATCGATGGTGTCGTGTTCAAACTCGATGATTTGGCCAAGCGCGACCTCTTGGGCCAGACCGCGCACCACCCGCGCTGGGCTCTGGCCTGGAAATTCCCTCCAGAAGAAGCGACCACCGTCGTTCTCGATATCGATTGGCAGACCGGTCGCACTGGGGCGGTCACGCCGGTGGCGAGGGTTGCACCGGTGGTCGTCAGCGGGGTGACTGTGGAGAATACCACGTTGCACAATGTGGGCGAGGTCGAGAGATTGGGCGTTGCGATTGGCGATGAGGTGCGAATCGTTCGCCGAGGCGATGTGATTCCGAAGATCATCGAGGTGCTCGGCAAAGCCTCGAAGGCTGATTTGAAGAATCGCTTTCATTCAGATGGCACCCCATTCGAAGGAGAATTCCCTACTCATTCGCTGAAGATTCCTTCTCAGTGCCCTGAATGCAGCACCCCACTCATTCTCGATGGTGCCTTCCTGCGCTGCACCAACCTGTCCTGTCCGGCCCGATTGGCCCGCTCGATTCTGTATTGGTGCCGGGCGTTGGAGATGGACGGAATCGGCGAGAAACTGGCCGACCAGCTCTGTGAAAGTGGGTTGGTGCAAACCCTTCCCGACCTGTACCGACTCGAACAGGCTCAACTGGAGGATTTGGAACGCATGGCAGAGAAGTCAGCTGCCAATGTGGTTTCCCAGTTGGATGAGACCCGAATCCTCGGTCTTGGTTCATTCCTCTCCGCGCTCGGATTGCCGGGCATCGGGCCCGAGTTGGCGGTCGCCTTCGCCGGCGAGATCTGCACGATTGAATCCCTTCTGATGCTGGCAGAGGATGATGTCGAGAGATTGGTCGCAATCGAAGGTGTGGGCGATACCGTAGCGCTGTCACTGATTACCGGAATCGCGGATCGTCGTCAGATGCTGGAGGATTTTGCTGTCACGCTCAAGATCACCCCCGCCGTGAAGACCGAGACCCCATCTGGACCGCTGGTCGGCCTTACTTTCTGCATCACGGGTACACTCACACGGCCGCGCAAGGAGATTGCGCTGCTGATCAAGGCGGCCGGCGGCAAGGTCGTATCCGTAGTCTCTGGCAAGTTGAATCATCTGGTCGCCGGCGAAAATGCCGGCGGTAAACTCGACAAGGCCAACCGCTTGGATGTCAGTGTGCTGACCGAGGCGGAACTGGCGGCGATGCTTCAGCCGTAGAGCATCGCATTGGGTCCATCATCTTCGGATTCTTCGCCGGCCGCCCCCAGTTGGAGGGCGATCATCGCCTTGATCTGCGCCTCGATGCGCTCGGCCTCTGCGAGCAGTGGTTCGGTGTCGAGGTGGATCGCTGGCAGCATCTTGTCGAGTTTCTCGATGACGCGCGCCGCAGCGCGCGCATCGGGTATGCTGCCTGCCGATTCGGCCATGATGCACAGCATGTTGAGTCGACGTCTGCGTCCCTCGCCCAGAAGCACGCCGCTCATGCCCGCGACCATACCCGCTTCGAGAGGTGGGATCCCCATCGTCTCGAGTTGCTCGAGCGCCCAATCGGTCGCACCGATGCCGAGAAGCGTCTCATCGGTATCATCGGTATCCATGACCTCATGGCCGCTCTCCTGCTGATGGCTGAAGGAATCGATCAGAACCCCCGCAACGAAGCCCTTCTGATGGCTGTATTCGAGCAGCGCCTCGGCCAGAGGAAGGCACAATCGCGGCGGAATCGGCGCTTCGGACACCAGCACCACCACATTGTCACACTTCTCCATGTTGCACACGGGCTTGCCCGCATACATGCGCACGGGGGGCATCGGCTTGCCATCTTGGATCAGGGCGACCGGCGGCAATCGAGCATCGAGAATGCCGCCGACAAACTTGAGTTCCAATCTCTCGATCAGGTAGTGGGCGACGATGCTGCTGACATGGCTCACGCTGGGAAAGCAGGAGACCACGAGGGCACCTTCGGTGTGCATGTCATCCGAGACCTTCACCCGAGGCTTGTCGTCCATGCGCAGCGCTCGTCCATCGGTGATGTTAATGGTTGGGCAGGTCAGACCAAGAGCGGAGCCACCAGGGGAGCATGCCATGGCGATGAAGGAATGGTCCTATGCGGAGCGCGGGCATCAGCTCTCGCCGAGTTCGTGGAACAACTTCGCTTCCTGCCCTCGCAAACTCTGGCTGTCTCGACAACGCTTGCCGCGCAAGGCGGGTATGGCGAGTGCGATCGGCACCGCGGTTCACAACAGTGTGGAGGACATAGTGAATATCGATTTGTCCGAACGGGAAGGGGATGAGATCGACTGGTTACCGTCGACAGCGAATGCCATTCTCGAGAAGCAGTGGGAGGCCGAACGTGAGACCTTCATGGCCACGCCGCGACACCCGCGCTGGAAGGCGGAGGAATACCCACGCGCGCGAAAATTGCTCATCGGTTCGCTGAACATCCTGTTCGCCAAGGCACAGACAGGTCAGATTGCGCTCTCCAAAGTCAGCGTCGATGTCTGGCGTCAGATCCAGGGAATCGTCCTCGCTGCTGAAGGCACGCTTCGCACCTCCTGCGGCCGGCTCATGGGCCGGCTCGATCTGTTGGTATCCGATCTGGATGAGAACGGAGAGGTCGTCGGTTGGATCGTGGCCGATCTCAAGACGGGCAAACCTCCCAGTGGTGAATTGTACGATACGGTGAGCCGCCAACTTAGGTTCTACCGCGACATCCTGTGCGAGAACAACCCCGGCCACCCCCCGGTCCGCGCCGAGGGCTGGTACTCCAACGGCTCGGTAGTGTTCGAGGCCGAGGGCCCGAGTGTATTGCCCGAGGCGTTCGAGGCCTGGGAGGCCAGTCGAATCACCGAGGAGCCGATGGAGGCGACACCGAGTGATGAGGCCTGTGCCTTCTGCGAGTGGAAGGCCTGGTGTCCAGCCTGGTTACCCGCGCAGGCCAAAGGCGAACTCAAACCGAGCGGAATATTCCGCGACATGGTTGGAATTCTTGAGAAGGTCGAGTTGGAGAACGGCATCTGTCTGGTCGAACGCATGGGCCCCATCGATGATGACGGTAGTCTTGCACCGACCGGGCAGCGCGCGGGTGCGGTTTTCGCAGGACAGGCGCTGGATCGGCTGAAAGCACTGGTCGAAGAGGGTCATGAAGGTCCAGTCTTCCTCGGTGGGGTCAGGCTCGATGGTGAGACCTGGAAACTCGGCGATTGGTGCGACGTGCTTCCATGGACACCCCTGCTCGAAGGGCGCAAGCGGGATTGATGTGCTGAGAGCATCGCCGCATTGAAGAATCCGAACGTTTGTTCGATGCCATGGCCCCTACGGATTCCGGACAACGGCGCGGGCCCCCGAAGGCGCGCAAAGACCCCCCCGCCGCCACCAAGCCCCTGCCAGAAGAGGACAGCATCGAAGATGGCGAGTGGTACGAAGAGGTCGTCGACGAGCCGGTGACCACCGATGCTGGATTCGGCGGTTTCGCGGTGAAACGCCCCGTTATGGATCAGGCCGTTCGGGCCGAGGGTGAGCAGTGGGAGCGTTACTTCGACAAGCAATACCACGGCAAGTCAGGCGAGAATCGAAAGGCGATCGAGGAGGGTTGGGGTGAAGCTGGGCCGGGTTTCGATTTGCGCTCGCTATTCGCTGGACACCGAATTATCACGCTGGGGTTTCAGTCGATGATGATCGCGATGCCGATGCTGTTGATGTCGGGCGCGATGATGTGGGGTGCGAACAGCACGCTCAAGGGCATAGATGGCTCGACCGGTCCCGCCGTGCATCTCGTGCTCGTCCTGCTCGCCGTCTGTCTGACGACGATCGGTCTGATGCAGGTCGTCGTGCACGCGGTGAATCTCGCGATTCGCAATCGCTCGATTGCGCTCGATGGGCCCGACATTTCGCTTCTGGGATGGGCGGGTACCTTCCAACTCTCGTCGCGTCTGTTCTCGGAGATGATCCTCACCTTCTGTCTGGTGTGGGCGATTGCCCTAGCTGGACTGTACCTCCTGATGGGTGGGATTCCCGACCTCAGTCAGCCGATAATCGACCCCGATCAAATCTCAGCGGGAGCCATTCTCTACCTGATGGGCGCCGCGGGTTCCGCAGTTGCGATGCTCGGTGTGATTCCCTACGCGATCCAGGCCACGATCGAACGCACCTGATCAGGCGCGCTCGGCCGTGAGGACTTCGAGCGCCTCGGCTTCCAGCGGACCGGCGGGTGAGGCCAGCCAATCCAGATAACTCGCATCATCACGATCAATCTCGGCGATCGATCAGCCACGATTCCGCCCGCGCACGACGACCACACCGGCCTCGGTCTGGCACAGCCAGCCATGGCTTCCGGGCACCGGTTCGAGATCCGCGAGTCCCGGACCGAGTCGGTCAGCACCACGGTCTGAGGTTCGGGTCGCACTCAGCCAATCCGGGATGTCCTCGACCGGGCGGCGGAAATGCTGCGGGTGGGCGGCCATCATGCGGTGCAACAGCAACAGGGTCGCCGCAGCATCCGCTCCAGCGGTGTGGGCATTCTCCAGCGAGATGTCAAAACGTTGACACAATACCCCCAAATTATGCCGGGGTGGCACCCGCAGTTTGCGCGCGATTCGAAGCGTGTCGAGGATCGCGAGCGGGCGTGGCATGGCCACGCCAGCACGGGTGAATTCATTGCGCAGGAAGGGCCAGTCGAAGCGTTCGACATTGTGACCGACGATGACCGCACCCCCAATCGCCTCAGCGATGGCGGCCACATGGGCTTTGAAGTCGGGCAGACCGCGAACATCCGCGTCAGTGATTCCGTGGATCCGAGCCGTCTGCGGTGGAATCGCTCGTCTGGGATTGACCAGCGCCTCCAGATGCATTGGTGTGCCATCCGCATCACAGCCGATCAGCGCATACTGGACGATGCGGTCTTGGGAGGCGCTCAGCCCAGTGGTCTCGAGGTCGAATCCGAGCACGCGATGACCGGCCAGAGGATCGGCCGTCATCATCTCGGGTCGGGCGTGCGGCATTGTTTGAACCTGCGCCTCTGAATCGGCGTCTGGTCGCCCCGAATACCTACGGAATGTGATGTTTTCAGGGGACTTTGGAGCGTCACGCTTCTAAAGGACCAGTCAGGGTCGGACAAGCGATGCTGAGGGGATGGGGACATCGTGTGCCAGCGCGGCAGCGTGTTTCACTACTCATTCTGGCCGCCTTTCTCCTGCCGATGCTCGCCGGTTGCACCAGCATGGGCGGACCTCCCGAGCCAACCGCTCGGATGCATGCGGATCGCACCGAGATCCACGCGGGGGAATCGGTCAACTTCGACGCGCGCGAGTCAACCTCACCCGACTCCACGGTCATCACAGGATACACCTGGAAGTTCGGCGACGGCTCTTCCTCAGAGACCATTCAAGGCTACACCAGCCATACCTTCCCCGAGGCCGGCGTCTACGAGATTCGTGTGATTGCGACCAATGATGAAGGCGGTGAGGACAGTTCCACAACCACCGTCTACGTGAACGGATATCCTGAGATATCCCTCTCGATGCCGACCGCGATCCGCACCGGCGACATCGTCACCATGGATGCATCAGGCTCAAGCGATCCCGAGGGCGGTGAATTGACCACGATTTGGGATTTGGACTGGGGCGTGGACAGCGACCGAGATGGCGATGCCCAGAACGATGGCGATGCGATGGGCGCAATCTACAGTTTCACACCGACCGAGAGCGGCAACCACAGCGGCTCGGTCACCGTCAGCGATGAGAAGGGCGCGAGCGCGACCCGCACCTGGTCCCTCGCCGTCCTGCCCCGCACCTACCAAGTAGTCTGGGAAGAGCACACAATCCGCTACGAATGGGATGGCTACCTTGAGCAGGACGAGACCTTCACGATATCCCACATGCCGGGAGTCGATGGCCGCCTGATGGTGGTGAATGCAACCCTCACACTGGCCATGGATGTCCTGCCAATCATGCTACCTCAGGACAACTTCTCACTGACCGTCGATGTGACCGATGATGGCTGGCGAACCACCGTGCGCACCGAGCAGGACAATATCACGCGCAATGCCAGCGCGAGTATGGAGCGCAGTGGACTGAATCCCTCTTCGGAGAATGCCTACAACCTCACCGCCGATTCCCTTGAGGAATTGATGGACAGCCTACTCAATCAACCCGGTGCGCGCTTCGGTCAGGGCGTATGGTTGTGGATCATCGAGGCCGAACAGGCCGATCCAGACTTCCCGATCGACGATGTCGATCCCGACGGAGGCAATGACTGGGAACTCGTGGTCGAGTTCATGGTGCTCATCCCGCGCGTCAGTGAAGTCGGTGTCTGAACCCTCGCGCGCACATGGGAACCGATTTGAACCAGCGGCTTCTCGAAAGACTCGATGGTCACCTCGATCAACATCCGAAAGGTATCCTCGCGCGGCAAGGTCGTGATTGATATCGACGTCTGGATGGACGACCCCGATGACTTCGATTTCTCCCCTCGCATCCGCCTTTCCGGTAATAGCATCGAGATGCGCAACGCGGATGATGACGAGCTTCTCGCCAGCATCGATCTGGATGATGATGCCCTCCTTCTCGCCGAGCGCGATCGGGTGGTGGAGGCGCGCATCAAATTCAGCGTTCACGGCATGCACGGGGTGTTGACCCACAAGACCCCGAACCCGCGTACCGGGCCGAAATCCAAGAAACTGGCCGAGCCGCGCTGGAAGACCCTTTTGCCCCTTCAGTGAGCCGAATCTCTGATTCGGGGCCCCCCGGGACTACCCGGTCTCAACCTCATATATCCTCGGAAGACCAAAGAAAGACATGGCCAAAGGTGCACAGAAGGAAGCAAGGCTACGTCGTTTGCGCGAAGAGATCTTGAATTACGTCGGCACGAACCCTGGATGCACCGCATCTCAGATCGTCGCTTGGCTCTCAATCGACCTGCGCATGAAGAACCACGGTCTGACCCCTCGCAAGGTCGGATTCTTCATTCCTCGATACTGCAAGGAACTCATCTGGCGTCAGGATTCCCTGACAGGCAAGCGCGTATACGCACATCAGTCCTGAACCGTTTGGGTTAAGACGAGATGGCCGGTGGGCCGGCCGCTGGACCCATAGTGTAGCCTGGATATCACTGAGGCTTGCGGAGCCTCAAACCCGTGTTCGAATCGCGGTGGGTCCGCCATTCAGAGGCTTCCGAGTGCCAACGCTGAATGTTGATGTAGAGCGTGCGGTTCGGTGCCTTTGCAGGACCCATGGTGTAGCCTGGATATCACTCTAGCCTCCGAAGCTGGAAACCTGTGTTCAAATCGCGGTGGGTCCACCAATCTTCTTGTCGGATGCCATGGAGGACCCGCCATGGCGATTGAATTGAGTCGACGCGTGGACTTTCCGATGGTTGACATGGCCAAGGTGGTCTACTATCCCGAGTACTTCGATCTCGCTCATCGCTTCTTCGAGGAGTCGTGGGATGAAATCTGTGGCATCGATTATGCCACGCTCACTCAGAATATGCACGTCGGTTTCCCCGCGGTCCGTACCGAGGCGAACCATGTCGCGCCGCTGCGCTATGGGGATGTGATTACCTGCAAGATGTGGATTAAGTCGGTCGGCGATACCTCGGTGACCTGGCGCTATCAGTTCTCCAATGTGGATGGGTTGTGCTGGGATGCGACCGTCGTCACGGTCTGTTGTGACCTGCGAACTTTCGCCAAGCAAACCGTGCCCGCGGAACTGGCTGCTGCGCTGCGGAATTGCAGCGAGGATTGAAGGACATCCCCCGTCGAGGGCGCGCCATGTCTGATGAGTTCGGCTCGGTCATGATGGATGCCGAAGAGGAACTCGTCATGCCGGAGATTCCGGTCAAGGCGAACAATGCCATCCCGGTCGCGATCGGCATTCTACTGATTATTGGAAGCCTGTTCGGTGCCCTTCTCTCGGCATCGATGATGCTCACCCTCACGGTTGATGACGAAGCTCGGGATCAGGCGGGTTTCGGTCCCGAAGAGAATGCGACATTAGATCTTCTTCAGGATACTGGGTTGGCTGAGACGCTCACCATCATGTACGGAGGGATGGCCCTCGGGTTGCTGATCGGCGGTATCATGCTGATGAGAAAGAATCCGCTTGGAGTGAAGGTCAGTTTGTTCGGAAGTTCGATGTTCATCCTCACGAATCTCGTTCAGGTTGTTTGGACTTATCTGGCTGCGGATACGTATGGAATATCGTTCTCGCTCGGTGCGGATCTGATTATATTCTTCGGTTGTGGCGCATTCTGTATGGCTCTGCCTTTGCTCACAGTTATCCTCCCTGAAGGTCGGGCGGCGTTGTATAGGGAGCCTGTGGGCCTCTATTTCGGCGAAGAGGAATGAGAATCAGTCTTCGCGCGGCCATTTCTTCGTGAGTGCCGCGCGCAGGTCATCGTTCAGCCTTGCATCCCACCAGTTCGCATCGCGCCAAATCGCGTAGCGACCGCGGATGCCGCGCAGGTCGGCGCGGTCGAGTCGAGCATTCTGCAGGTTGGCCAAGCCGAATCTCGCCTTCTTGGCTTTCAGATCGCGCATGTCCGCGCCGTCGAAGGCGGCCTTCATCGCATTCGCCCCCACCATCGAGGCATGGCGCAGATTGGCATCGGAGAGATTCGCGCCTTCGAGGTCCGCGCCATCGAGGATCGCGCGGCGCAGATTCGCACCACTGAGGTCCACACCGCGCAGATCCTGTCCAATCAGAGATTGGAATGAGAGGTCCACGCCGGGACCGAGGTCGGTCATCGCAACCCCTCAGGCGCCCGAGCGGCGGTCCAGATGCGCACGACCCTCGGGCGTGAGCACCGCGTAGCGATTCTTCTCAGGCGTGCCGGGGGGATAACCGAGAAAACCTCGTTCGTTGAGTCGGTTCAGATAGAGCGAGAGATTGTCGGGCGATGACAGGCCACCGTCCTCGAACAATTTCTTGAGGATTCTCGGTGGGGAGTCGTTCACGCCCTCGACCTCGCGAAGGTATTGAATCGCGGCAAGGACTTGATCGGGTTTCTTGGCCAGACTGCTGTTCTCAAGCAGCGTCTTGAAGGCCGTTCCGCGCTCGGGAAGCCCGCTCTTCTTGGCGGCTTCAATCGCGGCGGCGATGGCCGCTTCGCGCGCGCTTCGGACCTTGGCGATGGCTGTCGACCACTCTTCTCCCGCACTGATTTTCATCATCTTCGCCTCGACCTCGCGCTGCGAGCCGGAGATGTCGATCTGCACACCGCCGACTCGAATCAGCACGCGGCTATCAACAGCTCCTTCCGAACCCGTCACCAATCCACCACCTGACCCTTACCAACCAGTCGACACGTTACTTTAATCGTTGCTGCGCTAACGTCGAGGATACAGAGTCCCCCTGTTTCCACCCCTATGGGGGTTTCGTATTGATATCCACTGGTTCAATGCGGGAGATGAAATGTATCGCCTGAAGTGAATGAATTCGCCGAAGGCGACTTAACCGACAGAGGTCGTGACCCGGTCGATGTCCCACACGTGTGCCCACGGGCGGATGAGCGCTACGCGCTCCGTCGGGCTTGCTTTCCTGCTGCTCGCGAGTCTGTTCTCGGCATCCCCGGTCGGGGCTTCAAATCACACATTCGGCACGATCGAGGTGTTTTCAGATCAGTCCTCGAGCACCGTGGTGGATACGACGACGACAGGCCCAGCCACCGTGAATCTCACGATTCAGCGAAATACGACGATTGGCGACGCGACCCTCCACATCACCTACGATGTGATGGATGATTCTCCCGGGGAGCTCACCTTGGACCTCGATGGCGATGGGCAGTATGAATGGCACCTCGGGGGCGGCGACGACGGCGACCTCGGTGCCCAGAATCGGTTCGTCGGCGGCGTGGCCTCGACCTCCACCGCTGCCAGTGGCAACCTCACGTGGCTGCCCACCGGCGCCTGGAGACTGCCGCGGATGGCGACCATGGCGACCACCGAAATCACTGTGGACTTCGACCCGACTCTTACTGCGCGGTTCAGCAATCTGGGCTCGATCACCGATCTCGCTGTCGGCGATATGGACGGCGATGGTCGCGAGGATGCGGTCTATCTGGTTCAGAATCACGTCGGTACGAACAGCACGGCCTGGCCGCATATCGGTTGGTTGCGCTGGAATGCGGCCACCGCTTCGATCAACACCTCTTGGATTCCGACCTGTGCAGATGCGGACCGACTCATCCTTGGCGACGCGAATGGAGACGGGCGGTCCGACGTGCTCGCAGTGGCCTCTTCTGTCGACACTCTCTGCCAACATCTCTCGGGTACCAGCGCCTGGTCATATTCAGTGAACCTGTCCATGGATGCGCAGTTCTCGGATGCCCTGCTGACCGATCTGGATGCAGACGCCCAGGACGATCTGGTCTGGATTGAGGAGGATGGCACCCTCGGTGCACGCCTGTTCAGTGGCGGGGCCTTCGCGACTGCGGCGAATGGAATCACAACGACGGTTGCTTCGGGCAGCCAGATGCCCGGTGGAACGGATTTCAAGAGCGTGGCCGCCGGCGCCTTCTACGGTGCTGGCACCACGATCGTCGTATCAGAAGGTGCCATGATGGCGGAGTACAACACCCTGTGGAATTTCTCCAGCAACAACTGGCAACTCTCAACCGAGGGATTCGAGTGCATCGGCGGCGCCATGCAGGTGATCGACTGGAACGCGGATGGCAACGATGACCTGATTGGCACGGAGAGCAATGGTGCTTGCTTGGCGACATGGAATGGCACGGCGTGGGAGGCCAACAGCCTGTCCTTCATCGGCCTGACCAATTTCACGGTAGGGGATCATGACCGAGACGGAGCCGTCGATGTGTTCCGCACCGACCCCGGCAACCCCGATGGCTCAGACGCGACGGTCACTGGCAGTCTGGAAGCGCATTCCTTCGATGGCAATGGCGGTGTATTCTCCAATTCCACCTCGTTCAACCCCCATACCTCGCCCCGTGACCTGGTCTTCGCTGATCTGGATGGCGATGGCCTTGCCGAACAAATCGTAGCCAGTGGCGAATCCAGTCCCGGACTGTGGATCGGTGCATGGCATGGCATCGAGTGGGATCTGGAAGGCGATGGCGTGGCCGAGATGTCGATCGAGGGATACGTGAATTCAACCTATCCGATGAACGTCACCAATCAGGGTATGCTGGTCACCAGCGTGGCAGCCGAACTGATCAATTCACAGACATCCTATGATCACTATGAGACCCCTTGGTCAAATCTGGCTCCGGTCACACGAAGCCAAGGCGCAGGCTCAATTGGTCAATCATCACTCAATATGACCTATACCGCAACCTTCACCGTCGAGGCGAATCCGATGAATACCAATCTCTCGAATGTGCTGAACCTCCACATGCTTCCGGGCAGCGGTGACATCATCATGCCATTGAATCTGACCTCGACCCGCAATGGCACGGTCACGCTGGATTCCGTGCAGATTGAATGGGTCGCGGGAGCGACGAATATCACCGTGCCGGACGCACCGTCCCTCTCGTTGGGATTTGTCGACCACAGCATGGTCATCCTGAACTGGACCAACACGACCAGTCTTGCCGACTTCATCTCCTACGAGGTCTTCCGGGCGCCGGCTGGATCTCAGATCTCAATCACGCAGCCAGCGCTGGCTATGGTCAATGAGAACGGATATATCGACATGAACGGGGTCACGAATGCGGACTGGGATTACGCGGTTCGCTCGGTGCATGCTTTCGAGATTCATTCCCTGCTGTCGAACATTCTGACGATTCAGGTTCCGGATACGCCGCCTCCGATCGATACGACGCCACCCGATTCTCTCGAAGTCACGCTGGGCGATGTCGCGGGGGATTCAGGTGGAGTGCTGAATCTGTCGTTCATCGCCTCGACTGCAAGCGATCTAGCCTACACACTGATTTTCTTTGAGAATTCCGAATTCACCGATGCGACGGGCTTGACACCCTATGCCAATCTGACCGCGGGTAATCCGACGACTTCCTTCCTGTTGACCGGGTTGGCGGACGGTGATGATCACTGGGCGGCAGCGGTCGCAGTGGATGGTGATGACAATGCCTGGTGGAATGTGACAGCGGTCGGGCCGGCTCACTCCACCAATGAGACTGTCCGGACCAGCCAGATCACTCTCGAGGTGACCGGCGCAGGTGACTATGACGATGGTATTCACAGTGGAGTGCACGTGAAGGCAGGTTCACCGTTCTCCTTCTCGATGCAATTGTCGACCGAAGGTGCGCCTCTCGCGGGTGAGACGGTCAATCTCACCCTGACGATGGGTACGGGCGAGATGACGCTCCCACTGCTCACCGATGGGACCGGCTCGGTCAGCCATGGTTGGACCGACTGGTTGCAATTCGTCTCCGAAGCCGGCGCCTATGGTGGCGTGATCGGAATCAGTGCATCATGGCCTGGCGGCACCTATGGTGCCGGAGACCAGACGGTCGCGCCGACGAGCGCTGCGACAACCGTGGTCGTCACCGTCAATGCGACGTTGGCGACGAGCACACCTTCGATTCAACTCGATGAGGATGGCAGAGGAACAGCCGTGGTCAGTCTGACTACACCACTCGGCTTCGAACAGGCCGTTATTGATGGCCTGACCTTGGATTGGCAGGTTGGAAACGGCACGACGGTATTCGGTGCCTCAGGACAGGTTCAGGTCGCTTCGGCCGGCGCGGCATCCATTCCAATCGACTACCTGACCGGTGGTTGGCTCGACATCACCGCACAGGCTCCCTGGTGGCTCTCGGTGGAGTCGAGCCCCCTGCGAATCGACACCTATCCCCCGCCACCGCCGCCACCTGAACCTGAGCCCGAGCCTGACCCCGAATTGGAATGGCTGCAGGTGCAGTGTGATCAGGATGATTGGGATATTGTGAAGAACAGCAGTCAGGTCCAGTCTGATATCGACACTTATTCGATGCATTGCACACTGATGAACCCGAATAACATCAGTGTTCAAATCACCTTCAATTTCGTCTATAGCGAACAGATTCCAATCTTCAGCAACGACTTGACAGGCACCCAGATATGGATCGAGAGCGAGACCAGCCGCGACCTTGTGATCCGCCCAGATGCCTGGGGAGACGGCGTCACACTGACCAATGGCACCATCACGCTGACGATTACGGTGAGTGCAACCGATTGGGTGGGTGCAGTTGATTTCCTGATTCTGCCTTACGGATTCACAGATGCACTTGAGCCCGAACCGTCGAATGAGTCCGGTGGCTCGCAGGGAGAGTCAGGTGGTTCTGAAGGTGGTTCGAACACCTTGCTGATCGTCGTTTTGGCCGGGCTCGTACTCGCTGTGGGCGCCTTTATCGGTCTGCGCATGGTGATGAGAACTCCAGAGGATGAGGACGAGGGTGAGGGCGAGGATGAGAACGAGAACGATGAATTCGATTGGGCTGAGAAGGAGATCGAGTCAATCCGGACCTCCCCCGACTTCGACGAGTTGCCCACCGGCCGCAGTCTGGAGGAACTCACGACCCGTGGCGAAGGCGTACCCAAGGTCTCGATGGCCAAACCAAAGCGAGCCGATCGAACCCCAGGGAGCCGCCCGACCCCGGTGACCCAACTCATCAAGGACATCCCAGAATCCAAGTCTGAACCCGAGGATGATTGGGATTACACTCAGGACGAGGATTACCATACCGACGAGGAGGGCATCGAATGGTGGAAGGACGAGGTCGGTCAATGGTGGTTCAAATATCCAGCGGAAGAGGACTGGGAAGCCTTCGAGGACTGAGCGACGGGTTCATCACAGAGCGAGGGACGGAAGCGCTTCGATGACGGGTGACGGCTACTCACTGGTTCTGCACGGCGACGCGGATGCCTCCAAGCTCGGTGGCACCGCCGTGTGTGGCTTCTCCAGCGTCGGAATGGTCGGTGTAATCGCGGCCAGCCACATCATCCGCGCCCTCGATCTCGAGCAGATGGGCACCGTGCTCGATGAGAATTTCCCCGCCATGGCGCTGGTTCAGAATGCGGTGCCAAAGCACCCCGTTCGGGTCTATCAGGGCGAAGAGGTCGGTGTGTTCGCCTCAGAGATTCAATTCCCCGGTGCTTACGATGTCAAATTCGCTGAAACCGTGCTCAAATGGTTCACCGAAGGTGGATTCAATCGACTCATCATCATCGATGGTGTGGTCGCGGACGAACTCGGTGAGAAGGAGGAGAGCGACCTGTGGGGTGTGGCCAGCCATCCGCTCGGCCGCAAGGCGCTGGCTGCCGCGCGTGTCTCGCGCATGAAGCAGGGCATCGTCTCAGGCATCGCTGGCTATCTGCTATCAGAAGGCGATCGCCGCGGCCTCGACATCACCGCACTGCTCGCAGAATGCAACCCGCTGTATCCCGATGCCAGAGCCGCGGCCATCGCGACCGAAGCCGTGGCTGAACTGATTGATCGCGAGATTCCACTCGGCGACCTCCTCGAAGATGCGAGACGCATCGAGGATAATTTCCGCGAGATGTCCGAGAAATCACAATCGATGCTGCCCGCGCCCGAAGGCTACGACGTCTCGAATGCCGGCGATGACCCGATGGTCAACTGAACGAAGAGAACCTCTGCGTCAGTAGAAGGGATTGGTCCCGGCCGCATGGTCGGTGACGTCGACCACGCCGGTGATGCCGGGGACCTCGTCGATGATCATGACCTCGATGCCCTGCTTGAGGGTGACATCGGCCATGCCGCAGCCCTGACAGCCGCCGCCGAATGAGATAACGGCCATACCATCATCGATGCCGACCAGGCTGACCGTGCCGCCGTGTGCAGCGACCGCGGGATTGACCTTGGACTCGATGACCTCGGCCACGGCTTGTTCGGTGGGATCCGCCCACAGGGGATTGGGGTTCTCGAAGTGGAATCCGCCACCCATCAGGCTCTCCTTGAAATCCAGAGTTGCGCCGTCCATGTGGACCGCGCTCTTGGCAGTGATCGCGACGATGACACCGTCGACCTCGCAGATTACATCGTCGTCGGCGGTATCCGCGCGGCCGACGAGTTGCAGGTCGTAGAGGAATCCATTGGCACCGCGGCCGGCGATGGCCACGCGCAGAACGAGCTCGGTAGCGTCATCCGCCTGTTCGGCGAATCCTGCGAGTTTCTCTTTGGCAAGGTCGGTGATGGTCAGCAAGGGGGCCGGCTCCTATGAGGTGACGGCCCCGCCTACCTTCTATCAATCTGCGTGTCTGATCAGGATTCAATTTCCTGCTGGCGAGGCGCGATGACGACTGCACCGAGCAGGGCCAGCATGAGGCCGCAGATTCTCATTCTATTGCAGTTTTCAAGTATGGTCGGATTGGACACCATGTACTATCATATCTCAGGATTAGTACTTAATGGACCAATCGGGAAACCATGGGGCCTCATCAAATGCAGCACATTGGCTGTAGGAGTGAGAGTAGAGGCAGCAGGGGGAAAGACCCCCCCTGCTGCTTCTGTGTGTGTATTTCTTGTCCCATCAATTCAGGTGTTTCCACCTGTCTCAGATGCCGCCAGTGAGGCGGCGGCGCAGGAAGCCCGCACCGAGCAGAGCGATCGTGCCGAGCGTCGAACCCGCAGCTGCATCGCTGATGTCGATGATCGCGCCGCCCTCGGTCTCGAGGATCGGCTTGTCCATCACGTCGCTGAGGTCGTCGCCTTCCTTGTACTCAGGGACGATGATGTCCACTGGGGGTCGCTCCTTGACATCGTCGATCGGCCGAGGGTGCGGGATCGGCGTGGGGACCGGAGAGATTCCCACGCTGTCGCTGCCGTGAGAGATGGCCTGAATGCAGATCACGCGGGTCACGGTCTGGGTGCTGGTCGACTCGTTGTGTGCATCGGTTGTCAGGTCACGGATCTCTACCTTGACCTGGACCTTCTTGCAGACGCGGTGAGGCGCCGGCACCGGATCGATGCCGCCGCCGTTGTTGCAGTCCACGACCCACTGGCCGCGGAACACGCCGATTCCAGTCCCGGTCGAGAGGTAGTGACCGCGCAGCAGACCCTCGAGGTCGCTGTCGCTGGCCGCCCACTGTCCGTGGAAGGTCCCGTTCGCGTAGGTGCCGCCGAGGGTGCCCTCGAGAGAGCCTCCGCGTGCAGTCCACTGGCCGCGGAATCCGTCAGCGTTGTACTGACCACTCATGTGGCCGATCGTCTCGCCGTCCGAGTTCATCAGGAGGCCGCGGAAGAGGCCACCTTGGCCATCGTCGTTCGCCGTCCACTGGCCGGCCAGAAGGCCGCCCGCGCATCCGGTTTCGTCGTCGGAGTCATCGCCGAGGTCGAAGTCGACCCAGTGGACGATGATTCGTCCATCGAAGTTTGCCAGGCGCTCGCGCATCGTTGAGTAGCGCATCGGGCCGTAGCGGTTGACATCGGTGCTGCCATCTTCGTAGATGACGACAACCACGATCCATGCGACCTCACCGTCTGTGTAGACGATGACGACCACATTGGCCACGTCGGAGTCGTCGACAGGCGCGATATCGTGGAGATTCAGTTCCACAAGGTCGCTCCATTCGCTATCGACATCAATCCCGGCCAGCTCGAGAACTGCTCGGTCTTGTTCATCCAACGCTGTCAAGTCCGTGTCGCTGTCAATGTAGACCGCGTTCGCACCGAACAACTCCAGTTCATCTGTCTGTGATGCATCGGTTGCACTCACACTCTGCTCCGCGCTGGCCATCCCGCTGAGCGGGAGGATCAACAAAGCGAGTGCGAGGATCATACCGCGCATCAGCATCTTTCCATTTTCTTGTTTGTTTACCATTGGGGTTCTCACCTTATCCAATGGTTTGCCCTCCCGAGTATATGACCGACTTACGGGCCCCCCCGGGGGCTATACCTCTGCCCGGCGAGGTATACCAGAGGCGTTCGCGGAAGGGTTGAGTACGGCTTCGCTCAAGGGCTGTCCATGCGCGTGCTCGATACGAGGGGTCGACCGCTTCGTGATCTGCGCATCTCGGTGACCGATCGCTGCAACATGCGCTGCCGTTACTGTATGCCACGCGAGGTGTTCGGTGCGGACTTCCCTTACCTGCCACGCGCGGACGTGCTCACCTACGAGGAGATCGATCGACTGGCCGGGTTGTTCGTATCACTGGGTGTCGAAAAGATTCGCTTGACAGGTGGTGAGCCCTTGCTGCGCAAGAATCTGTCAACGCTGGTCTCCATGCTCTCGATGCATGGGGTTGAGATCGCCATGACGACAAATGGCGTCTTGCTGCCGCGATATGCACCTGCGCTCTCCGCCGCGGGATTGGACCGGGTGACGGTCAGCCTGGATGCGATCGATGAGGCGACCTTCGCTGAGATCACCGATTCGGGACATACGGTCGCTGCGGTGCTCGCTGGAATCGAAGCGGCAGAATCGGTCGGCCTCGGCCCGATCAAGATCAACACCGTGGTCAAGCGTGCGGTCAACGAAGACGAGATCCTACCCTTGGTCGAGCGTTTCTCCAATCGGGACATCGCCGTGCGCTTCATCGAATACATGGATGTGGGCACCACCAATGGCTGGGCGATGGAGGACGTCGTCCCGACCTCGGAAGTGAAGGAAAGATTGGGATTGCTGCTTCCTCTATCCTCGATGCATCGCGGAGAGGTGGCCAAGCGCTACGCCCTTGAGAACAGAGGAGAGGTCGGCTTCATCACCAGCGTGACCGAGCCCTTCTGTGGCGATTGCAATAGGGCAAGGCTCTCTGCGGATGGCCATCTCTACACCTGCCTATTCGCGAGCGAGGGCCTCGATTTGATTACGCCCCTGCGCGCGGGCGCGAGTGATGCTGAGATTCTCGCGCTGATTGAGCAGACCTGGTCGCTGCGCGATGACAACTACAGCGAGCGCCGTTCTTCTGAGCCTGAATCCGAGAAGGTCGAGATGTCCTACATCGGCGGCTGAGCACAGGCTTCGGTCGCCTCGAGCACGGCTTCCCACGGCGCATCGGTGCGGATCGCGGGAGCCCCCCAGCGCGCAATCGCTGCACTGTGACCCATTTCCTGTAATCTTTCCACGAGGGCCGCAAGGGGTGGCGGTCCATTCGCATCGCAATGCCTCGGCAACATGTCGGTGATAATCAGCGAGGCGCATTCAGCGAGGTCCGCTTCATCCGCCCAGTGACGGACGGCAGGCTCAGCATCCCCTCCACACAATTCGACCGCACGTTCCACCGTCATCGCCGTGAGAGCTTCGGCATCGAATAGCGGACCAGTCCACAGTGGACCAGAGATTCTCTTGTCCTCTCGATTCACCGAGTGTGAGAGGGGAAGCAGACAGAAAGGCTGGCCAGAGGCTGGGCCCTGAGGGTGAAGTCCAGCTTCAACCGAATCAACCAACTCATCGTCAGTCGGTGATGCGATGCGCCAGCCAAGGCATTCTTCGACGACATTCGCTGTCTCGATCGAGCGCATCGTTCGTACAGAGACGCGGATGTGATGGGAGTCCCAAGAGGCGAGCAGTGGTGCGATGGCGCGGTCATGTCGTGCAGCCGCGCGCGCCACGGTTGCCATCAGCAATCGCAGCGCCGAATCATGCGCCATCTCGTCGCATCGAATTCGCGCCCCATAGCGTCGCATGCAGGCGGTCTTGGTCGAACCGGTCAACGCCGCGGTATCCGTGGCCGTGATCTCCATCACGGCCTTGCGGGCACTCGATTGCATCGCCGCATCGAGGAAGGGAAGGGGGGAGCCGAAGGGATCGATGTCGACCCATTGCCAGCCACTTGACAACAGCACGCGTCTGGAGTCACCATGGATGAATTCGACAGAGGGACAGTTCTCACGTGCATACTCCAACGCCTCTTCATCGAGATCCGCACCGACAATCTGCAACCTCTTGGATTTCTCAGGCGGCAACTCGGTCATCCAGCGATTGATTCGGCTGCCGGTCGCACACAGCGCATCGATCGTGTGGATCGTCGGCTTGCCCAGCCACTCGGTGCTGAGCATGTGGTCCATCAGAAGCACGCTTCGCGTACGACAACCCGCCATCGCTGGATTGTGGAAAACAGAACGATGTGAGCGGTCCGCTGGGCCTTTGCCATGGCGATCGAGTTGTTTCTCGGTTCGGTCTTCGCGGGTCGGAGGCAGTCGATGGGACGTTCGCCCCTCGATGATGACCTCGGCCTCCATGCCCGTCCGGCCACGCTCTGGGATTAGGCATCTTCGATTGAGGTGGGCGGAGGTGAAGCAGGACCCGGATCCTTCAATTCGACGAGTCGAGTCAGGGAGAGGCAGGTCGCGAGTAGCACCGAGAACAGGATGCTGATCGTCAGCAACTGACCAGAATCCCGTGCGGGTGGGAAGGTGGCGAAGCCGAGAAGCACGAAGACCGAGATCGAGGTGAGGGCTGACCACCAACGCGCCGCGGTGTCGGAACGGGTCGGCGCGTGTTCCGCGCTGGCGTGGGCGAGGTAGTCGGCAGCGAAACCCATGCCGAGCAGCACGGCGGGCGCGCTGAATATGCCTCGGCCGCCGAGGAACCCGGACATACCATCGACAGCTGCACCCACAGCGATCGTGCCGATGGCGATTCGCGCGGCGCGTTCGGGTTGGCCCAGCACCAGCCATGTCACGAGGAAGATGGCCATTCCCGCGAGCAGGATCTGAGTGACGCGGGCTTCTTCGAATGCGCGCGCGATCTCTGCACCGACCGGTAGGTCTCCACCGACTTCACCCTGCAACCCATTCTCATCCAGCAAGGCATTGACATCTGAAGTGAAATCAAGCGCAGCATCGGTGTTCTCACCATCGATGAGAACCGCGATCGCAACTCCTGTCGTCACACCATCCCGCCGCAATCGAGCATCCTCGACCATCAGTGAACCCTCGTCATCGAGCGCGACGCCGTCGATGGTCGCACCTGCACCCAGATCATCCTCCATCGGGACACCAATCACCATCGGCACACGGTACAGACCCGAATCGAGCCGGATGACACTCGGATGATGCCCCAGTTGACGTTGGAAGTCGCGTAGATTCTCAAGGTCCTCGGCAGAATCACCTTCGACATCGACGACAATCCAGGCAACCGTGCTCGAGGCCAGAACATAGTTGGATTGCAGTTCATCCATTTCGGCGATCGCCGGGTCGTCTTCAGGGAGGAATTCATCGATGTTGAGCACCGCAACACCCGCCGGAGAACTCACTGCGATTGAGCACAGCAACAGCAGAGCGACCGGCCAGGCCCAGGTCATCGCAGGGTGGGATGGCAGAATCTCAGAGGCATCCACATCCATCATCGATTCAGCACGTCGTCGAAGGTAGTACGGTTCGAGCAGCGTGCGTGTCACCAGCCAACCGAGAATGATTCCGACGATCATCACCATCGCCATCGAGCGCTGCGCCCGAATTGGACTAAACAATGCCAACGAGACCGCAGCCACGGTGGTCATCATGGCGATGAACAGCATTCTGCGAACCTCGTCACGATCGCGTGAGGATCTGCAATACCAGAAGGCGCCATCGACTGTGACGCCCATGATGATCGGAATCGCGATCCCATCGATGACCGAGAAGGTGTGACCGAGTGCGGAGAGCGCGCCCAGTTCCGCACTGATGACCAGAACCACGCCACCGAGTGTGGCTGCGGCGGTACGCAGGTCTCGCAGTCCGATGATCAACATGGCACCGAGCAGAATCACCGAGGGAAAGATCACCTTGGCCAGATCCTCATTCGCATCATCGCGCGCCTTTGAGAACATCATGTTCACACCGACCGGAGTGACCTCGAATTCGGTGTTCTCACTCACCTTGGCCGCCCAATCCTCGAGCGCACCCCAGTCCGCCTCCTCCTCATCGCTGTCCAACCAGACCATCCAGATCAGTTCGGTCGCCGCCGGTGGCTGAGTGGCATCCGCACCCGCGAAGGCAGGGCAGGCAACACCCGGATTGGCATTGCCTGGAAGCATCAGCAGCGTCGCCTCGAATGCACTCTGCTCCTCAGGGGTGGAACCGTTGCCACACCAGCCCTCCTCAAGGGTCGGCTGAAGCACATCCGCCCAGATTGAGGCCCCTGCCAGGCTGCGATTCCGCGAAGCGAAAGCCTCTGCCCACAGATTGAATGGGGTCTGGATATGGTCGAACCGAATATCCTCAGCCTCCCACGCAGTGTCCGGGTTGGAGCCGTCCAGCGCCTCCTGTTCGAGCATCATCAGCGCTTGTACCCGGACGAGGTCGCTGGTCAGCAGACCGCCGTCGTCATGACGGATGCGCAGCACGAGATTGGAACGCCTGGAAAGCCCGACCGATTCTTCTTCGATTCGCTGATCGACGACATCATCGAATAGAATCGCAGCATTCATCGCGGGCTCGACCGGATTGGCAATCAGCAATCCTGCACAGGCGAGCAGGCCGACCAGCAGGGCGGCTCGAGCCTGTTCAGGCGTCATCAGGGCACCAGAGGCGCTCGTCGGTTATCAGGTCCACTCGTTCCAACGACCGGTGGCGGTATCCTTCCACCACCACTGTCCACTGCCCACAGGGTGCTCGATGACCTCGTAACCATCTCGCATCTCACCCACGGCACTCGGCGCTGGTTCTCGCGATGCTGCACTGCTCGGTGGTGGACCACTGCTCGGTGGCGCGGTCGCGATCACCGGCTCGTCGAATAGATCATCCGCCCGGACCACATTGTCGTTCCAGATGTTGTCATCCCCGCCACTGCGTCGTCGCATGACGAACAGAATCGCAGCAGCCATCAGCAGAAGGGCGGCAACAGCGCCGGCGATGATGAAGGTCGAATTCCAATCCGATCCAGAATCTGTACCGAGTTCGCTTTTGTTCCCATCACCTTCGTCAACTTCAACTTCAACACCTGTTTTATCGGAGTCGAGTGGATCCAGGTCTTCATTGTCGCCAACACCATCACCGTCAGTATCTGAGGTCTCATCTGGGTCTTCGGGGAAGGCATCCTCGGAATCGATCACCCCATCTCCATCCGTGTCGGTCGGCAGATCCTCACCGTCCTCGGTCACGATCCCATCCTCGCTGACGACGATGGTCAACTCAGCAGGGTTGTACATGCCGCCGGACACCCGCACCACAATCGTGCCGACCGTGACACCGAAGCGTGCTTGGCCATCCTCATCGGTGAGCAGACCGAATAGGGTGATATTGTCACGAACAAGTGTCACGGAGAGATCCGCAACGACCTGGAGATCCTCATCGATC
>Ga0209501_10001441_pt1 | contig 26240 bp, 24 predicted proteins | sample ArcticOcean_MG_C_4_FD_187434 | JGI IMG/M metagenome (GOLD analysis project Ga0209501, IMG submission 187434) | Marine microbial communities from western Arctic Ocean - ArcticOcean_MG_CB4_134 (SPAdes) (version 2) | ecosystem: Environmental > Aquatic > Marine > Oceanic | place: Arctic Ocean...
ACTTTAGATGGAGGAAGAATTGCATTTGGGATACAAAATTTTGGTGCTGGTTTGGTATTCTTAGGCGGTCTAGTTGGAGGGATATCAGCAGTATCATGGTATATCTATCGAAAAAAATTAAATTGGTTTAAAATTGCCGATCTGTCAGCACCATTTTTAATATTGGGTCATGGCATTGGCCGGATTGGATGTTTTTTAGTTGGAGATGATTATGGCATCCCTTCTGATTTACCATGGGCTTGTGCATTTCCCAAGGGTTTGCCTCCTACCAATATTCCGGTTCACCCAACACAACTGTATGAAATGTCAGCCTATTTTATAATATTCTTTTACCTCAGATATAGAAAACGAAATCAGAGTTTTTCTGGTGAAATCATATTTGAATACCTGTTTCTGGGTGGGTTTGCTCGTTTTATGGTTGAATTTATCAGAACGAATACCAAATATGCTTTTGGACTTTCAGGAGCCCAATATCTATCAATTCTAATGATGGTCATAGGTGCTTATCAATTATGGAAAATGAGACGACAATTAACCTCCACGCTTAATTCTGTTAATTAAATATTACTTTCATATATGGAGACCATTAATTGCATAATATGTGGTAGTAATAAAAACTCCCCTTTTTTTGAAGTTACTGATAGACTGTCTCAAAATTCTGAGTTTTTTCATTTGGTTAAATGTGAATGTGAGTTTGTTTATTTAAATCCAAGACCAATAGAATCACAAATATCAAAATATTATAGCTCCCCTAAATATGATCCTCATAACTCCACAAAAGAAAATATGTGGGGTAAAATTTACAAGCTGGTACAATGGTGGACATTACGTTGGAAATTCAAAAAAATATCATCCTTACATTCTTCTGGTAATTTGTTAGATATAGGTGGCGGGAATGGTGAATTTGCTCATTTTATGTCGGTTAAAGGTTGGAATGTTGTTATACAGGACAAGTTTTCAAATATCGAACATTTAATGGGATCTAAAATAATTAATAAATTAGAAAACTTAAAATTGTTTCAAAAAACAGAATATTTTAATGTTATAACACTTTGGCATTCTCTTGAACATATTCACGAGATAGATAAATTATTTTTCCATTTAAATAGATTACTAAAATCCGATGGAATTCTACTCATTGCTGTTCCTAATCTAAATGCTCCAGAAAGAATCTTTTTTAATAAAAATTGGGCTCCATTTGATGCTCCTAGACATTTGTATCATTTCCAATTAAAAACACTTAATAAATTATGTAGTAAATACAAATTCAAAATAGTTAGAAAATACTCCCTTTTTCAGGATACTCCGTACAATATTTTACTTAGTATTACAAAAAATAACCCTTTTCAATTTATAAAAGGAATTCTTGTGTTCTGCTATTCCATAATAGTAACACTTGTAAAAGGACCAGAACATTCATCATCTCTATTAGTCGTTTGCAGAAAAGCATAATATCACTCATTGCTCTCTTTTGTGTAGCATGTTCCTGTCTTTCAGACTCTGTTGGAAAAGAAAATGAAATTATTGTTATTTCTTCTCCTGAAGATAAACCGCATCTTGAAAGAATTATAGGAAATTTATTTTCTCAAATAATTTACACGCCTCAACCAGAACGAGAATTTTCTCTTATATTTAAAAATCCTTGGGATCTGGAAAATGTAAATAAATATGGTAATTTATTAATTGCCTCTCTTGATTTTCCTGAAGATTCCACAGGTGACTATCTTATGAGCCGATTTATTCAAAATCATGAAAAAGATGAGCCACTTTTTATTTTAGAAAATGTATATGCTAAAAATCAAATTCTATGTGGAATTCATGCACTTGATGCAATTTCATTGGAAAATGAGATTAATAATAATGGTAATTGGATATTAAAAGAATTTAGAAATAATGTTGAATTTAGAATGATGAAGCAAATATATAAGCATGGATTAAATGATAGTTTATCAAATATGGTAATAAATTATTTTGGTTATAAACTTGATTTGCAACCTGATTATAAGATAATCAAGCAGGATTCTACAATACCATTTTTATGGGTTGGACGCGGCTACCCCTATCGGTGGATTACTATCCATAAAAGTGAGAAAAATAATTATTTACAAAAGAATTCAGCTTGGGATCAATTAAGCATTGAATTTGCAGAATTAATGCCAAGTATTAAAATAAGTGAATTTTATAAAAACACATCGAATTATCAGGCTGAAAAGAATATGCTGCATATTATGAGAGGAATTTATGAACATGAAGAGAGCGCTTCTGGAGGTCCATTTTTTGTTTATATATTTGAAACTGATTTGCTTAATGAGGTAATTTTAGTAAGTGGTTTTGTTAATAATCCTGGGCATGAGAAAATTCTTTTACTAAAACAGCTTGAAATTATAGCAAGTACATTGCAAAAAGGAGAGAAATAAATAGTATGAATGGAAAAGTAGCTTTTTTAATAGGCAGTGAGTCAGATAAAGAAACAGTTGAGACATCACGAAAGTATTTTGAATATTTTGATATTGAGTTAGATCTAAGAGTTATGTCTGCTCACAGAAATCCTGACGATGTGAGTAAATTTGCATCATCTGCACGCGATAATGGCTACCATGTTTTAATTGGCGCTGCAGGCATGGCCGCACATTTAGCTGGAGCGTTAAAGGCGCACTCCACACTACCTGTAATTGGTGTACCCTTAGCCGGGGGTATTGAAGATGGTTTAGATGCACTTCTTTCCACCGTTCAGATGCCAAAAGGTGTGCCAGTCGCAACTATGGCTGTAGGCAAAGCAGGCGCAATAAATGCAGCAATATTGTCTGCAGAAATTCTTTCATTAAATAACTCTACGCTTTCTGATAAACTTACTGAATTTAAAAAAATTGGAAGCAAATTATAATTGGCTAGAAAAATATTGATTACTGGTGCTGAAGGCCAACTGGGAAAAGCACTACAGATCGGTTTAACTGATAAGTTTAATATTTTATCCACAACCAGACAACCAACTCAATTGGCTAAGAATCAGCGAAATGTCCAAAAATTGGATATAACTGATAATGAGAACATTTCTAGCATATTGAAATACTTTAAGCCTGACATCATAATAAATTGTGCAGCATATACCAATGTTGATGGCAGTGAAATTAATAAGGAATTAGCTCATCAAGTGAATGTGGAAGGTTTGCAGAATTTGATTCAATTGTCTGATATAAATACCTATTTAATTCAAATATCGTCAGATTATGTGTTTGATGGAGCTAATGGACCCTATAGCGAAGATGAACACACATTTCCTGTTAATTATTATGGTAAAACAAAATTAGAAGCTGAAAATATTCTCAGGGGAACCAGACGAAAATGGGCGATATTTCGACCCAATGTACTTTACAGTTCGGATTTATTTTGTAATGGTAATTTCTTTGCCTGGGTTTATAAGTCCTTATTGAAAAAACAATCCATTTCCGTAGTTACGGATCAAATATCAAATCCTACTCTTACTCAAAAATTTGTAAACTGCATATTTCAATGTATTATAATGGATTATGAGGGAATTCTGCATATTGGTAGTGATGATTATATAAGCAGATATGAATTCGCTTTAGAAATTGCAAACGTGTTTGATCTTGATTCCAATTTAATTACAAAAATTGATACAAAATCATTGAGCAATACGGTTAAATCATATATTGCAGAGCGCCCACTTCATAGTGGCTTGATCATTGATAAAATTGAAAAAGAATTAAATATTTCCACCCACTCTACTAACTATAATTTGAAATTATTAAGAAGTGAATTGAACTAATTATGAAAGTATTAGCAATTTCTCCTACATATAATGAAAAGAAGAATATCTCTGAACTGATCAATCGTATTTCAAAATTGCCCATTGATATTGATCTTTTAATTATTGATGATAATTCTCCTGATGGAACTGCTGATATAATAAAAACTATCATGTCTGAAAATAAAAGTATCCATTTATTAGAAAGAGAAAAAAAACTGGGTCTTGGGACGGCATATTGCGAAGGTTTTCAATGGGCGTTGGAAAGAGGGTATGATTTAATAGTTCAAATAGATGCTGATTTATCTCATAACCCTGACGATATTCTGCGGATGGTTGAAATGTCAAACTCATCTGACCTTGTAATTGGAAGTAGGTATATTGGCGGTGTGAATGTCATTAACTGGCCAATGCGCAGACTATTGTTGAGTTATTTTGCAAATTTATATGCAAAACTTCTCATTCAATTTCCCATTAAAGATTCCACTGGTGGATTTAAATGTTTCCAGAGAAAAGTGTTGGAGTCCATTGATTTTAAAATGATTAATTCTCAAGGATATTCTTTTCAAATTGAAATAAATTTTCTTGCATGGATTAAAGGATTTAAAATAAAAGAAATTCCCATTGTTTTCACAGATAGGACGGTAGGGGAATCAAAAATGAATAGGGGTATTGTTATAGAAGCAATCTGGATGGTGCCTAAATTACTTATCAGAAAAATATTCAAAATTTATTGAAATTATCTATAATTATAGTCAGCTATAATGTGAGCAGCTATCTTCGGCAATGTTTGCAAAGTGTCCTTAATTCTAACGAATTTGGAGCATTTGAAATTATTGTTGTTGATAATTATTCCCATGATGATTCATGTCAGATGGTGGAAGATGAATTTGCTCAAATTAAACTAATTCGAAATAATAGAAATTTGGGTTTTTCTAAAGCTGTTAATATTGGACTTGCTGAATCCATAGGAGAGTATGTTTGTGTTTTAAATCCGGACACGTTGATAAGCGATAATACATTTAACAAATTATTAGATTATTTAGATAATAATAAAAATACTGGCTGTATAGGACCAAAGATATTAAACTCTGATGGTACCTTACAATTGGCTTGTAAGCGTAGCTTTCCAAATCCGCTTACTGCTTTCTTTAAATTAATGGGACTTAGCAGATTATTTCCCAAAAGCAAAATATTCGGAAAATATAACCTTACTTTTCTTGATGAAAATAAAATTCATGATGTGGATGCTATTAGTGGCTCATTTATGCTAATTCCTAAATTTGTTATTAATAAAATAGGCGACTTTGATGAATCATTTTTCATGTATGGAGAAGATTTAGATTTCTGTCACAGAGTTTCCCAAGCTGGGTATAAAATAGTATATAATCCAAAAACAAGTATTATTCATTATAAAGGGGAGAGTACAAAAACAGCACCTTACGATATGATTGAGATATTTTATACTGCTTTTCACAAATATTATCAAAAATATAATGAGCAATATTCATCCTGGAAATTCCTTCATATTATTGTATCATTTGGAATTTCAACCAGAAAAGTACTGGCATATTTTAAAATATATTCTACGCGAATTATTTCGGGACTATTGGATTTTACATCAATCCTCTTCAGCTTTATTATATCCATAGTTTTTTGGTATTCTAATTATCATCATGAAATTGTCACTATTACAACCATACAAACCCATTGGCTGTTATTTCTTAATTTTATCCTCTGCTGGATTGTTAGCTCCTATTGGCTCAATTTATATAAAAAAGATTATCTTTCGTATGGGAGATCTCTGATAGTATCATTATTTGCATTTCTTCTTTCTGCCTCTACAACATATTTTATAGCGATAATTGCATATTCAAGAGCAGTTTTATTAATAACCTTTTTCCTTGCAGCAGTTATTTCTGCAGGATGGCGAATTGGAATATATATTTTATATCGGTATAGAAAAATTAATCTTTCATTGAGAACTCCTCTTTTTACAAGAAGGGCTGCAATTTTAGGGACAGGAGAAGAATCGATGAGGGTGGGTAATTTGCTAAATCATACCCTTGAGTCTCACTTTATCTTAATCGGATATATAGATGATGGAAATAAATCTAGTACTGATAAATTCCTAGGTCGATTGGAAGATGTAAATGGATTAATAAAGAATCATAATATTAACGAATTAATTATACCTGAAAAATTCATCAATATTAGGGAACTCATACAGCTATTGGATAAAATCTCTGGTACAAATGTAAATTGTAAATTGGTTCCAAAAGGTGAAAAAATGCTTATAGGTAAGGGAATGGTCGAAAATTTATCCGGCGTTCCATTATTAGATATTGAATTACCTCTTTTTGAAAATATTCACCAATTTACTAAGCGATGTTTTGATATATTTTTATCCTCCATCCTTATATTAGTTACATTCCCAATTCATTTTTATTTTCTGATTCGAAAGCAGTTTGATAAAGAAATTATTTGGTCAGTGAATGCTTCTCAAGTTAAAATATTACGTTACCATTCAAGCATAAAAATAGTACAGGATTTGTCTTTGCTTTTTATGGTTTTAAACGGCTCTATTAGTTTTGTTGGATCTCAAATTATGAGTTCAAAAAACAACAATCCTAAATTAATAGTTAAACCCGGAATAACAGGGTTGCCACATCTTAAAACTGTTAATATTGATATGGAACATATTCGTAAATTTGAAAACTACTATGCAATGCACCATTCATTAATTTTTGATATTGAAATTTTACTTAAATCTATTTTTAAAATATAATGTCTAATTACACACTTGATTTCGAATCTCCACTCAGGGAAATTGAAGATAAAATTGATTCTATGAAAGCAACCGGTATAAAAACCGGTATGGACGTTAGTGAGGCTGTTCAAAATTTAGAAACTCAATTAAAAGATGAAAAGAAAAATTTATATGCAAATCTCACCAGATGGGAGAGAGTACAGCTTGCCAGACATCCAAAGCGTCCTTATTCATCAGATTATATCAATAGAATCACTGATTATTGGTTTGAATTACATGGCGATAGGCATTTTTCAGATGACCCGGCAATGATTTGTGGAATTGCTAAAATTGGCAATTTAAAACTGATGATTATTAGTCAGGAAAAGGGCAGGGGAACTAAATCTAAAGTATATCGAAATTTTGGAATGGCTAGACCTGAGGGATATCGAAAAGCTTTAAGATTGATGAAATTAGCTGAGAAATACAACATACCTATTTTAACCCTTATTGACACTCCTGGTGCATATCCAGGATTAGGTGCAGAGGAGCGCGGACAGGCAGAAGCTATTGCAAGAAATCTATTCGAAATGGCTAAACTAAAAGTTCCAATTATCAATGTTATCATCGGGGAAGGGGCCTCAGGAGGAGCTTTAGGCATTGGCGTGGGTGATCAAATACTCTGCTTTGAAAATACATGGTATTCAGTTATTTCGCCTGAAGGGTGTGCAACAATTTTATTTCGAGATGCTTCCAGAGCTTCTGAAGCTGCTGACTCAATGATGGTTACTGCAAAAGATTTGATGGAAATGGGGATTGCTGATGAAATTTTACCTGAACCTGTTGGAGGAACTCATCAGGATTATGATAAAGCTGCAGAGACATTAAAAGAGGCAATATTAAACTCCTTTTCTAAATTAAATGAGATTGATCCCGTAAAAAGGATTGAAAATCGGATCGAAAAATATGAGAAAATGGGTAGGTGGTCAGATGGATAATATTGGTACTCCAATCGAGAAAATGAATCCGGAAAAATTTAAGAATAATTCTGAAGATTTTCTAAAATATATTTCTCATTATGCTGAAGAACAGAATAAAATAAAATTAGGTGGAGGTACTATTGCAATTGAAAAACAGCATAATAAAAAACGCCTTACCGCTCGAGAACGAATCGACCATCTAATTGATCCGGGAACACAATTTTTTGAATTAGGGCTTTACGCAGCCTGGGGTATGTATGAAGAGTATGGCTCTCCGGCAGCATCTGGCACCTTGACAGGGATTGGAATCATAGAGGGCTATGATTGTGTTATTATTGCTAATGATGCTACTGTAAAGGCGGGTGCGTATTTTGAAGTAACCTTAAAGAAAGCCCTCAGAGCTCAACAAATTGCTTTAGAAAATAACCTTCCAATTATTTATTTGGTGGATTCCGCAGGAGTTTTTCTCCCTCTCCAAGATCAGGTATTTCCAGATGAAGCTCATTTTGGGAGAATATTTTATAATAATGCACGATTATCTGCTTTAGGAATTCCGCAAATTGCAGCAGTTATGGGACCTTGTGTAGCCGGAGGAGCTTATCTTCCGGTAATGTGTGACAAATATATTATTGTGGAAGGTGCCAGCATGTTTTTAGCCGGACCTGCATTAGTTAAGGCAGCTATCGGGCAGGATATTGATTTGGATACATTAGGAGGAGCAACCACCCATTCAGCAATAAGTGGTACCGCCGATTATCATGAAAAGGATGATTTATCTGGATTAGAAAGAATTCGTATTATTATGCGCAGTTTAAATATATCAAAAGCCCTTGCGTATGAAAAGAAAGATTCTATTCAACCACAATTTTCACCAAATGAATTGATCGGTTTATTTCATCCTGAAAATCCGGGGCAATATGATATTAGAGAAATAATTGCTCGCCTAGTTGATGACAGCCTTTTTAGTGAATTTAAAATGACTTACGGTAAAACTCTGGTATGCGGAACAGCCAGAATTGGCGGGATGAGTATTGGCATTGTAGCTAACCAACGTAAAATATCCCGTACAGAATTGGGTGAAATGCAAATGGGTGGTGTCATCTATTCGGATTCTGCTGATAAAGGTGCTCGATTTATTATGAATTGTAATCAAGATAGAATCCCTTTGCTATTTATTCATGATGTAAATGGATTTATGATTGGTAAAACATCAGAATGGGGAGGAATTGCTAAAGATGGTGCCAAAATGGTAAATGCAGTGAGTAATTCTGTTGTACCTAAAATTACCCTTGTAATTGGAGGAAGTTATGGCGCTGGAAACTATGCTCTTTCCGGACGTGCCTATAGTCCTCGGTTTATGTTTGCCTGGCCTTCGGCTAAAATTGCTGTAATGGGTGGGGATTCAGCAGCTAAAACCCTTGCACAAATAAAATTGGCTAAAATGGGCGATGTTGATGAAAAAACAAAATCGGACATGATTCGTAAAATAAAGAAAATTTATGATATTCAATCAGATCCTCGTTATGCTGCAGCTCGAATGTGGATAGACGAAATAATTGATCCTCGAGAAACTAGGAATGTGTTAATTCGTTCCCTTGAAATTGTTGCCCATCAAACGAAAATGCCTGAACCAAAATTTGGAGTATTACAAGTATGAAAAATATGATAAGAATTGGAAACGGTCAAGGTTTTTGGGGTGATTCTATTGATGCTCCAGTGAGACTGGCAAAAGATGGACCTTTAGATTACTTAACCTTAGATTATCTGGCTGAAGTTACACTTTCAATTATGCAGCGACAAAAATTGAAAAATCCAAATGCTGGATATGCTCGTGATTTTATTGATTTGGTAGGTAGAATATTGCCTGAAATACAAAATGATGGGTTGAAAGTAATTACCAATGCTGGTGGTGTAAACCCAAACTCATGTAGAGATGAATTATTAAAATTATCAAAATCCACAGGCAGTCCTATCAAAATTGGCGTTATCCAAGGAGATGATATTTTCCCCACACTTGCTGATTTACGAAAACAAGGCGTCGCATTTGATAATATGGATACGGGCTATTCTTTTGATTCCATTATTGACAAGGTCTATTCAGCCAATGTGTACATTAACAGCTCAACCATAGCTGAAGCCTTGGACAAGGGCGCACAAATTGTGTTGGCTGGTAGAGTCTCAGACCCAGGATTAGCCTTGGGTCCCTGTATTTATGAATTTGGATGGAAAGCTGATAATTACAATTTAATAGCGGCTGGTACTTTGGCTGGTCATATTACCGAATGCGGAGCCCAATGTACCGGTGGTAATTATTCCAGATGGCAGGATGTACCGGATTTGGCAGATGTGGGCTATCCAATAATTGAAATGCAGCCCAATGGAGAATTTTGTATTACTAAACATGAAAATACAGGAGGACTTGTAAATCGGGAAACTGTCGGAGAACAAGTTCTCTATGAAATGGGGGACCCTAACCATTATATATCTCCTGATGTATGTGTAGATTTCACCTCTTTCAAATTAAATGACTTAGGTGATAATAAAGTTGCTATAACAAATGTTGTCGGGTTAACACCTACGGATACTTATAAAGTATCCATATCGTACTTCGCAGGATATAAGGCAACAGGACAATTAACAGTGTCCGGACCAAATGCCTACGAGAAAGCTCAGCTCACTGCTGAAATCATTTGGAAACGCTTAAAAAATAGCGGTGTCAGTTTTGAAGATACTTCAACGGAATATTTAGGCATATCTTCCTGTCATGGAGAAATTAATTCTATTCCAACACAAATTAATGAGGTAGTTTTGCGTTTGGGAGTAAAAGATGCTAATAAAGATAATGTAAACCGTTTCGGAAAAGAATTGGCTCCGGTAATTACCAGCGGACCTCCGGGAATTACTGGCTTTTCAGGAGGAAGACCTAAAGCACAGGAAATAGTAGCCTATTGGCCGGCACTTATTCCAAAGGAACTGGTACATACTAAAGTGGATGTAATATAATATTAAAAATAAAGTATGTGGAATTAATTGACTATGTCAATTTTATCTGGGTAGAATTTTAAATTTTGTGCTAATGCTTGCATTGACATAGACAATACACTCCAAAATAAAAATATGGTAACTATATGAAAATTAAATTAAATGCTATCGCTCATGCTCGTTCAGGGGACAAAGGCGCTCATTCCAATGTGGGATTAATGTTTAAATCCAAGGATATTTATGAATGGGCAAAAAATCATATTACTACAGACCTAATTAAGGAGCATTTCAAAAATATTGCAAAAGGAAATATTGTGCGGTATGAAATGGATAACCTTCTGGCATTAAACTTTATTTTAGGTGATAGTCTAGGGGGTGGGGGTAGCGAATCTCTTATTAACGATGCACAGGGAAAAACCCACGGTCAGGCCTTACTTTTAATGGAAGTTGATCTCCCTGACCATTTATCCAAATTTGTAAGTTTAAAGTAAAATTCCTCCCTTTAATACTCTATAATTAATGTCATTTATCAAATCAGATAAACGAATATCAGCCGAGGTTATTACCCTTGCCATTCCCATAATATTCAGCAATTTGAGTCGCGTTGTAATGGGTTTGACTGATATGGCAATGGTGAGCCGCTTAGGCGCATTGGCCTTGGCTGCCACTGGCATGGGATCATTGCTTTTATGGGTAATCATGAGTATGGGAATTGGAATACGGACTGCAGTGCAAACGGTAACCTCTCGCAGACTTGGACAAAAATTATTTTCTGAATGTGGACATGCACTGCATAATGGAATCATCCTGGTGTTTGTTTTGGCAATACCCTCTACACTATTAGGCACCTATTATTCTTTAGAAATTGCTGAATTATTTTTAGATGATCCTCTGGTTATCCCCCAATGTGCAAGCTATATGCATATTGGATTTTATGGGATATTCTTTGTACTTATAGGTTTTGCTTTCCAGGGATTTTATACAGGAATTGAACAAACTAAAATTCACATGAAAGTTACCATTATTTCCAATATAATTAATGTCTATTTAAACGCCGGTCTCATTTATGGTACAGATGGGGTCACAGCTTTCTTTGAAAAAATGGGTTTACCCTGGATGGGCGGATTATGGCAATGGTATGATTTTCCTGCAATGGAAGTCAAAGGTGCTGCATTAGCAACGGTAATTGCATCTGGATGGGCAGTAATTCATTACAGTTTACATATTTTAAATGATAAAATAAAAATGTATAAACCTATTCAATTTATATATTCTTCAAAAAATCTAATTCAACAAATTAAATTGGGATTTCCCATTGGTGCTCAGGAAGTAATTGCAATGACAGGCTTTGCCATATTTTATAAAATTATTGGCTCTATCGGTACTATTCAACTTGCAACTTCAGAGGTCATACTAAATATTGCCCATGCCTCTTTTATGCCGGCAGTTGGTGTGGGCATGGCAGCTTCTACTTTAGTAGGAAAATATTTAGGTGAAGAAAAACCAGATAATGCAGAATTGGCAATCTGGAGTGCATTAAAATGGGCATTATTAATTATGGGCAGTATGGGAATCTTATTCATTTTCGGACCACAATGGGTTATTTCCATTTTTTCAAATGATCCGGAAATTATACGCTTAGGAATTCCCTGTTTGCAGATTATTGGCGTATTGCAATTCTTTGATGGCATAGGCTTAACCTTATTTTTTGTATTAACAGGTGCAGGGAATACACGCTTCCCTGCAATAATAAATATGACAACATGTTGGTTTCTGTTTTTACCTTTATCTTATTACCTAAGCATTTACCTGGAAATGGGTATTATTGGCGCTTGGATTGGCTTTGCTGCATGGATTATCCCCTTTGCTATAATAATGGCATTAAAGGTAAGTACTGGCTCTTGGAAGAAAATAGAAGTCTGAGTTCATTGTGAATTGTAAATGGTTAATTATAAATAATGTGTAGATGGTATCGGGCTGTAAATAGGTTTATTCTAACAATTAATAATTGATTATTAATAATTAGAAATTGCCCTCGTAGCTCAATAGGATAGAGCGTTCGCCTCCTAAGCGAAAGGCTTCCCGTTCGATTCGGGACGAGGGTACGAGCACCTAATGCTGAATATTGAATGGAGAATATTGAAGGAAACAAGAAACAGAAAAATGGAGAATGGAATTCGGAATGAGCATTTACCGATAACAATTGACTAATGACCAATTCCCTGTTTGCTTAATAAATCCATAACATCCTAATTTAAGAGACTTGATAAAAGGAAAATTATGAAAAAAGAAGAATTAAGGCGTGATCCGATTCGGGAGAATATAGTTAAAGGGGTACAATACTTTTCAGAAAATACCAGTACTGTACTTCAAATTTTAGCAGTAGTTGTTCTTGCTGTTGGCGGATTAAGCTATTATAACCACACCGGAAATATAAAAATGGAAAACGCTTCCCATTTGGCCGGAAGAGCTCAAAATATCTTTATTAATGGTAACTTAGACGAAGCCAGTGTGAAATTTGAGAGAGTATTGGCAGATTACCCCAATACACCAGGTGCGGTTCAATCCTTGGTATATTTATTAAATACTGCCATGTCAATAAATGATATGGTTGAGGTTAAAAGGCTATTGAATGAAAATGACGGCTCCATCAATGACCCGCATGTATTGGCTGCAATATATAAACTGCAGGGCGATATTGCTCATACGGAAACTGATTTTTCAACCGCCTTAAGAAATTTTCAAAAAGCACAGGATATTGCTGAAGGAAATCCGCATAATGCTGGTTATCAACTTGACATTGCTTCTACGTTATTGGCACAAAATAATTATGAAAATGCGCTTAAAACATTAGAAGAAATAATAGATAGTGACAATGTTGGGTTTAATGAAAAAAATCTAGCTGAAGAGCTTATTGCTTATACGAAGCAAAAAATGGGGATATAATTCTTGTAAAAAACAAGAATATTGCCATAAATTTTGAGTAGCGGAAAGTGGGGCATGAACCCACTTTCTTTTTTATAGACATATCAAAGCTAAAATTAAGACAGAGGTGTATATTGATTAATAAGGATATTATTGAAGCCTTTTCCATGTTGGCGAAGGAAAAGAATATTGATCGTACCAATTTAAGTACAATTATTGAAGATATTTTCATGGCTCTAATCCATAAAAAATATGGTGAAGAAAGAGAAAATTTCAGCGTAATTGTAAATATGGAAAAAGGTGAAATAGAAATTTACCAAGAAATGACAGTTGTAAACACGGTAACTGATCCTGTTGTTGAAATCCATATTGATGAAGCAATTAAAGAATATGATGATCTTGAAGTGGGTGATGCCTATGTAAATATTTTAAGTCCTGATAGTTTTGGCAGACGACTTATTAATACTGCAAAACAATATATGGTGCAAAAAATCAGAGATATTGAAAGACAAACTGTCTTTGATGAATTCTCGAGTAAAATTGGTGAAATTGTTGTGGGTAATGTACATCAAATACAACGTGACCAAATTTTTATTCATGCTGCAAATGGTGCAGAATTTATCATGCCAAAAAATGAACAACTTCCTAATGATCGTTTCCGCAGAGGGGAGACTATTAGGGGTATTATTACAAATGTAGAAATTTCAAGTAGGGGGCCTGAAATTATTATTTCTCGAAGTGATGATTTTTTCTTGAAACGCTTGTTTGAGAAAGAAATTCCTGAAATTGAGGATGAAATAATTGAAGTCAAGGCTGTCAAAAGAGCGCCAGGTGATAGAAGTAAAATTGTAGTTTATTCTTCTGATCGCCGAGTAGATGCAGTTGGAGCATGCGTAGGTATGCGTGGAAGCAGGATTCAATCCATAGTTAGGGAATTAAATGGGGAAAAAATTGATATTATAAATTGGAGCGATAAACCTGAAATCCTTATTTCTCGAGCATTAGCACCAGCAAAACCCATTAATCTTTATATTGACGAAGAAAGGCCTTATGTGGTGGCTGTTTTTGAAGATGAAGAATTGCCAATTGCCATAGGAAGAAATGGACAAAATATCAAATTGGCTTCCAGTGTAACTGGATATACTATTGATGCTGTTAAGAAGACAGAGTATGAAGGCGTACAGGAAGAAAATATTTATTTGGATGAAATTGAAGGTATTGCAAAAAAATATATTGAAGTACTGGCTAAAAGTGAAATACATACAAGCGAAGATTATCTGAGTACAGAAAGAGCTGACATCTTAACATTAAAGGGTTTTGGAGAAAAAACAGTGGATAAAATTACTGCTATAGTTATGGAAGCAGTAGAACAACATCAACAGAAGAATGCTGAGAAAGAGACAGAAAACTCGGAAGATGTTGACTCTAAAGATTCAATATTAGAAGAGGTTGATAACGGTTAATTATGCCTGAAGTTGCCAAGAAAAAACGTATTTTTCAAATTGCGAAAGAACTGAATATTTCCCATTTGGAAATAATTCAGTTTCTGAAGAATCATGGTTCTGAAGTTGATAGCCATATGGCGCCAGTGACACCAGAAATGTATGATGAAATACTATTGGAATTTTCTAAAGACAAACTACAAATAGAACGGCATAGAAAAGAGCAGGCTAGAAAAGAAGTAGTATCAAAAATTCATAAAAAGGAAGCGGAAGATTTTCCATCTGCCGGTTCTGTAGCAGCTAAGCCGCTTGTAAGGAAGCTGAAAACTTCCCTTAAAGAAGAAAAATTGGCTTTGTCTGATAAGCTGAAAGTAGCCTCAGATAAACTATTTAAAGAAAAGAAGAAGGCTAATGCAGATAGAGAGAAATTTGAGGCAAAATTAAAAACTATAACTCCTGAAGTAAATGGTTCTGACGATGCTAAAGAAAAATTAGATGTAATAAAAAAAGTAGTAAATGACCCTATTAAATTAACTACAATATCTACACCGGTCGGAACGCCTGTTCCGCCTCGTAAATTGAAAAAAATTAGCATTCAAGATATTGCTGATAAAATAAATCAAACTAAAAAACGTTCTCCGAAGGGAAAAAGTGAGCCCGGCAAACCTCAAATTAAACAGCCTTTACCGCAATTTGGTAAGAGCACTTCAAAAAAGAAAAGTAAGAAAAAAGAAAAAAATATTGAAGTAGAGGCATCTGATGTTAATAAATCTATTAAAGTTCCTGAATTTACTACTGTTGATGAATTAGCCCAATCTATGGATGTAACTGTACAAGAAGTAATTATGGCGTGTATTGGGTTGGGAATGATGGTAACTATAAATCAGCGGATGGACATGGATAATATTATTTTAATCGCTGATGAATTTGGTTTTGAAGTTGAAACCGTGACAGAATTTGCGGAAGAGAAAACTACTCATGAAGTAACGGAAGAGGATATAAAGAATGCAGTAGAGCGTGCGCCTGTGGTTACAATAATGGGGCATGTTGATCATGGAAAAACTTCACTTTTGGACTACATTAGAGATGAAAATGTTGTTGCAGGAGAATCAGGTGGAATTACCCAGCATATTGGTGCTTATGAAGTTAAATTAGACAGTGGTAAAAAAATAACCTTTTTAGATACACCAGGCCATGCTGCATTTACAGCTATGCGGGCAAGAGGCTCTCAAGTTACTGACATAGTAATAGTAATTATAGCCTCTGATGATGATGTTATGCCGCAAACAAAAGAAGCTATCGATCATGCAAAGGCAGCGGATGTACCAATAATAATTGCAATTAATAAAGTTGATGTGCCAAACGCAAATCCAGACAAAATTAGGAAATCTTTAGGTGAGCTAAATATTTTGGTGGAAGAATGGGGAGGCAAGTATCAATGTCAGGAAATATCCGCAAAAAATGGACAGGGTATTGATGAATTGTTAGATAAAATTTTATTGGAAGCAGAAGTATTAGAATTAAAAGCCAATCAAAAAACTGACGCAAAAGGAATCGTTATTGAATCCCGTCTTGATAAGGGGCTTGGAGCAGTTGCTACTGTACTTATCAATAAGGGTACTTTGAGCAAAGGTGAAATCTTTGTTTGTGGCAATCAATTTGGTAAAGTAAGAGCTATTATGAATGAGCGAGGACTAAAACTTAAAGAAGCCTATCCATCTGATCCGGTACAAATATTAGGATTTGATAACGTTCCTAAAGCCGGAGATACATTTACAGTTTTTAAAGATGAAAGAGAAGCTAAAAAAATAGCCACTGAAAGGGCACAATTAAGCCGAGAAGCTGAACATCATCGTTTTAGAAAAATTACACTTGACCAAATTGGTAAGAAAATATCGAGTGGTGAAGTACAGGAATTGGATATAATCATTAAGGGTGATGTTGATGGTTCAATAGAGGCAGTAAGCGATTCTCTCATGGAACTTTCAACAGATGAGGTATCAGTAAAAATAATACATAGATCTGTAGGAATGATTACAGAAAGCGATGTTTCCCTTGCTGCAGCATCCAGGGCTATTATTATTGCATTTAATGTTAAATCCTCACCTGAAGCCAAAACCATGGCCAAATCAATTGGAGTTGAAATTCGCAACTACTCTATTATTTATGAAGCTATTCAGGAAGTTAAGCTCGCCTTAGAAGGTTTATTAGAGCCTGAAGAAGTTGAAAAAGCATTAGGGTATGCGGATGTTAGAGAGAAATTTAAAATACCAAAACTTGGTATAATAGCTGGTTGCTATATTAAAGAAGGAAGGGTAGTTAGAAATGCACTGTTGCGTGTAAAACGAGATGGAGAAATTCTTCATACAGGAAAATTAACTTCACTTAAAAGGTTTAAAGAAGATGTGGCGGATGTAACAGAAGGCTATGAATGTGGAATTGGCGTTGATGGATTTAAGGATTTCCATGAAGGTGATATTATAGAAGTTTACGAAATTAAAGAAGTAAAACGGAGTTTGGCATAAATACATCTTCCCATAAACCCTATAAAAGGTATGAAAGAGTTGGTGATGAGGTTAGACAAATCCTTGCTAATTGTTTTATATCAGAAATATTTATTCCAGAGGCAGGGCTGTTAACGGTAACAAGGGTTAGAGTGACTGAAGATCTAAAAATAGCAAATATTTATTTAAGTTTTTTGGAAAATAAAATACCCGTAGATGAGGTGATAGATATTTTCAAATCTAAACAGAATCAAATCCGTTTTCATTTAGGAAATAAGCTTACCTTAAAATTTATTCCACAATTACGTTTTTATTATGATGATTCTATTGAACATGCCCAGCATATAGATAGCTTATTACAAAAACTTCATAAAAATGATTAATGCTGTAATACCCGTTTGGAAGCCAATTGACTGGACATCCTTTGATGTTGTGAAAAAAATACGAGGTCAAATTAAACCTGCCAAAGTAGGACATGCAGGAACATTGGATCCATTTGCCGAAGGTGTCCTGATGCTATGCACGGGAACATACACTAAAAAAGTTGAATCCTTTATGGATAAAGAAAAAGAATATATTGCTGAAATTAAATTGGGTATAGAAACTGATACCCTCGATCTAACTGGAAAAAATATAAAAACGGCTGATATTCCAAAATTAACTGATGATTCAATTAATAAAGTACTATGCGAATTCGTTGGTAAAATTAAACAAAAGCCACCCATGTATTCTGCCTTAAAGGTTAATGGGAAGCCTCTTTATAAATCTGCTCGTGAAGGAATTGAAATTGACCGGAAATTGAGAACTATTAAAATATACGAAATAATTCTAATTAATTTTACGCAAGATACAATTTCATTAAAAATAACTTGTGGCAGGGGAACATATATTCGCTCATTGGCGAAAGATATAGCTATTAAATTAAAAACAGTGGGTCACCTATCAAAATTGACACGAACTCGTATAGGTGAATACGATGAAAAAGCATGCATTGAAATAAAAGACTTTTCAAAATGGTTATCTGCAAGAATTTAAATACAATCGCTCAAATAGATACTTCTGTGCTTACAATAGGTACTTTTGATGGAATGCACTTGGGGCATATGGAAGTGATAAATGCTGTTAAAATATTAGCTGAAACAAAAAATATCCCTTCTGTTGTAATAACCTTTGACCCTCACCCGAAAAGTGTTATAAATATTGATGATAAAGATTCATGGAATATTATTACAAGTGTTGAAAAAAAGCTTGAATTATTAGAAGAAAATGGAATAGACTATGTATGGCTGGTTCCTTTTGATAAGGACTTTGGCAAAATAACTGCCTCCGATTTTATGGATAATTATATTATTAAGTATTTTAATCCGGAAGATATTATTGTCGGTTATGATCATCATTTTGGAAATAAAAGAGAAGGGAATGCTAAATTTCTGCAACATGATAGTGGCAGAAACGATTATATATTGCATATTATTAACCCATTGCAAACTGATAGCATTTCCGTGAGTAGTACGTGTATTAGAGAGTGTCTTATGCAATGTGATATTGAGCGTGCAAACAAATTATTAGGCTGGGATTATGAATTGTCCGGAAAAGTTGTAAAGGGTAGTGGTATTGGAAATAAAATTAATTTTCCAACAGCAAATATTAATCCTGATGATAAGAATCAGCTTATTCCTGGTAGAGGAGCATATTGTGTTGAAGTACTTGTAAAAAACAAATTATATCAAGGTATGTGTAATATTGGGATTCGTCCCACATTATATGATAATGGTGAGAATGTTATCGAGGTTCATTTAATAACTGAAGATACCCTGACTCTTTTAAATGAAAAAATCCGAATAGCATTCAAGAGTTTTATCAGAAAAGAAAAAAAATATGAAAATACAATAGAATTGGCGAAACAACTTGAACTAGATCGCCAGCTTTGTATTTCAATATAGCAAATTAAATAGATAGGGAGTAATATGTCGGTAACAAAAGAAAGAACAATGGAGTTAACGAAAGAATTTGGAAAAAATGAAAATGATTTCGGGTCCACGGAAACTCAAATTGCAATATTTACTGAAAGAATCAGGAATATTACAAACCATTTGAAACAAAATAAAAAAGATCATAGTGGTCGCCGGGGATTGGTTATTTTGGTTTCAAAACGCAGAAGATTATTAGATTATTTGCGGAAAACTAATTTTGACAGTTATAAAAATATTTTAGAACAATTAAAAATAAGAAAATAAAAAGGAAAAAAATGATAAAGAAAAGTATAGAAATATCAGGTCAGACTTTGACGATTGAAACAGGACGTATGGCAAAACAAGCCAGTGGATCTGTAGTGGTAACTTATGGTGAAACTGTTGTATTGGTAACAAGTACGGCAAACCACGGAATCGAATCGGATAGGGGTTTTTTTCCCCTTACAATTGATTACCGTGAGAAATTTTACGCATCAGGCAAAATCCCTGGAGGTTTTTTCAAGCGTGAAGCAAGACCTTCAGAAAAGGAAATTATAGGATGCAGATTGACAGATAGGCCATTAAGACCATTATTCCCAAAGGGGTTTTATAATGAAACTCAAGTATTTATAAGTGTATTATCCTTTGATGGCGAAAATAATGGAGATATTTTAGGCACGATAGGTGCCTCTGCCTCCTTAGCTATATCGGATATTCCATGGGATGGTCCCGTGGCATCTGTAAAGGTTGGAAGGGTGAATGGTGAACTCATAATTAACCCTACTAATACAGTAATGGAAGAAAGTGATTTATCAATCATTATATCGGGAACAAAAGATTCCGTTGTTATGGTTGAAGGTGAAGCTAATTTTATTAGTGAAGATGACTTTTTAAAAGTAATCCAATATGGACATGAAGCCATACAGGATATTGTACAATTACAGGAAGATTTGGTTGCGGAATGCGGAAAAACGAAACGTGAAATACCTGAAATTGAAGTTAATCAAGTTCTTAATGATGCCATAGATAAACTTATTGAAGGAAAGATAAGTGATCTAAATGCACCTCAAGAAAAAGAAGGACGATATAATGGTATCCGTAATTTTAAACAATCTATTGTTAAAGCAATGTCTGAAGAATTTCCGGATGATGAATCTGGAATAAAAAGCTATATTGAACATCAAATTAGTTTGGACTTGCGAAAAATGACCTTGAATGGCACCCGTGCAGATGGGAGGGATTATAAGACAGTTAGAGATATTAAGATTGAAACATCTGTTTTGCCCAGAACACACGGATCCTCTCTATTTACTAGAGGAGAAACACAAGCGCTAGTTATTGCCACACTGGGCTCCAAACGAGATGAGCAAATGTTGGATAGCATTGAGGGATTTACTTATAAAAAACATATGCTTCATTATAATTTTCCACCATATAGTGTAGGAGAAGCTCGGCCTAAATTTAGTGTCAGTCGTAGAGAGATCGGACATGGAAATTTAGCGGAGAGAGCTATAAAGCCATCTCTTCCTGACTTTGAGGAATTTCCTTATACCATTCGCTTGGTATCAGAAATACTGGAATCTAATGGGTCATCGTCTATGGCAACTGTATGTGGTGCATCCTTAGGCTTAATGGATGCAGGTGTCCCTATAAAAACACCTATTGCAGGTGTTGCAATGGGGTTGATTATGGAAGACAATGATAATTATGCTATATTAACAGATATCCTGGGAACAGAGGATCATTTAGGTGATATGGATTTTAAAGTAGCAGGATCGCGAGATGGAATTACTGCAATCCAAATGGATCTTAAAATTGATGGACTTCCTATTGATCTCATGAGAGAAGCATTACAACAAGCTAAAGAAGGTAGAATTCATATCTTAGATATAATGAAAGAAGAGCTTGAAACTCACCGTGATCGACTATCTGTCCATGCTCCTAAAATTGGGCAATCATCTATACCTGTTGACAGGATTGGTGATTTTATTGGACCTGGTGGTAAAAATATCAAAGCCATTAGTGCTGAATATGAGTGCGAAATAAGCGTTGAAGATGATGGTATGTGTGTTGTTATGGGTCAGGATCAGGATTATATTGATACAGTAGTTCGTATTTTGGATTCCTATAATCTCGTTCCAGTCCCAGGGGAAGTTTATGATGCTGAAGTTGTTCGCATTATGGATTTCGGCGCATTTGTTAAAATTGCACCTGGTAAAGAAGGTCTTGTTCACATTTCTGCATTGAATTGGGAACATGTTAAAAAAGTGGAAGATGTTGTTAAGATTGGCGATAAGGTTAAAGTAAAGCTAATAAAAATTGATGATCTTAAACGATTAGACTTTAGCATAAAGGCGCTCTTAGAAAAACCTGATAACTATTCACCGCCGGAAAATAAAAAGAGATACCAAAAAGGGTAATAATAACTATGAATAGTATCAAATATTAATAGAGATTATTCATGGTTATAGGTGTACCGAAAGAAATAAAAAATAATGAAAACCGTGTTTCCATTATTCCTTTTGGAGTAGAAGACCTGCATAGGTCTGGACATTCAATCCTGATTCAATCCAATGCAGGTTCAGGTAGTGGTTTCAATGATGAAACCTATCTGAAAGCCGGTGCTCAAATAGCTGATACTCCCGCTGAAATATTCGAAAAGGCAGATTTAATTATTAAGGTTAAAGAGCCTCAACCTGACGAATATTCCATGATTCGTGAAGATCAAATAGTTTTTACTTATTTTCATTTCGCAGCTGATGAAAGTCTAACAATGGGTATGATTGATTCTAAATCAATAGCTATTGCTTATGAAACTGTTCAAAAAACAGATGGGGAATTACCACTTTTAACACCTATGAGTGAAGTTGCAGGTCGCATGGCAATTCAGAATGGTGCAAAATGTTTGGAAGGTAACATGGGTGGTATAGGCAAACTTCTAAGCGGAGTACCTGGAGTTGAACCTGCTACTGTTACTATTTTGGGTGGGGGTGTTGTAGGCATGAATGCTGCTAAATTAGCAGCTGGGCTTGGAGCAAAAGTATATATTTTGGATATTAACGCATCTCGACTTAAATATTTAGATGATATAATGCCGCCAAATGTATTTACGCTTTATTCAAATCATCATACAATACTAGATATGCTGCCTAAAACTGATTTACTTATTGGAAGTGTGCTCGTGGTTGGCGCTAAAGCACCTAATTTGGTAACCCGAGATATGCTTTCACTCATGCAAAAAAGAACTGTAATAATTGATGTCGCAGTTGATCAGGGCGGATGTGTGGAAACCTGTAAACCTACGACACATGCAGACCCAACTTATGAAATTGACGGTATTATCCATTATTGTGTAGCTAATATGCCTGGAGCTGTTCCATTTACTTCAACAATAGCTTTAGCGAATACAACATACCCTTATATTAAATTGCTTGCAAATAAGGGATATGAAGCAGCCTTTAAACAAAATCCTTCATTATTAAAAGGATTGAATATTTTTAAAGGACATGTAACTCATCCGGGAGTGGCAGATGCATTTGATATGGCATTTACTCAGCCACAGGATGTTTTTGCTTAAACAATCTTTTCCTTTAATATTTACCTACCATAGTATTGCTTCAAAATTTCATGTTGGTTTGAATGTTGTCCACCCGGATGTATTTAATAACCATGTCCGATTTATTGCAAAAATAAATAATTCCAATAAAAATAATCAAATTGTATTGGCATTTGATGACGGCTATGAATCTGTAATTACAAATGCATTTCCAATTATGGAAGAATATGGACAAAAAGGAATTGTATTTCCTATAACTGGATTTATTGGGAAAAGTAATGATTGGGATGTTACTTTCGGAATAAATAAAGAAAAACATTTAACTGAAACACAAATATTATTTTTATCAGAAAATGGTTGGGAAATTGGCTGCCATGGACATTCACATCGATCCTTTAAATGGTTGCAAAATAAAGAAATTAAAGATGAATTAAATATCTCAAAGAGCATAATTGAGGATATAACAGGAAAAGTAGCAACTTCATTCTGTTTGCCATTTGGAGATATTACACAAGAAGCGACTAAATTTATTGAAGAATCAGGATTTATTAATTTATATATGCAGTTACCTCTTTTTAAAAAGAAAATATTTTCACAGATATTGCGTTTTCAATATAGCAGAGCTATATATGCGACAGACAGAGTTAAATCCTTGGAAAATAAATATAATTATTATTATAGAGAACACTTAAAGGAAAGCTTTATACATTCATTTTCTACTGCAACGGTTATTGTAAAAGAAATGCTTTGATTGTGACATATTAATGAATTAAGTTAAAGCACTACTTTAAACATTAAATTCAAATTAGAGATTATGGAAGCAAGAGATATTAAAAAATTATATTACTCAATTAGTGAAGTGAGTGAGATCACCGGATTAAAACAATACGTTCTAAGATATTGGGAAACAGAATTTTCTCAATTGAAACCAGGAAAAAATCGGGGCGGTAATAGAATATACCGTTCTCATGATGTTGACACAATAATGGAAATTAAATCATTATTATATGATCGTAAATTTACAATCAAAGGTGCGCAACAACATTTAAAACATCCATCTGAAAAGTCAAGTCAGATGATTGAGAAAAAGAAAATTGTAAAATTGAGTAAATCTATTGACATCCAAACACTTAAAGATTTAAAACATGGTTTGGATGATCTTATTAAACTCGTCGAACAATTTAAAGATTAAATATTTATCCCAATAAATAAGTCATTTTTCTCTCTTGAAAGACTTTAACTTTAATCACCCCAATTATTCAATAATTATTTACACGGGACGTGGCGCAGTTCGGTAGCGCACTTGACTGGGGGTCAAGGGGTCGGAGGTTCAAATCCTCTCGTTCCGACCATAATTAAAACTCTATTTCTGGATTGGAATAGAGTTTTTTTGTACTAGATTTATAGAAAAAGAGATACTAAAGAATATATTTATAATGATCCTATGAACACGGCTATTATTATTCCTGCATTTAATCCCCCTGATACATTTTCTTCACTTTTAAAAACTATTCAGAAATTAACTAATTCTCCTATTATTATAATAGATGATGGCTCCATAGTCGAGATAAAGATTAATCATTCGGACATAATTATATTACGAAATGAGGATAATTGTGGAAAGGGTTATTCGCTAATTAAAGGTTTGCAATTTGCCCAAAATGAGGGATTTACACATGCTATAACATTAGATGCAGATTCGCAGCATGATCCTGCATTAATAGATTCTTTTTTAAAAATTGAAGAAGATATAAGTCTTGTACTTGGTATTAGAAAATTTAAAAATAATATGCCCTTTCATCGTAAAATTTCTAACAAATTAACTTCATTAATAATTTCAGCTATATGTAGGCATAAATTGGATGACTCACAATGTGGTTATCGTAGATACAAATTAGAAGATGTTTGCATAGAATCTTTTAATGAGAAAGGATTCCAATTTGAGTCTGAAGTTTTAATTAAATTATTACGAAGTGGAAAAACATACCAGAATGTGAATATTCCCACCATTTATGGTCAAGAAGCTAGCTCAATAAAAAAAATTAGAGATACCTTTAAATTTATTCGCTTAATTGTAAGAATTTTAATTAGATATTAACTTTAATTTTAAGGGAAATTAGAACTATTTTATTTAGAAAGAAGAATATTCACTAACATGTTTAAAATTTTGAGAAAATTATATGATTGGGTTCTGCATTGGGCGCAAACACCTTATGGACCAATTGCCTTATTTGTTTTATCATTCTCAGAAGCCTCCTTTTTTCCTATACCACCGGATATACTTTTAATTGCCATGGCAATAGGATATAGGAAACAGGCTTATAAATTTGCTTTTATTTGTAGCATTGCGAGTATTTTTGGAGCTGTTGGTGGATATGGTATTGGTTATTACTTATGGTGGAGTGGAGATGGATATAATCAGATAGCTCATTTTTTCTTTAATCATGTACCTGGCTTCAATGAGGGTATATTTCTAGATATACAAAAACAATATGATATTTATGGTTTCATAATAACTTTTACTGCAGGATTTACTCCTATACCATTTAAAGTATTTACAATTAGTGCGGGTGCATTCAATATTTCGTTCCCACTCTTTTTATTGGCTTCAACAATTAGCAGGTCAGCACGTTTTTTTCTCGTCTCTTTTTTAATAATGAAGTATGGTGAAAAAATGGATCGCTTTATTAATAAATACTTTAATCTACTTACAATTATATTTGTTCTAATTGTAATTGGAAGTTATATAGTAATAAAATTTGTATTTATACAGTAATGAAAATTATTCAAACATCAATTTTCGTTTTAAAAATATGAAACATTATGGTTTTATAGTAGTCCAACACGCATGAGAAAACTCAGCTTAGCTGCCAATTGGTTTTTACGATTATTTTTATTAATCATTTCCTTCACAGCTATAATGGGATTCATTTTTTTATTTCGCCCGGAATATTTTCTTGATGATATCGAATCATTTATTGAATATAAATTGCAAGACTCTACAAGAGGAATATTGCATATCGGGACTATAAATGGAAATTTTGTAACTGGTTTTAAGGTTAATGATGTTAATTTTTATCAAGATAGTACAATAATATTCTCCGCAAATAATATCTACATTGATCCAGATTTATCTCGTATTATTTTTGGTAAGATTGTCCTTTCAAAAGTAATTATAAATTCCATGTATTATAAATATGAACGTACTGAAAGTTATGGAGATAGGTATAAATATAATTTGCCAAATTCAGTATTTAATGCAGAAATATCCTCTCTAATTATAGACAAGGGGTTAATTGTAGCATCGGATAAATTGTATAATTTAAATGGGGAATTATGGATTAATATAAGAGATGGTGTTGAAATAGAAATTAAATCTCTAGA
>Ga0209501_10001443_pt1 | contig 26228 bp, 25 predicted proteins | sample ArcticOcean_MG_C_4_FD_187434 | JGI IMG/M metagenome (GOLD analysis project Ga0209501, IMG submission 187434) | Marine microbial communities from western Arctic Ocean - ArcticOcean_MG_CB4_134 (SPAdes) (version 2) | ecosystem: Environmental > Aquatic > Marine > Oceanic | place: Arctic Ocean...
TAGAATGAAATGTTCCAAGCCAGGACAACCCTATAGCTTCAGAATTAAGAATTGAGCTCACTCTACTTTGCATTTCTTTGGCAGCTTTATTAGTGAATGTTACAGACAATATTTGATTAGGAAATGCTTTTCTCTCTTTAATAATATGAGCAATCCTAGAGGTTAAAACTTTAGTTTTTCCAGAACCTGCTCCAGCTACGATAAGTAATGGGCCATCAAGGTACAAAACGGCTTCTTTTTGTGCCTTATTAAGATTATCTAAATATTCACAGTTTATCATTTTTAAAATTTCATTATAAGTTATTAAATTCCAACAGTATTTATGAAACAAATTATTAAAAATTTTAATAACCTGATTAAAAGGACAATATTAAAAGTTCAGAATAAAACAAATAATAACTTTAATATTAGTGTGTTCAATAAGTATTTAATAACTTTTATTACATCATTGTTTCTTTATTTATTTTACCTATTGATACCCCTTTTATATGACAAAACATGGTTGCAGGCTAATATTGAAAGCAAATTACTTAATGAATTTAAAGTAAACTTAAGTACTTCTGCAGATATTTCATATCGTATTCTTCCTGCACCACATTTTTTAATTAAAGATTCTAAAATCTTAGTGGCCGAAGGTGAAAAAAAAAAATCTATAGCTGAAGTTAAAGATTTTCAAATATTTTTGAGTCAAACAAACTTCTTTGATAAAGAAAAAATGAATATTAAAAAGATAGTTATTAGTAATGCTAACTTCTCACTATTAAGAGGCGATATTAAATTATTAAATGAGCATATAAGCAAAAAATTTTCAAATAAAAAAGTTACTATTAAGAATAGTAATATTTTTTTTAAAGATAATTTAGAAGAGATAATTTCAATTATTAAAGTAGATAAAACTGTCTTATTTTTTGATGATGAAAAACTATTAAATTTTTTTAAATTAAAAGGAGAAGTTTTTAATTTACCTTTTACTTTTGATTTTAATAGCCGTAATGATTCTATTAGATATAAAGAATTTTATCTTAACTCTAAACGACTTAAATTAGATATTTCTAATAAATCTACTACAGAAAACAAGATAACTTCTGGAAAAAATAGTATTACATTTTTACAATCTACAATTAATACAAGATATAATCTTAAAGAAAAATTGATTATTTTTGAGTCAAGCAGTTCTAAATTAGATAATTCACAAGTTAATTATAAAGGTGAACTATCAATTAACCCATTTGATTTAAACTTAAATATTAATTTAGATAATTATAAGATATCTAAATTATTCGATATAAACCCTCTCTTAATTGAACTTATCAAATCAGGCTTGCTATTTAATGAAAATATAAGTGTGAGCACATCTATAATCACTAACTCAAATATAAAAAATGAAATTTTTGATAATGCAAAAATTAATTTTTATATTATTGGTGGAAAAATACATTTTGATAAAACAAAGTTTATCAATAACAATATCGGTTCATTACAGCTTAATAATAGTAATCTTTTTTATGAAAATAATGAACTAACATTCAATAGTGATATCTTGATAGATATTCAAAATTCTCAAAAGCTATTTTCTTTCCTTAATACTAGTAAGTCATCTCGAAAAGATATTAAAACTATTCTTATTAATTTAGATTATGATATTTTAGCCAATCAGATCCGATTTAATAATGTAAAGATAGATAACAGAGAAGTTAGTAGTCAATTATTGACAATAATTGAAGATTTTACTGATAATAATCAGAATAATTTTAATAAGAGTAGGAGATTATTAAACGAGGCATTAAAGGCCTATGAGGGGTAGATCATTTTTCTTGGATCTACTATTTGCTCATAGTCTTTTTCTTTAATTAGTCCTGTTTTAAGTGTCTCATGCCTAAGTGTGGTTCCATTTTTTAAGGCAGTTTTTGCAATTTTTGCAGCATTGTCATATCCAATATGTGGAGCTAGAGCTGTTACGAGCATTAAAGAATTATCTAAATGTTCCTTAATTCTTTTTTTGTTAGCTTTAATTCCTTTAACACAATAGTGGGCAAAGTTTTTAGTGCTATCCGCAATAAGATCTATTGATTGAAGCACGTTGTGAGCAATCATTGGTTTGAATACATTCAATTCAAAGTGACCATGAGAGCCAGCTATTGTGATCCCTGTATGATTACCTATTACTTTGGCACAAACCATTGTTACTGCCTCACATTGAGTAGGGTTAACTTTTCCTGGCATAATAGATGAACCAGGTTCATTTTCTGGTAATATTAATTCACCATATCCAGCACGAGGTCCCGAACCTAAAAATCTTACGTCATTTGATATTTTCATTAATGCAACAGCGCAAGTATTTAGTGTACCTGAAAAATTTACAATAGAATCGTGTGCCGCTAGTTCTGCAAATTTATTAGTGGCTGGTTTAAAGGGGATTTTGGTATATTTGGCAATCTCTTTAACAATTTTTTTATCAAAACCTTTTTTAGAGTTAATACCTGTCCCAACAGCTGTTCCACCTTGTGCTAAAAAATATATTTCTTTAAGTGCAAGCTCTATTCTCTCAATACATTTTTTTAGCTGTACCTGATAGCCTGAAAATTCTTGTCCAAGTGATAACGGTGTTGCATCTTGTAAGTGGGTTCTGCCAATTTTAATAATATTTTTAAATTCTTTAGATTTTTTTGCCAGCTCTTTTTCTAAAATTTTTAAACTAGGTAATAGTTTTGATATAGTCTCTTGAGCAACAGATATATGCATAGCTGTTGGAAAAACATCATTTGTTGATTGAGATTTATTTACATGATCATTTGGATGAACTGGTTTTTTTGAACCTTTTTTTCCACCTAATATTTCAATTGCTCTGTTTGCAATTACCTCATTAACATTCATATTAGTTTGTGTGCCAGAACCTGTTTGCCAAACCTTTAAAGGAAAATTTTCATCTAATTTTCCTTTAATAACTTCATCTGAAGCTTTTATTATTGAATTAGTAATCTTTTTATTTATTTGCTTTTCTTTATAATGCACTAAAGCAGCAGACCTTTTAATGATTGCAATAGATTTTATTATGGAAATATTGACTAAAATTTTTCCAATATTGAAAAATTTATTAGATCTTTGAGTTGATGCACCCCAATATTTATCACTAGGTACATTGATACTTCCAATGCTATCGAATTCTTTTCTTAATTTCATTGATTAATATATAATTAATAATTTAGTATACTTATATATTAAATTTTAAAAACTTACAGGAGCTAAATGTCAAATTTTAATAAAGTAAAAACTTTTATGGAAACCTTTGGTCAAGAGGTTAAAACCAAACCTTCTTTTAGCACCGATAAGATTAATAGCCTTAGATATGATCTAATTAAGGAAGAGTTAGAAGAACTTAAGGTTGCAATGAAAAACAAAGATCTTTTAGAAGTTGCTGATGCTTTAACAGATATATTATATGTTGCTTATGGTGCGGGGCATGCCTTTGGTATTGATCTAGATAAATGTTTTGAGGAAGTGCAAAGCTCAAATATGAGCAAGTTAGGAGAGGATGGTAAGCCTATTTATAATGAGTTGGGAAAAGTTATGAAGGGACCAAAGTATTTCAAACCTAATCTAAATAAATTTGTAAATTAATAGGGGCGTTCTGTTACCCGGTGCCCCAGACCGTGCTTCTATAATTAACCTAAGTTAATTATGCAGCAATAGCGTAACTTTCGTTAGCATTTAAAGTTTAGCCCGTCACGGTGGAACAATCCCGAACGAAAGAATAGCCTTTAGTCACCCGTCGATCCTGTTTCACCCCCATAAGTTGTAATGGTGGAGGTGGTGGGTACTGCCCCCACGTCCGTAATGGTTATTACGAAATTCGTTTATCGTCGTAGTTGGCAAGCCAACAGTATTAATATAAAAGCATTTGAAAGAGATTCAATAAAAAAAGAAATTCAATAAAACCATGAAATTAACTACAGAACAAGCACAAGAAATTAAAGACCAACAGTCTCAACAAAATCAAACGAAAAGAGTTACGGCACCTGCTCTCGAAAATATTCTTTATGAAGCAATGCCTGCCCTAGACCATGGTTTTGTAAGAGTTGTAGATTACATGGGTGACGATACATCAATTGTTCAATCAGCAAGAGTTTCTTACGGAAAGGGTACTAAAAAGGTTTCAACAGACGCAGGTCTAATTAAATATTTAATGAGACACTGGCACAGCACTCCATTTGAAATGTGTGAGATTAAATATCATGTTAAGCTTCCAATTTTTATTGCTCGTCAATGGATTAGACATAGAACAGCAAATGTTAATGAGTACTCAGCAAGGTATTCTATTTTAGATAAAGAATTTTATTTACCATCAGCAGAAAATCTAGCAGCACAGTCCTCAAGTAACAGACAGGGAAGAGGCGATGTTATTGAAGGTGAACAAGCAAAAGAAGTTTTAGAACTTTTAAAAAATGATGCCGATAGAACTTATGATAATTATGAGATGATGTTGAATGAGAGATTTGATGGTTCAGTTATTGACGAAAATAAAAAAGGTTTAGCAAGAGAACTTGCAAGAATGAATTTAACTTTAAACACATACACACAGTGGTATTGGAAAACTGATTTATTAAATTTGATGAATTTTTTAAGACTTAGAGCTGATAGTCATGCTCAATACGAAATAAGAGTGTATGCAGACATTATGCTAGATACTGTTAAAAAATGGGTTCCGATAACTTATGATGCATTTATGGATTATAGAGTTGGAGGCACGGAAGTTTCTGCAAAAGGAAAAGTTATAATCCAAAAACTTATTAAAGGTGAAGACATCAATCCTGATAGTGCTGGTTTATCCAAAAGAGAATGGAATGAACTAATGACTGCTTTTGATCTTAAAGATAAGTTGATTTAATCTTTTTAGCAAAGTCTAAATATATTTTAGAAATTTCATGATCCGGGTTAGCTTCTACAATTGGCTTTCCTTCATCACCACATTTTCCAACTTCAGGATTTAATGGGATTTCTCCTAGAAACTCTTTACCAAATTCTTCTGCGGTTCTCTTAACACCACCTTCACCAAATATTTTATATTTTTTACCATCATCACCCATGAAGTAACTCATGTTATCAACTAGACCTAAAATTTTAACTCCAAGTTTATCAAACATTTTAATTCCTCTTTTAACATCTAGAAGAGCAACTTCTTGAGGAGTAGAAACTATAATCGCACCATCCATTTTAATTTCTTGAGAAAAAGTTAATTGCGTATCACCAGTTCCAGGAGGCATATCAACAATTATAAAGTCTAAATCCTTCCAACCAACTTTTTGAGTAAAAGTTTTAATTGCACTGGTCACCATAGGTCCACGCCAAATCATGGGAGTTTGTTGATCAGCAAGAAAGCCGATAGACATACATTGAATGTCATACTTTGTAATTGGAGTTAAAGTTTGACCGTCACTTTTTGGTTTTTCATTAATATCAAACATTTTTGGAATTGAAGGTCCGTAGATATCAGCATCAAGCAAACCAACTTTGCAGCCAATTTGTTTTAATGCTAAAGCAAGGTTTGTTGCAAAAGTAGACTTTCCAACACCACCTTTTGCACTTGATACAGCTATTGTAAATTTTGTTCCTAAAATTGGGTTCTTTGTGAACTTTTTAGGCTCTAATTTTCTTTTCATTGCGTCACTTAGTTCTGGCTTTTTATCTGTCATATTTTTATCATTACTTGTTTTTTATTGGAAAGACATTATATACTTTGTCATATGTCAGATGATTTTCAAGGTAGAGACGGAAGTCCATGGGGAAAACCTCCAGGAGGAGGAAACGGCTCAGGAAAAGGACCAAGACCACCAGACATTGACGCAATTATTAGAGATATTCAAAGCAAGATAAATAAATTTTTACCTGGTGGAAGTTCATCAGGAGGTAAACCAATTGGTTTAATTTTAATTATTCTAGGGTTTGTATGGCTAGCAAGTGGATTATATAGAGTGCTACCCGATGAACAGGGTGTAGTTCTTAGATTTGGTAAATTTGTAAAAACTACTCAACCAGGATTAAATTATCATATTCCTTTTCCAGTGGAGAGCGTTCAAACACCAAAAGTTACAAAGGTTAATAGAATAGATATTGGATTTAGATCTGAAAGAGATAGTGGATTTTCTCAAGGTGGAGGAGTTGCTGATGTGCCACAGGAAAGTTTAATGCTAACTGGTGATGAGAATATCGTTAATATAGATTTTTCAGTATTCTGGGTAATTAAAGACGCAAGCAAATATTTATTTCAAATTCAAGATCCTGAAGGAACTGTAAAAGCTGCAGCAGAAACGGCAATGAGAGAGGTAATTGCTAAAAGTGATATTCAACCAATTTTAACTGAAGGTAGAGCTCAAATTGAAATTGAAACTCAAGAAATAATTCAATCAATATTAGATGAATACAATAGTGGTATTCAAATTACACAAGTTCAAACACAAAAAGCAGATCCGCCAGATCAAGTAATTGATGCATTTAGAGATGTCCAAGCAGCAAGAGCTGATATGGAAAGATCTAAAAATGAAGCTGAAGCTTACGCGAATGATGTAATTCCAAGAGCTAGAGGGGAAGCTGCAAAAATTATGCAAGCAGCCGAAGCTTACAAGCAAAAAGTTGTTGCGTCAGCTGAAGGTGAAGCTAGCAGATTTATCTCGATATATAATGAGTACTTTAAAGCTAAAGAAGTTACTCAGGAGAGAATGTATTTAGAGACTATGGAAAAAGTCTTAGCGGATATAGATAAAGTAATTATTGAAAAAGGTGCGGGGTCTGGTGTAGTTCCATACTTACCACTTCCTGAACTAGGTAAAAAGAAAGCAAAAAATTAATGAAAATACAAAAAATTTTATTACCAATAATTATTATAATAGGAGCGTTAGCTTTCTTTTCTATTTTTATAGTTAAAGAAGTTAATCAAGCAATAGTTCTTCAATTTGGTGATCCTAAAAAGATTATACTAAAACCTGGTTTAAACTTTAAAATTCCTTTTATTCAAAATGTAGTTTTTCTAGATGGAAGAATTTTAAATTTAGATACACCACCAATAGAAGTAATTGCATCAGACCAAAAAAGATTAATAGTTGATGCTTTTGCAAGGTTTCAGATTATAGACCCGTTAAAATTTTACATTTCTGTAGGAAATGAAAGGGTTGCAAGATCAAGATTGGCAACGATTATTAACTCAAGACTTAGAAATGTTCTAGGACAACAAGAATTACAAACTTTGTTATCAAAAGATAGAAGTAAGCAAATGTCTTTAATTCAAGAAGGTGTAAATGTTGAAGCTAAAAATTTTGGTATTAAGATCATTGATGTAAGAATTAAAAGAGCAGATTTACCTGAAGCAAACAGTGAAGCGATCTTTAGAAGAATGCAAACTGAGAGAGAAAAGGAAGCCAAGGAATTTAGAGCAAGAGGTGCTGAAATGGCTGTAACAATCACATCAACTGCAGATAAAGATGTTTCAGTATTGTTAGCCAATGCTAATAAAGATTCAGAGATAATGAAAGGTGAAGGTGATGGTGAAAGAAATGCAATTTTCGCAGATGCATTTGGTAGAGATCCAGAATTTTTTGCTTTCTATAGAGCGATGCAAGCTTATGAAACTGCTTTAATAGGTGGAGACACTTCTGTAATCTTATCTCCTGATAGTGAGTTCTTTAAATTTTTTGGAAACATTAAGCCTAAAAAATAAATCATATACATGAAGGAGCTAATCATAGCTTTTGGTCTTTTTCTTTTTATCGAAGGAATTTTATACGCCTTATTTCCATCAAAAATGAAAAGTATGTTATTGAAATTAAATGAGGTAAATAATAGTCAACTAAGAAGTGGTGGATTAATTTTTGCAGTAATTGGATTTGTAATTATTTGGTATATTAAAAATTAAAATGAACAGAATTAAGAGATTATTAATAGTATTTTTTACATTAACTTTTGCAATGAAAGTAAGTGCTCAAGATGCCCCAGCATCATTTGCAGATTTAGCAGAAAGGTTAATGCCATCAGTTGTAAATATTTCAACAACAACTACTGTAACAACAAATACTAATCCTTTTCCAGGATTTGAGTTTCCTCCAGGATCCCCATTTGAAGATATGTTTAAAGAATTTGGCACACCACAGAAAAGAAAATCTGCAGCATTAGGGTCTGGATTTATAATTGATGAAAAAGGAATTGTGATAACTAATAATCATGTCATTCAGGACGCAGAAGATATTGTTGTTAGAGTGGGTGGAGATAAAGAATACAAAGCAACAATTATTGGGGCAGACCCTTTATCTGATATCGCTGTTCTTCAAATAGATTCAAAGGAAAAATTTATACCAGTTAATTTTGGAGACTCTGATAAAGCAAGAATTGGAGATTGGGTAATAGCCATTGGAAACCCATTTGGTTTAGGTGGAACTGTAACGTCAGGCATTATTTCAGCAAGAAATAGATCAATAGGTCTTTCAAGGTATGAAGATTATATTCAAACAGATGCATCAATTAATTCAGGAAATTCTGGAGGCCCATTATTTGATATGAATGGAGATGTAATAGGAATTAATACAGCCATCTTAGGTAAAGGTGGTTCAATTGGTATAGGCTTTTCAATACCATCCAACAGTGCAAAAAAAGTTGTTAGCCAATTAATAGAATTTGGTGAAACTAAAAGAGGATGGCTTGGTGTTAGAATTCAAGTAGTAACAGAAGAAATTGCTGATATTGAAAAATTAGACGAACCAAGAGGTGCATTAGTGGCGAGTGTTGCTGAAAAAAGTCCATCAGATAAAGCAGGAATTAAAGCAGGTGATATCATATTAGAATTCAACGGAACTATAATTAATGAAATGAAAGAGTTGCCAATAATTGTAGCACAAACAGAAGTTGGTAAAATTGTTGATGTTAAAGTTTGGAGAAATAAAAAAGAAATTACAAAAAAAATTAAATTGGGGAGATTAGAAACATCAAGTGATTTCAAAGAAGAAAAAAAAGAAACTGAAGTAGAAACACCAGAGATTTCAGAAATTAAATCCTTAAAAATTATAGTAAGACCATTAAATCAAAAAGATATTGAGGAAAGAAAACTTCCCAATCAAACAACAGGATTGGTTTTAACTAATATTGGCAAAAATAGCCCAGTTAATTATTTAAATGTAGGAGATGTAATAGTTGAAGCTCAAAAGAAAAAAATTAGATACATAAAAGATCTTGAAGATATAGTTGATAAAGCTCTAAAATCTAATCAAAAAACAATTTTAATTGTAATTTACAATAATCAAAACCAAAGAAGATATATTGGTGTTAAGTTAGATTGATAATGGACAAACAGTCCAAGATTATTTTAATTTCAGGTCCTACTGCATCAGGTAAATCAAATTTTGCTGTAAAAATTGCTAAAAAGATTAATGGTGAAATTATTAATGCAGATAGCATGCAGGTTTATAAACAGTTAAAAATTCTTACTGCTAGACCAAATAAAGAAGAGAAAAAAAATATTAAACATCATATGTACGGTGTTATTGATTTAGATAAAAAATTTTCCACAGGTCAATGGTTAAAAACTGCTATTAAAAAAATTAAAGAAATAAAAAAAAGAAAAAAAATTCCTATTTTAGTTGGTGGCACAGGATTGTATTTCCAATCTTTAATTGATGGCTTAGTTAAAATTCCAAAAATTCCTGTTAAGTTTAGAAATAAAATTAGATTGATACAAAAAAAAGAAGGGCAGAAAAAATTTTATAAAAAACTTTTAAAAATTGATCCTATGGCTAAAGATAAATTTGATCAAAATGACACTCACAGAACGATTAGAGCTTTTGAAGTTAAATCATTTACAAAAATTTCCATGTATGAGTGGCTAAACAAAACTAAATCTGAATTTAAAGATGGAGAATTTTTAAAACTATATATTGACTTTAAAAGAGAAGATTTGATTAAAAGAATATCACTAAGAACAATCAAGATGATTGAGGATGGGGCAATAAATGAGGTAAAAAAATTTATAAAATCAAAAATCAAAAAAGATTTAAGTGTAAATAGAGTAATTGGGATTGACGAATTGACACAGTGTTTAGATGAAAAAATTAATTTAGATCAAGCCCAAGAATTAATTTCAATTAAAACAAGACAATACGCCAAAAGACAAGCCACATGGGCGAGAAGCAGGATGACATCTTGGGAAAAAATTAATCCAATCAATATTGCAGGCTATATAAAAAAATTCAAAAAATCATCGCTTAAACTTGACCAATTAACATAAAGTCCGATAGATTGCCTAAATGCCAAAATTATTTTCTGGAGCTGAAATTGTATTTAAATGTCTTAAAGACCAAAATGTAGAACATATTTTTGGTTATCCAGGTGGAGCAGTACTCCCAATTTATGATGAGTTAAAAAATCATCCATCAATAAAACATATTTTAGTTAGACACGAGCAAGGCGCTGGTCATGCTGCGGAAGGCTATGCAAGATCAACAGGTAAACCAGGTGTTGTATTGGTTACATCGGGACCGGGTGCTACCAATGTTGTGACTGCACTAACTGATGCCTTCATGGACTCAGTGCCTTTAGTTTGTATTTCAGGTCAGGTCCCAACTCATTTAATTGGAACAGATGCTTTCCAAGAGTGTGATACTACAGGAATTACCAGACCATGCACAAAACATAATTGGTTAGTTAAAGATATTAATGATCTTCCAAGAATAATGCATGAAGCCTTTGAAGTTGCAACAACTGGAAGACCAGGACCAGTATTAGTTGATATTCCAAAAGATATTCAGTTTGCAAAAGCAAAATATTTTAAACCTAAAAAAAAAATAAAATTAAAAGAAAAATCTCTTAATGGATTTAAGCAAAGTGATATTGATCAATTAGTTGATTTAATGAAAAAAGCTTCAAGACCAGTTTTTTATACTGGTGGTGGTGTAATTAATTCAGGCCCAAAAGCAAGTGAACTATTAAGAGAACTTGTTTCTATAACTGGATTTCCGATCACTTCAACTCTTCAAGGCCTAGGTGCTTACCCGGGAGATGATAATCAGTTTTTAGGAATGCTTGGAATGCATGGAACTTTTGAAGCCAATAATGCAATGCATGACTGTGACTTATTAATTAATATAGGTGCAAGATTTGATGACCGTATCACAGGAAAGATAGATGAATTTTCTCCAAAATCTAAAAAAGTTCATATTGATATTGACCCATCATCAATAAATAAAATTGTAAAAGTTGATTTATCTATTGTAGGCGATGTTAGTGATGTCATTAGATCTATAACAAAAACTTTAAAAAAGAAAAATTTAAATCTAGAAAAATCTAATAAACAAAAAATTTCAAAATGGTGGCAACAAATTCAAAAATGGAGAACAAAACAATCTCTAAATTTTGTTAATAGTGATAAAATTATCAAGCCACAACATGCGGTACAAAGACTTTATGAATTAACAAAAAATCAAGATACCTACATAACTACAGAGGTTGGTCAGCATCAAATGTGGGCGGCACAACATTATAAATTTAATAAACCTAATAGATGGATGACATCAGGTGGCCTTGGAACAATGGGGTATGGCTTACCTGCTGCAGTAGGTGTTCAGGTAGCTCACCCAAAGAAATTAGTGGTTGATATTGCAGGTGAAGCATCAATTTTGATGAATATACAAGAGATGTCAACAGCAGTTCAATACAATCTGCCAGTAAAGATATTTATTTTAAATAATCAATATATGGGCATGGTTAGGCAGTGGCAGGAACTCCTTCATGAAAAAAACTATTCTGAAAGTTATTCAAAAGCATTACCAGATTTTGTTAAATTAGCTGAAGCTTACGGGTGTGTTGGAATTAGAGCAGAAGATCCAGATGAATTGGATGAAAAGATTGAAGAAATGATTAATACAGATGGACCTGTAATTTTTGATTGTCATGTTGATCAAGATGAGAACTGTTTTCCAATGATACCATCAGGAAAACCTCACAACCAAATGTTATTAGGCCCCAAGGACCAAGAAGAAAATAAAATTACAGGCAAAGGAAAAGCATTAGTTTAAATGACAAAATCTAAATCAGCATACAGCACACCTAGCAAATTAGGTAAAATTGATACTCATATAATTGTTGTTTGGGTCGATAATGAAGCCAGTGTATTATCAAGAGTGGTTGGACTATTTTCAGGTAGAGGCTACAATATTGAATCGTTAGCAGTTGCAGAAGTAGATCACAAAAAAAATCTTTCTAGAATTACCATTGTAACTACTGGAACACCCCAGGTTATAGAACAAATTGTATTACAATTAAAAAAGTTAGTTCCAGTTCACAAAGTGGGAAATTTTAAAAGAGAAGATAAAAATGTCATATTTAAAGAGATGGCACTATTAAAAATTGTTGCAAATCCTAACAAAATTAATAAAGCTTTAAATGCTTGTAAAAAATACAGTCCAGTTATATTAGATCAAACAAATAAATCTGCTGTAATTCAAATAACAGCATTAAGAAGAGAGATAGATAAGGTGACAAAAAATTTAAAACCATTTGGTCTTGTTAGTGCCTCAAGAACTGGAGCGGTTGCAATGACTAGAGGCGCAGAAATTTTTAATTAATTATAAAGGAGAAAAAAAATGAAAATGTTTTATGAAAAAGATGCAGATGTAGATTTAATTAAGAGCAAAAAAATAGCAATTTTTGGTTATGGTAGTCAAGGACATGCACACGCATTAAATTTAAAAGATAGTGGAGCTAAAGAGGTTGTTGTAGCTCTTAGAGATGGTTCGGCAAGTAAAGCAAAAGCAGAATCTAAAGGATTAAGAGTAATGAATATGTCAGATGCTGCTGAATGGGCAGAGGTTGCAATGATACTTACGCCAGATGAATTACAAGCTTCAATTTATAAAAATCATATTGAACAAAGAATTAAAGAAGGAACAAGTTTAGCTTTTGCTCATGGATTAAATATTCATTACAAGCTTATTGATGCAAGAAAAGACTTGGATGTATTTATGGTTGCACCAAAAGGACCTGGACATTTGGTTAGAAGTGAATTTGAAAGAGGAGGCGGGGTGCCATGTTTATTTGCTGTTCACCAAGATGGAACAGGTAAAGCAAGAGATCTTGCATTATCCTATGCTTCAGCGATCGGTGGTGGAAAATCAGGTATTATTGAAACAACTTTTAAAGATGAGTGTGAAACTGATTTATTTGGTGAGCAATCTGTACTTTGTGGTGGATTAGTTGAGTTAATTAAAAACGGTTTTGAAACTTTAACTGAAGCTGGATACGAACCTGAAATGGCCTACTTTGAATGTCTACATGAAGTAAAACTGATAGTAGATTTAATTTATGAAGGTGGAATTGCCAATATGAATTACTCCATTTCAAACACCGCAGAATATGGCGAATATGTATCTGGTAAAAAAATTGTAGATAGTGAAAGTAAAAAAAGGATGAAAGAAGTCCTAGCTGATATTCAATCTGGTAAATTTACTAAAGATTGGATGAAAGAGTGCGAAGGTGGGCAGAAGAACTTTTTAAAAATGAGAAAAGATCTTGCGGATCATCCAATTGAAAAAGTGGGTGCCGAGCTTAGAGCAATGATGCCTTGGATTGGTAAGAAGAAATTAATAGATAGCGATAAGAGTTAATTTTTAATAAAAACCCAAATCGACCTAAAAGTGTAGCCAAAATATAACAATTATTTTGCAATCTCTATTATAGATTGTATTATAGTTTTTCTAAAATTATTGGCTATGAGCGACAAAGATAAAGTTTTTATATTTGACACAACAATGCGTGATGGTGAGCAATCACCAGGTGCATCAATGAGTCTTGAAGAAAAAATCCAAATTGCAAGAATTTTTGATGAACTAGGAATTGATATTATCGAAGCTGGTTTTCCTATTGCATCACCAGGTGATTTTGAAGCTGTAACAGCAATAAGTAAAATTTTAAAAAATTCAATTCCATGTGGGTTATCAAGAGCTAGTAAAAAAGACATAGATGCATGTTATGAAGCATTAAAAGCTGCTCCAAGATTTAGAATTCATACTTTTATTTCAACAAGTCCTTTGCACATGAAACATAAGTTAAACAAATCACCTGAACAGGTTCTAGATGCGATAAAAGAAAGTGTTACTTATGCAAGAAACTTAACAGATGATGTTGAATGGTCTTGTGAAGATGGAACAAGAACTGATATGGATTATATGTGTAAGTCAGTTGAACTTGCAATAAGTTGTGGTGCAACTACAATAAATATTCCAGATACTGTTGGTTACACAACTCCTTCTGAATTTACAAAAATAATCACAACATTAAAAAATAAAGTTCCAAATATAGATAAGGCTATATTATCTGTCCATTGTCATAATGATTTAGGATTAGCTGTTGCAAATTCTTTAGCTGGCGTTTCCGCAGGTGCTAGACAAGTTGAATGTACAATTAATGGAATAGGCGAAAGAGCTGGTAATGCGGCACTTGAAGAAATTGTAATGGCAATAAAAACAAGAAACGACTTGATGCCTTATACAACAGGTATTAAAACTGAATTATTAAGCAAAGCATCAAAAGTTGTCTCTAACGCAACTTTCCCAGTACAATTTAATAAAGCAATTGTTGGAAAAAATGCTTTTGCTCATGAAGCGGGCATTCACCAAGATGGAATGCTTAAAAATAGAGAAACATATGAGATTATGACACCAGAAAGTGTGGGTGTTAAAAAAACTTCATTAGTGATGGGAAAACATTCTGGAAGACACGCATTTAAAGAAAAATTAAATGACCTTGGTTATGCAAATGTTACAGATGATGTAATTCAAACTGCTTTTGGTAAGTTTAAGATTTTAGCAGATAAGAAAAAACATGTTTATGATGACGATATTGCAGCATTAGTTGATGACAGTATGATTTTAGATAAATATGTAATTAATTTAAAGTCATTAAAAGTTTTTGCAGGGACAGGTGAGCCACAAAAAGCAGAAATGACCCTTGATGTTTATGGTGAGGTTAAATCAACCTCAGAAACAGGAGATGGTCCTGTAGATGCAATTTTCAAATGCATAAAAGTTTTGTACCCGCATGATGTTAAGTTACAGCTATATCAAGTTCACGCTGTTACTGAAGGCACTGATGCCCAAGCAACTGTTAGCGTTAGAATTGAAGAAGAAGGAAAAACTACTGTAGGACAAGCAGCTGACACCGACACATTGGTAGCGTCAGCCAATGCTTATTTAAGTGCTTTAAATAAAATGATAATTAAAAGAAAAAAAACTGCTCCAATAGAGCACGAAACTCAGAAAGTGAAGGGAATATAAGATGTCTAAATGGTTTAAAAATTTAACTAGTATTTGGAGTCAAGATATGGCGATTGACCTAGGAACCGCTAATACACTTGTTGTTTTAAAAGGGCAAGGCGTAGTTTTAAATGAACCATCTGTTGTCGCTATAGCTGAGAGCAACGGGAAAAAAACTGTTTTAGCTGTTGGGGATGAAGCAAAAACAATGCTTGGAAGAACTCCTGGAAATATTAGTGCCATTAGACCTTTAAGAGATGGAGTGATAGCAGATTTTATAGTGACTGAAGAAATGATTAAACATTTTATTAAAAAAGTTCACAAGAATAAAACTTTTGCAAACCCTAGAATTTTAATTTGCGTTCCTACTGGATCTACACCAGTTGAAAGAAAAGCAATTCAAGACAGTGCACTAGCAGCAGGAGCCAGAAGAGTTCAATTAATTGAAGAGCCAATTGCAGCGGCGATTGGAGCGGGTCTTCCAATTTCAGAAGCAACAGGATCAATGGTTGTTGATATTGGTGGAGGTACTACAGAGATAGCTGTTATGTCACTAGGAGGTCTTGTTTATTCTAAATCATTAAGGATAGCAGGAGATGGAATGGATATGGCACTAGTTACCTACATGAGAAAAGAATATAATCTTCTGATTGGAGATAGTACTGCTGAGAAAATAAAAAAAGAAATCGGTACTGCTATTCCATCGAATAATAATACTTATGCGGTAAAAGGTAGAGATTTAAGATCTGGAACACCTAAGGAGGTAAACATTACTGAAGAAGATACTGCTGAGGCATTAAATGGTATTCTTAAAGACATGGTGAATGGAATAAAAGATGCCCTAGAAAACACACCGCCTGAATTATCCGCTGATTTAGTTGATATGGGATTAACACTGACTGGTGGGGGAGCATTACTTAAAAATATTGATAAAAGGTTTTCTAAAGAAACAGGATTGCCAGTTTTCATAGCTGATGACCCTTTAGCATGTGTTGCAATTGGCACAGGAAAAGCTTTAGATCAAGAAGAGATCTTCTCTACTATGCTATCTGAATATTAGAAACAATGGAAACAAGCAGAGATGATTTTGTAATTGCAATAAGGTCTGCTTTCTTAAAAAAAGGAGCGCAACAAAGGTTTTCATTGTTGAGTTTAATTCTTTTTTCTATAATTTTTTTAATTCTAGGTAGTTTAAACTTTAAAGCTATAAACTATGTGAAAATAACCATTAAAGAAATAGTATACAGATCCTCTTTTATTGTATCAGGACCAGAAAACTTTATAAAAGATAGCTATTTTACAATTCAAAATCACAAAAACCTTTATAAAGAAAATGAAAAAAATAAATCTGAATTAGCAAAGTTAAAATCAAAAGATTTGTCAAATAAATTTATTATTTTAGAAAATCAAAGATTAAAAAATATAATTGATGACTACGTGAGTGAATCAGACGCTGTAGTTGCTAAAGTTTTAAGCGACAAAGGAAGTCCATTTTTAAAATCAATTATTATTAATAAAGGAAGCAAACAGGGTCTTTATCTAGGAATGATTGCAATGGACGGGGAATATCTTGTAGGGAAAGTTGTTGAGGTTAATTATTTGTCATCAAGAGTATTATTGTTATCAGATTTGAATAGTAAGATACCAGTTACTTTGGAGCCTGGTGGATTATTATCAATACTATCTGGAACAGGAGAGGATCATGGTGTTATTCAATATACTAAAAAGTATAAAGAAATTCAAAGTCAGTCTATTATTTATACATCAGGCACTAGTGGTTTATTTAAAGCAGGAATACCAATAGGCAGAATAAATAGTAACTTTTTAGGTGATGGAAAAAAAGTAGAATTTTTTTCAGATTTTTCTCAATTAAGATTTGTAAAGATTTTTTCATTTATAAAAAATGGGGCTGAATGACAGAGCTGAGCAACAAAAATTTCATTAATACCATATCTTCAAAAATACCGTTAATCTTACTTTTTGTATCCATTTTAAATGATTATGATTTTAACCATTTAGGTTTAAAATATTTTTCATTTAATTTTTCCTATATTTTAATTTTTTATTACAGTGTAAAAAAAAGTGAAAGCTTAGGGTATAGTTATATATTTATAGCAGGTTTATTTAATGATGTTGTAGGGGGCACTCCTATTGGACTAACCAGCTTAATATATTTAATCATTTGTGTTGCAGCCTCTTACCTTAGAAATATTACTTTAAGACCAAGCTTAATAAAAGATGGTATATTTTTTCTTATTACAATTTTGATTGTAAATTCATTATTATTTGTGGCTTTAAATTTTATTTTTAATTATGAGTTAAATTACTTTGATCAAATAATAAATATTACATACACATTTTTGTTGTATTTTTTATTTTCAAATCTATTTGATATTTTTGAAAATTACTTTGTGGGCAGTAATAATGTTAGGTGAAAATTTTGGAGTTAAGAAAAATCAAACCATTAATAGAAGAATGTTTATTATTGGTGCAGCAAAGGTTATTGTATTTGCAGGAATAATAGCACGATTATTTTCATTACAAATCACAGAAAATAAAAAATATTTAACTCTATCCGATAAAAATAGATTACGTGAATGGAGACTGCCTCCGATTAGAGGTGAATTTTTAGATTATTTTGGAAATATTATTGCTGGTAATCTAAAGGTATATCAATTGCACGTTATTCCTGAAGAGGTAGAAGATTTTAAATATTTAATGGTAAGGCTAAAAGAAATTTTAAACCTTAATAATAGTGAATATGAAAAAATAATAAGAAAAAAAAATAAACAAAAACCTTGGGAAACATTAATTATTTCTAAAAATCTAACCTGGGAACAGTTCACAAAAGTTAATTATTTCTTGCATGATTTAGTTGGAGCAAAACCAGTTCTATCTGTTTCTCGTAACTATCCATTTAATGATAAGTATACCCATATTTTGGGCTATGTTAGTGAGGCTAGTGAGAAAGACCTTTTAAACAATGAGATGATAAAAAGTAAGCACGTACCAGGTCTTAAAGTTGGAAAAACTGGTTTAGAAAAAACTTTTGAAAATGAATTGATTGGTACTAATGGCATTCAAAGATATGAAGTTAACGCATATGGAAAAAGAATTAGTCAACTTGATTATACAGATGGATTAAATGGTAAAACGATCCAACTCACCGTAGACACAGAAATTCAAAAGTTATGTAATGAACTTTTAAAGGATATGGCAGGCTCAATAAGTGTCATGGATATTTACACAGGTGAAATTGTAGCGATGCAATCTTCACCTTCATTTGATCCTAACTTATTTCTTTTTGGAATTAATCAAGACGACTGGCAGTTAATTAGAAATAATCCATTAAAACCATTGGTTAACAAAACTTTATCAGGTTTATATTCACCTGGCTCAACGATTAAACCGATAGTGGCTCTATCTGCCCTAGAAAATGGAATTATTAATGAAAATTTTATAGTCAACTGTAAGGGAAAAATTGAAATGTATGGCCAAACTTATCATTGCTGGAAAAAAAAAGGTCATGGTGTTGTAAATTTAAAAAGCGCAATGAAACAGTCTTGCGACACATATTTTTATGAAATTGCAAGAAAGCTTGGTGTAGATCGTTTAAAAGAAACATCTTTAAAATTTGGTCTTGGTGAAAAAGTTTTAGGTGAAATATTTAATAATGAGAAAAAAGGATTGATTCCTGACACTAAATGGAAAAAAAATAATTTAGGAAAAGGTTGGGTTATAGGTGAAACATTAATTACAGGTATTGGACAAGGTTATACTCAAACTACGCCTTTACAATTATGTCAAATGACAGCCCAACTTGCAAACGGTGGATTTAAAATTTATCCAAAAATAATAGTGGAAGAAAATATTAAAACAGCAGAGGACATTAAATTTATAATGAATAAAAATGCTAAAAATTTAGATGAAAAAAATAATGGATTACAGGAAGCGAGTGAACTTTTGGGATTTTCAAATCAGAAGGAACACGATCGTCTATTTAAAAACTCTAAAAATATAAAATTAGTTCGAGAAGCAATGTTTGCTTCAACCAATGAAGTTAGAGGAACATCTTATTCATCTAGAATTGAAGATCCAAAATATCAATTTGCTGGAAAAACGGGAACATCACAAGTTAGAAGAATAACTCAAGCAGCAAGAGAGCTTGACCTAAATACATCTCAAATTCCCTATGATGAAAGAGATCACGCATTGTATATAGCTTTTGGGCCATATAAAGATCCAAGGTATGCATTAAGTATTGTTGTTGAGCATGGTGGATCAGGAAGTTCAACAGCAGCACCGATTGCAAAAAAACTCTTTAAGTTAATTATAGATAGGCACGAACTTAGAGAGCAAACCAGAATTCAAAAAGCTATAAAAATATAAATGCAATATAATTCATTTAATACACAGCAAACTTTTTTTCAGAAATTAAAAAACTTGGATTATATTTTGCTAACCTGTATTTTATTGCTTGGTTTAATTAGTTCTTTGTCTATGTACTCAACTGATGGAGGAGAAATTTTATTTCATAGTAAAAGCCATATATCAAAATTTTTAATTTTTTTTACGATGATGGTTTTTATATCATTTTTAAATATAAAATTTTGGCATTACTTTGCGTATGTATTTTATATTGCGATTTTATCTTTATTAGTTTGGGCATCTTTGTATGGCATCAAATCTTCAGGGTCTCAAAGATGGATAAATCTATATTTTATTAATTTACAACCATCTGAATTGATGAAGATTGCAATAATAGCATGTCTTGCAAAATATTATCATCGAATACAACCCAACAAAATTAATGACTTTCAAGTTATGTTTATTGCTTTGGTGATTTTAATTTTACCAATCATGCTCGTTATTACTCAGCCTGATTTAGGAACCTCAATTTTAATTGCACTAAGTGGCCTAGTTGTTATATGGCTTGCAGGAATAAATATTAAGTATTTTATATATTCTTTCATAGCTTTATTGATCTCAATGCCTTTTGCTATTGCATTTTTAAAACCCTATCAAAAATCAAGAATTTTAACATTTCTTAATCCTGATCGTGATCCATTAGGAGCGGGGTATCAAATTATTCAATCTAAAATAGCTGTTGGATCGGGTGGATTAAATGGGAAGGGGTTTTTAAAAGGTACTCAAAGTTATTTAGAATTTCTACCAGAAAAGCATACTGATTTTATTTTTACATTATTTGCTGAAGAACAAGGTTTTCTAGGGTCATTAGGCTTATTGCTAATTTATATAATTGTTATTTATAGAGTTTTAAGAATTGGTGCAATCTCAAGAAGTTATTTTGCTAAACTTTTTTGCTATGGTTATGGATCTGCAATATTTTTTTATGTCACAGTAAATATGTCGATGGTTTTAGGTTTACTCCCTATAGTTGGATCACCATTACCCATTATGTCATACGGTGGATCCTCAATGCTAGCAACAATGATTGGATTTGGAATTGTCATGAGTGCAAACATTAATCATAAACAGCTAATAGCTTAAGTCTTTTAATACTTTAGTTGTCGAATTTGTCGCGAGAATATTTAAATTTAAGAATTATATAGAGTGTTATGGAAAAGAAATTAAAAATTGGAATTGTAGGCGCTGGTATTCAAGGTATTTCCAATGCACTATTTTTACAAAAAAAAGGTTTTAACGTAACGATTTTTGACAGAGATGAACCTGGTAGTCCTGCTGCATCTTATGGTAATGCGGGTCATTTTTCTCCATATGCATCTGTACCAATAAATAGACCTGATGTTTTAACTGATGTTCCAGCAATGCTTTTAAGTTCAACTGGCCCACTTGCTCTTAAATGGAACTATGTTCCAAAAATGCTCCCGTGGTTTTTAAAATTTATAAGGAACTGTACTACTGATAGAATGATGCACACAGCCAAAAACATGCATCAAATTTTAGATTTAGCATTACCTGCTTACGATGAGTTATTTGATGAAATTGAACTTGGAGGATTAGTTGAAAAAAAAGGTATTCTATATATTTGGAACGATCAAAGTTTAAAAAGTAGAGAGCTTGAAATTAAAGTTAGAAATGAGCTTGGTGTAGACCAACAAGTAGTAACACCGAAAGAAATTCATGATTTAGAACCAAATATAAAACCTATTTACCACGGAGGTGTTTATTATCAACACGGTAGACACGCTAGAAACCCTAAAAAAATACTTTTAAAGCTATACGAACTTTTTTTAAAAAAGGGGGGCAAATTTTTAAAGATGAATATCAAAGACATAACTTTTAATGATGAAAAACCAGTTATAAAAGCTGAAACCCAAAGTTTTCTTTTTGATAAAATTGTTATTGCTTGTGGTTCATTTTCTAAAAAATTAACAGATAATTTAGATGAAAAAATACCTCTTGATACTGAAAGAGGATACCATGTTCATTTTAAAGATTGTGATCATCTTTTAAGCAGACCTGTAATTTTCCAAAATAGAGGATTTGGTATTACGCCAATGGAGCAAGGGCTTAGAGTGGTAGGCACAGTTGAATTTGGGGGATTAGAAAATCCATTATCTAAATCAAGAGTTAAAAATTTAATTAATAATGCAAAATATATGATGGGTGATTTACCTGAACACGAAGATGAATGGTTAGGCTTTAGGCCTACATTGCCAGATTATCTACCTGTAATAGGACCTTCAAAAAAACATAAAAATGTTTTTTATTGTTTTGGTCATCATCATTTAGGATGGACTTTAGGACCAATTTCAGGGAAAATAATCTCAGGAATGATTGCTGAAGAAAATACAAATTTAGATTTAAAACCATATAGCTCTCTTAGGTTCAGTTAGGTGACAAATAAGAATAATGTTGCTTATATTTTTTTATTTTTAGCAACTCTATTTTGGTCTGGTAATTTTTTGGTTGGAAAATTTGCTAGTCAATATCAAATCCCACCTTTTTCATTAAATTTTTATAGATGGCTTTTTGCTTGGTTAATTTTAGCACCATTTACAATTCAGGAAATATTAAAAAAAAGAAACTATATTTTAGAAAATTATAAATATTATACCGTTCTTGGAATAACGAGTGTCACCATATTTAATTCAATTGTTTATTATTCTTTAAATTTTACTCAAGTTATCAGTGGAGTATTAATGATATCAACAATACCAGTGATGATTATTTTTATTTCATCAATTCTAAAGATTGAAAAAACTAATACTTTTCAAATATTGGGGGTTACTTGCTCTTTTATTGGAGTTATTTTAATTATAACTAAGGCAAACCTCGGAATATTAATAAATTTAGATTTTAATAAGGGTGACATTACAATGGTTTTTGGAATGCTGTCTTGGGCCACTTATTCCGCATTATTAAAGAAAAAAAAACATGAACTATCCCAATTACCATTATTGGAAGTGGTAATTTCATTTGGCTTTATTTTTTTAATTCCAATATATTTTATAGAATATCAAATGGGTTATAGAATTATTCTAGATCAAAATTTTTTAATGATTTTGTTTTATGTAGTGTTGTTTCCAGGTCTTGCTTCTTTTATTTTTTGGATAAAGGGCGTTTCTTTAATTGGAGCTAATCGCGCGGGTGTTTTTTTGCATATGATGCCTATATTAAGTGCAATTATGGCCATGATTATTTTTAATGAAAAATTTATGTTTTATCATATGTTAGGCGCAATATTTATTTTAACCGGAATCCTTTTATCAAATAGAAAGATTAAAAATGCTTAAAGTTGCTATCTTAGACGATTATCAAAATGTTTCTCATGAGTTTGTTGATTTAAAAAAACTATCAGGAGAATATGAATTTAAAATATTCAGTGAGCCGTTTGAGGATGAAGCTGATGCGATAGAGCAATTATCAGATTTTGGAGCACTATTAATAATGAGAGAACGAACTCCAATTACTAAAAATTTAATCGATAACCTTAATGATCTTAAATACATCATAACAAGTGGATCAAGAAATAAGGCTATAGACTTAGCGGCAGCTAAAAAAAGAAAAATTATAGTATGTGGAACTGAGATTGGTTTTTCAGGTACATCTGAATTAACTTGGGGTTTAATCTTAGGTTTAGCTAGAAACTTTAAAGAAGAAATTGACAATATGTACCAAGGTTATTGGCAGTCAACTATTGGCTTTGAGCTTAAGGGAAAAATTTTAGGGTTAGTTGGACTTGGAAGAGTTGGATCACAAGTTGCAAAAATTGGTAAAGCTTTTGGCATGCAAGTTATGGCTTGGAGTGAAAATTTAAACCTAGATACATGTAAAGAATTAGACGTATTACCTTGTAGCAAAGAAGACTTACTTCAAAATTCTGACTTTCTATCTATTCACGTTCAAGGTGGAGAGAGATATAAAGATTTAATAAAATTAAAGGAGCTAGACACAATGAAGAAAACTGCTTTTTTAGTTAACACTTCTAGAGGAAACATTATCAATGAAGATGATTTAATTATTGCACTATCAACCAATGTTATTGCTGGTGCTGGATTAGATGTTTATGAAAAAGAACCTTTGCCAGAAGGTAATAAATTAAGATTTTTACCAAATGCATTATTAATGCCTCATGTTGGTTATGTTACTGCAGAAAATTATAGTATTTTTTATACACAGATGATTGAAGGCTTAGAGGCGTGTGTTGCCGGTAAACCTTTAAGAGTAATAGAATAAATTTATGACAAAAAAAATTAATCCAGATCTTACTGCGGAACAAAAACTAATTTTATTTGAAGATGGTACTGAAGCGCCAGGAACTAGTGAGTTAAATCATGAGAAGAGAGAAGGCAGTTATCACTGCACAAACTGTGGTGAAAAATTATTTGATTCAAATTCAAAATACGAAAGTGGTTCAGGTTGGCCATCATTTTACGATTCTTTACCTGATGCTTTTGAAACTAAAACTGACACTCTATTAGGTTATGAGAGAGTAGAATATCATTGTAAAAAATGTGGTGGACATCATGGCCATATCTTTGAAGATGGACCTAAGCCAACAGGTAAAAGGTATTGTAATAACGGTGTTTGTTTAATCTTTAAACCAAAAGAATAGAAATTACCCATAGTAAAAATCAATTTTTATAACACTTTTTTATTGTCAAAATGTCGCTATTTAAAGTAGCATTAAGTATGTTCAAAAAATTAATAATTACATACTTTGTAATTATTTTATCAATATTCAGCGAGGCTCAAGCTGTAGATTTAAGTAAAGTAGCATCAGATAAAGTAGGTGAATTTTTTTCTAATTTAATACCAGGTGAAGGTTTAACAGAAGTAAGTATAGATCTGAGAGAGCATAAAAAACCTGATTTTAGTATTCTAGGAACTAGAGAACTTAAAAAAAATGATAATGGAAATTATTTTATGCAGTTCTCTTTATTTAGTCATGAGCAAAATAATGATGAAAGATATACAGGTAATTTAGGATTTGGAAAAAGAATTCTAAGTGATGATAAAACTCTAATAACAGGTTTTAATACTTTTTTAGATCACGATGATAACGGTAATACAAGAGCAAGTATAGGTGCGGAATTAAAAGGAGCTGTTTTAGAATTAACATCTAATTATTATATGGGTATTAGCAATGGAACAGATGAAAAAGTTTTAGATGGATACGATTTTCAGTTAACTTCACAGGTGCCACATCTTCATTGGGCTAATGCATTTGTAAATACTTATCAATGGGATGGAATTGATAGAGAGGATATTAAAGGAAGAAAAATTGGTTCAGAGTTGTCTTTAACACCTACACTTAATTTAGAAATTGCCTATGATGATAAAGATAAAGCAGGACTTGATGATGAATACTATGCAAAATTAATGTTTTTATACCCACCAAAAGAGGGACCAACAGCACTTGATGGAGTAAGTGAAGAAATGTGGGCAGATAAAAAAGATATGTCAGGTGAACTATTATCAAAAGTTAAAAGACAAAATAAAATTATGATCGAGTTTAAAGGATCAGCAACAATTTCAAGGACTGATTAATGAAAAGATTTTTTGCATTTATTGTTTTAGTTAAATTATTATTGGTATTATTTATTGCTAATTCATATGCCGCTAAAGGAGCGGCAACTGTATACAAAGTTACTATGAGAAAAGTAGAATTATGTACAGGAAGTACCAGTGTATCAAATTGTGATGGTGCGGTTACTGTCGGAAGCGGTGATCAAGTAGTTGATATAGCAGCAGTGGATGCAGGTGCAGTAGCAGGAACATATGGTCAAGTAACTCTTTTACCACTAGGGGTAACGTATACTCACATGAGAGTTACAATTGACAGAAAATTTGTAATTAAAAGTGAAACTATTGATACAGGATCAAGTGGTGATACAGATGCTTGTACAGTCACAGCAACAACGGATGGTATGTATGTAACTGATGAAGCAACAGACAAGTACACGCATATGCCAGTTCGTGCTGAAGGTGGAACGTCTGCGGAGGCAAATATGTATATGCCAAGTGATAATTATACTCGATGCAATCTTGCAAATTGTTCAAATGTAGATGCCAATCAGGATATGACTTATGGATCTCTTTATGCTCTTTATCAAGAACAACATGCAGAAGGAGATGCAACAGCTGATCATATGCTTGTTTATAAACTTACAACTCCTTATACTGTTTCGTTAATTCCACCAACTCTTGATATTGCATTTGGTACGCAAGAAGGAGTGGGTGCATACGAAGTAAATAGTCTTTGTCAAATGTGGGCTGAAGAGCCAGTAGTGACAATTACACTTAAATAATTATTTAATTAAATTATCTAATTCACCTTTATTTTCTAAAGCTCTTAATTCATCGTAACCGCCAACATGATAATCTTCTATAAAGATTTGAGGAATAGTTCTTTTACCATTAGCTTTTGAAATCATTTCATCCATTGCACCATCAACCGTTGCAATATTAATTTCTTTATATACAACATTATTTCTAGTTAATAATTTTTTTGCTGCA
>Ga0209501_10001450_pt1 | contig 26158 bp, 31 predicted proteins | sample ArcticOcean_MG_C_4_FD_187434 | JGI IMG/M metagenome (GOLD analysis project Ga0209501, IMG submission 187434) | Marine microbial communities from western Arctic Ocean - ArcticOcean_MG_CB4_134 (SPAdes) (version 2) | ecosystem: Environmental > Aquatic > Marine > Oceanic | place: Arctic Ocean...
GATTTCATCTATTGCTTCGGTAAGATCATCAAGAGTTGACCAGAATCTAGGTTCAGAAGAACACTGCCCATTTGAAAGTTGACAAACAGTACCTCCACTACATCCTCCTCCAACAATATTATCACAGTTTAAGGTTTCCCCAATATCGTTAACATAATTCCCACACAGCCTTCCTTCACTTTCACAGCTAGTTGTGGCGATAAGTGCAGCAGCATCTTTAACAGAACAACACAAATTAAAATCATAATCAGTAGAATCACATTCTGCTAGATGAGCGTTTGTAACACTACTTAATTTAACAATACATCGTTCTCCTTCATTTACACATTCTTCAGAAGTCACAGTACAATCCAAGTCCGCATAACAAACATCAACATCATAACCAGCAGTATTCAAAGATCCATCTTCTGCATGGGCATTAGTTTCATCAGTAAGAGATAAAATTGGATTTGCACAAGTTGTGGGCCTTGTTCCATCTTCCCAAAAAACAAAATACCCTTTCTGTGAGCTTCCAGAAGTGGCAGAGGCATAATCTTGTCTCTGAGTATCCCATTCCCAGATTTCACCTGCAGTAGTATATACAGTATTGATATCTGGAACATCTGCTCCTCCAAGAAGATTCCACCCTTCATGCAATGTAACAAGAATATGATCTGCTAAACCGTAACTAGAAATATCAAAATCACAGCTCTCTTTTGAATATATCGAATATCCTATCCCTGGAGAAAGATTAGGGTCACTTAATGTGGCAAAAGATCCAATGTCCTCCCCTCTTGGGAGATACCAAATTCCCCCCGCTACTCCCGGACAAAAAGCAACTAAGTCTAAAGAAGGAACAGGATTAATTGTTGGGAACGAAACCAGATTCCAACCCTCCATTAACGTAACAACTCCAGTAGGATTTGTATTTAAAACAACATTTTCATTGCTATCATAAGAAACTCCAAAAATAGTATCGTAACAAATTTCAAATCCATCATAGTTTGCATCATTCCATAAAGCTCCGTGAGCATTATTTGTATTTGAAAGCTTCATAATTATTTGAGAAGAATCAGAACAAACAACAGCAGCACTAGTAATTCCAATTAAAAGAACAAACAAAAAACAAAAAATCAACCCTTTTTTCCTCATGAATGCTTAAGCTAAGTATTCTTTATAAAGATTATTATTTAACCCAACAAAATAGCTTTAATTGTTTAGGTTGATAAATTTTTGGGTTAGCTGCTATCGCAACGGATTGAACATAAACATCTTCTTCAACATAGGTTTCCATACCACAAATACTGTCAAGCTCACAAATATTAGAAATACAATTTAGATATTCTGGAGCTCTATCCAAGATTTTCTTAGTTATTTCTGGAGGAAATTGGGTCCCCAGGGGTGAATCAGTATCATCCCAATTGACCGGCAAACTTGTGTGTGGAACCTTTAAAATAATTTCTCTCAAGTTCTCATCCAACTCAATTTCTCTCAAAATAGAAACCTCCACATCATAAACTTCAGAGGTTATATTGCTAGTTCTTAAATAACCCTTATTGATTACAACTAGAATAACTCCAGTTATCAAAAGTATTGAAATAAATGCTTCAAGAATTCTTATGAATCCCCTTTTATCATTCATTAATCTCCATTCCAAAAGTTCTTTTCTTTCCATTTTTAATGTATTCTAGTTTAGTTTTGGGAACCTCTTTTATTCTAGTTTTGTCTAATCTTTTTTAAAAAAGATTAAAAGTTTTATTTACCAAACCCTCACTTTAATCGATCCTGATTGCACATTTGCCTGAGAATCATAATACTGAAGGAGAATTTCTTCTATATAAACATTCCCAGAAAATTCTTCAAATCCTCTGGGGTTATCCACGCCAAGACTATTTATAAAACTTAATCCAAAATTATTATCTAATGAAACTCCTAAATCCTCCTTCAATACAGAATAATTAGTATCATAAAATTCAAACAATTCATAGATCCTTTCCTCATAGACATAACTATTAATCTTTGTTGAACCAAGAGTGTAATCTTCAGGGGTTAATTGCTTACATTCCCCTACTCCTCTTCCAGCCCCTGCAAGAAATCCTGAAGAATAAAATATCCTAAAAAACTCTTTATCTCCATGGGATATGGAAATCATATTATCTTCTTCTGAGGAACTTCCCTCTACAAATTCTCCATTTTCATCTTTTATTATCACATTCTCCCCAAAGATATTGTCTATCTGAAAGCAATCTTTACCCTCAAAATCCGTCGCCCCATGCACTTTTAGTGAAGTAACACTTAGATTTGAGGTAAGATTATTAATCAAACCCTCTTTTATGAGTCCAACTGCTAGATCTTTATCCCGTTCTTCACTAACCGCAGGATTCAAAATTGTGAAAACAAATAAAAGGAAGGTTACAAATATTACAAAAGATAAAATCAACCCTACATGAGACCCCTTTTTTCCTAATTTAACCATCTAATACTTACTACCAAAAATGAGTTTATATTTTTAATCCCTATTCAAAAAGCCAGATTTTAGCCTAAAAACACACCATATAACCAATTATATACTCCTAGAGAGTAGTACATTTATGGAAAAGACATTAGTTATTTCAATTCTATTAATTGTCAGCTTAAGTGTAATTGTGAGTGCTTTAGGAAACCCTGCAGCAGTTTATTGTGATGTGCAACACGAATTTTCAATTCAAGATGTTAAGAGATTAGCCAAATTTAATCTTTGTGGAAACTCAGAAGATTGCGATGCAATTTCCCAATGTGATTCAACTCTAACCTATGAAGGAAACGCCCACTCTAGTTTAAACATAGACTGGCTAAGTCTTGAAGCATTATCAGATTCAGACAGAGACGCATATTACGATAACTTTGATTGCGCTCCAAATGACGCTTCAGTTTTCAAAGCAGATTTTGAAGAAAGTTTTACTCCGTAGACAGATTATGAATGTACTCAAGGAGACTCCTTAAAACAAACAAGAAACAAAGTATTAACAGATACTAATTCATGTGCAGAAAATCAAATAACTCAAGAATTTAAGATTTTAGAACAAGGAACTTGCGATTATTGTACTCCAACACTTGAATACACGCCATGGAGTGAATGGCAAACAGTTAACGTAAGAGAAGGAATAACTGCTCAAGAAAGAACAAGAGTATTAACGGATATGAGCTCTTGTGAAGAAGTAGATGATGAATTCTTCACAGAACAAAGAGAATTGAATTCAGAAGGAGTCCCAATACAATGTTACGAAAACATAGATTGTAATGACAAAATCCCTGAATCAAATGACTCTTGTCAAAACCATATTTGTGAGTATAATGTAGACAAAATAATCATGACTAAAGGATGGAACTTAGTATCAGTTCCTCTAAGTGAACAATTAACTGCAAGAGAATTTGTTGAAAGCTGTGGAGCAGCTGGAGTACTTTGGGAATTCAATGAAGGTTCATACGCTTCATCTCCAACAGAAAGGTCAATAGAACCCTCTAAAGCATTCTGGGCATACATCTTAGAAGAACACGAGTTACCTTCTAGGAAATCTTTCGTTTCCACAAGAGATCAATTTAGATGCAGGATGGAATTTAGTAGGATTCCCAACTCTTGGATTTATCCAGGAGTATGGCGGAGATTGTACTCTTTTAGGAAGTATCTGGGGATATGATGGAAAGAGATATGTCCCAGCAGGTCAAGATGCACCTTTAGTCCCAGGAAGAGGTTATTGGGTTAATACTCAAGACGCTTGTACTATCCAACCAATTCAAGAAGCTGCAAGAAGCATAGAGATTCTAGAAGACAATTCTTCTCCACCAAGTACATTCTAATTAAAAAGAGGTCTCTACAAAGGGTAGTAATTATCACAAAGAAGATCCTAAGTTTTTATTAGATTATGTGGTAAATAAATCTAATCACAAAAAAGAATTTAACTTAATAACTTAGGGGGAAGTCTTTAGTGTAGAGTGTGCATTCTAAATCCCACCTAAGAATAAATTAGCACTAGCTGAAATCAAAAACGCCATTAACATTAAGGATAATGAATGTTTTATTCCTCCTTTAATGCTACCTGAGGAAAGTTTTCCAATGGTTAGGCCACTAAAAAACCCTTGAATCAAAAGCAGATATAAGAATGCATTAGCAATAGACTTTGGATCTAAATCTCCTCCTCCCCCGCCTCCACCAAGCACACCAGAAGCACCTAAATCCCCTCCAATTCCCGAAATCAAAGGAATAATCTTAAATTGCATAACTAAAATTATTACTATAAAAACTAAGAAGATTATATACCCCTGAACAACTAAAGTTGAAACTGCAGCCTTTCTCTCCTTCTTTAATTTGTCAGTTAAACTTACTGATCCTGCAACTGACTCTAAAATCTCCCCAATATCTCCTCCAGCCCTCTCAGCTTGACCAATTAATGTTAACGCTCTAGAGATAGTCTTATTATGAATATCTTTTGAGAAAACTTGCAAAGCAGAATTCAAAGGAATCCCTAAAAGGATTTGATTGGCCAGTTTATCAACATGCTGGGTCAAAACCCCATATTTCTTCCCTTTAAGGTTCACAATACTCTTACTTACTGGAGTCCCGGCCTTAACACTTTCAACTAGGTTTCTTGAAAATTCTAAGAACATTTCCTCTTTTTCATTATTAACATTAGCCTGATGAATTAAAGTAAATGCAAAAGGAGCAAGTCCTATAAAGATTCCTAACCCCATCACAAATACAAAGATATTACCTTTAAGGAATAAAGATATTCCTACAGTAAAAAGGGAGATTCCCAAGACAATAAAGTGGATTTTTTTAAATTCCATTTAGTTACCTGTAGTGGCCCCCCTTATATGTAAGAACATTAAGAATGCAAAATTTATTGTTGAAACTCCCAAAACCATGATTAAAGAGATAGTTCCAGCACTTACTCCTCCTCCTAAACCACTTACATTCATCATTATAAGTAAAAGCATTAAAATCATTGGCGCAGCAATAACCACACTAATATAAATATCCATAAATGTTTCAGCAGTTTTGGCATATTTCTCTTTCTCCAACCTATAATCAAGCATTAAACTTTGAGCCCTCTTCTCAAAGAAATTAGGCATATCTCCTCCAGATGTAATTGTGGTAGCTAAACCCCCCATTAAATCTGAAAGCTTCTCACTTGGCCCATTAAATGCAGTAGACCTAAGCGAATTAACTAAACTAGACCCTTGCAAGTTTATCTGATTAAGCAATTTAATAAACTGTTTAGAGATATTAGGATAATCTCCTGTAGAAACTAATATACTAAAGATTTTGGTTGGATCAATCATTGAACCAGAAACTGATGACATATGTATTGTTGCAAACGGAAGCTCTTGATTTATCTTATTTTCATCGTTCTTTTTTTCTAGACTAGGATATAGATATAGTATAAAAAATGAGCCCACAGGTAAGACTATAAACATCCAAAAAGTTTTAACAAATCTATTTCCAAGAGAATCCTCAGTCAAGGTTATGAATGGGAGTTCAATTCCAAAGTTAAAGAAGAGGAAAAATAACACTAAGAAGAATGAAACTATAAGTACCAAAACAGAAGTTAAGAGCATCATAGAAAGATAGCTTCTAGGGAGGATTTCTAAGTTACTCTTAATAAGGTCTTTTCTAGTCCTACTAAAAAAAGGCTCCTCAATTAAATCTGTAGAAATTTTTGAGAAGATTCTATTAGAAAACATAACATACTGACTAGGACTCTTAACTTTTTTCTCTTTCTTTTTTTTCTCCTTCTTTTTCAACCGCTTTAAAGTCAATTTTTCTAATTTTGAAAGTTCAAATTCCTTATAGTCAGCTTTACCAACAAATTTATGCTTAATCTCTTCAGTTTTAACTTCCGGCTTAACAACTTTTTCAACCGGGGCAACAATTATTGGAACTTTTTTAGTCAATGCTAATCCTTTCAAAATCTCTCCAACCTGATTATTTTTCTCACCAAGGTACTTTTCCAAAGAAGCAAGTTGTGCTGTTGCTACTTTCTTTTCTTTTTGCCCAGGATCTCCAGAAAGGTCTTTCAAAAGAATTTTAATCTCTTCAATGGCTTTTTTCTCATTCTCTATATGATCTTTTAATTTCTCAAATTCTTCATTCATCTAAGTGCCTCCAAGATTTTTTTATGGATATCATTCATAAACATTTTTGCCTGAGAAAACTTTTCGGGATCTTTTTTTAAGTAAGCTTCTTCCAATTTTGGCAAACTTTCTTCTAATGAATCAACAAGCTGTTTGATGAAGTTGATATCCTCTTCAAAAGAGAGCCTTTCCTTAGGTTTTTTATCCATGCCTTTCCTCCATTATTTTCTTCATAATGAGTTCCACTTTTTTGGAGAGCATAATAGCATTACTCTGACAATAATCCTTGAAATTATCATACACTTCGGATTCTATACTCAGTGTAACCTTCTTTTGCATAATCCAATAAAATAAGGATACTATTTAAATATTTCTATGTGCTTACATATACTTCTATAGAAGTATCCCTTAATCATTTAATATTAAACTTTTTCAGAACTTTTTCAGGACTTTTATAATACTCATTAACTATCTTCTGAACATCTTTAAAATCTACAATTTTCTTCTTGAATAGCTTATATAACAGTGTAACCCTATTCCTAAATTCAATATCTAATTCCCGCTCACTCAATCCATATCTCTTTTTTATTTTATCAAAAATCTTACTCTCTTTCTTAAAATAAAATAAATCTTGTGCAGGATCCCACTTGAAAGGAGTATTTGTCAAAGCAACTCCTTCTGGAGTTACATTCACTATCTCAACAATTTCTCTAAGTTTTCTTGTTTCATGCTTTTTTACAATGGCATGAGTCATTATACATACACAATCTAGAACATTTAGAAGAGTAGGGGATAACTCAATTGGAGGACTCTCTAGTCTTTTAATAACAGTATCAACCGAGTCCGCGTGTATAGTTCCTATGCAAGAATGTCCAGAGGCCATTCCCTGAAAAAGCACATAAGCTTCTTTACCTCTAACTTCACCCACAATAACATAATCAGGATTCTGTCTAAATGAACTTCTTAATAGGGTAAACAAATCAACTTCCCCGGTCTTCCTAACTCCTGTAGCTCCCCTAACAACACTTGGAAGCCAATTCTCTCTAGGCAAGTTTAATTCTCTAGTATCTTCAATACTTACTACTCTAGATTCTGGTGGGATAAAAAAGGAAATCGCATTAAGTAGGGTGGTTTTTCCTGAAGCAGTTCCTCCAGCAATAAGAATATTCATTTTGTATTCTATTAACAACCAAAAATAAGCCAACATTTCTGGACTTAAAGTATCAAATCCAATTAGTTGAGTTGGGGTCCAAGGGGTTTTAGTAAACTTCCTTATAGTAAATGTAGGCCCCCTACTTGTAATGTCCGTAGTATAGGTGGCATTAACTCTCGATCCATCAGGAAGACTACTATCTAGAATTGGCTGAGCATATGAAATATATCTCCCACTTCTTTGAGCTATCTTCTCAACAAAACTAGTTAATTCAGTACTAGACTTAAAGATTATATTTGTTTTTAGATTTCTAAACTTTCTATGAACAATGTACACAGGAGTATTATTCCCATTACACTCTATATCCTCAACAAAATAATCTTTCAATAAGGGATCAGTTCTATTATATCCTACAAAATCTCGCACAAGATAGTAATAAATTTTCTTGTAGCTCTCATATGAAATGTTTATATTAAGTTCTATTAAAAATAACTTGAATCTCCCATCAATATACTCTAATAATTTTTCTACATCTTTACTAACAACGTCCTCTGAACTCATCATCTCTTTCATAGAGGATAGAATTACTTTCTTATGGATTTTATCCTTATCACTTAATACTGGCTCTTCAACAGTGTAAAGAACTTCAGAAATTTTAGGATCCCAGTGTATATGTGCATAAGCAAATGGAGAAACTAGGGCATATCTCACATCAATTTTAGTCTTATCTTTAACTTCCCTAATCATCGGGGGTTTCGGACTAAAATTTATCTTCGGTCTAGGATAATTCTTAACACTTGGTTTATTTGATTCTTTTTTTCCCATATTGTTATTAGATTACTTTAATATCTATCCACGTTCTTTCTTCATCCTCTTGGAATCCTCTATTTTCTATAGAAACTTTATGTGGGGTCGGAGCTTTACTAATTAATTTACTCTGATCCTTCCCTTCATAGGTGATATTATAATTCTCAGAATAATCAGTTGTTAAAGTAACTTTATTTAATCTACCCTGTTTTTCAGTTAAAATAACCAAGTTTTCTTTAACAATCTCTTCTCCTAGCTGACTATATTCTGCTCGACTTTCAATTTCAAAAATAATCAAATCATTTTCTCCATCTATTTTCAGGTTTCCCCCATTTAATGAAACTTCAACAATTCTTTGATTTCCAGATGTTCCCCTGATGGAACTTATCAAAGAATTAATATCCTTAAGCATGGCTGAGGATTGATCAATTAAAGTTTTATCTTGTAGCTCTTCAATTTTTGGTTTCGCAAATGCAATTACTGCACCAATTAAAGCAAAAGCAATTAGAGTATAAATTACAGTCTCAACCCACACTTGGGCATTTTTATTCTTCATCTTCTTCACCTATCCAATAATTATTGAAACAAGTTTATAAATTTGTTGAATTAAATGAAAACTCTACAATCATCTATCTGAAGAATTGAGTCAGATATGTCACATTGCTCTCCTTGAATAATTGGAGCAATTTCGATAGTATCAATTTCTGATATTCCAAATAATGAACCTTCACTGGTATCAATAACATAAGATTTACCTTGATTTTCTCTTGGGAGTGTCAATGCCTGATCAAAATCAGCATCAGCAAAATTTCTAACATAAGAATAACTACTGGTCCCATCAATTCTAAAACTTTTAACTTCTCTTTCTCCAGAAACTGATACTATTATTTCTGTAGTATTTATTTTACTTGAAATAGAAAAGTAAAATAGGTTTTGTAGGGTACTATTATCACAAGTATATCTATCATTTAATGTAATTTTATCATAGTTCCCTAAACAAGAGGTAGCAGCATCAAGTTCATCTTCAACAACTCCTGTAACAACAGTCCAAATAATTGCAGTTAAACCAATAACTAATGCAACCATAACTACAGTCCCTACAACTGCTGATACACCTTTCTTATTTATTTTAATCATCTTTTTTTAATTAATTTTATAAAACATTTATTTGATATCCTGCTCCCTGTTCATCACAAGCAAAAGTTTTCAACCCTTTGCTTGACTCACCAAGTAAAATTGGGATTACTGTAATTTTTTCGCTCAATAAATAATCCTCTTCTATCACTGAAAAACTCTTTCCAGGATTTAATCCTTTTGGAGGCCACTTTCCTCCTTCATTATTCTCACCTATCGGAATAACTTGCTTAGTTGTAAACCCCCCAGCACCTTCAGCCTTTATATCCACCCTATAAATTGGAACGCTTCCAGTGTTCAATATAGATAAAACTTCTCCAGTATATGTAGCATCAAATGAAACATCATTACAGATTATTTCAACATTTTGACCTTCAAACTTAGTAATTGCTTCCCCCGTTAGACTAGTAAACCATAATATAACAATCATAGCAAGAACAACTACCATTGAAATCAAAAGAACCGTCGCAATAACCGGAGACACAGCTTTTTTATCCATCTTATAGGGATCCATTTTGTAATTTAAATAGTTTGCTCTACTGGAGCAGCCACACAATTAATCATCTCTTTAACCTTATCATTTCCACAAGCAGTAAATTTCCTCTTCCGATTAACCTCTTCAAATCTTGCAGGTATAATTTCGATTGTTTCAAGATCAGCATGTCCAGTTATATTAAACACATATCCCACTTCTTCATTAGGTTTTAGAGGTTGTCTACCATCATTAAACAATTGTATCTCTTCTTGGCTCCTTCCAGGAAGAAATCTAACTAAGTCTATGGTTGCTAATGTTTGTTCGGGATCATCTGTTGCATGTATAAAGAAACCATCCAAATTAAACAACCCATTATTTTTTATGGATAGTCTGAGTTCAAGCTCTTTTTGATCCTCCTCTCCAACAGGAACTTCTACGTCATAACTATAACATTGAATATTTTTAATAAATATTGCAACTTCTGCAGGACATTCAACTGTTTCCTGAGGAACATAAGTCTTCAACCAAGTAAACACCACAGCAGAAGAGATCATAACCCCAACTATTAGTAAAACATATCCTATTAACGGACTAACTCCTTTTTTGTCTATTTTCCTAATCATTTTTATGTTCCTCCTCTTTCAACAAAAGTTCCACTTTGCGTTTTTTGATAGATTAAAAAGTAAAAATTATCTCCTGCCTTCAAATCAAAATCATAAAGATTCCCTTCTATATCTACCGTAATTTTTTCCTTGTCTTTAGTATCCAGCACTTCAGAATTGTGGAGTCTCTTTTTTATTTTAATCTTAGAGGTTTCTTCTCCTCCTCCATGCTGAACTCCCACCTCTCCAACAACAAGGTCAGTAAAACTTGATACAACTAATTCTTCCTCATTTCCAAACACAAAATATAAATTAAATTCTCCTTCAACATATTCTGAATAATTTATGGCAAAATCTTCAAGAAGATCATTTGTGTCCACAGTATCAAGTTCATTGTAAATCCCATGATCTAAAACTTGTCCGCTTTCAATTCCCAATTCATCTTTAAGATCATAAATCCTAGCAGGTTCATCTCTGTTAATAGAATTATTTACTCCAGCAAAAGCAACTATGACAACAATAATTACTGCCGCAGCAGCAAGGTAAAATTGCCCTCTTTTATCCCCTCTTCTAATCATAGCGAGATAAGATAATGAATGTTTATAAATTTGTTGAGAATGAATTTTCTAAAAGAACCACTTGGGCTTTAACTCTACGCGATTTCACAGGAGGCATTTAGAAATCGGTTATCAGGAACAAGAAGGGCGAGCAATGTCCACTTGTTCAAAAAAAGGGCATAATGAAAATAAAAATAATTGGGCTTGGGAGTTGAATCTAAAAAAACCGCTTAGGTTGTTTTAAGTGTAGACACAAGCAGTTTGCTCAAAAAATCTCAAGAAGCTACCTTCATTCTTCCTCAGTTCTGCAACCCGCTAAGCATCTAAATAGCTGTTTAGGGCTGCTCAGTTCCCTGCCTGACCCAATTCGCAACTACAAGATCAAAACGGACAAAACGTCAACGTCCAAATAAAGACTCCCTGACACTTTTATCACGCCCCACTCGTAGTCTGCCTAAAGCCCACTTGCAAATAGCGGAGGGCTAACCCGCAAACCTAGTCTACAGAATCATGCATAAAAAACACTATATAAAGATTGTGATTTGCCTAGTTAAATGTGGATAGATTTATATATCTCCATTCATATAAATGAACATGGTAGAACAATTTGTGGGATCTATTCCAATATACAAAAAGCCGTGGTTTTGGATTTTAATTGCAATTGTTATTGCATTGGGAATTTGGTTCTTTTTTGGGAGCGTTACCAGTATTCCCGGAACGATAGATCGTATCCAGCCGCCAGGATTACCGGAAATTCCTAATTAATAAATTTAAATCTTTGCCTGTTTATTTAAATCGGCCTTTATTTTAACTTTTCTTTTTCTGGTCCTAAGCTCTTAAAAAGATCTTGCTTCTAAGCAAATTCCTGCTAGAATTAAAACTGTTGAAAGAGTGAAGGTAATTACTTTTCTCCAATGAATGATTCTTTTTTATTACCCCGACCAGTATGTCAATATGTATCCCAGAGAACTAAAAGACCTTCTTTATCTCTTAAAAATAAGCTATCCCCCGTCTTTGTCCATACATATTTCTCTCCTTTCCAAAAAAGATCTGTAGAATTATTTTCCCCGTCTTTTGTTTTAATATTTATTTTTTCTTTTCCGTTAATTAAAAAATCTTCAAAAATAAATTTCTTCCTTCCCTCATCTTTTATCTCCCAATTAGACAGATCACATTGAAAACTGCAAATATTTTCAAATGTGATTATTTCTCTTTTGTAGTCAAATTCTTCAAGTTTAATACACTTAGAACAAGGATCATTTGAAAACTCACACAGATTCCCTCCATCAACCAAACAACCTTCCCATTCATCTAAGAAGAGAGTATAGTAAGTATCCTTTCCAGATGGAAAATAAAAATTTGCATATCCTTCTTTAACAATTTCTAAGTTAATATTCTTCCCTCCAAGAAACAAATAACCTAAAATTCTATTGTATCTATCATATTTTTCCTTCCCAAAGCGCAATTCAACTGTTTTATTCAAAACCAATTCCTCTAGGAATACTTTTGCCTCCTCATAATATTTTTCCCCCCTTTCTGGGGTATTCATCCCAAGAAGACGCACAGATTGATTATTTGCAATAACAGTATCCCCATCAACTACTCTTTCAACTGTAACAATTTCTCCTTGAACAAAGGTTCTTTCAAGAAATGAATCCATAAAGGGATAATTAATAGCAAATAAGATAAAAATCAACAAAACCAGAATCTTTATTTGTTTAGACTTTTCCATAAAATCTAATTAGAAATGGAATTTAATTATATTTAGATAATTTATGTGGGTGAAAGGATTCGAACCCTCGCAAGCACTAAGCTACTGCCGCTTAAGGGCAGCCCGTTTGACCACTCCGGCACACCCACATAGTGTGACCCTAAGGGGTTGCTGGATAAACAAGTATTCCGCTCTCCGGCACACCCACATAGTGTGTAGGATTAGAATAATCTACTAGCTTATAAAGTTTTTTGAAAAATTAATATCTCTTTTTAGATTAAGAATCTCTATTATCTCTTCTATCGTTTCTTTGACCACCTTTACTCGGTGCAGATCTTGGTCTATCGTTTCCTCTTCTATCTCCTGAAGATGAACGTCTATCTCCACCAGAACTTCTATTACCATATCCCCCTGAAGACCTTCCTCCAGATGATGATCCTCCTCTTCTATCTCCTGATGAACCACCAGAACTTCTATTACCATATCCGCCTGATGATCTACCTCCTGAAGACCTTCCTCCAGATGATGATCCTCCTCTTCTATCTCCTGATGAACCACCAGAACTTCTATTACCATATCCGCCTGATGATCTACCTCCTGAAGATGAACCTCCATATCTTGATCTGCCTGATGAACCACCAGAACTTCTATTACCATATCCCCCTGAAGACCTTCCTCCAGATGATGAACCTCCTCTTCTATTCTCCCCAGATCTTGGCCCCCTTCTATCTCCTCCTCCACCAGAACTTCTATTACCATATCCGCCTGATGATCTACCTCCAGAACGTGAATTTCCAAATCGTGAATTTCCGCCTCGATCATCCCTTCTTCCAGTATCTACTCGAATATCTACCCTATCAACTTTTGGTAAATCTTTCTGAACAATTGTTAATGCATCATTCATAGTTATAGTTCTGAAATTCTCATAATCTCTGCTAGACAAAATTGTAATTGCTTTTCCTTCTTTTCCTGCTCTTGCAGTTCTTCCAATTCTATGAATGTAATCATCAGCTTTTGAAGGCAAATCATAATTATAGATATGGCTAACTCCATTAATATCTAATCCTCTTGCAGCCACATCAGTACAAATAATAACATCAGCACCTTTTCCATTAAATTCTTCAATTACCCGACTTCTCTTATTTTGAGCTAATCCTCCATGGATAGCTAATGCACTAATCCCATTTCTTTTTAGATTATCTGTAACAAAATCAACATTTCTTCTAGTACTACAAAAAACCATAATTAAATCAGACTTTTCCTTTTTCAATAAATGAACTAATAATGAAAATTTTATTGGATTAGGAGTATCATAATATACCTGAGTAAGTTTTGAAGGATCAACATAAGATTTAACTGCAATTTCAACCGGATTCTTTGTATATTTCTTAGCTAAATGATCAATATCTGAAGAAATTGTTGCAGAAAACATCATTGTTTGTCTATCATCAGGACAAGTTCTCAAGATTTTTTCAACATCTTTGTAAAAACCCATATCAAACATTCTATCTACTTCATCTAATACAAGGAATTTAATTTCTCCTAAGTATAAAGTTCCTCTAGAAAGATGATCTAATATTCTTCCCGGAGTTCCAACAATAATATCTGCCTTTGGAATTTTACGTATTTGAGTTTCAATACTTACTCCACCATAAACTGCAATAACATTTAACTTCTTTTTTCCAGAAAATTCCTTTATTGAGCCAGCAACTTGCTCAGCTAATTCCCTTGTAGGAGTAAGAATAATTGCTTGAACTTTTCCATTTGGTTGTAATTTTTCTATAATAGGTGCTCCAAATGCAAGAGTTTTCCCACTTCCAGTAGAAGAACCTCCTAAGATATCCTTACCTTCTAAGGCTACGGGTATCGCTTTCGTCTGGATCTCAGAGGGTTCAGTAAACCCTTTCTTCTCCAGAACTTCTATTATATCCTTGGTTAAACCAAGTTCTTCGAACTTTTTCATTTTTAACAATATTTTCAAGAAACAATTTCTTGAAGCTAAGTCTTTTGAGACTAGCTCAAGACTTATACAAACCTACCTTTTTCTCCCCTTATAAACCTATCTAGGGCTTATTTCTTAGGAAATTTAACACCAAGTTCTTCAAGCCTTTTCATATGCGCTTGCATCAAAGCTTCAGTAATTTGAACTAACTTAAGCAGTTCATTACGCTCATTAACTAAGGTATTTAACGCTCCCTTGTGGTATCCTGTTTCCTCTTCTTTAGATACTTGAGGCTCAGGCGATTTCTTATCAAATGCTTTCTCTAAACTTGTTTTTTTACTTGCTGACATAAGGTTTATAATCCACATCCATTTATATAGGTTATGAAAAAAGAGGTTGTAAAGATTCTTCAAAAAGCTTTGAAGAAAAAAAAGATTGATCTTGAACCAAGTGAGATCGAGAAATTAATTGGTACACCTCCTTCTTCTGAGATGGGAGATTTTGCTTTTCCCTGTTTTTCACTTGTTTCAAAGTTAAAAATGCCTCCTCAAGAGATTGCTTTAGAATTAAGGCAAGAGATAGGAAATCCTCCAGCTAATTTTAGCGAAATTACTACTTTAGGCCCATATGTCAATTTCTTCACAAATAGAAAAAGCCTTTCAATAGATTTAGTCAATGAAATAATTAGGGAAAAGGATAATTACGGAAAGGTAAAGGCAGGCAAAAAACAACTAAAAACAATGGTGGAGTTTCCCTCTCCAAATACAAATAAGCCATTGCACATAGGGCATTTAAGGAACATGACTATTGGGGAAGCAATCTCCAGAATTTCTGAGTTTAATGGAGAAAAAGTAATACGTTCTAATCTAAATAATGATCGAGGAATTCATATTTGTAAGTCAATGGCTGCTTATGAAAAATTTGGGAAAAAAGCTAAACCTGGAAAAATGAAATCAGACCATTTTGTGGGAAAATATTATGTGATGTTTGGGCAAAAATCAAAGAAAGATAAGAATTTAGAATTATTTTCACACAGATTATTACAAGAATGGGAAGCGGGCAATAAGAAAGTAGTCAAACTTTGGGAAAGAATGAATAAATGGGCATATGATGGATTCGAAAAAACTTACAAAGATTTTGGAATAAATTCAGATATAAATTATTATGAAAGTAAACTTTACAAACATGGAAAAGAAATTGTTGACAAAGGATTAAAAAACAAAGTATTTCAAAAAAGAAAAGATGGAGCAGTAGTAATAGGTCTAGGTAAAGAATTAGGAGAAAAAGTCCTATTGAGAATAGATGGAACTTCAGTCTATATTGTACAAGATCTTTATTTAGCTCAATTAAAATTCAAGGACCATAAGTTAGACAAGTCATATTATGTGGTAGGAAATGAACAAGAGTATCATTTTAGAGTTTTATTTAATATTTTAGAAAAGCTGGGATTTAAACAAAATATGAAACACATTTCTTTTGGTATGGTAACCATTCCTGGAGGAAAGATAAAATCTCGTGAAGGTACAAAGGGAATAAATGCAGATGAAATTATGGGCAGTGTGCAAACATTAGTGAAAAAAGAATTAACAAAAAGATCAAAGCTTTCTAAGAGCGAACTAGAAAAAAAGAGCAGTAAGATAGCATTGGGGGCCATAAAGTATTTCCTATTAAAAGTAGACATGAAAAAGAATATGTTCTTCAATCCAAAAGAAGCAATTTCTTTTGAAGGAGACACTGGTCCATATGTGCAGTATAGTTATGCAAGAGCATCTTCAATAATAAAAAAAGAAGGAAAAGAAAAGATAAGACCAAAGTTTAAGATGGGAGAGTTAACTCTTCAAGAAGTAGATCTTTTAAAAAAACTTTCACAATTTAAAGAAATTTCTAATAAAGCTTATCTAAATTTAAATCCCTCAATCATTGCGAACTATTCTTACCAACTTTCTCAAAAGTTTAATGAATTTTATCATGCTTCAAAAGTAATAGGCTCAGAAGAACAAGCTTTTAGATTAAAACTTGTAGAAGCCTTTAGACAAGTATTAAAAAACTCTCTCTCCTTAATAGGAATAGAAGTTTTAGAGGAAATGTAAAATGGGAATGCTGTTAGGTTTATCTTTAATGATTGTAGGATTTATTCTTATCTTTAAACAAGGTTGGATTTCTGGAACTAATCAATTAAAAAATAAAAAAAATCAGAAATCTAAAACAAAAAAGAATAAGAAAATAGAAAAGTTACAAAGCAATTTTCTAAAAATCGCAGGAGTCATATTTATTCTCGTAGGAATTTATTTATTTTGGTACGAATTTTCTTTAGCTACTTGTTCAACTGAAATAGAATGGACTTTTCCATTTCCAAAATGTAAAACTTTTCTTTAAGCAAATCAAAACATATTTAAACTAATTATTCTTTTAACATACATAATAGTAGAAGGAGGTTGATAAATAAATGGCTAAGCAAAATAGTTCAAAAACACTTAATTTTTTAGCATGGTTCACTGGAGTAGTTGTATCTTTAGTTGTAGGTAATGCAATGATTCAAGCAACTTTAGTAATTCCGAGCTGGTTAGGTGGCGCTACTGCGACAGGTGTTTGGATAACAATGGTTATAGGGTGGATAATTGTTATTACGACATTGATAAGTGCAGTTCTCGCAATAATCAGGCGTTAAATTAACAAATTTTTATTTTTTTTATCCTTTTTTTTTTGAGAGTTAATTCTCTTTTATTCAGAATTTCTTTTGGCAACAGAATGTAATTCCCCATTTTATTTAACAATCCAATAGCAATTATTAACTTTTAATTAAAATTATCTAAAAAATAAATTTAGAATCAATTATTATTTAATCGGTTTCATATCTTTCCAAGCAATCTCAAACATTTGTTCTAATGCTTGAGAGAAAAATTGAGTATTAATCCATACACCTGTGTCATAATTAGGATGGAACTTTTCATCATCTAAGAGCATAAACATTAATTGAGTGGAATCGATAATAATAAATCTCGCTTTCATCTTATCTAAACTTCTTATATCTCCTACTTTCTTAAATTCCTTAGCAACTTTCAAATTATTTTTATCTATTGGAGCAGCAACTCTAACCTTAACTCCCCGCTTCTTACACTTCTCTAAACTTGGAAGTAAAGATTCAAGCTTTCTATTCAAGCCCCCGTGTGTAGTAACTATTGTAACTGTACTTTCAGCATCTCTAATCATCATGTCCAAATGGTTATACAGGTTTTGTCTCCCTTTAAGACTCCCAGATAAATCTGATGGTTCAACAAACTTAATTCCTTGCGTGAATAAAGTGTGTAACTCTTCCAATACTTCATCTCCCTTAAGAGTCTCAAGTCTCTTAGATCTTTCTTGAGCATCCCTCATAAGGTTCTTCTTCACTCTCTCAACTACTTCTTCAGGCTTTAGAGCAACAAATTTTATCGGTTTACCTAATTTCATAACAATAAATCCTTTTTTCTCTAAACTTTCTAGTATATCATAAGTTCTTGATCTTGGAACATCAGAAATATTACTTAACTCTCCAGCAGTTGATGTGCCTCTTGATAATAGTGCAGTCCAAACTTTCACCTCGTAAAGATTAAGATCAAATATCTTTCTCAACCTACTTAGAAACTCATCTTTAACAATCATATTTTATCACCGTGTTTTTTCTTTTTAAAGTTTATTATGGTAGAAGGGTGAATATTAACTCTCACCCATCAGTAGTCAATCCCGGATTACTAACATCCCCTTTCTTTCTTTAATCTTAAAGTCAACTTTGTTTTTAAATCTTTCCTTGAGAGTTGTAACAATTTCAAGGATCTTAGAGTTTGTTCTTTCTTTTATGAAATCCTTTTTTGTATCAAGGATTTTTTTAAATTCGTCGTCGACAATTACCAAAATTTCCACACGATCTTTTTTATTAAATCCAAGTTGTTTTCTAAAGGCTTGAATTTTTCTAGAGACCTCACGAGCGTATCCTTCAGACTCCAGCTCTGGTGTCAAATTTGTATCCAGTTCAACTTCAACCTCTTTCGCTTTATTGTTAACCTTTAATTCAAGACTTTTCACGTTTAATTGGGATTTAATGATTCCTTCAAGTTCCTTATTATCTATTTTTGAAACCAAGATTATTATTGCCTTTGGAAGTGGCCATTTAAGTCCAATTTGAACTTTATCCCTTTCAGCTAAACCATTCTCAATAATTGACATGGATTTTTCCATCTCCTTTTCTAATGCATCATCAATTTTTTTCTTATCAGACTTAGGCCAATTAGATAAATGTACAGATTCCTTAGAAAACTCTTTATGTATATACTCTGAAATGTATGGGGCAAAGGGAGCCAACAACAAAGAAACTTTTTCTAGAACTTCTCCAAGTACTTCTTTAGTATCTTCTCTATCCCTTGTCATTTTTATGTAACCTCTAGACAAATCATTTATAATAAAATTAGAAATCTTTTTTGCAGGATCATGAAGTTCATAATTTTCAAGATTTTCTGTAACTTCTTTAATTAATGAGTTTAGTTTACTCAAAATCCACTTGTCTTCAACTTTTAGTTTATTTTTATTATTTTCTAACTGATCGTAATAAGTTTTTGAGTTATACAATACAGTTAGGAAAGGAAGAACAGATTCCCTCATCAATTCATATGAGAATCTTTTTTGACTTCCTGCATCAGTTTCACAGAATTGCAATCTTATGGCGTCAACCCCGGACTTTGGAATTATTGTTTCCGGTTTTATTATATTTCCTTTAGATTTACTCATCTTCTCTCCATTATCACTTACAACAAATCCAGCACAGATTACGTTTTTGTAGGCTGCTTTTTCAAAGAGCATAGTAGAAATTGCATGCATGGTATAAAACCATCCTCTTGTCTGATCTATTGCTTCAGAGATAAAATCATAAGGAAATCTTTTCTTAAAGTATTCTTTATTTTCAAAAGGATAATGAAGTTGTGCAAAAGGGGCAGACCCTGAATCATACCAAACATCAATTAGATCAGGAATTCTAGTCATATCCTTTCCACAATCACATTTTAATTTGATCTTATCTATCCATGGCCTATGTAAGTCATACTTCTCAAATTTCTTAGTTGAGTTCTCCTTTAATTCCTTAACGCTCCCAATCATTTTTTCTTGACCACAATCACATTTCCAAATAGGTAATGGAGTTCCCCAAAACTTAAATCTAGACAATGCCCAATCCCTAATTCCTTCTAACCACTTCCCAAATCTCCCATCTTTGATATGTGAAGGAGACCAATTTATGCATTTGTTTAACTTAACCATTTTATCTCTAACCTTTGTAACTCGAATAAACCAGGAATTAATTGCATAATACAATAAAGGGGATTCACATCTCCAACAAAAAGGATAACTGTGAGTTATTTTCTCTTTCTTAAAAAGCAGATGTCTTTTCTTTAAATCTTCTTTAATGTCTTCTTCAGCGCTCTTGACAAATCTTCCCACAAATTCTTTAGGGCAGATGTCTAGATATTTCCCATCTTGCCCAACAGTATGAACTAATGGGATATCATTTTCTTTACAAACGTCATAATCTGCTTCTCCATACATCCCTGCAGTATGGACTACTCCCGTTCCATCCTCAGTTGTAACAAAATCGGCTAAGATTACTTTATGAGAATTCTTATTCTGTGTTTCCTTTATATCATATAATGGCTCGTACTCTAATCCAACTAAGTCTTTTCCTTTCATCTCTTCAACAATCTTGTACTTCCCCCGAACTAAATCTAATTTCTCTTTACCAAGAATTAGTTTATCCCCCTCTTCTAACTCAACTTTAACATAATCTATATTTTTTCCTACTGCCAAACCAACATTGCCCAACAGCGTCCAAGGGGTCGTGGTCCAGATTAAGATATATTCTCCTTTACTCTTAAGTTTGAAGGCAACATATACTGATTCTTCTGTAACGTCTTTATACCCTTGAGAAACCTCATGAGTTGATAATGGAGTTCCGCAACGAGTACAAAATGGAACAACTTTATGTCCTTCATATAACAAATTTTTGTTATACAATTCTTTCAAGCTCCACCAAACACTTTCAATATAATTATTATCTAGAGTCACATAGGGCTTTTCTAAATCAATAAGGTAATTAAGTTCTTCAGTAGACTTTTCCCAATCTTTTATATTGGAAAAAACACTCTCCCTACTTTTTTTGATAAATTTCTCCATTCCATATTCAAGGACCTCTTTTTTTGACTTCAAACCTAGCGCTTTTTCAACTTGAACTTCTACCGGAAGCCCATGAGTATCCCATCCCCCCTTTCTTGGAACAGAAAAGCCTTGCATATATTTAAATTTGCAAATTATATCTTTGAAAGTCCTAACTTCTAAATGATGTAGTCCCGGAGGAGCATTTGCAGTAGGAGGCCCTTCTAAAAATGAAAAAATCTTCTTCTTAGGTTGATCCTGAATAGATTTATCTATGTCTTTTTTATGCTTCTTCCAGACCTTTCTCGCTTCTTCTTCAACTTTTTTAAAATCGTAAGCCATATTAGTATATTGTGTTATTTATTTTTAAATATATCCTGTTGTTGCTCTGCCAAACAAAACTGTTTAGCTCCTTTAGATAATAATGGCTATAGAAATAATTCTTCCTGCCCATATAGAATCTTTAGCCATATTCAACTTAAAGAAAAGATCTTTTTAAAATTAACTAAATACTTCTAACATATTCTTTTCAACAAAATGCAATTTTCCCGGGATAATTATTGAATATGGTTTTCGTACTCCGGTAAACTCCTTAAGTTCCGGTATTCCTTTATAGAAAAATTTAGAATTTTTAGTTCCTAGTCTTTGACAAACAACTAACTTATCCAATTTTACTTTCTCTTTTTTAGCACTATCTTCCAGTTGAGTTAAAGCATCTTGAAAATCTAGGCCAATATCTATCAAAATTAAACTATGGGCATTAATGCTTTGATTTTCTTTTACAAGCTCCATGAAACTTGTTGGAGTAAAACTCTCTTTCCAAGCAGGCATTGAAGCGGTTTTTCCAAACTTATACAATTGTAATCCGGTATCTGCTACGGCGTCTATAATTGAAGCCCCATGAATTATCTTGTATTTAACTCCTGAAGCAATAGCTTCTTGAACCAAAGTTATGTGAGTTGTAGCAGTTAATGGTGAACCATACACAAGAATGGCAACATCTTTCTTTTTAGCCTCATCAACGATTGATAGGTCCTCAACAAGAGCTCTATCGGCTAGTTCAATGCTCTTCCCCAAAGACTCTACAAGCTCATTCACATGATATGGGAAATCAACAGTATATTCATCAAGATATAGCTTTTTGCATCTGCCTACCATCTCTAATCCTTCTTTAGAGATTCCTTTCAAATTCAAACCTAGTCCGATTAAGTATAACATAAATATTAAAGAAATCTGGAATTTATAAGGGTATTTATTTCCTCAAACTTCTACTTGTAACAATAGCAATAAAGAAAAAGGTAAATAACACTGCATCATTACTCATTATTAATCCAGTTACTCCCCCTATAAGAGAAACCCAAAGAATTACTTCAAACCATTTTTTTCCAAATTTTAATTCTTCTTTAGTAATCTTAGCTAAAAAATTCCCTATTGGAATTCCAAGGATTAAAAACACGATTGCAAGCAAAAGTCTCACCACTTCTTCCATGATAATCTTTAAGAAAGCTGGTTTTTATAACTATTTATGATCAAGAGATATTTAGTAATCGCAAGTAGACAAGACGAGGCAGGAATGAACATTGCTACAGCATTATCTCAATTCAAAAATGATTTGTTTGATATTTACCTTGTTGATGGAAGCATAATTCATAATTCAAGTATAGATGAAACAAGGCTTGAGCCATATGAATTCATTCTCTTTGCTTCAAGACATGAGTCTTCAAAGGGAGATAAAACCCTTTCAGTCCATTCTCCAGGAAACTTTAGAAGAGCAGATCTCGGGGGACAACCAGGAAAAGTTTGTCCAACTTCAGCATTATTTCATAAGGCAATATTTGAAAATTTAATAGAGATGGCAAAAGAACATAAGATGGATAATTATGCTGTAACTCTTGAAGCAACCCATCATGGCCCATTAATAACTAAACCTTGTTTATTTGTTGAGGTTGGAGCAACAAAAGCCGAATGGAGAGACAAACGTGCAGCATTTATTCTAGCCAAAACAATAAGTAAAACTTTTGAAGAATACAAACCAAGTAAATATCATGAAGTTGCAGTTGGAATTGGGGGTCCACATTATTGCCCAAATTTCAATAAAACCCAGGCAAATTCAAATGTGGCAATTTCTCACATTATCCCACAATATGTCCTGCCTATAAGTGAAGAAAATATTTTAGAGTCAATAGAAAAAACCCAAGAAGAAGTTGACTTTATTCTTCTAGATTGGAAAGGTCTAGGTCAAGCAGAACAAAGAGACAAGATCGTAGAAATCTTAGATAAGCATCACATTAGATATAAAAGAACAAGTGAAGTTAATAAGTAAATAGATAAATAAGTTTAGATCTTCTTTAAGGGTATTTAATCCAAACTAGTATTCCAGATAAGACCAATGCAAAAATTGTTGGCATCCCCCTCTTTAATTGAATCATACTTAATATGAAAAAGAGTTGCTCCCAAAGAAACAACTACTAGAGTAATGGCTGCAATTCCACTAATAGCGTGATTAACAAAAATTAATGAAATTGCCCCAAATAACTCGATTAGCCCAATAACAAACATCTTTTTTCTACCTATTCCCTAAGATACTCCTTTTGCATATTAAACATCTGCTTTAAAATTCCAATGGTTTTTACCATAGCTAACATTAAGAACAACAGTTAATATAATTTATATCCTCACTTTATGAAAATAACATCTTTTTTCTATCTGACCATGCAACAAAACCAATCACAATCATATAGAGGATTGTTCCGACTTGTGGAATCAATACTGAAAAGCTAAACCATCCAGGATAATTTCTTTTCTCAAGGATCCTCCACGTAGCAATGATACTAAGAACAGCTATAGCAATCCAACCGAGTATTGGAACCAAAACTAAAAAGATCCATGCCCAATGGAATCTACCAAGTTGTAAAATCATAGCAATATTTGCAAAAGGTATCCATGCAAGCCATGGGGTCTTGTGCTTTAGCTTAGTCGCAATTATCATCCAAGCATAAGCAAAATAAACATAAAACGCAACTGCAACAAGTATAGCGACCATAATGAATGTAGCCCCTAGTGCTCCAGCAAAACTTCCAAGAAAAATTCCTGCTGCTCCCTCATATGCCATAAGATATCTAGCTAAATATTATTTATAAATGTTTCAATCACAAAAATATTTATAAACAGCGAATTCTAATTTAAATGATGATTGAAGTAACCCCGACGCAATATGATAATCTAACTAATGCAAGAGGTAATTGGCCCAAAAAATTATCTTATGATGCAGGTTCAGATGAAGAGGGTAAACCTGGATGTACACTTGTCTATTTAGCAAGAAATGCCGGATTAATGCCCAGAGAAGTAGTTGATAATTATTTTCTAGAGGGGGATACTGGGCTTACTGAGGAAGCAGAATTAGTCATAGAAGAACATTATGGTCTTGATCTAGGTACTCAAATGGGCCTAGCACAAAGTAACGACGCTATAAGTTACAGATTCCATGAAGAAAAAAGGAGAGCAGGAGAGATGGCGATAGAATTTAGAAATTTAATGGATACTCAAGTAGAAGTTATTGAATCTGAATTTGATTCAGAAACATATCTTGGAAATCCAATAGAGATGACTAGTAAAAAGAGATTAGAAGCAAGAGTTTGATAATAAAAAAATAAAAAGATGGCGTTTAATATAGAGGCAATAATTTGGTATTTATTCTTAATAGATAGTCTTGGAGCAGGGCTCATTTCAATCTGTTGTGTTAATTGGTATAAAAAAAGATTCAAGAGTTCTCTATCTAGACACTTGCCGCTTACTAAAGCATGGGCAGGAATATATTTAATTTTAGTTTTATGGGGTGGTTCAGCCCTTTATAGAAATGGCGTGTTGCCTTGGTAGATGTCTCTTGCTCAAGGGAGCGGGGTCGATAAGACTCTAGTTCTTCTGGTCTCATATTCTCCTTGCGTATAAAACCTACCTGTAGCCAATCTCATATTGCTTGTAGAATATCTTGTATCTTGTTCCATAGCGGTTCTCCTTATTTCCTCAGTAATTTCCACATCAGGAAAATCCAAATTTACAACTTCTCTCCAAGATTTTAATTTATCCAGGATTATATCTTAAACTGCAGATATTACAAACCTGTTGCCAAGGTCTCTAAACCAGAACGCCTCGAGCAGGAATCGAACCTGCGCACCCCGAAGGGTCCGGCTTAGCAAGCCGGTGCAATACCATTATGCGATCGAGGCATATTATGCCTTTAACTCTCAATCGCATTCGTTCATGAGAACGAGAAATCTACTTTTCTTTGATTTCCTGGGAAACTTTCTTTTTGTAAAAGAAAGTAAGCCATATGCGATTCAAGACCTATAGAAATATGACCTTTTTTGAGATTTTAAGCTTTACTATTCCCCCTGTTATTAATCTAAATTCCCTTTGCAAATAGATTATTGTTGCGGACAAATCAGTTAAACAAGATTGAGAGGATTATTTATTAATTAAAGATTATTTCTTCTTAAATCCATACGGGCAATGCCTACACCCACTCTCACAACAATATCCTCTTTTCTTAAGATAGGCTTCTGTAAACACAGAGTTTCCATCATCCACATAAAAATCTTCCTCTAAAATTTCTCCCGCCATAAACCTATGGAAACAGTTAGATTTATAAGGATTTTTATGTCTATTTTTTTATAGCAGGGTGGAGAAGTCTGGAGTTCTCGCCGGGCCCATAACCCGGAGGTCGCGTGGTTCAAATCCCGCCCCTGCTATTAGATTTGAAGCATTGGGTTTCGTTCACAACAACCTTTTTATACAACTCAAATTTTCTTATACTCATGGAATTAATTTTAGGAATTGATGATGCCGGGAGAGGTCCACTAATTGGTCCAATGATTTTAGCCGGGTGTTTAATCGATAAGAGTATTGAAAGTGAATTAAGAACCCTTGGAGTAAAGGATTCAAAACAAGTTACTCCAAAGAGGAGAAAATTCCTCTTAGATAAAATAAAAGAAAAGGCAGAATTGTTTGAAGTAGAAATTACTCATCCTGAAGAAATAGATAGAACAAATCATGAAGGAATAAACCTAAATCAATTAGAAGCAATCAAAGTAGCAAACATCATAAATAAGATAAATAATGGATCTAAAAAAATAAAAGTTGTCATAGACTGCCCTTCAGTTAGCATTCTTAAATGGGAAGATTATCTAAAAACAAAAATAACAAATCTATCAAATTTAGAAATCTCTTGCGAACATAAGGCAGATAAAAATCATCTGGCAGTTTCAGCGGCCTCAATTATAGCAAAATACATTAGAGAAGAAGAGATGGACAAACTAAAGAAAGAGTTTGGAGAAGAAATAGGTTCAGGATATACTTCTGACCACACAACTGTTAAATTTCTAGAAAAATATGGTGAAAAATACAAGGATTCAGGCCTATTTAGAAAGACCTGGGCAACTTGGAAAAAAGCCTTTCCAGATCCATCCCAAAACAAGTTAGACTTTTAGGGAGTAAATAATCAAATGATTGTTTAG
>Ga0209501_10001455_pt1 | contig 26072 bp, 24 predicted proteins | sample ArcticOcean_MG_C_4_FD_187434 | JGI IMG/M metagenome (GOLD analysis project Ga0209501, IMG submission 187434) | Marine microbial communities from western Arctic Ocean - ArcticOcean_MG_CB4_134 (SPAdes) (version 2) | ecosystem: Environmental > Aquatic > Marine > Oceanic | place: Arctic Ocean...
AACTTGATGATGCCAATGAATTGATAGCTAATGCTGAAAAAACTGTTAATGAATCTACTTCTCTTTACGGTTATACGAGAGAGGTAAATGATAACTTCGATTACCAATCAAAACTAGACCTTTTAGACCAACTTTGGAGAATGGCTTTCGCTGACGGCAATATTGATAAGTACGAAGAGCATGTTGTTAGAAAGATTTCTGATCTTATTCACATTAGTCATAATGACTTTATTCAATCTAAATTAAGAAATAAAAAATAAACTACTCTTCGTAGAAATCATCGAAGTCGTTGAATTCATCAAAATTGTCATTTAGGACTCCATCGTTTATTTCATATTCTCTATTTTGAAAGTAAGCGTCCCTATAAAATAAATATTCGTCCCCAATAATTAAAGATTCCATTCCTAAATATCTGGCTCTTGTCTCTAAAAGATCTAGAAGTGTTAACTCATAACCTGTTCTCTCATGATCAATAAAGAATAAACCACCAAGAAAGGCATCTGGAATTCTAGCTCCCGTATCTCTAAGTGAGCTTGGCCCTAGGATTGGTAAAACAATGTATGGACCTGAAGGAACTCCCCAATAACCCAAGGTTTGCCCAAAATCTTCATCGTGCTTTTCCAATCCAAGTTTAGAAGCAACATCAATAAATCCAAAAAGTCCTATTGTGCTGTTTGTTAAAAGCCGAGCTGTATCTGATAAGCCTTCTTTAATTTTTCCTTGTAAAAGATTATTAATTCCAATATTCACATCTTCATAATTAGCCACAAAATTACTTACTCCAATTTCTAATTTATCAGGCATGAAATTAACGTATGCTCTCGCTACCGGCACGGCGAAGGCTTCATCTAGTTGATTGTTGATCTTATGAGTTATTTGATTAATATTTTCAAAAGGGTCAATTTCACTATGGACATAAAATGAAAATAAAAGGCTTATAGTAAATAAAAAATATTTAATCATTCTTTAAGTTAAATTGAGGTATTTTTTCTATCCTAGTTTTATTTAATTCCTTTACTTTAGTGATAGTTTGGTCAGCTAATACTGAAAATAGTTCTTTTAATCTTGGGATATCATAAAGTAAATCATTCTCTTTAGTCTCAACTAAGGGAATTTGTCCGAATAAATTTAAACTGTATTCCTTGGCCAGTTCTGTTCCTCCATTCTTTCCAAAAATATTATATTTCTTCTTAGAATCATCCGGTTCAAACCAACTCATATTTTCAACCAGCCCGATAATCGGAACTTCTAATTTGTTTATCATCTCAATGCCTTTACGGCAGTCTGAGATAGCAACCTTTTGAGGTGTAGTAACAACCAAACAGGCTGTTAGAGGAATTCTTTGTAGAAGAGTTAATTGAACATCTCCAGTTCCTGGAGGAGTATCTACGATTAAGAAATCTAGCTCTCCCCAGTCAGTTTGTGAGAGCAATTGCATGACTGCACCGCTAACCATAGGACCGCGCCATATAATTGGCATTTTTTCACTAGAAATTAAACCCATAGATATAAATTTAATCCCTTTCTTCTCAAGGGGAGTAATGATTTTTTCATCCTTCACTTTTAGTTCACCGGCACTTGAATTGAGCATTGATGGTTGGCTTGGCCCGTATATATCTGCGTCAACTAATCCAACTTTTAAACCTTTGTCCTTGAGAGCAAGGGCTAAATTAAGAGAAATTTCTGACTTTCCCACTCCTCCTTTTGCTGAGAAAACACCCACTATGTTCTTAACCTTTCTTAAGGTTTCAGGAATTCTTAATGAATTTTGATTTTCTGGCATAAGTTTATAAGGTCTATCTGGGTTATAATTAGACAGTTCATTCTAAGCATTGCTGACGCAGGTGCAATATGTCTTTAAAAGAATCATCAAGAAAAATAATTGTAACAAGCGCATTGCCCTATGCTAATGCATCTTTGCATCTCGGAAACATCCTTGAGCTTGTCCAAACTGATATTTGGGTCAGATTTCAAAGATTAATTGGAAATGAATGTACTTATGTTTGTGCTGACGACGCACATGGAACTCCTATAATGCTAAAAGCAGAAGAGTTGAATAAATCTCCTGAAACTCTTATTCAAGAAGTCTATAAAGATCATAAAGAAACGTTTGATCTCTTTAATATAAGCACCGATAACTTCTATACGACCCACAGTGATGAAAATAGAGAGCTTTCAGAGCTTATATTTAATCAACTAAATCAAAATGGATTAATAGAAACAAGAACTATCAAGCAGTTATATGATGCTGAAAAAGGCATGTTTTTATCGGATAGATATATAAAAGGAACTTGTCCTAAATGCGAAAGCACTGATCAATATGGAGATAATTGTGAAGTGTGCAGCGCTACCTATGACGCTACAGAATTAATTGATCCAATTTCAGTCTTGAGTAAAACAACTCCTGAGATAAGAGATACAGAACATTTATTCTTTAGATTAAGTACATTAAAGGATTCTATTCATGAATGGATATCAAATTCTTCCGTACAAAGCCAAGTAATTAATAAGTTATCTGAGTGGCTAGATGGAGATCTTAGAGATTGGGATATAAGTCGTGACGAACCCTATTTTGGTTTTCCAATACCGGGGCACAAAGGTAAATATTTTTACGTATGGGTAGATGCACCAATAGGTTATCTAGCCAGCCATAAGAACTACCTAAACAAGAATCAACGCAATGATGAATTTAGTGATTATTGGAATCCTGATACCTCTAGTGAGCTTTATCACTTTATTGGAAAAGACATAATGTATTTTCACACCCTCTTCTTTCCGGCTATGTTGAGACATTCTAATTTTAGAAGTCCAACGGGAGTTTTTGTTCATGGATTCTTAACCATAAATGGTGAAAAAATGTCAAAATCTAGAGGAACCTTTATATTAGCAAAAACTTATTTAGATAACCTAGATTCGGAATATTTGCGCTACTTCTATGCAACAAAATTAGGTCCTGGTATCGATGATATTGATTTAAATTTAGAAGATTTTAAACAACGCGTTAATACTGATCTTGTTGGCAAGTTTGTTAACATAGGAAGTAGATCAGCTAAATTTATTAATAAAGATTTTAATAATTTACTGGCTTCTGAATTGCATGAACCAGAACTGCTAAAAGAATTTCTAAAGACATCTTTAGAAATAAAAACATTATATGAAGCAAGAGATTTTAATAAAGCGATGAGGGAGATAATGGCACTTGCGGACAAAGCCAATCAATACATTGATAAAATGGAACCTTGGGTAATAAGCAAGCAAGACCCTAAAGATAAATTAGTCCATCAAATATGCACAACATCGTTAAATTTATTTCGTATACTCGCTATAATGCTCACACCCGTTTTACCCGAACTAACAAATAAGATATCAACTTTTTTAAATGAAGATAAATTTACTTGGGATAGCATAGATAAAAACCTGCTTGGACATAATATTAGGCAATTTAAACCCCTTCTAGGAAGAATAGAAGATAAAAGCATTACACAATTAATTAAATCGACAGAATAATGGAAGAAATAACAATAGAAGATTTTATGAAAATAGATCTGAGAGTAGCTAAAATTACTTCAGCAGAATCAGTAGAGGGAGCGGATAAATTATTACAACTTAATTTAGATTTAGGAGAATTAGGAACCAAAACTGTATTCGCGGGAATAAAAAATACCTACGATACTAATCAATTGGAAGGAAAAATGGTTGTATGCGTAAATAATCTTAAATCTAGACAAATGAGATTTGGAACTTCAGAAGGTATGATTCTGGCAGCAGGAGATGACGAAGTAGTTTTTATGCTTTCTCCAGACAGCGGTGCCTATGCAGGCATGCAAGTTAGATAGATGAGCACCATAAAAGAAACAGATATTATTGTTGTAGGAGCTGGACCTATAGGGCTCTTTACTGTTTTTGAAGCTGGCTTACTAGGACTCAAGTGTATTTTAATTGATAACCTGGATAAAGTTGGAGGTCAATGCGCTGAACTTTACCCTGACAAGCCCATTTATGATATCCCTGGTATTCCAATTCAAACAGCAGAAGAACTTGTTAAAGCCCTTCTAGAACAAATAAAACCTTTTGAATATTCAGTGCATTTACAACAACGGGTTGAGTCCTTGGTCGAAAATAAAAACAAAGAAGACCAAATATCTGAATGGACAGTAACAACCTCTGAGAATAATCAATTCAAAGCAAAGAATGTATTCATAGCAGCAGGTGCTGGTTCTTTTGAACCAAGAAGACCTCCCAACATAAAAAACCCTGATCAATTTATGGGTAAAGGAGTTTCTTATTCTGTAAAAGAAAAAGATTTCTATTCCAACAAGAACTTAATTATCTTTGGTGGGGGAGATAGCGCTTTGGATTGGAGTGTAGAACTGGCTACCATAGCTAACTCAGTTACTTTGGTACACAGGAGAGATGAGTTTAGAGGTGCCCCCAATACAGAATCTCAAATGAGGAAACTTATAGATGAAGATAAAATTATTTTAAAAACACCTTATGTTATTGAATCACTTATCGGTGAAGATTCAATCAGTGGAGTTTCTGTTAAAAACTTTGAAACAAAGCAAATAGAAGACCTGGAATGCGATGAAATTATTTTTCTATTTGGATTAAATAAGAAACTGGGTCCTATAGTGGATTGGAATCTTGAACTTGCAGACAAGAAAATTATTGTTGATACTGAAAAATTTGAAAGCAACGCTGCTGGTATTTTTGCTGTTGGAGATATTAGTGACTACCCAGGAAAGCTAAATCTGATTCTTTCGGGCTTTCATGAAACAACCTTAGCAGTTCAGCATGCTTTTAAGAGATGTTTTCCAGGACAACGAGTGCCTTTTAGATACACAACATCTAATACAAAACTTCAAAAAATGCTAGGCGTTATAGAATAAATTATTTATTTCTTTTAGCGTTTAGTCGTAATCTCAGAGAATTAATTTTAATAAAACCTGATGCATCAGCTTGATCGTACGTGTTTTCGTCGTCTTCAAAAGTAACAACCTTAGGATCATACAAACTAAATTCTGATAACCTAGACTTAATATTAATATTCCCCTTTAGAAGAGTTAAAGTTACTGATCCAGTAACCTTTTCTTGCGTTTTATCTATAAAGGCCTGCAACGCTTCACGTTCAGGGCTCCACCAAAACCCGTCATAGATAAGCTGCGCATATTTAGGCATTAATTCATCTCTTAAATGCGCCGTATGGCCATCCAGAGTAATTGATTCAATAGCTCTATGAGCTTTTAAAAGCACCGCACCTCCAGGAGTTTCATAACAACCTCTAGATTTCATCCCGGTGAATCTATTCTCTACTATATCCAGTCTTCCTATACCGTTCTTGCCAGCTAGATTATTTAATATTGACAAAATCTCAGAAGCCTTTAAGGCTTTCCCGTCTATAGCAACAGGATCACCATCTTTAAAATCTATCTTAACTTCTGTTGCTGTATCAGGAGTATCTAAGATATTTTCTGTTCTTTGCCAAACAGACTCAGGCGCTACAACGGAAGGATCTTCTAAAACACCACCCTCGTATGAGGTATGGAGAAGGTTTTCATCCGTTGAATACAGAGGGTCATCAGGACTGGCATCAATTTCTATCTGATATTCTTTACAGTAATTAACAAGGTCTGCTCTAGAAACATAATTCCAGATTCGCCACGGTGCTATAACTTCAATTGATGGATTAAGAGAATAAGAGCCTATTTCAAATCTAATTTGGTCGTTACCCTTGCCAGTTGCTCCGTGAGCAATAGCATCGGCGCCTTCTTGTTCTGCAATTTCTACTAGCCTTTTACTAATTAGAGGTCTAGCAATAGAAGTACCCAATAAATACTCACCTTCATAGACGGTATTTGCTCTAAACATAGGAAAAACATAGTTACTTACGAACTCTTCTTTTAAGTCTTCGATAATAACCTTACAAGCACCTATTGAATTAGCTCTTTCTTCTACAAGAAGTGGATCATGTTCCTGGCCTATGTCAGCAGTAAAAACAATAACTTCAGCCTGATAAGTTTCTTTCAGCCAATGAAGTATCACGGAGGTATCTAATCCCCCTGAATAAGCTAGTACTATTTTATTAAACGTTTTTTTCATATTCTTAAAAAAATGAGCGGCTATTGTATACGGTAAGGGTCAAAAGACTAGTCGGGGATGTTAAAACGTTCTTTTAAAGGCTCTAAGACTCTTTTTAGTTCAGACAGATCTTCCTCATAATTTTTCCAATGATCAAGCCCCTTTTGATAGATTGGCTGTCTAACTTGCTCGGAACTAGCAGTTTTTACAGCGCGTTTTGTTTTATAAAATTGTAGAGTTTTCGCTTCAAAATCTAGTTGGCAAAAATTAAGTAGATTTTTAGTTTCCTCTTCTTGATTAGAAATTAATTGTTCGTAATTAACCCTATAAACAAAATCAGGGAGAGTTTTATCCCAATGATCCATTAGTTTTACATAATTAATGTAATACCTAGCTACTTCGGAAAGGTCGTAAGTAAAAACCTGTCCTCTTGCGAAGAGCTGCTTAAAACAACTAAAGCATGTATCTAGCGGGTTCCTTCTTGCATCGATTATTTTAGCGTTTGGCAGTATTAGTTTTATCAATCCAACATGGCTAAAATTATTAGGCATTTTGTCTATAAAATAAGGCAAACCTGATCTTAAGAATTTAGTATCTTCTATATAAGATTTACCTAAAGACAAAAGGTCTTTTTTAGGCATTTCAGATAAAACTTCTGGATAGGCAGTTTGGTCTTTGGTGCTATTGCCCATTTTTCTAGCTATGTTCATCATGTTGGGTAATTCCATTGTTCCTTCTACGCAAGAATGGCTAGACAAGATTTGTTCTACAAGAGTAGAACCTGATCTTGGCAGACCTACTATAAAAATAGGGTCTTTTAAATCATAACCAGAACCCCTTTTACTCATAAATAGTTCTTGATCAAAAAAATTAATTAATCTTGATGTGAGAGCCTCTATAGCCTTAGGATCATAGGTACTTCTTCCTCGATTTAATTCATTGCCTCTGTGGTAATAATTAAATGATTCTTTAAAATCTTTCGCATCTTCTAAAGCCTTACCCATTGCAAAAAGGAAATGCACTCGTTCCCTTTCATTAAGATCTTTTCTATTAATCTGGTCTTGCATTTCTTTTTTTTCTGAATTAGAAAATTTATAAGTTTTAAGATTTGCAAGACTCCAATAAGCCTCACCAAATCCAGGATCATGGTTAATAGCTTTTTTATAAGAACTAATGGATTCTTTTGACTCGCCTGTTGTTTTATATATATGACCCAAACTAAGATGCACTCTAGGTTGATTATTCTTTAGTTCAATAGACTTCTTATACGAGGATATTCCCTCTTCATGTTGAGAACTTCTAGTTTGCATTGTTCCAAGTCCTGCCCAACCTTCCGCCCAATCAGGTCTTAATTCTGTTGCTTTCTTAAAACAAGAAGATGCCATTTTTATACTCTCAGGATCATCTTTCTGTCTATACAGCTTAGCTAAGTTTTCCCAAGCTAAGGCATAATCTGGGGCAATATCAGTGCACTTCCTAAGCATAGTAATACCTTGATCTAAAGCTCCACTCCTAGAAGCTAATAAAGCTAGCAAACGTAACGCATCTACATTTTTAGAATCTTCAGCCAACAACTGTCTATAGATTTTCTCAGCTTCGCCCAACTGACCCTTTTGAACTAACATCATTGCATCCTGCAGCTCTTTATATTTCTTATTACTTTCTAAAGCATTTCTATATGCTTTATCTGATTCATCATTTTTGCCTTGATCAGCCAAAATATCTCCTAAGTCCTTCCATCCTGAAAAATTTTTACTATCAAGTTCTAATGACCTCTTTAAACAAATTTCTGCCTTGTGAAGTTCTCCAAGTTGACTCCATGCATTGGAAAGGTCTTGGTGTGCTTTAGCAAAATCAGGTGCTGCCTTTATAGCTTTTTGCAATGGTATTAACGCAACTTCAGGTTTGCCTTGTTGCAAGGCTGAAATGCCGCTTAAGCGTAATGCATTTGGCTCTTCTGGATAGCGCCCTAATATCTCTGCTAACTGTTTTTCTGCAAGCTCTATATTTCCTTTTTCTAAAAGATTTACAGCATTATTAAAAGCAGTCTGAATTGAGACATCTTGTTCTTTTTCGCTAGACACACTTACATTCTAGCTTAGTGAAGGTTATGCTTCATCAAATGGAGAGGATATTAAAAGTTTTTAGTGTCAAAAATGTAGACTACATAACCTTCATTACCAGCTTAACGGTTGTAGTTAGTATTGCTTTTTTTATCTTATACGATGCCGAGACTGCCAAGACTATAATAGGCATATCCTACGACAACATAGTTTCTATATTTGGACCCGTCTATCTAATCCTAACTATCTTTTCATTTTTCTTTTTATTGTATCTTTGCTTTTCTAAACACGGAAAATACAGGTTAGGTGGAGCAGATCAGACTGTTGAATTTTCTTATTTTAGCTGGATAGGAATGCTTTTTTGCTCAGGCATAGGTGGAGGCTTGGTTTATTGGTCGGGAGTTGAATGGGCTTATTATGTTGATATACCCCCATTTGGTATTGAACCAGGTTCTAAAGAATCTTTTGCATTAGCTACAGCTTATGGATTATTCCATTGGGGGATAAGCGCTTGGGCAATATATGGCATACCAGCGGTTGCTCTTTCTATAGCTTTCTATAAATATAAATTAAATACACTCAGACTCAGTTCCAGCCTTAGAGGTTTAGGTTTTAAAAACGTGGAAGAATCTTTAGGTGGCAGATTTATTGATCTGATATTTGTAATAGCTACTGTAGGAGCAGCAGGAGGAACTATTGGGTCATACATACCTATGTTAAGTTCTGGTTTTTCTGATATTTTCAGTATAGAGAATAATCTTTTATTAGATCTGCAAGTACTAGCTTTATGTGTAGGATTGTTTGGTTTTAGCGTCTATTCTGGATTAACAAAGGGCATTAAAAGATTGAGTGATTTAAATTTATTTCTTGCCCTACTTTTTTTAATTATTGTTCTTTTTATAGGTCCTACTTTAGAAATAATAAAAAATTCACTTGAGGGTCTTATTTATACCGTGAAATATTTTTGGGACATGAGTACCTTGGGGATTCTAGAACAATCAGATTTTGCAGATGCATGGACAATATTTTACTGGGCTTGGTGGGTTGCCTTTGGACCTCTAGTCGCTTTGTTTATTGCAAGAATTTCGAAAGGCAGGACGCTTAGAGAACTAATTCTTGGAATGCTCATATTTGGTTCCCTGGGTACTTGGATGTTCTATATGATCTTAGGAGGCTACTCAATGAGTCTTGAGCAAGCAGGAACTTTTGCCGTCATGGAATCCTTAAAAGAAGCAGGTCATGCAAATACAGCTATAAACATAGTGCACAACATGCCTTTCGACAAGATCATGCTTATTTTATTTTGCAGTATAACCATAATATTTGTAACAACTTCTTATGACTCAATGTCCTTTGTAATTGCTTATCATGTGCAGAGGAACTCTGCCGAACAAAAAGATCCCGACAAAGAATTAAGATTATTTTGGGCTATTGTTTTAGGGATATTGCCTGCTGCACTGGTTATCTACTCAGATCATTCCGTTGCAACTGACTTGATTTTAATAACCTCTTTGCCTTTATTATTTATTTACCCTTTAATGGCTTTGGCTATATTTAAAAATTTAAATCAAAAATAATCATGAAAAAACCTCGAGACCTAAAACCAGATACCCTATCCCTTCATGCAGGTCAAAGACCTGATAAGGAACACGGAGCTCGTGCAACTCCGATCTATCAAACTTCTTCTTTTGTTTTTAAAGACACTGAAACAGCTGCGGGTATATTTAATGTTGAACGTACAGGCCATGTTTATTCAAGAATTACAAACCCTACTAACGCAGTCTTGGAAGAAAGAATATCTGCTCTTGAAGGTGCTGTTGGCTCTATAGCAACCTCTAGCGGTCAGGCAGCTTTGCATCTAGCAATTGCTACCATAGTAGATTCTGGTCAACACATAGTTGCATCAAATTGCCTTTATGGAGGTAGTCATAATCTACTTGAATACACTCTACCTAGGTTTGGCATAGAAACTGCTTTTGTTGATTTCAGAGATTTAGATGCCGTAAAAGACAATATTAAAAGCAACACTAGACTTATTTTTGGGGAAACACTAGGGAATCCAGGATTGGATGTTATGGACATTAAACAAATTTCGAACTTAGCCCATGAGAACCAAATTCCTCTCTTGGTTGACTCAACTTTTACGACTCCCCATCTAATGAAACCAATCGAACATGGTGCTGATCTTATATTTCATTCGGCAACAAAATTCCTATCAGGGCATGGAGTAGTTATCGGAGGCTTACTTGTTGATAGCGGAAATTTTATATGGGATCAAAATAATAATTTTCCTCAACTGTCCAAACCTTATAGGGGTTTCCATGACATGATCTTTACAGAAGAATTTGGACCTGCTGCCTTCATAAACAGAGCTAGAAAAGAAGGGGCTAGAGATTTTGGAGCTTGCATGAGCCCACATACAGCCTTTTTAATACTGCAAGGTATTGAAACCCTTGGATTAAGAATGGATAGGCATATACAAACAACTAGAGAAATAGTTAGCTTCTTAAATCAACACGATGCTGTGGTTAGTGTCAGCTACCCAGAACTTGAAAGTCACCCAGATTATAAACTTGCTCAAAAAATTCTACCAAATGGGTGTGGAGCAGTTTTTACGTTTGAATTAAAAGGTGGTAAAAAGGCAGGACAAACTTTTATAGAAAATCTTAATCTTTTTTCACATTTAGCCAATGTTGGAGATTCTAAATCGCTGGTTATTCACCCTTCTAGTACAACCCACCATCGAATGGACGCTTCAGCTCTAGAGAAAGCCGGAATCTCTGAAGGAACTGTACGGCTATCTGTAGGGCTGGAAGATGTTGAAGACTTAAAAGAAGATCTAGAAATTGGATTAGAATCAGCCATTAAAAGCATTTAAATTATGCATGTTTTTTCAGGCTCTAAAGGGCTACAAGGAGATAAAAATCCAATAGTATTTGTACATGGAACTGGTATGGATCATACGGTCTGGACTCTGTTTGCTAGATATTTTCTGCGCCATGGAAGAGATGTTTTATCTATTGACCTTCCAGGGCATGGCAAAAGCAAAGGACCTCTTTTAGATTCTATTGAGTTATTATCTGCGCGCTTATTAAATTACCTGGATTCACGTAATGTAGATAAATTTTCTATAGTTGGACACAGCATGGGCTCCTTAATAGCGCTAGAAACTGCGGCTGAGCAACCAAATCGCGTTAATAACCTAGTTATGATTGGGACTGCCTTTCCAATGGCAGTCTCAGAAGCACTTTTAAATCTAGCTAAGAATAATGACCCGGGCGCAATTGATATCTTAACCTTCATGAGCTTCAGTGAAGATGCGAGGATAGGTAATAATAAAAATCCTGGTATGTGGATGACTGAAGGAACAAGACGATTAATGCAACGTTCAAGTAAAAATGTTATTTTTAAAGACCTTCTTGCCTGTTCTAACTTTGTTAGTGGTTTAGACAGAGCTAAAGAAGTTAATGCAAAGACTTTATTAATCCTGGGAGAAAATGACTACTTAACGCCAAAGCACAAAGCACAAGATTTAATAGAAAATTTTAAATCTGTGTTGGTAAAAGAAATTAAAGGCTCAGGTCATTCATTAATGGTGGAAAACCCTAATCTTGTATTAGACTACTTATCGGAAGCATTATGAATGAAATAATCTTGGGTGATGGAGGCATGGGCAGTGAATTACGCTTCAGGGGTGTTGAAGTACCTTCACACGTAGATGATATTTGGTCTGCTTTAGCAATTACTAAAGCCCCTCAAATAATAAAGAAAATTCATTTGGATTACATAGAAGCTGGATCTGACTACATAACAATAAATAACTATGCTGTAACGCAACCCATATTGGCTAGAAATAATATCTCAGACCAACTGGAAGATTTAACCCTCAAAGCAGTGGATATAGCCAAAGAAGCAATAAAAGAATCTGGTAAGAATATTTTGTTAGCAGGATCCTTAGCTCCTCTGGAGACTAGCTATAGGGCAGACTTAATTCTTCCAGAAAGCGAAATGGTCGAATATTATTCTGAATTAGCAAGTATTCTAGAAAATGAAGTGGATATAATTATTTGTGAAACTATGTCTAGTTCTTTAGAAGCAAAATGTGCTCTCAGCTCGATCCAACAATCTAATGCTAAAATTTGGGTGAGTTGGACCTTGCATGGCAATAGAAGGAATACCCTACCTAGTGGAGAAAATATAAAATCAGCTTTCTTAGATTTACAAGAACTCAAAGCTGATGCGTTTCTTATAAATTGTTGCGGAGCTAATTTAGTAGCCGAGGCAATTAAAACCCTATCTGACTTAACAAAAAAACCTGTCGGTGGTTATGCAAATGCTGAAAATATAATTGCCTTTTCTGAAAATTGTAATATTAATAACCAAGCTGAAGATGATCAAAGAGATTCGCGCATGCAGATAAATGAATCAGACTATGCAAATGAAGTAGAGAAATGGATTGATTTAGGAGCAACCATTATTGGTGGCTGCTGTAGAACAAGGCCAAGCTATATAAGGGAACTAAATAATCTAATTAAAAAAAGATCTTAAAATTTATACTTTAATCTTAATCCAACCTCACGAGGTCTGTTAGTAAATTTAGTTTCAGGTCTATATCCAGAGTATTCCCAAATAACTGCTCTTGTATCTAAGAAATTATCTACATAAAGAACACCAGTCCATTTATCACCTTCTAAAGCAGCCGAAAAATTTCCTAAAGTGTAAGCACCCTGATTTATAGGATTCGTTAAGGATGATTTTCTTTTACCTGTTCTTGAAAGGCTAAGATCCCAATAGCCTTCTCTTCCACTTGCAATCTGGAATTCTTTATTAATAGCTAAGGAAATTTTATGTTTAGATACATTGGCTAATTGAGTTCCTGGAGTTGCTTGTATAACTCCACTAAGAATAAAATTATCGTCTAATTCAGGATTTGTAAAAGTAGCACCGGCAATAATTGTAAAACCGTTTTCAGTTAAGAGAGTTAGATCTGTTTCTATACCCTGGATTACAGCATCACCTATATTTGTATTGAATTGGATTGTAGCTAAATTTCTATCATAGACAGCTGTTTGCATATCTTCCCAATTCATAAGGTAATAAGCACTATTAAATTTAAGTGTTCCATCTGCATTGGTATATTTATAACCAATTTCATAATTATTTAATTCATCTGAATCATAATATAATGGTGCCGCATCACTATTTTTGTTTGTTCTATTCGTGCCTGCAGGCCTGTAACCTTGTGAATAGTTTAAATATAACAAACCGCCGTTATCTAAGTGATGAGCTAAAGCAACTTTTGGTGAAATTCCGCTATCTTTTTCTATTCTATCAGCTTCGTGTCCATAGAAAGCTGTTCCAAAACCACCAAAATATCCATCTTGGGCATCAAAATGAAGCTCAGAATCGAAAGATCTTAATCCAACAGTTATAGCAGTTTTATCGGTTAGAGCGTAAGTCATCTCTCCATAAATAGCTTTTGTTTCATCTTCCCTTAAGTTATCAGCTTCCCACCATATACCCTCTCTTCCTGCAATTCCTGTTCCATTCCATGTACCATCAGAATAGTAACTTTGCATTCCAGGCCATTTATAAGTGTATTTATAAGGATTTTCTAATTTATCGTAAAAGACTCCTATCAACCATTGTAATCTGTCGCCTTCTTCTCCTCCGTTAAACCTTAGCTCGTGAGTTTCCCTCTCCATATCTAGAGAATAATCTGCCCACATAGTTGGATCATTACAGGCGCCCTCAAAAGTTCCATAGTAATAATACGAATAGTAATCACAGGTGTAGTAGCTGTTATAACCAAATCCATTTGTAGCAGGACTATCTAAATTATAATATTCAACATAGTCATTATAGTCCCACAAATATCTAACATCTCTATCGAAGAAAGTACCAGCATAAGTAAAAGAAGTATCATTAAAACTACCTTCCAGCGTTAGACTTGTTTGATTCCATTCGTCGTCCGTAAACTCTCCAATAACTTTACTGCTTTTTAAGTCACCCAAAGTATCAGGTTGATGGTCCCAACTTCCGATAGTTTTAGACTCCTGATTTATATGCGTAAGCGTTGCAGTGAGATTATCATTAATCCATGCTTTAAAAGAGGCTCTATAACCCTCAACTGTGCTTTCATTATGATTTGATTCACCTAAGAGAGGAACAGAATAGTTGCTAGCTGAAAAGGTTTTAGTGCCGCCAACTAAGTCAATAAAACCGCCTTCATTAACACTGTAAGCCGAAACTCTTGCAGCAAGACTATCTGATACAGGAATGTTTATAAAGCCTTCAAAACTATCACTATTAGCTGCCTCTTGTCCTCCAGATGCATCTACCTCGAACCCCGCTTCAAATTCTTCTCTTTGAGGCTTGTTGGTTATCAGTTTAACGGTTCCACCTTGAGCGCTGGATCCATACAAAGTACCTTGAGGGCCATTAAGAACTTCAATTCTTTCCATATCATAGATATGTAAATCAGGATTCAGTCCAACTGTATTAATTGGAGACTCATCAAGATACATCGCAACTGTTGTATTGGGTCCTGCTAAATTACCAAAGTTGCCGTCAGAAGTACCTCTAATATAAAAGGCAGACCTGCCGGGTCCATATTGTATATAAGAAAGAGAAGGTATCAGCTCAGCGTAGTCCATAAAATCGTTAACACCTGCATTGTCTAAACGAGATCCTGTTATAGCCTGCACGCTCATAGGAAGATCTTCTATTTTTGATTCTCTTTTTGTAGCGGTAACAACAATTTCTTCGACATTATCTGCTTCCGTATCATCAGCAATTAATTGGCCGCTCTCCATTGCTGATATTGCTACTACTGATCCAAATGCTATTGCTTTCTTGATTGCTAGTTCATCGAGCTCAAATGGTGGTATAACTTTATGCATATTTACCTCTAAAAAAGATTTAGGAGCCTATTCTTAACAGTTGTACAAAGATTAGGCAAGTTCAATAAACATTTTTAATCTTTTATATCAACTTCGTCAATTATTTTTTGGAGTTCTCCGCTTTCGTGTAGTTCCGATAAGATGTCGCTTCCTCCTACCAACTCTCCATTCACAAAGAGCTGAGGAAAAGTAGGCCAGTCAGAATATTCAGGTAGATTAGCTCTTATTTGTGGGTTCGAAAGAATGTCTACGAAGGAAAAAGGTTTTCCACAAGCAATTAATATTTGTGAAGCTTTAGAAGAGAAACCGCACTGGGGTGCGTCAGGTGAACCCTTCATGTAAAGCAAAATAGGGTTTGCTTTAACTTGTTCGTCTAATTCGTCTAGTATTGTCATAAACTTATTATAGTCGCCTACATAAAATTCAACCAGCCTTTGATTCTTTCTATCATCAAATAAGACAATCTAAAGCTTGTCGTTGCATATTAATAAATAATTATTAACTGTTGCCTCTAGACCATCTCTTAAGGAATCAGATATAAGAGCCTGCCCTATTGAGACTTCATCAACCTCTACATTTAATAAAAATTCTTTTAAATTTACCTGGTCTAAATCATGGCCCGCATTTACTCCTAAGTCTATTGATTTTGCGAACAGCGAAGCGTCAGAATAGGCTGATAAATTATAAATTCGTTTATTTTTATCAAAGAACGTATCAGCATATGGACCTGTATAAAGCTCTATTCTGTCCGCACCTATATCCTTTGCCTTCTCTATCTGACTTTTATCAGGATCCATAAATAGGCTTACTCTTATTCCTAGTTTATTAGCCTCATTAATACATTCTTTTAAGTTATTGCTTTCATTAAATAAATTCCAACCATGGTCTGAAGTTAACTGATGATCGTTATCTGGAACAAAAGTACATTGTTCTGGTCTTAATTCTTTTATAAGCTGCATAAAACCTGGGTAAATACTTGAAGGTTTAGAAAATGGATTACCTTCAATATTTAATTCTAGAGCATTTGTTTTAGTTAAAGTCCTTAAATCACTAACATCGTTAGGTCTTATATGTCTAATATCAGGCCTAGGATGAACTGTTATCCCATTTGCTCCAGCGTCTATTATTATTTGAGAAAGCTCTACTAAATTTGGCCTGCTGCCCTCTCTGGCATTTCTTAACCAAGCAATTTTATTAACATTAACACTTAAATTAGTCATTAATATTTTGTATTACTACTTTTCCACTTGCATGACCTGTACTTGCCTTATCATGCGCTAAGACTATTTCTTTAAGTCCAAAAATTGAATCAATCACAGGCTTTACTACTTCTTCTGAAACAAGCTTATTAAGTTCTTGCAAACCAGATAAACTCGGCCGAAATAATGACCAATGAATATTTATAGGTCTTTGTTCCCTTTTTAATTTCTGTCTTAAATAAAGTGCATGGGGCAAACCTAATAAAACTCCTTTATCATCGAGGGTTCTAGCAAAAGGGTGATTAAGAGTTATGTAATGAGATGTATTTTCCTGTTTAAGAACCTGAATACACTTTTTCATGAAACTTTCTCCACCGAGATCACCAACGCAATCCAAAACAATGTCATAATCTTTAAGCATATTTGAAAAATCTTCATTGGAATAATCAATTATAGTCTTTGCTCCTAAACTCTTTACCAAATCATAATTATGATTACTACATGTGGTGGCAATCTCGCAATTCCATGATTTAAAAAGTTGAATAGCAAAAGTTCCAACTCCGCCAGCACCTGCCTGTACTAATACTTTTTTATTTTTTATATCTTGTGGTCTTAGTGAAGCCCATCTTATTAACGCTGCCCAAGTTGTTAATGCTACATAAGGAAGAGAAGCAGCTTCATTAAAGGAAATATTAGTAGGTTTAAAGTCTATTTCATTCAAATCAAAAACACCATACTGTGCGTAACAACCATGATTCGCATGAGAAGTGCAACCCCAGACTTCATCTCCCTTAGAAAATTTAGAAACCTTAGTTCCTACTTCCTTAACAATACCTGCAAAATCAGATCCAAGTATCCATGGGAAAGAAGCTGATCTTTGCTTCTCAAAAATTGCTTTACCATAACCTTGTCTTTTCATTAAATCTATTGGATTTATAGAGGATGCATGTATTTCTACTAGCACTTGATTAGCCTTTGGTTTAGGTTCTTCTAACAAGTCGTTGTATTCTAATACAGAGGTATCGCCGTATTTATTAATTACTGCCCCAAACATCTAACACCTTTTGTATTGCAGAAAAGTAGTTTAATTTCTATTACCATTTAAATTTATAAAATTATACTTTTGGGTCAAATACTACTTTTATGCTTTTAGAACTTTTATCTTGAGCAACTCTAAATGCTTCTTTTGAATCTTCCAAAGAGAATCTGTGGGTTATCATTGTCTTACCTATATCAGGATTCAAAGCTAATAATTTCGCCGCTTGCTCAAAGTCTTTAATTCCAGAAGAAGCTCCATACATAATTGAAGGGAAAAGTTTAATCTCATTCATTATTGTTTTCATACCTGGAAGCACTATGCCTTCCATGGGTATTCCTAATAGAACTACCCAAGATCCAGGTTTTGCTGTACGCACGCTAAGATTAAGCGTCTCTTTAGTTCCTACACAGTCAAAAACTCTGTCGTAAAGACCTTCTAAAGAACCTGCACCTAATTTTTTACCAGCTTCTTTTTGATGATCATAACGTGCGTGTAAATCAACTTTACAACCTATAAACTTAGCTGCAGCTACAGCAGCAAGGCCTATAGTGCCGCTACCTATAACCGCAACTCTATGATTTGATTTAGTGTTAGTTCTTATAAATCCATGCAAAGCCACTGCAAGAGGTTCTATTAAACATGCATCTTTTAGAAATATCTTTTTATCTAAAGGTACTAAGCAATGCTCAGGAACGATTATCTGTTCTGTCATACCACCATTTATACTCATTCCCATTCCATAAAATTCTTCTTTACACAGGTGATAGTCTCCTTTTCTACAACTATCGCAAGATTGGCAAGATACTATTGGTTCAATGGCTACAGGTATTCCATTTGAGGTTAAACCTGCTATTTCATGGCCTGCTACATGAGGGGAATGCACACCAGCATTTAATAAATGCAAATCACTACCACAAATTCCAGCAGAGCTAATATTTACTAAAACTCCATCTCCTTTTGGTCTTTCTATGTCAGCAGTAAAAACTTTACCTTCTGAATAAGATACTGCCTTCATTCAATAATATTTAGTGTTTTGTAAACTGATTCAGCAACATCTGTAGCAGTCTTCCATGCTGTAATACCAGGGTGCATTTGATTCATTGTAAACCCTAGTGATATCTGATTATCGGGATCTGCAAATCCTAAAGAACCTCCAGCTCCTCCATGTCCCATCGAGTTTTTATTAGGTCCCATGCTTACATCTTCAGTACCAAGCATAAATCCTAAACCAAAACGTGTGTGCAATTGTCCTAAAACTAAGTCTTTACCATCAGACTCAGTTTGTCTGGCCATTTCTATAGTTTCTGGATTAAGCACATGAATGCCATCTCTTGATCCTCCGTTTGCTAAAGCTCCATAGATCTTTGCTAAAGAACGAGCAGTTCCATGGCCATTAGCTGCAGGTATTTCTGCTTTCCTCCACTTAGATGTATTTGCTTCCATATCACCACTTTCCATAGACATCTTAGGATTATTAAACGCGGCACCCGCGGGGGTTGTTGGATCCATAAAGTCTAGTAACATTCTAAGAAAACCCGGTGCTAGAGACCTTGGGAGTATTGATAAAATTGGCATTAATATTTTTTGCAGGAGTCCTGGCTTATCCGGCTGTATATCCGTAATTCTGCTAAATTTATCTTCTGGTAACCCTATCCAAAAATCTAGGTTTAAAGGCTTGGCTATTTCTTCACTAAAATATTGACCTATCGTCTTTCCTGATACTCTTCTTACAACTTCGCCAACAAGATGGCCGTAAGTAATAGCATGATATCCATGGGCTGTTCCAGGCTCCCAAAAGGGTTTTTGTTTTGCTAACTCTGAACAGATTAATTCCCAATCAGTAAAAGATCCTTTCTCCAGAGGCTCTCTAATACCACACAGGCCTGATTTATGACACATTAGATATCTAACTGGTATTGATTCCTTACCACTTGCAGCAAATTCTGGCCAATATCTGGAAACTGGAGCGTCTAGATCAACTAAGCCTTTTTCAACCAGTTGCAGCAAACAAATTGCAGCCATTCCTTTTGTTGTTGAGAACACATTAACAATAGTGTCTTCTTTCCATTCTTCTGTTTTATCAAGGTTTGCATAACCACCCCACAAATCAAGAACAACTTTACCTTTAATTTCTAATGTAATAGCGCAGCCCAGTTCAAAACCTGATGCAATACTCTCTTCAAAAATTTTCTTAGCTTCTACAAACCTTTCATCACAATATCCATTTACCATTTTTAATTTTCTCCATTTAAAATTATTTTATCCTCTTAAAGGTTAAAAAGAAGACTACCAATATCTTAAGTAGCCAATTATTTTTTTAAGAACTTGCTACGACACCTCCATCACAAGTTATAGTTTGACCAACTGTATAAGCACCTGCCCTCGAACTTAGAAATATAGCTAACCCTGCTATATCTTCAGCAGTGCCCACCCTGCCTCTTGGGTTAGTATCTCCAACTACACTCCAATCAATATCTATGTCTCCACCTGAGCCAACACCTGTACTTAACATCCAAGTAGGGAAAGGTCCTGGGGCAATGGCATTTACAATAATATGGTCCCTAACAAGCTTGGCGGCAAGAACTCGTGTTAAATGATGCAACGCAGCTTTTGAAGGGCCATAAGAGAAAGCATCAAAAAGACCTGTTTTAATTCCATCAATAGATCCAATATTAATTACTCTTGCAGGATCTTCAGCATCTCCAGAAGCTTTTAGTAGAGGTAATAATTTTTGGGTTAAAAAGAAAACTCCTTTTACATTAGTATCCATTACCTTATCCCAACCTTTTTCTGAATACTCTTCTATTGGCTCACCCCAAGAGGCACCTGCATTATTAACCAAAATGTCTAAGGAATCTTCCTTTGAAGATATTTCTGAAACTAAATTATTTATACCTTCTAGATTTGAGAGATCAGCTGGTATCGATATACACTCTCCTCCATATTCACTACTAAGTCGAGCTGCAGTTGCATTGCAGGTTTCTACTTTTCTTGAACTAATATAGACCTTGGATCCGTTTGCAAGATAACCAGCAGCTATCATTTCTCCTATCCCTCTTGAGCCACCAGTTACCAATGCAACTTTTCCTTCTACTGAAAATAAATTTTTCATAATTGTCCTCTTAAAATTTAATAATTTTATATTAAATGATAGTGTAGGTGCCTTAGGTGCTTACGTAAATTAAATTATAATAAGTTTAAAAAAAGACCAGAAAAATAGAATTTACTAAAAAAAGTAATCTTTTGAGTTATCTAAAAGAAAACTATTTTTTCTTTAAATGGTCGTCTTTTTTTTCTTCCTTAAATGGCATCAACACATCTTCAAGCCATTTTTCTAATATAGATAGAATTTCTAAAGAAATTTCTTCAGTTTTTTTTGCAATATCCTGAGTTCTTTTGGTAACCCTTTTAGCATGCTCAGTATATTTATTATCTTCAATTTTCATAAGATCATATTACATCAAACAACTTGAATCGTTTTAAGTAAAATACGCTCGTGGAGTTAATTAATACAGAATTAAATAAAGAAGATGCTTTGAAGAATATTTCACTTAAGATTGAAGCTTTAAACCATCTTAATAAACCTGAATCGGTCTTTCTATGTCAGACATTAAATGGTCAAATTCAAGATTTTAATAATTTATCTTTAGATGAAGATTTAACTGAAATAATTCATTTACTAATTAAAGATCACAATGACATGTCTCATAAACTTAACTGGGGGCCTGCAGATATAAATGGTAACGTAAGAAGGATATATCTCTTAACTCTTCCTATAATAAAAAAGAATTCTAAAGATGCTTTTAATTGGTTTCGGTTAGAAAACTTGAAAGATGCCCGCTTGCTAAACGTAATGGCATTAAAATCTAAAAATAATATCTTATATATTATTGATGTTTAGGCTTTGTAAAAAGAAGAGTCATCCTGTCGCTCTCCCCTATTAAAGCGTATTTTTGCCTGTCTTCCTCTTTAAGTCTAAAAGAAGGCGGTAAAGTCCAAACACCTTTTTTATAATCTTTAGTATCTTTGGGATTAGCATTAATTTCAGATTTGGAAACTAACTGGAATCCGTGTTTGGTAGCAATTTCTATAGCTAAAGCCTCTGTTACATAACCGCTCTTTTTCATTATTTCAAGGGAAGTGCCAGGTTTTGCCCTATGCTCAACCACACCAAAGATCCCCCCTGGCTTGAGTGCTTTATAAGAGTTAAGAAAAATTGAATCCATTTGAGGTCCTAGCCAATTATGTAGGTTACGAAAAGTTATAACAGCATCAATAGAATTAGATTCAGCAAGTTCTGAATCCAAGTTAACTAACTCAACTCTCCCATACATTGGGTTTGAATCTATTTTATTATTAAACTTTTTTCTTGATTTTGCATAATAATCACCTAATTCAGGATTAAAATGCGCAGCTATAAGTGTTCCGGGGTAATGTATATAGTTTGCTAATATTTCTGTATACCAACCTCCTCCTGGTGAAAGCTCTACAACCGTCATATTAGACTCTATTCCAAAGAATGTTAGGGTTTCATGAGGATGCCTCGACATATCTCTTGTAATATTAGTAGCTGATCTGTCACTACTACTTATTGCTTTCTCTAAATCATGAGATTGAACGGCACTTAAAGATAAAGCAAACACTATACAAAGGAGAGTTTTATATAATTTATTCATAGATATTCTTATTTAATTTAATAATAACACTGAAACTTAAAATCTTTAAGGATTGTTAAATTGCTGTTCTTAAAAGGGTTGCTATGACTCTTTCAAGTTGATCTATAGATCCACATTGAAAGACCTTAGTGCAATAAGCTGAATAATTTGTCATAACTGAATCTCCAGTATTCCAACGGTATTTACCTTCAGGATTTAACCAGTAGACTTGTTTAGCGCGTTCAAAAATTAATTTCATTAAATGTGTTTTTTCTGGGCCAAAGTTATTTCTTGCATCACCTAATATTACAACAGTTGTTTTTTTATCAATATCATCCAAACAAAGACTAACAAAGTCTGAAAGTGCCTGTCCATAATCTGTGGAACCTCCTCCGTGTTTTTGTAAAGCCTTTTCTATAGCAGGTTCTAGCTGTGTGTCTTTAAAATCTTGTGTTACTTCTCCTAAGTTTGAAGAAAAAACAAATGCTCTAATTTTAGAAACAACTTCTGTAAGACTAAATAAAAACATCAACATGAAGCGGGCGTATGCTCCCACTGAACCACTGACATCACAAATTACTAATATTTTAGGTCGATCTAATTTTTTATACGACCACCTTAAATTAAATAAAATACCTTGGTTTACCCAGTTATCTCTTAGTGTCTTTCTAATATCAAGCTTGCCCCTTCGGAAATTTTTTCTTCTCCTGGAATGCATATTTGCTAATTTTTTTGCCATTCTTCTAACTAATGAATGGACTTCATGCAGATAAGATCTATCAATCTGGGCCATATTCATAGACTTAAAAACTTGCTCTCTTAATTGCTCACCTGATACATCTCCATGTAATAGGAATTGTTGCTGCACAAAATCAGAAACGCGTTCTCTTAAACCTGTTAGCTGGGATCTTAACTGTTGTTCTAAATCAGATGGAACATCACCATCGTTCTGTTGTCCCATTAACATAATCTCATCTTCTAACTTTCCAACTCCCATTTGTTCTAAGATTCGTCTTGTAAAAACAGACCGTTGAGTAAAGTATTTTATTTCTCTAATTTCTGATTTTTCTCCTGCTTCTGCTATCGCTAACATTATTTCTGCTTGAGATCCTTCCATTAGAGTATTAGAAAGATCCGAGTTGCTCTGGTTGATTTCCTGATTTTGACTGGGTAAATCTATTATTTTTAGAGTTTTAATCTCATTAGTAAAGAAATCATCAAAACAAGAACTAAACTTGTCTTTTTCTTCTGGTGTCTTTGGTAAAACTATAGATAAAGTTCTCTTAAGGAGTTTTTTATTCCCATAACCCACCCTGTCTATGACCTCCATTGCATCTAAGGTCTCTGCAGGAGAAACTCTTACATTAGCGTTTCTAAGAGCTTTGACAAAATCAGTTAAGACTCTTTCCACTTGGTGACCCCATAGAATCTGAAATTAATCTTGGAACTTCTTTAGCAACAACATCTATATCTTGTTGGTGTTTTAATAAAACATTCAAAGTATTTGTGGCTAATTCAGCATCTAATTCCTCGCTATTTAGTAAAATGAGCGTCTTCGCCCAATCAATAGTTTCACTAATTGCTGGGTGCTTCTTTAAATCAAGTTCTCTTATGCCCTGAACAAAATCTACCAGTTGTTTCTGTAAAGATTTTTTAATTTCTGGGACCCTGGCTTGTATTATTTGTCTTTCTAATTTTGCTTCAGGAAATGGTATATACAAGTGAAGACAGCGTCTTTTTAACGCATCGCCTATTTCTCTACTATTATTACTTGTTAACATAACCAAAGGCTTAACCGTGGCTTTTCTAACCCCAAGTTCAGGTATAGATATTTGGAATTCTGAAAGAATTTCCAATAACAAGGCTTCAAACTCTTCATCTGCCTTATCTACTTCATCTATCAACAAAACGGCGCCATCCTCATTCGTGAGGGCTTGCAAAAGCGGTCGTGATTCAAGGAAATCCTCTGAAAAGAATATATCTTCGAAATCCATAAGGCGGTTTAAAGACTCTTTGAGTCCTTTTGCACCTTCTAGGACTTCATTCATTTGTTCTTTTAGAATTTGGGTGTAAAGTAGCTGTTTTCCATATCTCCATTCATAAAGTGCTTTTGACTCATCTAGACCTTCATAGCATTGCAATCTAATTATTTCTTTCTCGAAATGTAAAGCTGCTGTATTTGCTAGCTCTGTTTTTCCAACACCAGGAGGGCCTTCTATTAAAATTGGCTTTTCTAATTGTGAAGCAAGGTAAACTGCAGTGGCAATTTGCTTGCTACATATATATCCATGCTTTGAGAACCCTTTAGTAATCTCCTTAATAGACTTTTCTGGTCCTTCACTCATTAACCTACTCCTAGTATTTTTTTTAATTCTTCTACAACCCTTAAAGGGTCATCAATAAAAAGATGATGCATTGTACCCGGAACGCCTACAACCCTATCATCAGGTAAATTTCCGACGTACTTGGTATATTCAACGAGTTCCGCTGGAAAAATCTGGCTCATTAAACCATAGACGAGGTAAACAGGACACGCTGGAGACATAAGAATATCTGTTAAATCAGAAGATTGATAAGACTTCATCATCTTTCCATCAGACTTTAATCGCCATCCTTCAGAATTTTCTTTAAAAGAATTTTTAGCAATATATTCAAGAATGTAATCATTCCTGCATGGTTGTGGCGGTATTAACCTAAAACTTTCTATTGCACTTTCGAGGCTCTCATAAATGAAATCAGCCCGTATCATAGATTTACCCATTGATCTGGTCTTGTCTGGAGGTAAGACTACGATAGAATCAAGTAAGATTAATTTATTAAATATTTCAGGAAAAAATGAAGTAGCTTTTAAAGAAATTGACCCTCCCATACTATGGGCAATAAAACTTGCAGAACTCCAATTTAGATCTTCACAAACAGCTTTTAACTCCCTTGCATACAACTCTTGCGAGTATTCTCCTCTGTGCTCACTATCCCCATTTCCAGATAAATTAACTGCTGCAATAGAATAGTTATCTAAAAAATGCGGTGCTATAAAATCCCACCAATTAGCGTTCGCACTATAACCGTGTACAAAAAATAATCCTGGTTTTGTTGAATCTCCCCATAGAGCGTAATGAATTTTTGCACCATCAACCTCGACGAAATAATTCTCCGGCTTGCTATTAATAGCAGAGATAAACCATTCAGGTGAACTCATTTTTTTATTAATCCTTAAGCTATACTGCGTATAGCCTTTTTTAATGCTTCAATAATTATTTCAATATGCTGAGGTTCTGCAATTAAAGATGGAGAGAGGATTAAAAATTCACCTGAAAACCTAACCATCACATCGTTTTCATAACAATGCTGAAAAACTTTTGAAGCAAACTCTGTAGCAGGAATTCGATCTGACCTGAAATGCACAGCACCCATCAATCCAATATTTCTTATATCAACTACTTGATCTTCACCATTTAAACTATGAATAGCTTCTTCAAAAATAGGTTCAAGTTCTTTTGCTTTTTGAAACAACCCTTCCTCTTCATAAACTTCAAGTGTTGCTAAACCAGCAGCTGCAGCAACGGGATGCCCCGAGTACGTATAACCATGAAATAATTCGATCATATTCTCTGGTCCTTGCATAATGCTATCGTGTATTTCATTCTTAAAAGCAACAGCACTCATAGGTACAACTGCTCCTGTTAGACCTTTAGCCATTGTGATGATATCTGGAGTTACATCAAAACGGTTGGCAGCAAAAGAGTCTCCCAAGCGTCCAAATCCAGTAATGACTTCATCAAAAATTAATAAGATGTTGTGCTTGGTGCATATTTCTTTAATTCTCTCCAGATATCCTACTGGAGGTACAATGACGCCTCCCGCACCTGTGACCGGCTCAATAATAACTGCTGCTACTGTTGATGGATCCTGTAAAGCTAAAATGTTTTCTAACTCATCTGCAAGATGGAGTCCCCATGTAGGTTGACCCTTTGAAAAAGCCATCTCATTAAAATTTAAAGTATGAGGCAAATGATCTATTCCAGGTAATAGAGGACCAAAAGACTTTCTGTTAGGAGTAATACCTCCTACTGAAACTCCACCAAAATTAACGCCGTGATAGCCTTTTTCTCTTCCAATGAATTTTGTTCTCTGCC
>Ga0209501_10001456_pt1 | contig 26071 bp, 26 predicted proteins | sample ArcticOcean_MG_C_4_FD_187434 | JGI IMG/M metagenome (GOLD analysis project Ga0209501, IMG submission 187434) | Marine microbial communities from western Arctic Ocean - ArcticOcean_MG_CB4_134 (SPAdes) (version 2) | ecosystem: Environmental > Aquatic > Marine > Oceanic | place: Arctic Ocean...
TAGCTCTTCATTGGCAGGGTAAAATCCCCGGCAATGGCGTAGCTCACCGGGTCTGCTTCTCTTCAGCGTACGCCCACAATTCGAGTCATACTTGGCCTGCTTCAATCGGTAGATTCAGCATTAAAACTTCCATCGCCAGACGGGGGCTCACGTTACTATCTAGATTCGACAACGTTTGCATCAGGCGGTTGATAAACTGCACGATTTCAGCCGTGCTCAAGCCTGACGCTTGGCTCCTTAAGGAATCCGCGTGGTCCGAATTATGGAGAAATTCTTCCGCACCCTCTTTGATTAAGAGAAGGTCCCGCCACCAACGGAGCCAAAGAGCCAATAGGTCTTTAGCTGCATCTCGGTCACTGCCAAATAGGGAAGCAACTTCGTTGGCGTATGTGAAACGGGTTTCGAGTCCCGCATCCAGTGTCTCTTGGATCTTCTCTAGGTCTGCTTGTCGCTGTTCCAGTACCTGCGAATTTTCCAATGCGCCAATGGCCCAACCCAGACAACCGCGGGATAAGCGGAACAATTGCTCCCCCAACTCTGGCGTTGCTTGGTGACCGTTGACCAGCCGTTCGACCATCGTGTCTTTAGATAACGGCACCAGATTCATGGTCTGGCAGCGCGATCTGACCGTGGGCAACACGGCGTCTTCATTGGCTGTGAGTAGCAGGAACATGACCTGCGGGGGCGGTTCTTCCAGGGTTTTTAATAAAGCATTGGCGCCATCGTCACTCATGGATTCAGCGCCATCTATAATCACTACGCTTGTGGAACCTTCGTAAGGGTTTAGGTGCACCCGGCGCAGCGCTTCTTTTATATCGTTGATGCCAATCATCGTCTTGGCAGACCGGCCTTCTTCACCTTGGCCGGGAGCCAGAACTCTGATGTCTGAATGAAGCTCCTGAGAGATTCTAGTGCACTGTGTGCAAGAACCGCAGGGCTCACCATATCCTTCTAAGCAATTTACGGCCTGACTCATATTGATAGCAAGGGCCATTTTCCCCACATGCGGTGGGCCGCTCAGTAGATAGGCGTGGGACTGCCGCCGTTGCTGAAGACTTGGCTCAAGCCGTTTGAGCAGATGATCTTGGCCAAAGATGGTCCACATAAAAACCTGCTTTCTAGATAAACGCGATTAGGTAAAACGGATTAAGAAGTCATGAATAAAAAGATATCTTGTTCGCCTTAAATTCTACCAATTAATACTACGGAAGGACACTATTAGTCAGGTTTATACGAGGTCTAGGTGCAGTAAATCTTGGTAGCTCTCTCTACGGCGAATCAACCGGCTCTTGCCATCTTTAACCAGGATCATGGGCGGTTTTGGATTCATGTTGTAGTTGCTGGCCATGGAGGGACAGTAGGCACCCGCTGCTGGTATCGCAATTAGGTCTCCAGACTCCAGCTTTGGCAACATCACGTCGGTGGCCAGCAGGTCTCCGGATTCGCAGTACTTGCCGGCAATGGTCACTTTTTCTGCCGGCTCCTGATTGGCCTTGTTGGCAGCGACCACTTCGTACTCTGCTTGGTAGAGCGCGGGCCTGATGTTGTCGCCCATGCCGCCGTCAACGCTGACGAATTTCCTGATACCGGGCACGTCTTTGATTGCTCCAACGCGGTAGAGAGCAACTCCGGCGGGACCAATGATCGCCCGGCCAGGCTCAATTACCAACGATGGTAGTTCCATGCCAAGGTCTTTGCAGGTCTCCGTCATGGTGGAGACGATGGCCTCGGCGTAGTCGGACACCGGGGGCGGCTCATCCTCATCCTTGTAGCTGATGGCGAACCCGCCACCGGGGCTGAAACGCTGCAACTCAAAGCCTTCTTCTCGGAACTGGGCGGCAAACCGCAGGACCAGATCAACGGCTACGCGGTACGGCTCCAACTCAAAGATGGGGGAGCCCAGATGGAAGTGCAGGCCGCGTAGGTTTAGGTTCTTGGCGGCCAAGCCCATGCGAATGGCGTCGGCGGCGTGGCCCGTCTGAATCGAAAATCCAAATTTAGAATCCAAGGTGCCAGTGGTGGTGTACTCATGGGTGTGTGGGTCAACACCGGGAGAAACTCTGATGAGAATGTCTTGGGTCTTTCCAGCCTCGCCGGCCAATTTGTCCAGCAGTTCAATCTCGTGGAAACTGTCCACAACCACCCAGCCAATGGAGTGCTCCAGCGCTTCTTCCAGCTCCTGAGGGGTTTTATTGTTGCCGTGAAAATAGACCTCGTCCATGGGTATTCCAGAGCTGACGACAGTGGCTAATTCACCACCGGATACAACGTCAAATCCCATACCCTCTTCCAGAAATAACTTGGCTAAGATGGGATTTATGTAGGCCTTACAGGCGTAAGACACGTTGGTGGCGGGGTAAATTTTGCGGAACTCATCGATAAAGCTGCGGCAGCGGGCCCGCAGGGTGTCTTCGTCCAGCACGTAAACTGGGGTGCCGTACTCTGCGGCTAGGTCGCTGGCTTTGCATCCGCCCAGAATCAGCTCGCCTTGGAAGTCGACTTCAGCGCTATCGGGAAAAACACTCTGAGGAAACATGGTCATCCTTAATATTGGCTTTTGTGAGTTTGTGCTGCCTTAAATAGGCCACTCTGGGTTTGTGTTATAGAAGTTTGCTTTAGATTTAAGCCAAAACACGGGGCGTTTAGGCTAAATTATTCAGGCGCAGATAAAATGATAGTGCTAGCCTAATATTTGCGCAACTACAGCCTTGAATCTATGCCTGGCCACAGGCCGTTGACGCCGTATCTGGGCGAGTATATACTCTGGGCACTTCTGCCCCCTGAGCCTAATTTACGCCTGGCCAACGCATTTCTATACCGTTTATTCATTATGCAAGGGAGCTATCTTGAACATTCAGCTAACCGTGAACGGAAAATCCCAAGAAAAAGATGTAGACCCACGCTTACTGCTGGTCCATTTCATCAGAGACGATCTGGGACTAACTGGCACCAAGATTGGCTGTGACACCAGTCAGTGCGGTGCTTGTGTGGTGAGCATGGACGGCAAGACGGTGAAATCCTGCACCTGTCTGGCGGTCCAAGCCAACGGAACAGAGGTCACCACCATAGAAGGCGTCTCTAACAACGGTGAATTAGTCCCAATGCAAGAGGCTTTCTGGAACAATCACGGCTTGCAATGCGGCTATTGCACCTCCGGAATGATCATCACCACGATGGAACTGCTCAAGAAAAACGCTAATCCATCTGAAGATGAAATTCGCGAGGGACTAAAGGGCAACATCTGCCGCTGCACCGGCTACCAAAATATTGTTAAGTCGGTCCAGGCAGCCGCCGAAGTAATGAGGAGCTAACCATGACGACAAGAATATTTGGTTCGGGTATCCGTCGCCGTGAAGACCCCAGGTTGATCACCGGCGGCGCGACCTATACTGACGACGTTCAACTTCCCGGGATGCTTCAGGTAGCCATCCTACGCAGTCCCCACGCCCATGCCAAGATTAATAGCGTAGATACCACAGCCGCAGCCGCAGCCCCTGGCGTGGTGGCGGTTTATACCGGCGCCGATACAGATGGCGTATTGAATCCCATCCCTTGCGCCTGGACACCACCAGATTGCGAATTAATCGCTGTGGCCCACCCAGCGATTGCCAAAGACGTGGCTCGCTACCAGGGTGACGCCATAGCAGTGGTGGTAGCTGAGGATCGATACCAGGCTGAAGATGCCCTGGAATTGATCAACGTGGATTACACTCCGCTGCCTTCGGTAACCAACCCTGAAGCAGCCATGCAGCCGGGCGCGCCTCAGTTGCACGAAGACGCCCCCAACAACCAGGCCTTCCACTGGATTGCTCAAGGCGGCGACACCGATGCCGCATTTGAAGCTGCAGATGTGATCGTCAAAGACACCATCATCCAGCAGAGGTTGATTCCCAACGCCATGGAGCCCCGCTCAGCGGTGGCTAGCTGGACAAAAGCCACCGGGGAATTAACTCTCTGGAGCACCAGCCAAAACCCCCATATCTGCCGCTTCCTGGCCTCATTGGTCACCGGTGTCGGCGAGCATAAGATACGGGTCATCGCTACTGAAGTTGGCGGGGGGTTTGGCAGCAAGATTCCGATGTACGCCGATGAGATGATTGCGTCTTTCTGCTCCATGCAGTTGGGCGTCCCAGTTAAGTGGACCGCCACTCGTTCTGAGGGGTTCTTGTCCACCATCCACGGTCGTGACCACGTTGAGTACGTGGAGATGGCAGCCTCGCGAGAGGGCAAAATTTTGGCCATCCGGACCAAGATTTACGCTGGTATGGGCGCATATCTGTCCACTGCCGGCCCGGGCGTGCCGACCGTCCTGCATGGACTGATCTACTCCGGCCCGTATGACGTCGGAGCCACTAAAGCAGACATCTACGGAGTGTTTAGCAACTCCACTCCCACAGACGCCTATCGCGGCGCAGGTCGCCCCGAAGCCACATTCCTGGTAGAACGGTTGGTTGACCTGCTGGCAGTTGAATTGGGCATCGATCCTGTTGAACTGCGCCGGAAGAACCTGATTCCCAAATTTGAAGATGGACACGACGTTGCCAGCGGTGTCACTTACGACAGCGGCGACTACGAACCGCTGTTAAACATGGTCTTAGGCCATGCCGACTACCAGGCCCTGCGCCAGGAGCAGGCCACAATGCGGGAAAACGGCCACTATATGGGCATTGGTGTTACTTGTTACACAGAGATTTGCGGCCTTGGCCCCTCACAGGTGGCCGGTGCGGTTGGTTTCGGTGGCGGTTTGTGGGAGAGCGCAATCGTGCGGTTCCACCCCACTGGCAAGGTGAACGTCTACTCTGGAATCTCCCCCCACGGTCAAGGAGAGGAAACTACCTTCGCTCAGATAATCTCTGATGAGTTGGGCGTTGATGTGGACGACGTTGCGATCATCCACGGTGACACCAGCAACACCCCAATGGGCTGGGGCACCTACGGCAGCCGGACCACTGCTGTCGGAGCGGCGGCCATGGTATTGGCGGCCCGCAAGATTAAAGAAAAGGCCCGCCTCTTGGCAGCTCACCTGCTGGAAGCCGCCGAGGCTGACGTTGAATACGCCGACGGCCATTTCACCGTCAAGGGTTCTCCAGACCAGACCAAGTCAATCCAGGAGATGGCCACCATGGCCAACGTGGCCTGGAACCTGCCAGAAGGGATGGAGCCCGGCCTTGAGGCTTCAGCCTTCTATGACCCGCCGAACTTCGTCTATCCATTCGGCACCCACCTGGCAGTGGTGGATGTTGATGTAGACAACGGCCACATCGTGGTACGGCGTTACATCGCCGGTGACGACTGCGGCCCTCAGATCAACCCAATGATTGTTGAAGGCCAGGTCCACGGCGGCGTGGTACAGGGCATCGGACAGGCTCTATGGGAGGGCGTGGTCTATGACGACAATGGCCAGTTGATAACTGGTTCCATGACCGACTATGCGCTACCTAGGGCACATCTACTGCCGCAAATGGAAGTGCTTAGCACGGTAACGCCGTCGCCCCACAACCCGTTGGGCGTGAAGGGTATCGGTGAGACCGGGGCCATTGCCTCCACCGTCACCGTCTACAACGCAGTAATCGACGCGCTGCGACCGCTGGGCGTGACCCGCTTGGAAATGCCACTAACCCCAGAAAAAGTCTGGCAGGCTATTCGCCAGCAGCAGGGGAGCTAAACGATGTTTGCAACAAAATTTGAATACCAGAAAGCCAGTTCCGTCTCAGAGGCCATCCAGCTTCTGAGTAGCAATCCCGGTGCCAAGATCATTGCAGGCGGTCACAGCCTCCTGCCGATGATGAAACTGCGCCTGACCAGTATTCCAATGCTGATCGACATTGGCGGCATAGAGGAGTTGCGGGGGATATCCGTCGCAAACGGCACTCTGCGTATCGGCGCTCTCACCACCCACGCAGAGATCGCTGACTCTCATGACGTCAAAGATAACGTCGGTATCCTCTGGGAAACGGCGTACGGCATCGGTGATCCACAGGTGCGTAACCGAGGGACCATCGGCGGGAACATTTCCCACGCTGACCCCGCATCAGACTTGCCAACGGTGATGAAGGTTATGGACGCCAAGTTCACCATCCAGGGCTCCGGAGGTATCATGCGCGGTGGTTCCCGGACCGTGTCCGCTGATGATTTCTTCCTTGGCCCCTTCGAAACGGCCTTGGGAGAGAATGAGATTCTCACCGCCATCGAGATGCCGGTCTTGGCCGCCAACCAGCATGCGGAGTACGCCAAAATGGCTCATCCGGCCACGTCCTTCGCCGTGGTAGGCGCTGGAATAGTGGTGACGGTGGAGAACAACATCTGCACGGCCTCCAGAGTGGCTGTCGGCGGGTTTACACCGATTCCCACGCGCGGACCTTCGGTGGAGCAAGCTCTGGTGGGCAAGGAATTGAACGAGGAGAACATCGCCGCAGCCACTAGCCTAATTCATAACGACTTGGGTTCTGACGTCTTTGGAGATGTTTTTGCCTCGGCCGAATACCGCCAAGCCATGGCGGCCATCGAACTGAAGCATGCGATCTACCACGCGACAGGCTTCGCTCACCACAACTAAGCAATCAAAAAGGTAGTATTCAAAAAGGGTACCCCGGCGGAATGGGGTGCCCTTTTTATTTTGCGCGCCCGAGCCCACACCTGTCCTTCTGAGAAGTGCCGTAGGCCGACGAAGAATCTGCCAATGCCAACCTGGTAGACCCTGAGCGGAGCGAAGGGTGGCAAGTATTTCGCCTTAAGCTGACGTTGCCCCTTTTTGTCATTGAATATCGCACCTGATAAAATATGTTTCGGCCATTTTTTATTTGCAAATCCACGGTTGAGGCACGACGAACCCCATGAAAATATTGGTGATTAACGACGACGGAATCAATGCCCCAGGCATTTGGGCGGCAGCCCGCGCCCTGCGGCAGGTTGGCGAGGTCGTTGTGGTTGCGCCCGACCGTCAACAGAGCGGAGTTGGGGCGTGTTTAACCCTCCATGCACCGGTCAAAGCGGGAGAATGGGAAGTGAGTCAAGAATTTCAAGGTGAGGGAGATGGGTTATACCCGGTGAGTGCGTTTTCAGTGGAAGGCACGCCCGGCGATAGCTGCATCCTGGCTTTGGAGAGCTTGGTCCAGAATGTGGATCTGGTCGTTTCCGGTGTGAATGCCGGCTCCAATGTTGGCTATGACGTGATGGTCTCCGGGACCGTGGGCGGCGCAATACAGAGCTTTGTGCGGGGGATAAATACCATTGCCATCTCAGTGGCAGCAGTGACCAACACAAAGTACGACATTGCCGAGAAGATACTTAAGCCGCTGGCCGAGAAATTTGTTGACTATACTGGCGAGACCCTGTTCTTGAACGTGAATATCCCGAAGATTGAAATGAACCAGGTAGCCGGCGTGCGGGTTACCCATCTGGGTGGCCGGTCTTGGGGCGAAAATGTTAGGGCCGAGAACGTTGGGCCGGAAAAGCGGTACTGGATCTCAAGGAACAAACCCAGCACTGCGACCCCCCATCCAGACAGCGACATTGCCGCCATCAAGAGCAACTGCATATCAATCACGCCGCTCCATATTGGACTTGGCAACTACGCGGCCATGCCGGGCGTGGAATCACTGCTGGGTGAGATTCCCCAACAAATGCTGGATAGACCCGACTAAAACGGCTTACAGCGCCACCACAGCAAATAAAAAAGTCCTTCCAGATAGCATTTGGAAGGACTTTTTTATTTACGGCGATTATTGCTAGCTGGCGCTGACTTGCTCCGGCGACAGGGCCAGACCAACCCCGATCATGCTTTCTTGGGTGATCAGCTTGGCCAGGTCTTCTTCGCTCATGCCCTCAGTCCCGGCGGGGCGCTTGGGCAGAACCAGGTAGCGGTAGTCGGCGCTGCTGTCGATGACCCGGACCTGCACTTCGTCGTCAAGCTCCGTGCCAAACTCCTTCAGTACACCCCGTGGGTCAACGACGACCCTTGAGCGGTAGGACAGTCCTTTGTACCAGGCCGGTGGCCGGCCAATTATGGCCCTGGGGTAGCAAGAGCACAGCGTGCAGACGGCCATGTTGTGGACGTCGTCGGTGTTCTCCAAGACTGTCAGTTTGGGAGCGGTCTCCGGTAGGTCATAGCCCAGTTCCATGAGCGCAGACTCGGCATCAGCCAAGAGTCTGACTTTATATTCTGGGTCAACCCAGGCGTGGGCTAGCACCTTGGCGCCGTCGGCCGGGGAGCGAGAGTCGATTTTGTCGGCCATAGTCAGAATATCATCCATAGTGCAGACGCCCTTCTCAATCAACAGGGCCTGGATAGCCTCAGCCCGTAGCGCGTAATATTCTGCATTGTCGCCGTGGGAGTGTCCGTTGTCAGCCATTGGATGCTCTCCTGAATAAGCCTGATTTGTTTGATTTAGCCTGGTCTGGTCGATCTAGATCGATTCCAGCCAGTTTTCGTAGATGTCTAACAGCAGGGCGTCTTGCGAGCCGCCCTTGTAGTTGGTCCAGAGGTCGGTCTGGGCGAATTTAACCAGATATAAAGGCTGGGCTGGCAGTCCGTCACCGCCGTAAGCCAAACCCTCCGGGTTGGGGTAGGCCCCCCAAGAAGTTTCTATTTCACCCTGCTTGCCCTGGACGTACTGCGGCGTCCGGAAATGGGTTGGTGGGACCCCTACGCGAATACGGACCTGGTCACCAGGTTTGTACTTGGCAGATGGAGACTGGGCCATGATTACGCTTGAGCCTGTTTCAGGGTTTTCATCTTGGCGTCGATCTCTGCGGTGGTCATTACGCCCTGCTCCACTAGGAGCGTCTCCATGGCCGCAGTCCACTTCTCGTAATATGCCAGAGACTCGTAGGTAGCCAGGTCCATGCTCTCGATGGCCCGGCGTAGTTGGTCGGATGTTTTTAGGCCCAGGTCGCCCAGCACTCCATTGAGTGCGTCCACCTTGCGTTCCCATTCCTCCATCTCGTGCTCGGATTGGTCAATGGGGTCTTCGTTGGGCCAACCGCCGCGGTCATGAACTTTAGGCATTTTATGCTCCTGAAGATGCGGGCGAATCTGCGCCCATGTTAAGTCTGATGCTGCACGTTGGCAAGAAGTTGCGCGTTGCAATTTTCAGCGCTACCGCCACATCTTGGCCACGTCGATGGCTCGCATGAATTCTACGTTGGGGAACGACTTGATGTATTCGATCAAGCGTTCCAGCATGAGAAGCCGTCCCGGTCGCCCGATGTACTGAGGATGCATGGTGAGCGTGAAGGCCCTCCCGTAGCGGTAAAGCCCCTCAAACTCTGCGGCCCATGTTTGGTAGACCTCGTCTGGGTTGCGCATTGGGCCCAGGCGGTTGGCCACCGGCGCGTAGACAAAGTTTGGCGCGTCGTCGAGCAACCAGTGCACGGGCAATTCAACCAGGGATTTGCCGTTGGTTGGAGACTCAACTATGTAGGGCGCATCGTCCCCCATCAGGCTACTGTCGTAGATGAAACCGTGGTCGGTCAACAGTTCCAGGGAGTGCTCTGAAAGCTCCCAGCTTGGAGAGCGGTAGCCTAGAATTGGCTCGCCGGTGATACCGCTCAAGATTCGGAGGCCCGACTCCATGACGTCTATTTCTTGCTGGCGAGTGAGACTGGACGGCGGCTCGTGCATGTAGCCGTGGTGGGCTACTTCATGGCCTCTGTTAGCCAGCTCTTTGACCATTTCTTCGTGGGTCTCGGCCACGAATCCCGGCACGTAGAAGCTGGCTGGGACGGAGTGGGCGTCCAGCATGTCCAGAATTCTTGGAGTGGCGACGGATGGGCCGTACTCGGCCATGGACATGAGGCTGGGGTGGTCTTTGAACGACGGGTCACGGTTTAACCATGACGATACACCGTCAATGTCAAAGCCAAGCATCGCTACACATTGGGTCTCACCGGGCCAAATTCCCGACATGGTCAACCTCCCGCCTTAATCAGATTGCAGGCATTCTAGCCCAAGCAGGGTTGGCTGTCTAAAAAGACACTTGGCTAGGGGCCGAGTAAAATCATGAAATCATCGAACAATCGCAGAATTTCGTCCTAAACGTACTCAGTAGAAAAACCGGCGCAAGCATCTTCCGGAGGGACGGGAATTCCGTTCACCCATACTGTCTCTAGATTGAACCCCTCCCAGATCTCAAACTCGATAAATGCGCTTCGGTACGACGTGGCTTTGTATGCCCTAACCGTACAGTGAGTACCACGGCCCGTGGCGGAAAGATGATCGCTTGACCAAACGACAGGCGAAAAGTGAATCCCTAAAGTGTAATTGACGCCTTCACCGAAGCACCGATTATCGGGGCAGGCCTGTAATGCCTTGGTGAGGACTTTCCCAGAGCGGTAGCTGTAGGCACTCTCATTCGTGATGACCTCATCCGCATCATGGAAAGTCCAGCCTTCATTGTTTGAAAACTGAGCCACAGCGGCATGGACCTGGGAAGCCGTCAAGTTGGTCAGCCCTTGGTCCGACGGTGGTTCGCTAATTGCAGGGGTCGCAGTTGGAGCGGCCTCAATGGTTGGTTCTGGAGTTGCCTCAAGTTCTTCCCCGTCAATCTCCTCAAAGGTGATTACAGCGTCGTCGATAGCGGCAGCCAACTCCTCCACAGTCACGCCGTCAAACGCCGGTGGGTTAACTGTCAAAGTGACTTGATCACTGCTGGAGATACTGAAATTCTCGAAAATCAACGGTGCGCGGTCTTCCATAAAGATGTGGAGGTTGCCCAGACCAGTATCAGAGAAGACTGAGGGCCGCGAGTTCTCCGACGAACTGGACACGAATCGGCAAGACTCGCCGGCCGATAATGGCGACGCTAATGGAGAGCCATTTTCAATACTGCTCTTGGGTTGGGGCGTCAACAAATCCCAGACCCAGTTTACGGCCACTCCGGTGCTGGCCCCGACGACGGCGTTGGTTAAAATCGCAGGCGCAGTAATTACGGCTGCCGCCCCGCCAAACAATCCTATTCCAAGGGCCGTTGCTCCGGCCATGAAAGCACCAGCCTGAGCTGCAGCGGACCCATTACGAGCTCGTTATTGGCCGTGGTGGTGGCTGTTTTATAAGAGGTGCGCCAGTTGCGGAACTCAGTCTCAAACTTGCCGAAGTCTTTGTCTCGGTCAACAGCCAGCATCCGGTCTCTGGCAGTCTTTGCTACATCAACATCCTTTTGGATCTTGTCCATGGTGTTATTGAGAGAAACGACGTCATTGCAACTGACCAGCAAAGGGCTATGTAGCCCAGCGCGGCCCTGCGGGCCAATCTGGCCAAGCACGCTCTGGGAAAGGTCTAGCACCTGGGTGATGTTGTCTCCCCACGCCTGTACGGCCTCGTTGAAATCAGCGAGTACCTGCATAGCTACTTCAGGGTCGTTAACTTCTGGGTTAATGCTTCCCAGCCTGGATTGTTGTGCCAGAAGGTCATCTACCAGCGATTGAGTAATGAGTCCTTTGGTGTTCAATTGCTTGGCCAGGGACTCAAATTCTTCCTGCGGCGACGGCGTTGCCGTGGCCAGAGGAGCATCCGGTGTAGCAGTTGCTTCAGACCCGCTGGTCGAAGTTGCATCATTGGTGAGCTCGTCAATGGTGGTGCAGCCGACTATCGCGAGTAAGAGCAGCATCATCGCTGCCGCAAAGAAAATTTTACTGCGGCTGAAAAATTTGGTGTTCGAAATTGGTGCGCCTGGTTGTAAGTGGAGCATCAGTGGCCAATGTTAACGCTTGGCCTGCTAAATGAATTCAGTGAGAATCCTCAGAAAGCAGCCTCTAAATATTTGGGATGACTTCTTCCATCAAAGCGTCTAAGTGCTCCATGTCGTCAAATGCTGGGTTGATGAGCACCATTTCTGCGCCACCCTGGGTGATCTTTGCCAGTTCTTCTGTGATCTTTTGGGTTGAACCCCAGACTGAGACCTGGGAGCCCAGGTCTGCGTTACCGTAGCGCTTCCCGAACCATTCTTTTAGTCGAGCTTCGGCGCGGTCTTCGTCATTATCCACAGCCACGTAGACCCGCTTGGAGATGGTGAATGACGCGGGGTCTCGGTCGGCTTCTTCCAGGTACATTCGTGTTTGGTCAACAGCGGTGAGGAAGCTATCAGTGGTTGATGAACCGGCGCCCATCCAGCCGTCGCCGTGTCGGACAGCCCGTTTCAACGCATTGACGTGCCGGGCACCCAGCCAGATGGGCGGATGAGGGCTTTGCAGCGGCTTGGGCTCCATCTTGAGTCCGTCTAACTGCCAGAACTCGCCCTGGAAATGGGCCTCGGACTGCGTCCAGAGCGCCTTCATTACCTCGATGATCTCAGTGAAGCGGCGCACCCTCTTTTCGCCGGAAAAGCCAAACGGCGGAATGTCGTTGAGGTTACCGCCCAGACCCAGGCCAACGGTCAGGCGGCCGCCGCTCATGTGGTCCAAGCTGCCCAGGCTCTTGGCCAACTGTATGGGGTTGCGGAGTGGAGCCACGATGACAGATGTGCCCAGCCGCACCTTCTCGGTGATGGCTGCCAGGTAAGACAACAGGGTGACCGGCTCAAGGATGGGAACTGCGCCGGTAATTGCTTCCTGAGTCCAGAGACTTTCAAACCCCAGGGTTTCGGCCTTCTTCGTCCACCGCTCAATCAACGGCATGTCGATCGGCCCGTCAAAGAACACCTGAGGAATGGATATTCCCCAACTAACTTTCCCAGCCATGATAATTCTCCTGAAAGCTGATTACTGACCGCTGTTAGCTGCTCCGTTTTTTGATTGCTTACGGGAGTTAGCCGGCCGCCTGTTTGGCCGGAATCACATCAAACCCGGTGTAGGGCCGTAGCACCTCAGGGATAACCACCGACCCGTCTGGCTGCTGGTAGTTCTCCAAGATGGCAATCATGACACGGGGCAGGGCCAGGCCGGAGCCGTTCAGCGTGTGGGGAATGCGGGGGCGTCCGCCTTCTTCAATGCGATAGCGGATGTTGGAGCGCCGGGCCTGGAAGTCGGTGCAGTTGGAGCAGGAGCTGACTTCAAGCCACTCCTGGCAACCGGCGGCCCAGACCTCAATGTCATAGGTCTTGGAAGATGCAAAGCCCATATCGCCGGTGCAGAGGGCCAATACCCGGTAGGTGAACCCAAGCTTGCGGCAGACGTCCTCGGCATTGTCCACCAGCTTTTCCAGTTCGTCATTGGAGGTCTCGGGCTCCACAAACTGGTACATCTCAACCTTGTTGAACTGATGCACCCGCTTGATTCCCCGGGTGTCCCGCCCTGCGGAGGCTCTTTCGCGGCGGAAGCATGGAGTCTGGGCCACATACTTCAATGGCAAGGTGTTGGCCGGGATAATCTCGTCCCGGTACAGGCCAGTTATAGGGACCTCAGCGGTGGGTATCAGCCAGAGGTCGTCCTCCACGTCTTGGTAGAGAGTGTCTTCGAATTTAGGCAAGTTGCCAGAGCCTTCCATGATCTCTCGTTTGACCACTGCCGGCAGGGAAATCTCGGTGTAGCCGTGGTCATTGGAGTGGAGATCAAGCATGAAGGCGATCAGAGCTCGTTCTAGCTTGGGGCCGTAGTCCACCAGGTTGTAGAACCGGCTTCCGGCCAGCTTGGTGCCGCGCTCGAAGTCGATGATGCCCAGTTCTTCGCCCAAATCCCAGTGGGGCTTGGGTTCAAAGCCCATTATAGGGGGTTCTCCGTTTTGACGGATGACGATGCTACCGGTTTCGTCTTCGCCCACCGGCACGTCAGACTGGGGCAGGTTGGGGAGAGTGAGCATCAGTTCGCTCATCCGGTCGCCCAGTTCTTTGGTTTTCTCGTTCAAGGCATCGGCTTGGTTGCCAATCTCCCGCATCTCGGCACGGGCCTCGTCAGAGACCTCCTGCCCTTGGGAGCGCGCCTGGCCCAGTTCTTTGCTGACCCGGTTGCGTTCCGCGTTCAGGGTGTCGCGTTCTGTGATGGTAGCGCGAATTGCCGTGTCCAGTTCTAGGACCTTCGTGATGGAGTCGTCCTCTCCCCTGGTTTTGAGGGCGGCGCGCACTTCATCCGGGTGTTCTCGTATGTGTTCAATTGAAAGCATGGTTATTCCGTAGTTTCGTCCCCGGTGTTGATTTCTGTTTCTTCTTTGGAGTCTTCTTCGGGCTCTTCTTCTGTTGAATCGGCGCGCAGCGTTCGCATCTGGGGGAAGAGCAGCACATCGCGGATGGACGCCTGTCCCGACAGCAGCATCACCAGCCGGTCGATGCCGATACCCAGGCCGCCGGTTGGGGGCATGCCGTATTCCATGGCTGTGAGGAAATCGTCGTCCTGCCGGTCAACGTCTTCGTTCTCAAATAGTTGTTGTATTCGGGCTTGGTCTTCAAACCGTGCCCGTTGCACCGCCGGGTCGTTCAGCTCGCTGTAGGAGTTGGCGATTTCCATGCCAAAGGCAAAGGCCTCAAATCTTTCCACGTATCCAGGAGTGTCCGGCTTGGCTTTGGCCAGTGGGGACATCTCTTCCGGGTAGTCCAGAACAAAGGTCGGCTGGATCAGGGTTGGTTCCACAAACGTGGACAGCAACTTGTCTATCAACCGTCCCCGGCTTTCCAGCACTGCGGTGTCGATGCCGATCTCTGACGCTTTCTTGCGTAGGGCTTCGTCATCGGTGGATTCGAGGTTGATGCCGCTGCGTTTTTCAAGTTCCTCACGCAGGCTAACCCGCGCCCACGGCGGCTCAAAGTCGATGACTGCATCGCCAATGGTCACCTTGGTCGTGCCGTTGACCGCCATACAGATGCTGGAGACCATCTGCTCGACCATGTCCATCACATCGTTGTAGTCGGCGTAAGCCTCGTAGCTCTCCAGCAGGGTGAATTCTGGGTTGTGGTCCTGGTCGATACCTTCGTTCCGGAAGACCCGGCCAATCTCATAGACCTTGTCGAAGCCGCCGATTATCAAGCGCTTCAAGTAAAGCTCAGTGGCGATGCGCAGGTAGAGCTGCTGGTCCAGGGCGTTGTGGTGGGTGATGAACGGCTGGGCGTGGGCGCCGCCGGCCACGGGGACCAGTATTGGAGTGTCCACCTCCAGGAATCCCTGGTCGTCCAGGAACCTGCGGATGCCGCTGATTACCTTACTGCGCAGGACAAACACGGGCATGATCTCGTCCTGGTTGGCGATCAGGTCCAGGTAGCGCTGCCGGTAACGAGTCTCAACGTCTCTGAGGCCGTGCCATTTCTCAGGCAGGGGGCGCATGCCCTTGGCCGTCACGGTCAGCTCTAAAGCGTCGATGGTCACCTGGCCGGTGCGGGTGCGCATCAGATTGCCGCGCACGCCCAAATGGTCGCCTAGATCCAAGTCCTTAATCAGGTCAAAGCCATCATTCAAATTGTTCTGTCGCATTAGGACTTGGATGACACCGGAAGCGTCTCTCAGATCTACGAACGCCGCCTTGCCCATGGTGCGCATGGAAGAGATACGACCGGCCAGGCTGACATTCTGAAGCTTATCGTCGGCTGGCTCGGCGTTCTCCAATTCTTCAAACAGTGTCGTGGCGGTGGCGGTGTCGTAGGAGCGGTGGAAACGGGCGGGATATGGGTCTATGCCGTTGCCCCGAATACGTTCGAGCTTGGTGGCCCGATTGGCCATTAGGATGTCTTCTGGGTCTGGCATCAAGTCCTGTTAGTCCCGGCCGGTTTGCGGGCGGGTTAGTTGGGATGGGCGGGCGATTTAAGTCGATTAAATCAACTGATTTAACCGGTAGGTTTAATCGGGTAGAAAAGTTAGAGAAAGCAGCGAAATACGTCGTTTTCTCTGACTAGCGATTGTAATGCCGTGCCCATTTGTTGTAAAGGAATTGCCTGGCTTCGCACGCCCGTTTCGGCCACCGACAAGGGCGATATAGACGCCGCTGTATTTGACTCTATTTATATAGTCTATTAAAATTTTTGATGTGACAGCCACAAACCATACACTAATAAAGAATCCCAACGCCGGGTTTACTTGAGTTCACGACTGCAGGGCCTGGACTGGCCGGCGGTCCCACTGGGTTTCTATCTAGCTTCGGGAAGTCTCTTTAGGCACTTCTAGTAAATTTCCTGGGGCTATTTCACCCACGCACCCTCTGCCTTCCAAGCCCTAGGTATGCCGTTGGACTACCAGTTTTTAATGGTCATTCAATCGGGTATATGAATCTGCGTGTTTAGTTGGGCGCAGTTCTTTGGGTTTTAACCCTGGTTTTTAGGAGTTCAGAAGGTTTGATACGGGTCTTCTTAATTGGTCTGGCACTTATCGTTTTTTTGACGTTGATCGCTGCTTGTGACGGTGATAGTTCGCCCGTGCTCAGGGTGGGCGGCATACCCGACCAAGACGCCTCCAGACTTGCCAGACGGTATGACGGGTTTGCCGACTATCTGTCCCGTACATTGGGCGTGAAAGTGGAGTATGTCCCCAGCGTGGATTACGCCGCGGTGGTGACTGCGTTCACTCAGGGCAACCTTGATCTGGCATTTTTTGGCGGACTCACCGGCGTGCAAGCCAGGATTCTTGACGCTGGCGCCGAAGCAGTAGCCCAACGCGAAAATGATGCGGCCTTCCACTCCAAGTTCATCATCCGGAACGACCTGCCCGCCATGTCATTGAGCGACCTGGCAGACCTGGCCGCAGACCTGACCATAACGTTTGGCAGCGAAAGCTCTACCTCCGGGCACCTGATGCCGCGCCATTTCTTGAAAAGTGCAGGGTTAGAGGCTGATTCTAGTTTCAAATCGCCCCCCAATTACTCCGGCTCCCATGATCTTACGTGGCGGCTGGTTGAGAGCGGTGCGTTCGACATTGGCGCTCTGAACGAAGATGTTTGGGACCGGGCCGTGGCCAACGGGCTGGTGGACGTCAGCAAAGTACGCGTGCTGGAGACAACCCCCGCCTTTTTCGACTACAACTGGACTGCGGCCTCGGGCGTTGGCGAAAAATTTGGCGACGGATTCTCCCAAAAAATTCAGAAAGCACTCCTAGAATTGGGCGCAGAAGAGAATTCAGAAATCCTCAAGCTTTTTAGTACAGAGCGGTTCATTGCAACCGAAAACGACAATTACCAAGCAATTGAGGTCGTGGCTAGGGATCTGGGGATAATCAAATGAGTATATTGAGGGACACCCTAGAACGCGCCAATGACGGAATTAGTCCTGCGCAGCCCTTGGTGGACGGACGCAGCCTGAGCAAGTCATTTGGGTCGCTGGTTGCTTTGGCCCCATTGGACTTGGCCATCGGCGCTGGCGAGAGAGTGGCGTTGGCTGGCCCCAGCGGTAGTGGCAAATCCACCCTGCTGTACATTCTTGCCGGGTTAATCCAACCCGACGATGGCCAGCTATTTCTGGACTCGAAACCAGTTACTGACCTGCAGCCGGGCCGCCAACTCTCGGAGTCTGTGGGTCTGATCCAACAGCAACTAGATTTGGTGGCGCAACTGCCGGTGGTGCAGAACGTGCTGGCCGGGCGGCTGGGCCAGTGGAGTCTATGGCGGTCGCTGACCTCATTATTCTCAGCCAGGGAGCGGAATTCAGCCTTGGATGCCTTGTCCCGACTGGGCATTGCCGACAAGATCGATGAGCCAACCTCCCAGCTCTCCGGCGGCGAGCAACAGCGGGTCGCCATCGCCAGACTAATGCTACAGGCCCCCAAGATAACCCTGGCCGACGAGCCTGTCTCGTCCCTAGACCCGGCCCGAGCCGACGAGATACTTGGCCTACTGAGTGCTCTGGCAACGGACACAGGTGGCGCGTTGATTGCCAGCCTGCACTCGCCGGATCTGATACAGGCGCACTTCACGCGGGTAATTGGCCTGCGGGAAGGCGTCATCCAATTTGATATCCCGGCCCGGGAGTTGACAGCCCCGGTGCTTGAGGCCCTTTATGATCTGGACCGGGACTCCCAGAACTAAAGGGCTGGCCCGGCTTTTCGAGGCCAGACGCCTGCTAAGCCTGATTTTGGTTGGGGCTTTTGTGTGGAGTCTCACCGGCGTTGGTTGGAAGGATGGCATCCTACATACCGGCGGCGGTGATGCCATCAAAGACTTCTCCCTGGCGCTCTTCCCACCAGAACTCTCTCCCGGCTTCTTGAGACTCGCCCTGGCGGCTAGCTGGCAAACAGTGGTGCACGCTGTGGCTGGTATCACCCTGGCCATCATTGTTGGCGTACCCCTGGGAATTATCGCTTCCGGTTCCCTGGGAAACCCTGGCCGTACACGGCTGGCTGTAGCCGTTGGTGTCCGGTTCCTGCTGGCGTTCATGCGCTCGATCCACGAACTGGTCTGGGCTGTGTTATTCGTGGCCGCGTTTGGCCTTTCATCGATGGCCGTGGTGTTGGCCATTGCTATCCCCTACGCGGGGATACTGGGGAGAATCTACTCAGAGCTACTGAATGACGTGCCTGAGGGACCATTGGACGGCCTGCGCTCCGCGGGGGCATCGCCAACTGAAGTCTTGTTCTATGGCCGGATGCCCATGGTCCTGACCGACTTACTCAGCTACAGTTTCTACCGGTTTGAGTGTGCAATTAGAGCCGCAGCTATCATGAGCTTTGTCGGCATCAGAGGACTGGGCTTTGAGATACAACTTTCGTTGAGCGACCTGATGTTCAGTGAGGTCTGGACGCTGCTCTTGTTCTTGTTTGGTCTGGTCTTGCTGGTGGATTACTGGAGCACACGCGTCCGGCGGAGTCTGGGCTCATGAGAGTGAATCGCAAAGCGATCAGGGAAACCGTGCTTGGTCGGCGTCGGATTACCTTCGCTCGGGCGTCGCTCTACGGGTTTTTGGCTCTGGCAGTAGTTTCTTGGGTCTATATCTTGGCCGGGACTGATAGCGGGCTTGGGGATTTATTCTCGGGCCGTTCTTGGAGTAACGCCAGCAGTTTCCTCAGGCAGTTGCTGGGGTTGGAAGACGGGTTGGGCGGCGGTGGCCGGCCCGCGTTTTTTGACCTGAGTCGTTGGGGCGAGACGGGCAAGTTGGCCTATAAAACGCTGATGATGAGCGTGTTGGCCATCGGGCTGGCTGGTCTGGGGGTGTTGGTGACCTTTCTGCCGGCGGCGAGGAATGTTAGTAACGGCGAACTGGGTGGCCGACCTTCCGCCGGTATGGGCACACTTTATCATGCGCTCCGGCTGTTCTTTGCTTTCACACGAGCAGTGCCGGAGTTGGTGTGGGCCATGGTAATCGTGTTCTTTCTGTCACCGGGGATACTGCCGGGGGCGATTGCCCTGGGGCTGCACAACTACGGCATTGTGGGCAAGCTTTCAGCCGAGGTAGTGGAGAATATGGACCCGGGTCCGGCGCGGGCGTTGCGTTCCGCAGGAGCTGGAAATATGCAGATGCTAGCCTATGGAATCATCCCCCAGGCCATGCCCCAGTTTCTCACCTACCTGCTGTACCGCTGGGAGGTGGTGATTCGTACCACGGTGGTGGTGGGCTTCGTCAGCGCCGGTGGTCTGGGCCGAGAATTCAGACTGAGCCTAAGCTTCTTTCAGTACACCGACGTGGCGCTGATTATCTTGTGGTACCTGATCCTGGTGGTAGCTGTAGACCTGCTCAGTGCGTTCCTGCGGCGGCTGGTGCGCGTCCCGTAATGCAGGGTTATCAGGTCTAGATAGTGACGGGGTAGATGACCTGAATCACCTTGTTGTTGCGAAGGCCATCGAAGTAGGGATGGGGACGGTCCGGATTCTGGAGCCAACGCCGGACGAAATAGGCGACCAGATTGGACAACTGATTGCCCACCGAGCGTGCGGACTCCACGAAACAGATGTCATCAATTAGCCCTGTGGCGTCCATGCCCTCATCAGACCGTAGGAACTCGGCCATGAACTTAGCTTCCAGTGAGGCCCCGTTTTGGGCTATGACCAGAGAATGGTTGGCAATGGGTACCGTGCCATCCATGATGTCGTCACCGGACAGGCTGGACATGTTGAGTTCGTCCAAAAACATGCCAATGGCAAAGAAGAATTTGTTCACCAGCGGGCCAGTGGGAGTATCCCATCTGTTGAAGTAATCATCGTTACCGGCGGCTCTGACGTCGTTGAACTCTTTCTTGTTGATGTAGGAGGTGATCACCGGGGTCTCACGTCTAATCATGATGCCCAGGCAATCTTGAAGCAGTTCGTTTCTCTTGGCTGGAGTCCAAGATGAAAAATAGCCCAAACCCTGGTAGAGGTCCACCGGTCGGATGACATTTGGTGCGCCTTCTTCACCTAGCGGCGCGCCAAAATTACGGCGGCAGATGGCATTGAACTCACCGTTTACCGAGATTGACTGGCTTTCGTGAACGAACAACCCGGTGTAAATTTGGTGTCCTTGGGATGGGTCATTGACCGTTGCGCCGGTAAGTCCGGATTCTCCAACATAGGTCAGGAACATTTTCCTCTCTCCAAAACAACCGCCGGAGGCCTCCCCGTATGCGGGGTTTGCTCCTCCGGCGTTTTTAATTCTTTACCGAATCCCATCAAGAGAACTGATCTGTAGTACTGAACAATTCACGGGGACAGGACCATGGATTAAGTTGAGATTGCCCTGGCTCCGAAGTTTATTCCGCGGATGCTTCTGCCGCAGGGGCGTCTCCACCCTCTTCGGCTCCGGCTTCGGAGGCAGTGAATTCTTCTGCGACTCTGGGAAGCTCAATCCTGACTACCATGTCTTCGGCGTCGGTCAAAAGTGTGGCAGAAGCAGGAATGGGTAGGTCACCGGCACGAATCACCGAGTCGGCACTCTCCATGGTGTCCAGGTCAGCTTCAATCTGACTTGGCATCTCCAAGGGTAATGCTTGGACATCCACGGTGCGCAACTGGTGCATCACCGTGCCGTTGACTAAGCGTGCGCCGGCAGATTCGCCAATCAGGATAACGGGCACCTGTGCGGTTACCGGCCTGCTGATGTCTGCGGCCAGCAGGTCAACGTGCAACAAATTGTCGCGCATCGGGTCCCACTGAATCTCTCTGGCAAAGGCCAAATGCGTGCCAGACTCACCCTGGATGGTGATGTGGATGGGTGTGGCACCGCCAGCAGCGGCGAGTGTTCGAATCAGCGTGGAGGTTTGGCACTGTAGTGACCGTGGCTCCATTCCGGGTCCGTAAAGATGTACGGGAACAATTCCGACTCGGCGCAAGCGCGCAACCTTTTTGCCGGTTAATTCTCTGGGGTCTAGTTCAATCTGGACTAAGTTCGTGGTCATGGGACGATGGTCTCCGGTATATTTGTACTTCAGAATTCCCGAGGGTCTGCGACTGATTTTTTGAAAAAGTGCGCATGGGCCAGAAGGGCTACGGCCAATCTTTGGGAATAAGTGCACATGAGTTGATGCGAGAAGTGACGAATCGCAACCGTCTAATAATAGCATTAGCCACCTGGAAAGTGAATGCCGCATCTTCTTGAATATCATTTTAGGCGTGTTGCGACCCCAAATCTTGACACTCGGTTTATCATGGTTTTGGACTTTGACCGGAGGAAAAAACATGGCTTCTCATTCACTGGGGCTTTCCTTATACCAAGCAGCAAGAAATATGGGTGTGCCCTTTACTGATGAAAACGAGCCTGTAGACCGGACGGTTAAGGCTAACGGAATGAATTTTCACTACCTAGAATGGGGCGATTCTTCCAAGCCCACCCTGGTGATGTTTCACGGCGTTTCCCAGCAGGCCCACAGTTGGGATTTTATAAGCCTGAATCTGTCACCCGATTATCATGTGATTGCGGTGGATCAACGCGGCCACGGTGACACAGATTGGGCCGAAGATGGCAATTACTCCCTGGATTCCATGCAAGCTGACATGGATGGAGTGATTGAGGCCATAGGTTTGGATGACTTCAACCTGATGGGCCACTCCATGGGCGGCCGCAACAGCTTCATCTGGGCGTCCAGGCACCCCAAGACACTGCGGTCTCTGACTATCGTGGACACTGGCCCCGTAACCCAACGACAAGGCCAAGACCGGATTCGCAATTTCCGTGAACTGCCCAACGACCTGGACAGTTTCCAAGAATTTGCTGATCGCATCAAAGAATATACGGGTCGCACTGAAGATCAGGTACTTGGGGCGCTGAAATATAGCATCCGCCAGACTTCAGACGGCAAATGGTCTTGGAAATGGGACCCGGCAACCAAGAATCGTAGTCGTATGGGAACTGACCCCAACTGGCCTGTGGAAAAGTTGTGGGAATGCGTGCAGGCGGTGGACTGCCCGTCATTGGTGCTCCGGGGCGACCGCAGCGACATATTTGCCGAGGAAACCCTGGCAAAGATGGGCGAGGTCATGCTTGAATGCACCACGGAGACCATTTCAAACGCCGGACATTTGGTCCAAGGCGACAACCCGGTGGACTTCATCACCGCAGCCCGCACACTTTTATCTAAAGTGAACGCCTAAGAATCTAGGACAAGGTGAACGGCTAGGGTTTAATTATCGACGCAGGCTTTTAAGAGAGGTCGATAATCCTGGGAATCAGATCGCCCAGTCCAAAGCCGACCCCGGCAGATATTGCGCCAATGGCCAGTATCTCCAGTCCTTGCAGGAGCGGTGAACGCTGCACCAACCGGCCTTTGCCCACGCCCAAGATGAACAGGCCCGTCAGCGCCGCTGCAATGGACACGCTGATGGCCGCCCCGCCTTCCATGAAGAAATGGGGCATTATGGGTATGATCGCTGCCAGTATGAAGGCGATACCCATGGTGAGGGCGTCCTTCATGGGGTTGGTTGTATCGTCGGGGCTGATGCCCAGTTCTTTCTCCACCAGAGTGCGCAGCCACAGGTCTTTGTCCTGGGATATCTCATCAGCTAGGTGTCGCGCTTCCTGATAGGTCTTGCCCTCTCGCTGGTAGAGCACCACCAACTCGGCCAACTCCTCAGCCGGGTTTTCCTCAAGCTCTAGGGCCTCACGGGCGATTTCTGCCCTTTGGACATCCTGCTCCGCGCGGGAGCCCAAGAATGCTCCGGTGGCCATGGATAGCATGCCCGGCAGCGCAGCCGCCAAACCGGCGACCAACACGGTGGTCTGGTTTTCCACGGCTACGGCAACTCCGGTGACCAATGCCACCGTGCTTAATAGGCCATCCTGAGCGCCAAAGACCACTTCACGCAATCTTCCCAGCCGGGCGACACGCCAGCGCTCACTGTCGATCTCTGTGGCCGCGCTAACGTAGTCCGCCATGGTCATGCCATCGTCATCGATGGTCAGCGCGCTGCCGGGAGCTGGCCCTGTGGCTGGTACTGGGCCGGACGCTTGGTTGGCCGATGGTGCAACTACCGGCTCCAAACCCGCAGCCGCAATGGCCGCTGTTTTGGCATCCAGCAGTTCCAAGGCAACGGTGAACACCATCAGGTGATGGCGCTCGCGGTCCATGGCCAGGGCAAACGAGTCTGCGGCGTCCTGGCGGCCCTCGTCCAAGGCATCCTGGATCATCTTGGGATACATGGTGCTGTATTCTTTGGACTCGCCCTCGGTCACCGTGCGCAGGTTGATATGAGTGGCGTCCAGCGCACCCGCCACCCGCAGATGGTTCATACCGTGGATGGTCTCGGCGCCGGCCACTTCTTGGAAGACCTGGGCCACTTCGGGGTGACCCTCTTCCAGGGCTCGGTGAGCGTAGGCGTTATATTTTAAATGGGCCATTGCCTCTGCGACAATGGCCGACCAAAGGTTTCGTTCCGTCTTTGTCATTGACGGTGGTTGTGGAGCCATGATGGGTGTCCTTATAAATTTCTGTGGCGCTACCAGACGCTGTTATTGCCCAGCGTAACCGGGCATAATCCGCCTCTAGTCAAAGGCCCAATGGGCCGTGGGATAGCACAACCTATCTTAACAGTTGGGCGAAATCCCTGGGCAGTTAAGCCAGTGCAGGTTGTGGCGAGAGGGGACTAATTACTGGGGTTTCGTATGGGCGGTCTAGGCTGACTGAGAAGCGTGGTGGGCAATCATACGCCAGCCGTCTTCCCGCCGGACGAAAACGTTGGTGGCAAAGGTGCTGAAATTAGACGCTGTTCCCGCTACCACGCTAGTGATGACTTCGACACAGGTGACGCTGCCGAAATCACCCTCGACGAGTACGTTTAGGTAACGGACTTGGAATTGCATCAGGTTGGAATTCTGGAAGATACGGTCCCAGCTCATGCGCACGGCTTCCCAGCCGATCAGGGGAGTCCACCCCGGATGAACACAAACCACCCGCGCGGAGTCCTCCCAGACCTGGTCCATGATGGATATATCCAAGTCTGAAAACGCGTCGTAAAACCGCTGGTTGGCGGCTTTTAGTTCTTCAACTATCTCTGGTTCGGGTTCAGGAATCATCAGTCTTTTTCCTCGTTATAACTACGCCTGGGTTCTAATCCCGCCTGGGTCCTAGCCACGTCCGGCACGGTTGGCCCAATATTCCCAGGCCCGTTCTTGGGCCGTGGGGCGCATCTGGCCTTCTGCCATTAATTCAATCTCGCCTGGTGTCATGTATTTAACATCTCCCAGCCTCAGCGATTCCAGTAGCAGTCCGGCGTTGACCTGCAGATAGACCGAGGCCATCACAACCTCGTGGATGGACTTGCCGGCAATCACGCAGCCGTGGCCGCGCATCAGGGCCACCCGGCGGTCACCTAAGCAGCGGGCCAGGTCTCGGCCTTGCTCCATGGTGGTGACCAGCATGCTGGTGTCCTGAAAATTGTCGCGTATGTCCCAAACCGGCAGTTCCGGCCCAATGATCGCTGCCAGGTGGAACATTGGCCGCAGTGGCGTGTCTGTAACGGTGAATGGCACCACCGTTGCCGAGTGGTTGTGGATAACGGCCAGAACGTCGTCTCGGGCCTCGTAAATGCCGCCGTGGATCGGACGCTCCGAATACATGGTGCGGCCCTGTTGGTCTAGGGGCTCGCCCTCTAGGGTGTACTCCATCAGATCAGAGACTTCCACCAGGTCTGGTGCGCGGGACTGGGACAATATGTACCGGTCCGGGTGTTGTGGATGCCTGATGCTCACGTGGCCAAAGGCGTCTACCACTCCCTCCCGTGCCAATATGCGGTTGGCTGTGACCAGTTGTTCTAATTGTTCATCAAAATCAGTCATGCAATTTTTGCGCCGCTATTTCAATATCCCAGGGTGATGATGCCGGTGTAGGGGGCGGGTTTTTAACCAGCACTGCATGGGGTAGGTCGTGTTTTTGTGTTCCGGCGCGCCGATGGTTGAGATTATCGTGGCGGTTCTAGATTGGCCAACCTTTACCGCGGGCGGGTTTTTAACCCGCCCCTACGGGGAACCGGATTGCATCAAATAAAGAGACCCTGCCCATGTTTCTCGGCAGAGCCTCCCAGTTGCGCTCGTTGGAAAACCAATCACGAATCGTTTAGACCACCTGTCCAAACAAAACGCCGCTGCGCGGCTAGTGCATTGGGGAGAAGGACGACGGGACCATGATCTTGTTCTCTTGGCTGACCAAGAATTCCCGGGTGGGCGGTGGCCAGGTTGGAGTCTTGCTGGCTTCGGCCCTAACGTTTTTCCGCTGGTCTAGATCGTTGTAGGCCCAGATGTGGACCCATTTGTTCAATCCGCCAGTGTCGGTATACATGGCGGCGGCCAACGGGGAGAATTCCTCACGGGCGGGAACGGCATCGGCCCAGATGTCGATGACCTTACTCATGCTGCCGACCTTGTAGGTGTAGGAACGCATCTCGTAGATGGAACCCAACGCTTGATCGCCACCCAGCGGGCGCATGAACGGGGCCGGGTTGAAAATCTCTGAGTTCATGCTCACGTACATGTCGGGGTCATTCTTCGGCGGCCAGTTTGGGTCTTTGCCAGCTTCTGCGCGGACGCTGTTGCGCTCTTCCACGCTCTCGTAGGGCCACACGTGAATCACCTGGTTCAAGGGGCCGATCTCGGTGTGCCAGAAGGCTCCCAACTTGGAATACTTCTCGCGGTGAGGCAACGCGGCGGCAAAGTTCTCTTCGAACGTGGCGACGCTGCCGGGTTTCAGGACGTAGGTACGCACTTCGTAAATCATGGTGGCTCCTAACTGACGTAGATTGTATTCTGCCCACCTTGCCAGGCTCAAAACCAGGCTAAATCAGAGACGGGCCTGAAGTACGGCGACAGTGTAGCAAAACTGGATTGTCCGGGCAAAC
>Ga0209501_10001459_pt1 | contig 26013 bp, 26 predicted proteins | sample ArcticOcean_MG_C_4_FD_187434 | JGI IMG/M metagenome (GOLD analysis project Ga0209501, IMG submission 187434) | Marine microbial communities from western Arctic Ocean - ArcticOcean_MG_CB4_134 (SPAdes) (version 2) | ecosystem: Environmental > Aquatic > Marine > Oceanic | place: Arctic Ocean...
GACCGTCACCATTGACCCTGTAGAGGGTGCAAAGTGGCATCTTATACAATCCCTAGCAGGAGATCAAACAGACGGTTACAGCGGCGTTCCTGGGATAGGAATTAAACGTGCAGTAGCACTGTTTGAAGAGACTGGATATAACTGGAAGACAGTAGTCAAAGCTTTCAAAGATAAAGATCTTGGAGAAGACATTGCACTACAAAACGCACGCCTTGCCCGTATCTTACAAGTAGAAGATTATGACTACAAAAACAAACGACCTATTCATTGGACCCCCGCCTCCGATTACAGCATTAACAGTTGAACAAGATTTAAAGATGCGTCAGATAACAGATGCATTGAACAATCCTGCGACACAAAAGGATGACATCATCACTGTCTTCCTTGCCTTACAACGTCAAGCCTTTGTGCTTGGCAATAACCTATCACAACTAGTAAAGACATGGCCACATCCCCTAAGTACTACACAATAGGATCAATTGAGCCTTGGGATTTCATCAGAGATCAGAAGCTGAACTATCACCTCGGTTGTGCAATTAAATACATCTGCCGAGCTGGTCATAAAGATAGCAAATCAGAGGATCTAGAAAAAGCTATCCACTACATACAGAATGAACTTGAAAACACAGTATATGAGTCAGAGCTTACTGGACCAAGCTCACCACTTCCGAAAAGCTTACAATTTAGTTGTGACTGGGACGAGTGGCAGACTGATCCAGAAATGTTTGATCGATGAAGAATGGAGTGAATTCCATGAAGCTTATCATCATGAACCAGAAGAGAATCAACTTAAAGAACTAGCTGATCTAGTTTATGTTTGTTATCAATTTGCAGCATCACAAAACTGGGACCTAGATGAAGCTATGAGACGTGTTCATAAGTCGAACATGTCTAAGTTAGATAAAGACGGTAACCCTATCTACAGGGCAGACGGTAAGGTTCTCAAAGGCCCTGGATATGCACCACCTACACTAATAGATTTAATTTAATGTCAAACTATATCTCTCGAACAGGACGAGTTCAATCCTGGATGGATGACCCTACAGGTCGCCTGCCTGTCAGCTGCACGGTATTCCAAGTTGCTAACGAAATGGAAGGACCAGAAGGTATCGAAGCCAGCTGGCGCTTTGCGAGTCACGCCCTTAGGTATGGCGCAGGTTGTGCTATCCACCTATCTCAACTTGACCCACGTGGTTATACACGAGAGTCAGGTGTAGTTGCATCTGGACCTGTATCTTTCGGTAAAATTTATTCAACACTAAATGAAATTCTTAGGCGGGGCGGAATTTACAAAAATGGAGCAATCGTCCTGCATCTTGATCTCAGTCATGCTGATGCTAGGGAGTTTATTACTACTCCACGATCCGAACTCCCCTGGGTCAAACGATGCATCAATATTACCGAGGAGTGGTGGAACAGTTGTTCCTTTAAAGACGATCTATTACATGGAATCAAATCAGGCGACATTTGGCTCAACAAACTAAGGTACGATAACAATGGATCAAGAATATTCGGTAACGTCTGCCTCGAGGTTTACTTGTCCTCACGTGGCACTTGCCTCTTACAACATATCAATCTCGGTGCCTGTGAATTCGACGACATACCCCGAGCTTTCGTTGAAGGTATGTCCGGACTGTGCGCACTCCATAGTCAAACAGGTGTTGGAGAAACTGGCGAGTACCTCCCACCCGAAACTGACAGACAAGTGGGTCTCGGAATGCTTGGACTCGCTAACCTCCTACGGCGGTACGGTGTAACTTACGAACAATTTGGTAGAGCTTTAGAACAATACAACTCTGGTGAAACTATCCGCTCTGCAGCTTATGAACTTGTCTTACAACTTGCTTCAGGAATTAATCAAGCAACCGAAGTCGCTCGCAACGCTAATATGGTTCGAGCCTTTGCTATTGCACCAACCGCCAGTTGCAGTTATAGAAGCATGGATCTGGATGGCTATACTTGCACACCAGAAATCGCTCCACCTATCTCGACGACAGTCGATCGCGACTCAGGTACTTTCGGAGTGGAAACTTTTAACTATGGACCAGTCGAGACAGCTAGTGAAGTAGGTTGGGATAATTATAAAAGAGTGGCTGACGGTATCATGACGATGCTGGATGCCAAAGGGCTTCTTCATGGATATAGTTTCAACTCTTGGAGTGATATTGTAACCTACAACAATGAGTTTGTTGAAGAGTGGCTAAGGTCCCCACAGACATCTCTCTATTACAGCTTACAGGTAATGGGAGACACTCAAGATAAGACCGATGCATATGCTGCCTTAGAAGGTAGTGATGTAGATGAATACTTGAGTGATTTATTTAACAACAGCGAACTTACTTGTGATTGTCAGGAATGAAGAACCCTTATCAGAAACTGCTACAACGGAAACGAAAATGGACACCGGTACAGACGACTGCCGGTACATGCATGGATGGAAGCCAGGAGACCCTGCGCCGTGTGATTGCGCTTCGACATATGGAACTACCTGTGGGAGATTTTATTACTGATGCTCTATCCACTGACGTTCCAGAGTTGGCACGGGAGTTGCTCCTTTCCAATGTTAAAGATGAAGAGAACCACGATTTGGCGCTCGGTTACATTGCCACAGCTTTCGGTGTGGATCCAAAGGCTGAGAAGGAAGCGTTGGCGCTCAGAGAAGCTTGGACTTCGCATCCAGATCACACTATCCTCAAAGCGATGGTGGCCGAACGTGCGATTTTCTTCGTACTACTCCCATTTCTTAGGTGGAATGGTGATGCTGGAATGCGAACAGTATCAGCCGACATATCACGCGACGAACAGGTCCATGTCGCGGCTAATTCAATTGTTTGTAGAGAACTCAAACTAGAAGCGAGTCCATCCCTGGATAAGTTGAGGAAAGCCACCATCAATTGGGTGATGCAACCACTAGGTACTAATACTACCGATAAAAAACTAGATAAAAAATTTTGGCTACGTGCCAGCGATCAGCTGATGTATCAAGGTAAAGCCCCAGAGCTTTCCTATACAAAGTCAGCACGTATGCCTGCCTTCTTTGAGCACAGTAATGTCAACCTCCCCTCTTACGCTTGATCTCTTAGAGGTCAAAGGTATGCAAGCTAATGCCTTACTACAAACATTAGAAGAAACATTCCCACCAACAAACCCTAACCCAGAAGATACAATGGAAAAGATTATGTACAGGTCGGGACAACATAGTGTTGTCGAATGGATCATTAATTATATGGAGGAAAACTAATGGGAGCGAAACGATACTCAAATAACGCTAGTTCTATAAGCTACGGGGAGAAAACATCTTCACACGGTTACTACGCACCTGCTCAGAAAGGTGGTTCGTACGCTGGTACAAATTCAAACGGTTCGCGTTGGACAAGTACAAATATGGAATGGTATCCAACGCAAGCTGCTGCCCCCAAACCTACCGCTGCTGCCGCACCAGCACCAATTGCTGCACCACAAGCAGCTACTCCTGCATTCGATAAGAGGATTGCTGATATCAATAGTAGTTATGCAGCAGAGACTACACGTCTTACTGGTCTTATGGCTCAACAACAGAAAGATTATAATACTAGATCTACTAATCAGATGAGCATGTTTAATCAAAGGTCAGCTGAACAACAAGCAGCCTTTGATAAGTACAGTGGTGAACAAGATAAAAAGATTTCTAACCTTAGTAACTCTGTAGCTAACTCTGCATCGCAGTATGATCCTACAAAGAATATGAGTACCAGTAATAACATTAACCCTGCTCTTACGATTCAAGAGAAAGGTAAGGATCTAAGTAAAGGTACTCAACGTTACAACCGTAACAGTAAACTAAACATTACAAACGTAAACGTATAAACACATGTCAGCTAAACAACGTTATGATGCGCTGACTTCAGACCGTAGTCAATTCCTTGATGTAGCTAAAGAAGCATCTAGATTAACCTTACCTTACCTTATAAGTGGTGAAGAAGAGAGTTCAGGATCTAAAGTTCTTAGAACACCATGGCAATCAGTCGGGGCCAAAGCGGTTGTGACGTTGGCTAGTAAGCTAATGCTTGCGCTCCTTCCTACACAAGGGTCATGGTTTAAACTACAGTTAAATGAATCAGCAGTAAAAGAAGAGTTCCCTCCTGAAGTAAGGAGTGAATTAGATTTAAGTTTCAGTAAGATTGAACGTAGTGTTAATGAAGCTATCGCAGCTAGTAGTGATCGTGTTGTAGTGCATCAAGCACTTAAGCATTTGGTTGTTGCTGGTAATGCACTTATCTTTATGGGTAAGGATGGACTTAAACTATATCCACTCAATCGTTTCGTAGTTGAACGAGATGGTAATGGGAACATTATCGAGATCGTCACTAAAGAACGTATCAACCGTGAACTATTAGTAGGTGTACTAGAAGAACCTAAACCTAACTCTGTCTCTAGTCAGATGGATCAAAGGGATAATGAAGTTAGTATCTACACTCATGTCAAACGACTTGGTTCCACTATTATGTGGCATCAGGAAGTGGATGATGTTGTACTACCTAAGTCAACAGGTAAAGCACCTATTGAGACCACACCATTTTTAGTTCTACGTATGAACTATTGCGATGGTGAAGTATATGGTAGAGGTAGAGTAGAAGAATTCATGGGTGATCTTAAGTCACTTGAAGCACTCTCTCAGGCCCTCGTAGAAGGCTCTGCAGCAGCCGCTAAAGTAATCTTTACTGTCAATCCATCTAGTACTACAAAGCCTGCCACACTGGAACGTGCCCCCAATGGAGCTATCGTTAGTGGTCGCCCCGATGATATCGGAGTGGTGCAAGTTGGCAAGACAGCAGATTTCAAAACAGCATACGAAATGATGTTGCAATTAGAGAAACGTATCTCTGATGCATTCCTTATTATGCAAGTCCGTAACTCAGAACGCACAACTGCTGAAGAAGTACGGATGACACAAATGGAATTGGAAGCTCAACTCGGTGGCCTGTTCAGCATGCTTACCGTTGAATTCCTAGTACCTTATCTCAATAGAAAGATGTCAGTCTTTCAGAAGACCGGTGAGATACCTAAGATTCCTAAAGGAATTGTCAAACCGACAATCGTTGCTGGTCTCAATGCACTTGGCCGTGGTCAAGATGCAGAACAACTCACAATGTTTATCACTACTCTTGCTCAGACAATGGGACCTGAAGCTATTGCTCAGTACATTAGTCAAGAGGAATACATTAAACGCTTAGCTGCTTCACAAGGTATTGATTACCTTGGACTTATTAAAAGTCAAGAACAGATGCAAGGTGAGCAGCAACAGCAACAACAACAAGCCCAACAAATGGAGCTTACAAAACAAGCATCCAAGATTTCTGAACTTGGTATGGAACAACAACAAATTCAAGATGGACAAAACGAAACCAACCCAAACCCACAAGGTCAAGCAGAAGCCCCTGCCTAAAGCGGCTGAACCTGAAGCAATCAAACCCCTTGCAAGTAACAAGTATGCACCTAAACAAAAGGTGGGTAGTCCACAACTACGACAAGCTAATCGTGTATCGACAGTAGGTCTCGGTGGTCTTGAAGTAATTACTGCAGAAGGTATGAAAGAATGAGTACACTTACTTATGATCCAACACCTGCTGATAACCCTGAGTTCTCTGAAGAGGAACAGGCAGCAATCCAAGTAGGTGAAGCACTAGAAGAACAACAGAACGGACTACTTGCTGGTAAGTTTCAAGATGCAGAAGCATTAGAGAAGGCTTACATTGAACTGCAAGGTAAGTTAGGTAGTGCATCAGAAGAATCAACTGATGAACCTGAAGTAGAAGAAGAAAAGGAAGAGCAATCTACTGCTCTACTTGAACGTCTATGGCAAGAAGCAAGTGCTGAGAAACTTACTGAAGAAACTATTAATGAGTTACGCTCTGCTTCACAAGATGACCTTGCTAAGATGTATCTTGAATATAGAGATGAAGTAGAAGCTAATAAAGCAGCAGAACCTACAGTACTTACTGAAGAACAAGTAGGTGGCTTGAAGAACATCGTAGGTGGTGAACAACGCTACAACGATATGATGGCCTGGGCTGGTAATAACCTAGCTGAAGGTGACATCAATATGTTTGATCATGTAATGGATCATGGAGATCCTGCCTCATGTTTCTTTGCTATTCAAGCACTTCAATATAGGTTCCAAGAGGGAACAGGATACGACGGACAAATGATTACAGGTAAACCTGCTGCTAATAAAGCAGATGTATATCGTAGCCAAGCTGAGCTTGTAGCTGCACAAGGAGACTCTCGTTATGAGAATGATCCAGCATATCGTAATGATGTAATGGAGAAACTTATGCGATCACCCAATCTACAATTTTAAATGACAACAGTTAAAGAAGACGGCGGACGAACAAACATCTACGCCACTGAACCCACTATGGAGATTATGGAAGTGAACGAATTGCATTCAGAAAAAGCTGAACGCCTTAACGGACGCCTTGCAATGCTTGGTGTCATCGCTGCTCTAGGAGCCTATGCAGTAACAGGTCAACTTATCCCAGGTATTTATTAATGAAAGCACTACTACTTATCCCTGCACTACTTCTCTCTGCTATGCCAGGACACACTAATAGTGTTGATCCTTCTACTTCTGTAGAACGTGGTGCTCCTTACTCCATTCGTCAGTGTCCTGATACTGATGGATCCTTTGGTAAGTTTCTATGTTACAACCAACAAGTTGGACGAACTGTATCAGTACTAGGAGTACCTGTACTTCCTGTATATTTCGAGTCCACTAAGGTTCGTCAGGTGAACTGTAATGTTCGTCATCCTGGTGATACTGTACGTGGCACGATGGCTACTACTTACTGTCCAGTATTGGGTAGTCTTCCTAAGGCATCTTTCTTGGAATGATAGGTGTCGGAGCTACTCTTATGTTGCTCGCTAGCTATTATGGACCAGGATTACATGGGAACCTCACAGCTAGCGGCACACGATTTGACAGTAACGCAAGTACAGCTGCTCACAAATCACTTCCATTCGGCACAGAACTTCGCGTTTGTTATGTCGGTTGTGAAGTGGTGACTATCACTGACCGTGGGCCTTATGTTCATGGTCGTCACCTAGACCTCAGTGAAGGTACAGCAAGACGTATTGGACTTATCCATTCTGGTATAGGTAATGTAAAGACTACTAGGTTAAACTAATGGCATTAGAAAGTAAGTATCTTAAGGACTACAACACACGTGGTGCTAAGACTGAAAAGGATAAGCTAAAGATTAAACAATGGAAAGACTTGCCTAAGCAAGTAAAGAACAAAGTTAAAAAGTACACTGGCAAGAATGCCTAATTAACGGGTCAATCTTTAATAACAATTTTACTTATTAAAGGTTCCCTTTTTTTTCGGAGTGTAGCGCAGAGGTAGCGCGATGCTTTTGGGAAGCATAGGTCGTAGGTTCGATCCCTACCACCCCGATTAGACAACCAAGTCTTTAAAATGGTCTTACTTAATGGAACAAATACTAATGAACTTTTATTTAAATGACCGCTACTATTACGCTACAGAGAGAGCAACAAAACGCCTGGAATGATTTTTGTGATTGGGTAACCTCTACCAACAACCGACTATACGTAGGATGGTTTGGCGTCCTGATGATACCCACACTGCTTGCGGCAACCGCATGCTTTATCATCGCATTCATTGCAGCACCTCCCGTAGACATAGACGGTATTCGTGAACCTGTTGCAGGTTCTTTAATGTATGGAAATAACATCATCTCAGGAGCAGTCGTTCCCAGCTCCAATGCCATCGGTCTACATTTCTACCCAATTTGGGAGGCAGCAAGTCTCGATGAGTGGCTCTACAACGGAGGACCTTTTCAGCTCGTTATCTTCCACTTCCTTATCGGTGTCACGTGTTACATGGGACGCGAATGGGAACTTAGTTATCGACTTGGAATGAGGCCTTGGATCTTTGTCGCATACTCTGCTCCAGTTGCAGCAGCATTTGCTGTATTCCTTGTGTATCCTTTTGGTCAAGGTTCGTTCTCTGATGCAATGCCTCTTGGCATTTCTGGAACGTTTAATTATATGTTCGTCTTCCAGGCAGAGCACAACATTCTTATGCATCCCTTTCATATGCTTGGCGTTGCTGGTGTCTTTGGTGGATCACTGTTCAGTGCTATGCACGGGTCGCTTGTTACATCGTCTCTTATCCGTGAGACCTCTGAAGAAGTGAGTCAGAACTATGGATACAAGTTCGGACAAGAAGAAGAGACCTATAACATTGTCGCCGCTCATGGTTACTTTGGTCGTCTCATATTCCAGTACGCTTCTTTTAATAATAGCCGTAGCCTCCACTTTTTTCTCGCCGCTTGGCCGGTGGTAGGTATCTGGTTTGCAGCACTGGGTGTATCAACAATGGCATTCAATCTCAATGGATTTAACTTCAATCAATCTATTGTCTCCCGTGACGGACACGTCATCAACACCTGGGCAGACATCCTCAACAGAGCAGGACTCGGAATGGAAGTCATGCATGAGCGTAATGCCCATAACTTCCCGCTCGATCTTGCGTCAACTAGCGCCACACCTGTGGCCTTAATCACTCCAACTATTGGATAACAAATGACATCATCTAGGTACAGAAACATAGATGGTCTAGATGCTTACCGTACGGTCCCTCCCACCCAGGGACCCCGCGGCCTTGCTGGTCCCTCTGGACCTCAGGGACCTGAAGGTAAAACTGGACCGCAAGGATTACAAGGACCGATTGGTCCAAGAGGAGAACAAGGAGAACAAGGTGTCTCTGGAATCACAGGATCTACCGGTCCTGAAGGACATCCAGGAACCCCTGGAAGAGACGGTAGAGACGGAAGGAATGGAACACCCGGAACACCAGGAACACCCGGTCCTCTAGGACCACAGGGTGAACGTGGAGAACAAGGTGAGAAAGGACTGACTGGTTCTCAAGGTATTCAAGGACCACAAGGTCCATTCAATCAAAGTATACATAGAACAATGAGTACTATTTTAGAACGTTTAGCAGTACTTGAAAAGAAAGTGGAGAACCGTCGATGAGTTTTAGATCTTACATTAAAGTTGGACGTTCTGTTCCAAATAACTCACGTTATGTCAGACAAGTTGATGCTGGTTCTGGTGACGGAGATGGCTCATCAGGTGGAGGAGGTTCTGATGGTCTTGATGGTCTTGATGGTAAGGACGGTGAAGGTGTACCTGTCGGTGGTGAAACCGGTCAGATCCTAGCCAAGATTGATGAGAATGATTTCAATACTGAATGGATTGATAACTCATCAGTGTCAATTCTTGAGGAGTCACGTCCAGGAAAGCATGAAGGCGAACAAATTTTCTATGAAGGTAACTTATATGTCTGGGTTAATTCGGAGTGGGAAGTAATTGGGCCCACAGATATTGATGGTTATGCCACAGAACAATGGACAACAGAAGCTCTCGAAAGTTATCTAACCGTTGATGCTTTTGATAATGGCCAACAGATCCAGACTGATAGCATCAGTGATAACAGTAAAGCAATTGAACAGAATGCTTTAAACATTGCTGAACTAGAAGTAACCAAAGGCTCAGTCGCAAGATACAAAGTAGTCGATACTGCATTAGGTGTTGCATCCCGACCAGGCGAACTCTATACAAACAATAGTGATGCCAGTCTTGTCACAACGGTGAGCTTTGCTGCTGTTGACAGCAGCAGCAATGCAACCAAGCCAATGAATGATGGCGACATCATTGAGTTTGACTTTGGCAATGGAGTTGTTAGGTATGTAACAGGAGGGTCAGACGCTAACGCTTTGCCCGTCACCTATACCGACGGTCAGCACACTTTCAGCATCAATGAGGAGATGGATGTCTACATCTACCCTCAGAATAAAGCAGGCGCTAGCAAGGACTATGTTGATGAACAAGACGACTTAAAGTATGACAAGACAGGTGGATTCATTACTGGACCCATAAAAGTTCAAGTTGATTCTCCATCGTCTCAGACTTGTTATGCAATCTATGAACCAGAAGGCGTAAGAACCTATTACATCTGGAATCCCGGCGGGCGGGGCGAAAACATTAAGCACGTCTGCCTGGATGGTAGCGATTTTGAGATTACTACTACAGCCACAGTTAGCGGATCTAAGAAGACAGTAAGTCCTGCTATCTTTGGCTATCAGAATATCACTCTTAGCGGCGGAACAATCAGGCCACAAAGCGCCTCAGCAGATGTAACCGTCTCTCACAAGATAGACACTGCACATACTTTTGAAGGACGAGCAATATTCAAGCTCCCGTCTGCTGGAGACGGCTTCACTATTAGAGGTAACGCCACCGATGAAGACAAACTTTTGTCGACTTACCACAACAACGGTGGCGCGACTAAAGATGCTATCAACTACGCCGGTAGAACTGACAGTGATTCCAACATCCAGAACAAAGCATCAGTACAGGACTTAATACAAGCAGCCGGTGTAGCCACACCCGTTGGCGCAATCATGATGTGGATGAACCCGACAGCCCCTACTGGGTGGTTCTTGATGACAGGAGTTTCTTTCAGCGTCAATACATATCCTCTGCTGCACGCTTACTTATCGAATACATACGGATATTCATCAGGCATACTCCCCAACTGGCGTAACTACTATCCAGTAGGAAGTGGTACAGATACCAGCACAGAAGATAGTAACTTGGGTAAGAATTACAACTATAAAACAGCCAGGCCCCAGAGCAAGTTTAAAACTGCCGTCAGCATCCCGAATGGCGATGCCAGAACATTCAATGGTGCTGGCAGTACCAACGCATATTCAGATGGACTCGCAATAGTAGACATTACTGGTGGTGATTCTATTACCAGACCCAAGTCAATTGCAATCCATTTCATTATCAAACATGATTAAACACTAACGAGAGAAACAATGGCTTACGAAGGACTTACAGTTGAATATTATGTCGCCACAGCAGGCGATCCTTTCTTTATCCCTGGCAACGTACAGGCACCCACAAGCTCCCATGACAACCCTGATAACGGTACTAAGGCAGAACGTATTGCCGGTTGTCAGAAGCTGTCTCCAGACGGTGTAGCAGTCGTGGCTACCTAATGAAACAGGCAGCCTTCTATTTGGTTGCCGGAGTAATCTCCATTCAGTTATTAATGGTAGCTGGTGTGTTAACAGGATGCTTTATAACACAGAACAGTAAATGTAATGGGTCTAAAGCATCTGAATTAATGACATACATAGTTGCTCAAAGCTTTGCTCTATACGCTTCCGAGAAATGATTAAACTTACAGATGCAGCTCTTTACTATAAAGAAGAGAGCCAACAATTTGAAGCCTATCAATGGCTTGAATCTCAGGTGGATCCTTGTACCCTTGAGATCTTTGGACAAAAATACAGGGACAAACCAGAAAGCATTAATGAGAACCCACTCCTTGTTGAGTGGCAAAGTCAGAATGATAATGCTTCTGGAACTGGTTATCGTGAATGCTTCTCATCATCCATGGCAATGATTGCTATGTATTACGATAAGGTAAAGAACGATGATGAATATAACTCTATCCGTTCTAAGTATGGAGACACAACAGATGCGTCAGCACAGCTTGCAGCTCTCCGTTCATTAGGACTTAACCCATCCTTTGTAACTAATGCTTCTATTCAAACCCTCCAAAACGAGATTGATTCTGGCCGCCCTGTTGGGACTGGTTGGCTCCATCACGGGACATCCTCTGCTCCTAGCGGTGGCGGGCATTGGAGTGTGGTTATTGGCTATTATGAAGGTGGTGTGATTATGAACGACCCCAACGGTGAGGCTAATCTCGTCAATGGTGGTTACACAGCTAATCAGAATGGTGCCGGCCTCAAGTACTCCTACAAACATTGGGAACCACGATGGTCTCCAGGTGGGAAGAATGATGGTTGGTGCATGATAGTTAAGCCGTAAGGTGTAGAGCAGGTTCGACTCCTGCTCACGGCATTGGACATTGGCCCGTACGCGGATACCCTTTGTCTAACCGGTTAGATAAAGCCTATGAATTTTATCAAACAATGCTTCAAACAATTAAATAACTCAGACGTCTGAGAGCTAATGTAAACAACTCTCTTTTTTAAATTACAATGACTACATGGTCCCCAAACCCCGGTGTTGCTCCTAATGCAACGATCACCGCGGTAGGTAACATCAATAAGACTCCAGGCTTGGGACTTACCCAAGGTGGAGCAGACTACGATTCTAAGTATGCCACCTATCTGAAACTTTTCAGTGGTGAGATGTTCAAAGCTTACGAATCAGCTTGCATCGCTAAAGGTACTGTTCAGAACCGTACACTTACAAGTGGCCGGTCAATGCAGTTCATCTTTACTGGCCGCATGGATGCTACTTATCATCAACCTGGAACTCCTATCCTCGGCTCCTCTAACCCTCCTGTGGCAGAGAAGACGATCATCATGGATGACCTGTTGATCTCCTCAGCATTCGTATACGATCTCGATGAAACTCTTGCGCATTATTCTTTGCGTTCAGAGATCTCCTCCAAGATCGGTCACGCTCTTGCAGAAGCCTACGACAAGAAAGTGTTCCGCACGATTGCTCTTGCAGCACGTGAAGCACATCCTGTCACCGCATCCCCTGGTCCTGAACCAGGTGGTTCCGTCATCAAACTTGGTGTCGGTAATGAGTACAACGCTCAAGCAATCGTAGATAGCTTCTTTGAGGCAGCTTCGATTCTCGATGAAAAAAATGTACCCCGTAACGGACGTACAGCTGTGCTCTCTCCTCGTCAGTACTACGCCATGATCTCTCAGGTCGACAGCAACATCCTTAACCGTGATTATGGCTCCTCACAGGGTAACATGAACTCCGGTGAAGGTCTGTATGAGATCGCTGGTATCTCCATCAAACGCTCCAACAACCTTCCATTTATGGCTGGTAATGTTGCACGTGTCGATGGTGAGAACAACGATTACTCTGGTGACTTCAGTGCTTCATGTGGTCTTATCTATATGAAGGACGCAGCTGGTGTTGTTGAAGGTGTTGGACCTCAGGTTCAAACCACTGGTGCAGATGTAAAAACAATGTATCAAGGAGACATCATTGTTGGTCGCCAAGCAATGGGCGTAGGTACTCTTAACCCTGCTTGTGCTATCGAACTTCAGGCTGCTTGATATGCCAGCAACTCCTGGTACATCAACGGCTGTAACAGTTGATCCAGCAATTGGATTGACTGCATCCGTTACCTGGGATCCCGAAGTAGGGATCGAAGCAGGTCGGACAATCGTGCCTGTTACACCTCCTGAAGGTAAGGCACAAAGATCATCTGCTAAATAATTATGGCAACTACTACACGCTTCAGCGTCGCTAAGACGGAAAAGAGCTATTCCCCATTGGGACTGGCAGCTGTTAAAGGTTCTACTGTTAAGTCAGAAACCGAACAGTGGAGTGCTGGGCTTGCATACCCACCTTCCAAATCTACTACTCAACTAGCACCTACTAGCTGATAGTCCTGGCCTCTCCTTCGGGAGGGGCTTTTTTTTTATCTATACATATTTCTAATGAGTTATACAACTGGCGAATCTATTGAATTAAAAGCAGTTAATGGAATACTGGCGTCAGTTGGTCAAGCGCCTGTTACCACCTTAGAACAGACCAACCCGGACGTTGCGATCTGCTATCAGACACTACTAGATGTTAGTCGTCAGGTACAGGCAGAAGGATGGACATTCAATACGGAATATGATTTCCCTTTGAATATCAATACTGATAACACAGTATCCATTCCAGACAATACATTACAAATCAGTCTAGCTATTAATCACCCTGAATATGGTGACAAGGATGCAGTAAGGAGAACTGTTGATGGTGTGCCTTATCTCTATGAACGAGTAGCACATACATATAACTGGTCAGGTTCAAGTGTCTTTGTTGACATTGTATCTCTTATTGATTGGGCTGATCTACCACTACCATTTCAAGCTTATGTAACTGGTAGAGCCAGTACTATTGTATCCCAAAGGATTATCTCCGACCCTACTCTTTATCAGATGCTCTCACAACAAGAGACGTATCTAAGATCAATGGCGATGGAGTATGAATGTAATCAAGGTAAGCCTACATTCTTTGGACATCCTGTTGGGAAAGATTATTACCAACCATATCAACCGTTCCATGCACTATATCGATAATGCCTGCTGTACAACAGACAATAGATGACTATCTAGGTGGAGTATCTACTCAGCCTGATTTCAAGAAACTACCATCACAAGTTAATCAAGCAGACAATGCTTGGATTGACCCAGCCTTTGGATTATGTAAGAGACCAGGATCTGAGTTCATCAGAGACATTGGTACTGAAGATGAGTTCAAGGATTGTCATTTCTTCTTTTATAAGAGGGACAATCAAGAGGAGTACTTCAGTACAGTAAAGCAGAATTCAATAAGAGTATTCACTTCTGAAGGGGTTGAAGCTTCTGTAACCATTGAAGGTTCAGCACTCAACTATCTTACAAGTAACAACCATTTTGATTACCGTACATTATCTATTCAAGATAAGACTTTCATTTTAAATAGAACGGTTAAAGTAGAGGAGCAAGCAGTACCGACATTCACTGAGAACTTAGCAGGTACTGTTATCGTTAACAGTGTTCAATACTCTGCTGATTATAGTGTCACATTAGCTGGATCTAAGGTAACTTATAAAACCTATAGTGCTGATAGTGATGACAATGAAAAAGTAAATGTCACTGAGATTCTCACACAACTTAAAGCAAAGCTAGATGCATTAAACAAACCAGTAACTATCACTGTATTAGATATCTCTATGGAGATTGCTAGTACTAATGGTGCTGGTTTTACTCTTGAAGTAGTTGGTGGTAGGAATAACCTAGCACTAGAATCATTTCAAGACAATGTAAGAGATGCTTCAGAAATACCTAATAAAAGTGTAGAAGGTAGATTAGTACGAGTAGATAACAGTACATCTGATGAAGATGATTATTACCTTAAGTACTCTACTACTATCAAAGCTTGGGAAGAATCCAGAGCACCTGATGTAAGTCCTGGTTTGGTTAATGCAACCATGCCACATGAACTGATCAGTACAGAAGTTAATAAGTTTACCTTTAGACAAGTTAAGTGGAACGAACGTTTAGTTGGTGATATTATTACCAGCCCGTCCCCGTCATTCATCGATCTTACAATTAATAATCTCTTTTTTACAGACAATAGGTTGGGATTCCTTAGTGGACCTAACGTAGTAATGTCTAGGGTCAGTGCATATGAGAACTTCTTTGTTAAATCTGCACTTACACAGATTGATAGTGACCCTATTGACCTGAATACAAATAGTACTATACCTTCTAACCTAGTTCATTCATTACCTGTACCACAGGGAGTGATTTTATTTAGTAATCGTCAGCAGTTCCTTATGTCTGCTAATGATTCTATTTACACACCAACGTCTACTTATATTAGACAGATCTCTAACTATGAAGTAGATGAGGATATTTCACCTGTTGACTTAGGAACCTATCAGATCTTCATTCAGAAGACTTTAGGTTATTGTAAAGTAATGGTGATGCAGATACCTGATGTAAACCAACCACCTAGTGTCATTGATATTAGTAAGGTAGTTGCTGAATGGATACCACCTAACATTGATACGTTATATACCTCACCAGTTAATGAACTAGTTATACTATCAAGTAGAGCTAATAATGAGGTCTTCTTCTATCGTAAGTATAACACTGGATCAGAAGAGAAGATGCAATCGTGGTTCAAATGGAAGATGCCTGGCAAGACGTTAGGTTATGTCATCCCTGAGGACACGGTTAAGTTTATCAGTACACAATCTGGTAAGACAGCATTCAGTCAAGTCCCACTAGATAAGTCTTTAGCACTACCTGTTGTACATTCAACAGAGAAGGAGTACAGTAACCCATTCATGGACTTCTGGTCTAAGGGCACTGTAGGAGCCTGGGACAAGACTACAAAGGAACAGAAAGTATATGTACCATTTGAACATATAGACGGGTTACAGCCCCTTCTAGTGACCACTCAGGATGCACCATTAAACATCGAAGCATTTGGTGGAACACCACCTAATACATATGGTTGGATACTTGATTGTAAGAAGGATGCTAATGGTGACCCAATGTATGGTAGTGATGTAACTGGTAACTACTTTATCTTTGAGCGTGACCTAACTGCTCTTACTGAAGAGATCGTTGTAGGTTATAAGTATGGATTTAGTGTTACGTTCCCTGAGCAATTCTTTAAAGATAAAGAGGGTATTGCAGATTACACTTCATATTTAAATGTATCAAGACTTAAGTTTGCTGTTGGATTAACAGGAGCACTTGAGTTTCAACTTAAAACAAAAGGTAGAGAAGATTGGAATCAAATCTTCCCAGTAATTGAAGCTGATTATTACAGTGCCAATACTGGACCTATTAAACGACGGTACTTCTTTACTGTACCTATTCATCAAAATGCAAGTAACTTCATGATCAAAGCATACAGTGATGTACCTTATCCCGTCAGTATTAACATGATGACATGGGAAGGAATGTATTCACCAAGATTTTATAAGAGGACCTAATGTTTAATAATGAAATTAACCCTAAGGGTTTTGACTTACTTGGTGAGCAGTTAGCTGAGTCCGGTCTAGAGATGAATATCCTAGGTGCACTTATAGGTGTAGGCACTTCATTATTGGGCGCTTCACAACAGTCATCTGCTGCTAGTGCTAGTAATGCAGCACAGAAGAAGGCGATGAAGGAACAGTATAAGTTCGACAAACAATCATACCGTGATAATAAATCTAAGATGAATGCTGATCGTGATTTCACGATTGAAGGCATTGAACTTAGACAGAGAGAAGACGCTAAGTTAAAAGGTCTTAAGGATAGACAATCCTTAGATAACTACGGTTTTAATCTTCAGATTAGAAACCAACAGATAGATAATTCTGCTAAACAGTACGAAAAATCTCAACAGTTATATGACATGCAAGGTGTCTTCAATAATGTCGCGATGAGTAATGCTCGTATCGCTGAACAGGAGAAGATGAACGATGCTATGTCACAAGCTGCATTTGAAAATGAAGATCTATTTGTACAAGGTCTTCAGGAACAAGGTCAACGTATGGCACGTGGACAGTCTGGTAAGAGTAATGCTAAAGCAGGACAATCTTTAGCAGCTCAACTAGGTCGTAACCAAAACATTATCATGAAGAACTTACTTAGTTCTAAGAGTGAAATGAGGGCTAATCTTACACAGATTGCTACTCAATATGAAGGTAGTAAGATTCAGAACTTCGGTAACCTGATGATACCTCAAACAGCACCACCTGAAGTACTAGAACCATACGCTACATTAACACCTGAATATCAGATGCCAAGAGAATTTGAAGACTTTGACTTTGGACCCGAACCTGTTAAAGGTACAGCGTATCAACAGAGTACAGGTGCTCCTTGGTTAAATGCTTTAGGTAGTGTCAGTTCATCGTTAGTAAGTGGCTTTAGTAATAGCGGTCCTAACATGAGTTATAGCGGTGGTAGTGGTCTAAGTGGAGCTTCTTCTAGTGGTTTCAGTTTAGGTGGAAACTACGGTGGATTTGGAAGTTCATCTAGTTCAGCCTTTGGAGGTTTAGGTGGCTTTGGTTAATCAGTAATTATCTAACGAACTAAAAATGAAACAGATTCAATTCAGGGGAGCTAATAAAAACACTAGTTACTCTCCCGTTCAGATTGGTCAAGGTGAAGTGGGACAGATGAAATCCCGCGACAATCAGGCTATAAGTGACCTGAAGGAAGCACAGAACCAAAAGAACAAGCAGAATAGTGAACAGATTCAGAACCTAGAAAGTAACTTCCAAAAGGAAGAAGGCAATAGGAATGAACTCAAGAATCTTGAAGACAAGACTTTTGCTGTTAGACAATCAGCAATCCAACAGAACAAACAACAGTCACAGAGAAACGCTGTTGTTGATGAAAAGAATGCAGCTGAAGGTCTTAAGACTTGGACTGCATTAACAGATTTCAGTAAGACTATTGGTGAAGAACTTACCAAGTATCAAGACGCAAAGAATGAGTCTGATATGGAAGCAGCCTATGCTGAGGCATTAGCTGAAGGGTTACCTCCTAACCAAGTCATTGCACATCAAGCAATGGAGAATGAACTACGTCGCTCAGGTTTAGCAGAAGATGCTATTGCTGATGAGATGGCTAAAAGGGGCGTCAGTCCTAATGTAGTTACCAAAGTCAGATCAGGTAATAAGTGGAGGGACTACGGACGTCTCAAGGCTTATTCAGAAATGGCTGGTGATGGTTATGGTCCGTGGCTAGAAGATCAACTAAATAAGTTAGGACCAGAAGCTGCATCACCTGCTAACAGGGCAGCTGCTATTCAAAAACTACAACAAGATTATCTGAAACAGAATAAACTGTTTGGACTTAGTGCTGACTTCTTAGGACCTATGTTTTCCAAGATGAGGACATCATCTAATGGCGTAATTGAAGCTGCACGGAAACGTGAAGTAGTAAATGGTAGTACTGAACTGTTTGAAGAATCAAGGACTACTCTCTATGGGCAGAAGTCACCTGAAGCTTTGATGGGATTGTATAATGCTAAAGCTACTGGTTATGGTGCTGACGGTAAAACAATCAACGGTAATTCTGCTGGTGTAGATGCTGTATTCAAGGAACTAGAAAGTTATAATCGTTATACAGATGAAGAAGTAAAGTACTTACTTAGTAATACTATTACTGATAATGGTCAATCATTTGCTGAACGCTATGGTGGTAGAACTAGTGATCTATTAGATCAACGCAGAACGTCTGCTGACTCTGATCGTAGCCTTGCTGATCGTGAGAAAGCTGAGGCAGGTAAAGCTAAAGAAGGTGAAGTCCTTGATTTCTTTAAGTCACAACCTGAAGGAATTGATGTAAAATCATTAGATGAAGCTATCAATGAACTGAAGCAAGAAGGTATTTCTGTTACACGTCTCGAAGCACTTAGGTATGAAACCAATCAACAGAAAGATAAGCGTGCTATTACTGCTGAATTAGAAGAGAAGTGGTTAGGAGGTACTCTAACAAAAGCAGACCTAGATGATGTACGGATTCCTAATGAGCTTCGTAATCAGTATGCTGATAGAGTTACTAAACTAGATGCTGCTAGGGCTGGTACTGGTACTTCTCAAGAGACTATGAAGTCTACTTTAGAAAGTACATTAAAAGGGAATCTACTTGGTGCTGGTTTCCAAGCTGATGCAGCGGCTGATGGTACTTTAGATCTTGCAGTATCTTCTGCACTGGCTGAGTACAACAGAAAGTTTAAAGCTTACAGTGAACTCATGTCTCCTGATAAGGCGCATGAAAGGGCTTGGAATCAAATCTATGAAGAAGTATTGAATCCTCCCAAAGGTAGTCTTTATGCACCTAAGGAAGATGGTAGTGCTAAAACTGGTAAGAAGAACTACTTCCCTGCATTCAGGCCAAAAGCACAAGGTGCTTGGATGGATCAAACCACTCTTAGGGCTGCAATCAAAGAAGATCCTAAATTATTTACCAAAGAAGAGGTAATTTCTAAAGCTACTGCCGCTGAGGGTGTACAGAGATTCAAGCTTAATGCTATACCACAGATTCCTGCTGTTTTACAAAATGCTGCAAAGACATCAGAATACACAGCTACTGAATTGTATGAACAACAGATTGAGTTACTTACTGGTCAGAAGGTAAAGTTTTCACCATCTGCTGCTGATACTTTATCAGGACAGATTGATGATCCAAAACTACAGGAGATTCTGAATCGTCCTTCACCACAGAACATCAGAACATCTATTTTAAGTTCTGGTGCTTCAAATGGGTTCAGTTCACCACAACCTAGAGGTCAATCCATTATTGCAATGGCTTCACGTAATGGTTGGGATCCTACTGATATTGCAGCGATTATTAGTTTTGAAACAGGTGGGACATTAGATCCTGGTGAACCTGGCCGTGGTGCTGCTACTGGTCGTATAGGACTCATCCAAGCTGGACCTAATGAACGTAGACAGTACGGACTAGGTAGTGGTGATTGGGATCTAGAGATTAAAGGTATTGAAAAATACTTAAAGGATAGAGGTGCTAAACCTGGTATGAGTTTAGAGGATCTATATGCAACTGTTAATGGTGGTAATCCTGGTGCAGGGTACACACCAGATGGTAACGGAACCGTAGCACGATCACCTGAAACTCTCGCACGTCTATTGGTACACAAGGAAGCTGGTAGTAATAACTTAGGTATAACTAGGAGTTCATATGCTCCAACCCGTGATCCTAACAATATGAGTCCTACACTACAACACTTCTATACAACTGGTGGTGAGACTAATGGTGGATGGTCTGAACATACAGACTTCAAACAGGCGGATAATCCAAACACGGTTGAAGATGAATGGGGTCAGTACTGGGATCCAGCTGAATTAGATAATTACATTCATTTTGAAGATCCTGATCATGGTGTTATCACCTTATCTGAATTAAGGAACCGTATACCTATTTCTGGAGGTAACTTTGGTGATGCTAGATCCTATGGTGGTCATGCCGGATGGGATTATGGAACCAAATCAGGAACCAAACTATATTTAAAGAACGGAGCAAGAAAGATTTCAACAGAACGAGTTCCAGGTAATGGATGGAGATCAACCTTCAAACTACCTGACGGACGTTATTTCGCAGCACTACATGGTACAGGAGTATGACTGAAGAAGAATTTTTGATCTGGGATGATCAACAAAAACAAGCAGCAGCAGAGGCTGCTAATGGAGGTACTTCACAATTAGGTCCACCACAACCTGCTCCTGCTGAGAGTACTGAAGCTCCTCAGCCAACACCTGAAGCCCCTGTAGCACCCCCAGTACAGCCCACAGCACCACCTCAACCCGTTGAGAATACAAACACACCAGAGCAACAATTAAACCCCGTACAGCAGTTTGCACAGAATGTACAAGGTGTTATTGAAGATCCTATTGGTGCAGTTAAGAACGTTCAGAATGCAGTAGCTAGTGTTACTAATCCTGAAATTAAAGATCCTAATGCTGCATTGGCTAGTGATTTAACTAGGATGATTCCTAGTGCTATCGCTAATGGACCTACTGGTATTATCACTCAAGCATTACAAGACTTTGGTAGTGATGCTATTGGTAATCTACCTGGCCTTGGTTGGGTTGATGATCAATACGATAAGAACACACGCTTCCAAAACCCTGCACTACAGAACATCAGAGAGAAGATGTCTGTACTTATTCCTGCTGGTTTAGCTGGTACTGCTGCTGCTACTTATAGTGGTGGTATAGCTGCCCCTGCAGTAGTCAAAGGTCTCGCTTCATTAGCCCTATCCGTAGGAGCTGATGCAACTATTGCTGCTGTAAGTGATCAGTCTGAAACTGAGAACAATACATTGAGAGATCTCGATGATATGTTCCCTAATCTTAATATCCCAGATAGGTTTAAAACACTAGATGGTGATAGTCCTGAAGTAAGGACAGAGAAGCATATCTATGATTCCATTGGTATGAGCCTTGTTGGTGAGTTCCTTGGATTCTCTATGCAAGTAGGTAAGCCTTTGATGAAGTGGATGGTTCCACTTAATAAGAATGCTGAGATCTATAAAGCTGGTCAACTCTCTACTGTTATGGATAGAGAGACAGCTGCAGCTCTTGCAACTATTGATGAACAGGTATCTCTTGGTATTGTTGATCCTAAACAGCTTGAGAGCCTTAACGTTAAACGTAATGAACTCATCCAACAAGCACAGACAACAGGGTCATCTGAAGTCACTACAAGTCGCTTAGAGGCAGCTGTAGAACGTGCTGATGATTCACGTCAAGTACAGATAGATGAAGACGGTATTGCTGCAATCAGAGAAGCACCTGAGTCTATTGAATATGATCCAACCATCACCTCAAAGATTACTAATGAGATGAATGTACCTAGATCCGCTATTCCTCCTGGGAATGTAGCTAGGAACATGGCTGATGTTGCTGCTCTTAAACGTGGTATCTCTCCAGGTTCTGGTACTCCAGCTCCTGTCTTAACCTCCCCTATGATCCGTAAAGGACTAGGTGTTGATGGAACTACTCGTAATGTAGTAGTAGGACTAGCTGAAGCTACACGCAGTACTGGACGTTTTGCTGCTGTTGTAGATGGTGTCAGGATGAACAAACCAGAAATGGATTCATCTGCTTGGAAGGTTTATCAAGACATTATCCTTGCTGACTCTGTAGAGGATGTAAGACAACTCTTCGCTAGTCGTAGAGATATAAAGAACATCCTTGATGGTCAGATTGATTATGTCAATGAAGAGCAAGCTATGGGTATTGGATTCGCTATGCGTGATCTTGTTAATACTTATCTTGGTCGTGAAGTAACTGAAGCGTCTGCTCGTGTCATGGATACACTAGGACGTGAAGTAATGGCACAAACTAAAGCATTGGTTGACTTTGGTTCAGCTGCTAATAAAGAAGTTGTCATGGATAATGTCTTTGACAAGCTTAACTTCCTGATGGATGAATATGCCATTAATAAGTATGTGTCAGGTTGGCAACTACAAAACAAAAGATGGTGGCAAGGAAGGTTTGGTAATCAAGCTGGTGAACAGCTAGCGATGACTACTAAACAGTTTGATGATGCTATCAAGAAAAAGAAAGGGATGAATAAAGCCCTTACTGATGAGATCAAACAACTTGCTAAAGAGAATCCTGAAATGGCAGATGCCATGGTTGATGCTTATGCAATGAGTAACGGAGATGTTGATACACTTGTTAAACTTAATAAGTATGTAGAACAACAACTTGATCCATTGTCTTCTTTCATTAGTCCTAGAGGGGCTACAAAGATGACCTCTTTTGCTAGTGGTCTGTGGTCTGTCAAGTTCAATAACATCCTATCTGGATTGTCTGCAATCCGTACTGGTGTAGGAGCGACTGTTCTGAACACCTTAAAGGCTACTAATGCCATCACAGGTGCAGGACTCGAATCGATTGTTACAAGAGACCCTGCTGCTCTTAGAGAGTCAATGTACATCTACAGTGCATGGTCTGAAACTAATATGCGTTCCTTGAAGTATGGGTGGAGTCAATGGAAGCGTGCTAATGCTGACCCTAACTTTGCACAGGAAGCTTCACGACAAGACTTTGTCTTTGAATCAGAGAAGAACTTAGAGATATTAGATAAGGTAGCCGCTTCTTGGGGTGATGATAAGTTTGGTAAGAAGTTCTTTTATAACTGGAACAAAACTAATCATGAGGTATCTAAGTCTCCATTCATGAGATGGGGTACTAACGCTATGATTGGTGTTGATGGTTTTACTAAATCAACACAAGCTACCTTACAATCTCGTGCTGAAATTTATCTAGACGCAGCAAAGAAAGGTGTTGATGTTAAGAACTTTAGAGAAGCTGAAAGGATTAATTATTCTAAGATGTTTGATTCTGAAGGTCGGTTGACTAATGAAGCAGCTAAGAATGCTGCTGGTGAAATCAACATGAACTTAGATGATGGTCTAGCTTCTGTAATTAGTTCAGCTACGAATCAAGTACCTGTAATGAGGTCTTTGTTTACCTTCCCTAAGACTGGTCTCAATGCACTAAAGTATGCATCTAGTTATACACCTTTGATGGCTATTCCTGGGATGAGTAAGTATACTAAACTACTTCATGCAGGTAAGGATATTGATAAGATTAAACTTGCTTTAGGTGAACATGGTATTGATTTTGATACTACTCCTAATGCAATGCAGATGTATAACAACCTCCGTAGAGAATACATAGGTCGTCAAGCATCCGCTGCTGTATTTGTATCAACTGGTATGGCTTATGGTCTAGCTGGTAATGTTCGTGGTCCTGGTCACCATGATCCAAGTCGTAGGCAAAAAGAAAGGGATAACCTTGGTTATATCCCATTCACCATTAAGATTCCAGGTACTGATATTTGGTTTGATTATCGTGGTTTAGGTGAACCTATCGCTAGTCTATTGACTGTTGTAGGTTCTAGTTCTTATTACTTAGGACAAACAGATACAGCTGTACATCAGGACATTCAGGATAAGCTTGCTTGGACTGTTACAGCAGCCTATACTAATCAAAGTTTTGTCTCTCAACTAGAACCTCTTGCTGGTCTTCTGACTGGTGATGAAACAGCTATCAATAGATTCGTTTCTAATGAAGTACGTTCATTCATACCACAATCTGGTGCATTAGGTGTAATGGCTAATGCTATCTCTAGTACTCAAAAGGACATTCATAATAATCTACTTGATTATGTTAAGAATCGTATTCCTGGTGTTAATGCTATGTTACCTGAGCGGAGAGATTACTGGACAGGTGATGCACTGAACGATATCAATAACCCTATCTTACGTGCTATCAATGCTGGTAATCCGTTAAAGGTAAGTGAAGGTGTTGAGCCTTGGAGACAGGAACTACTTTCTATTGGATATGATGGTATGTCATTAATAACTAAAGATACTTCTGGTACTTTAGAATATCCTGCTGAAGTCCGTGATTTAATTTACGAACGTATGGGTGAAACACAACCTTGGAAAGAAGCTAAGCGTTTACTTGGTATGAAGAAGTATCAAAATGAAATTGCTGGTATTAAAAAAGCACGTACTGAAGGTTACACAACAGTTCAGATTAGAGCACAAGATACTGAAATCTTCGATGCCTTAGATGAAGTTGTGAAACGTTCTAAAAATACTGCAGAAGCTTCTGTAATGAGAGATAATAAGGATATAAGAGATTATATCAACTACGGTAAGCAGTCTAAAACCTACGTCGAACAAAACAGGACTGAAGACGCGACACGAGTTCAAGATCAAATGAAGGTTCTACTCCAAAACATTTAAATATTAACTATGACAATATTAACAGAAAATCTAATTAATGGTAGTGGTTCCAATACTTATAATTTTACCTTTCCTGTCATTGGTGACGGTGATGTAAGGGTTCAATTAAGAGAGTTTGATCCCTCCAGACCACCTTCCAATCAAGTCGTATCTCAAGTAGATACCTCAGCATTCACTGAATTACGTGATCCTAATAGGGTTGTCTTCTCACCAATTCCAGAAGATACTATTTATCAACTAGCTAATGGTGATGTACGGACTACATCAACTGGAGGTTACCAAGTTGTTATCCGTATCTATCGTGATACTGAGATCAATAGTTCTACTGCATTCTTCTATCCTGGTTCTGCAGTCAGAGCAGAGGATTTGAATGAGAACTTCAGACAACTACTATTTGCTGCTCAGGAAGACGCTACAGACATTGGACAGATTCAGGGTTCTGTGCTTCCTGATGACAGCATCACAACTAATAAGATCAGAGATGGTGCTATTACCACACCTAAACTAGCAGATGGTGCAGTAACCACTGAGAAGTTAGCTGATGGTGCAGTAACACCTGATAAATTAGATCGTGAGTATCTTACTGATGCACCAAGTAATGGTGTTCAGTACACACGACGTGATGCTAACTGGTCTGCTGTTGAAACTGATTACACAGAGATTAGTCCTACACCACCTCCTAATGCTGTACCTGGTCAATCCTGGTATGACTCAAAGGATGGTCGTACTTATATCTATTATGAAGATACTGATAGTTCCCAGTGGGTTGAGATGAACCCCAGTTGGAATGGTTCAGTTGCTGATAACTCTGTTACTACATCCAAGCTTGTAGATGGTTCTGTAACCCCTGTGAAGCTTGATCGTACTTATGTAGAGCCTGGGGATAACGTCTCCACTCTGACTAATGACGCTGGTTACATTACTTCAGCTGCTGCTGATGTCTGGACACGCGACGGCACAACGCTGAAGCCTGCTAATGATGGCGATTCGATTGAAGCGGGGGCGGCCAGCTTTGCGGGTAATATCACAGCTGGAGATTATCCTAATCCTACAGCATATATTTCAGCTCAAAATTTATTAGCTAGCGTTAATCCAAAGGCTGCTACTACAAATTCTTGCGGTGTCGCTGTCTACACAGATGGTTCTAATAACGGGGCA
>Ga0209501_10001463_pt1 | contig 25997 bp, 29 predicted proteins | sample ArcticOcean_MG_C_4_FD_187434 | JGI IMG/M metagenome (GOLD analysis project Ga0209501, IMG submission 187434) | Marine microbial communities from western Arctic Ocean - ArcticOcean_MG_CB4_134 (SPAdes) (version 2) | ecosystem: Environmental > Aquatic > Marine > Oceanic | place: Arctic Ocean...
CTATCCTGGCTCTCCGGCACAGACCTCGATTTGGTGATGGGCCAGGCGGTCTGCAATTTCTTAGGATGGGACATCACGGAGTAGGGCCAAGTACTCACGTGTTTGTCACCCTGGGCCGCAGCGAAGGGTCTCGTTGCTCAGCTAAATGACTTTTATGGCCAGTAACGAGATTCTTCAGCTAACGCCTCAGATTGACAATCTAAGAAGAGAGAGGGCACGGAATAATCGTGCCCTCTCTCTTTTTGTCTGCTTTATCAGGCAACCCAAGCTCGAATTAAACCTAATCCGGTTCTTCTTCTGGCGCGGACACGTCCTCGGGCATTAGGTCACCGGGGCCGATAATCTTTTCTTCTAGAGCTAGGAGGCGGCGCAACTCGAAAATCTCGTCGCGGAACTGGGCTGCTTTCTCGAACTGCAGGCCTCTGGCCGATTCCTTCATCTGAACTTCCAAATCCTTCACCACTTTGAACATGTCAGAGCGCGACATTTCCTTGCGCACCACGTCATAGCGAGTCCGGCTCTCGGCAATGGCCTTGATGCCCTCGGTGATGTCATGGACCTCTTTTTGGATACTCATGGGCTCAATGCCGTGCTGTTTATTGTGATCACCTTGGATCGACCGGCGACGGTTGGTCTCGTCGATGGCTTTTCGCATGGAGTCCGTGATGCGGTCGGCGTACATGATCACGTGGCCGTTGGAGTGACGGGCGGCCCGGCCAATGGTCTGGACCATTGACGTTTCAGACCGCAGGTAACCCTCTTTATCAGCATCCAAGATGGCCACCAAGCTGACCTCTGGAAGGTCCAAGCCCTCCCGAAGCAGGTTGATGCCTACAATCACGTCGTAGACACCAATCCGCAAATCACGCAGAATCTCGATGCGGTCCAGGGTTTGGATGTCCGAGTGGAGGTAGGTGTTGCGGATGCCCATCTCCGACAGATAGTCGGCCAATTCCTCAGCCATCCGTTTGGTGAGAGTGGTGACCAGAATCCGCTCTGATCTTTCTATTCTGACCCTTATCTCCTGAAGAAGGTCGTCGATTTGGCCTTCCGTAGGCTTAACTTCCACCGTGGGGTCTAGTAATCCGGTGGGGCGAATCACCTGCTCAACCACCGTGCTGCTATTCTGCAGTTCAAATGGACCGGGGGTGGCCGAAACGTAGACCACCTGGTTGACGTGCTCTTCGTACTCCTTAAAGTTCAAGGGCCGGTTGTCCATGGCCGATGGAAGCCGGAAACCAAAGTCCACCAGGGTGGACTTACGGGACATGTCGCCCTTGTACATCCCCCTGACCTGGGGCAGCGTCATGTGCGACTCGTCCACAAACATCAGGTAGTCGTCAGGGAAATAGTCCAGCAGAGTCCATGGCGGGCTACCCTTTGGTCGCTGAGACAGGTGGCGACCGTAGTTCTCCACGCCCGAGCAGAACCCAGTCTCCTGGAGCATTTCCAAGTCGTAGTGGGTGCGACTCTCCAGGCGAGCGGCTTCCAAAATCTTGCCCGCCTGCTTCAGTTCAGCTAGGCGTTCAATCAATTCCTCGCGGATGGTGGTGACTGCCATTTCCATCTTTTCTTTGGACGTAACGAAGTGATTGGCCGGGTAGATGGAAAACTCTTGCAGGTCATCGAGAACTTCACCGGTCAACGGGTCCACTTTGACGATGCGTTCAACTTCATCGCCGAAGAACTGGATGCGAACCGCCGCTTCTTCATAGGCCGGAACAAGTTCGAGGGTGTCGCCGCGAATCCGGAACTTGGCTCTAGCCAGGTCCATGTCGTTGCGCTCGTACTGCATGTCCACCAGTTGGCGGACCAACTGGCTGCGGTTGCGACTTTCGCCGACCTTCACCTGGGCAACCAAGTTGAAGTAATCGTTCGGATCACCCAGACCGTAAATACAAGAAACTGAAGCAACGATTAAGACGTCGCGCCGAGTCAGAAGCGAAGTTGTGGTAGAGAGCCGGAGTTTGTCCAGCTCTTCGTTCACGCTGGAGTCTTTCTCAATGTAGGTATCAGAATGGGGAACGTAGGCCTCAGGCTGGTAATAATCGTAGTAGGAGACGAAGTATTCCACCGCGTTATGAGGGAAGAACTCTTTGAACTCGGAGGCCAACTGCGCGGCCAGGGTCTTGTTGTGGGCCATGACCAGTGTGGGACGCTGAACCTGCTGAACGATGTTGGCCATGCTGAAGGTCTTGCCACTACCAGTGACGCCCAGCATGGTCTGGCGGGTGAAACCTTTCTCCACGCCCTCAGCTAATCGTGCGACGGCAGCGGGTTGATCACCGGTCATGCTGAAATCTGAGACCAGTTCAAACTTGCGGTCCTCAGGCTTGATGTTCGCGTTCCAAGTTTTTTGGATGTTATTACCGGCGTCGGCCCATTTTTTACTGCTAGCGTAGGTTGCCATCGTCTAACGAGTCCCTTCTAACGAAATTTGTCTGGCTATTATATAAGGGGATACGAAGTACCGCACGTCTCTATTGTCTTAGATTATCGAGGCATTACGCCGAAAGGAATTCCGCTTCTCCGTGTACCCATGTCGCATAGAGTTGAACACCGTTTCGGCGGCGAATATGGGTCACTATATTGGGCTTGGACCACTTGCCAAACAGGCTCATAGAGGCCTGATAATCTTTGAAACCAACCTGTTCGTTGCAAAGACATTCAACATGAATCACTTTTTGGAATAGGTCATTGGTATCGCCAATTCGAGTCCAAACTATTTAAGGTCTTAGCCTCTAGTGGCGAATTGTTGCAAAGCGACGCGAATTCGGTCATCGACCTCGCTCTCGGCCATGACGGCGGGAGCACCAGCAGCAGCCCTAGCTTCCGCGGGTGAGTAGCCCAAGGCAGCGAGGGCGGCAATCACTTGGCCATCGGTGCCTTCAGAGAAGCCAACATCAGCGAACTCAGCGTCTTCTAGCTTGCCTTTGAGGTCTAGGATAATCCGGCTGGCAGTGCGGCTGCCGACACCCTGAGCCGAGGACAACGCCGCAACATCTCCGCTCACGATGGCAGTCTGTAGGCGCGACGGGTCGAGGCTGGATAGCAAGGCCAGTGCGGTTCTTGGCCCAACTCCTGAGACTGCTGTTAGCATGCCAAATAGACCCAGTGACGCAGGGTCGGTAAAGCCAAATAAGACCGGTTCATCGTCGCGGATACGGAGATGGGTGTGCAGCGTGACTTGGGAACCGATGGCCCCCAAGCCGGACACGGAGTTTGCCGGGATGGACACGTTTAGCGTCACACCTCCAACACGGACATGGACCCAATCCGGGCCGGTGGTTTCCAGAGTCCCATGCACGCCTACTATCATCTACACACCTACTATTATCTGGGCACCGAAGTCCCTCTTCAATCCGAAGATGCCAGGGCCGGGCCGAGCGGTAGAACCGCGCCAAATTTCCCAAAAACCAAATGCAAAGCCGTCCTTGGGCTATGCCAAAAAACTAACTAATCAGCGTTCTTGTCCAGGCGTGATTATCCGATCTAGTGCCACGTTGGACTGCGACTGAATCAGATGGCAAAGGCCCACAGCCAAGGCGTCCGCGGCGTCGGTGGCAGGAATCTCATCTAAGCCCAAGGTGGCGGCAACTATTTGGCGCATCTGCTCTTTGGTCGCATTGCCATAGTCGGCGACCGAGAGTTTCACCTGCGCTGGAGCGTATTTATAGATGGGGATTCCCTGACTGGCAGCGCCGATGAACACCGCAGCCTGAGCCTGTCCAACCGCCATTGCCGAATTGGGAAAGGCACGCTCGCCTTTGCCCATAAAGGGTTGCTCCACGGCAACGGCAGTGGGGCTAAAGATGGCAATCAGGTTCAGGATGTGGGTGTGGAGTTGGTAGAGGCGTTGTTCCAGAGGCATCTTGCGGGGGAGCGCGATTACGCCGTAATCATCAGCATGGGGATTGGGGCCTTCGCCAATTACGGCGTAGCCTATCTTCAAAGTCCCGGGATCAATCCCCAGTATTCCCATCACACACCGCCCGTCAGTTTTCCAACTACCCCGACGGCGAGAACACCGCCAGTTAAATCCCTAGGCTGAACCGTAACGCTCCAGCACTTCAACTGAGAAGTCTGCGTTGGTGTAGGCCTTTTGCACGTCGTCCAGATCTTCGAGCGTGTCCAGGAGCCGCAGGGTTTGTTCTTGCTGTTTGTCGTCAAGGGCGATGATGGTCTTGGGAACCATGGAAAATTGACCAGCTTCTGGTGGAACTCCCTCGTCAGCCAGCACTTTCTGCACGTTCTGCAGTTGGTCAATGGCGGTGAATATTTCTAGATACTCATCTTCCAATTTCACATCGTCGGCACCGGCGTCGATGGCAATCATGGTGAGCTCTTCGCCTCGTTCGGTGTCGGTCATCTCCAGGCCAATCACGCCCAGGTAATCGAAGTTCCAGGCAACACATCCGCTCTCACCAAGGTTACCGCCGCCCCGGCTGAAAGCCGAACGTACATCGGAGGCGGTCCGGTTACGGTTGGTGGTCAACGCCTGCAAAAGAATAGCTCCACCGCCAGGACCGTAGCCTTCATAAGTAATCTCTTCGAGTGTCTCGCCTTCGGCACCCTCACCGGAGCCTCGTTTCACCGCTCTGGCAATACTGTCCTGAGGCATGTTGGCGGACTTGGCTTTATCCAAGACCAGTCTCAGGTGGAAATTCATGTCTGGATCGGAACCACCACCATTTTTGACGGCGATTGCCAGTTCACGGCTTATCTTGGTAAAAAGGACGCCACGTTTGGCATCAGCAGCGCCTTTCTGATGCTTGATTGTTGACCACTTAGAGTGACCGGACATTGCACATTCCTCCTGGGAAGCCAGGATAGCATCGGCGATTACCTCCAACGCCAGATTCCCACAAGTTTTGATTCTCTTTCAGGAATTTCCTAAAAGCCTATTCAGCCCCGATTCTAGCATTAGCGTAAAGCGAGGGTCAAAGTGATTTCAGCGCAAACCTTCAGGTAAATCAACGACCATCAACCCGGCATCGATGTCTATCTCACGCACGACGTTACCCACTGCAGGCACCAATAGCTCTTTTCCGCCGCCAGTGACCACGTATACATCGTTAGCGCCGGTTTCCAGTATCTCAGCCAAGGTGCCCAATTCTTCGCCTTCTTGCGTGCGCACTTTCAGGCCAAGTAGTTGGTAGTGGAAATATTCCCCTTCTTCCGCTGGAGGCACCTCAGACTGGGCCACGCAGAGCCAATACCCGGCGAATTTCAATGCCAGGTCCCGGTCATGGTAGCCCTGTAGGGCAAGAATAAGTTCAACATTGCCCTTGCTGATGGTGGTCCGACTGATAGAGATCCGGTAGGTCTCTTCTTCAGGAATCATCCCGTCTTTAGACAAGATGAGGACTTGGCCTTCTTCAAATCGGCCAGGAACGTCGCTGGTTGAACGTACTCGAATCTCTCCGTCCCGTCCGTGGGCACCAAGAATGCGCCCAACGGCAATTAGGGCATCAGAAGGTGGTGTTGATGCCGGTTCTGGTTCAGATTCTGATAACGAGAAAGGATCAGACATGGTGGAGTTCCGAAGTCGGCGGAGAGCCGTACGAGGAAGGGGAGGAAGTTATACGATTTCCAAGACGGCTTGTGTGCCATCTTTGACTGCGGCCACGCGCAGCAGTACGCGGATCGCCTGGGCAACCCGACCTTGGCGGCCAATCACTTTGCCTTTGTCTTCATCGGCAACTTGAAGTCGGAAGACCATGCGACCGTCCTTCATGGATTCTGTGACAACCACGGAATCAGGGTCGCTGGCCAAAGATCGGGCTATGTACTCAATCAGTTCTTTCATAGGGTATTTAAGTACTCAAAGAAACGGCGAACGCGATGATTGCGGCGGGACCTGTTATTCAGCAGCCGCTTCATCGGTAGATTCTTCTTCTGCGGGAGCTTCCTCAGCTACAGCTTCTTCGGCCGGGGCCTCTTCAGCAGCAGTGGCGGTGGCAGCGGGAGCAGCAGCAGGTGCTGCAACTGCGGCGGCAGCGGCATCAGGGTTTTTCGTGGTGGCCGTCTTCTGTGTGGGGGTGCGCTCCATCAAACCGTTGGCGGACATTATCCGGGCAACAGCGTCAGAAGGGATTGCTCCCATGCTCAACCAGTGGGCCGCACGCTCGTTCTTCAAAGTCGTAACGGGCGGGTCTTCCATGGGGTCATAGTTCCCAATCCATTCAAGATAAGAACCATCACGGGGTGCGGTAACTTCCGCTACTACTATTCTGTAAGAGGGGTGGCCTTTTTTACCAACCCTGGCAAGGCGAATCCGAATCATTTATTTCCTATTCTCCCGAGTACCGTCATTGCGGTTCCCATGCGTGACGATTTTACGGCGAGAGGCATTCATTGTCAAACGACCTACGCCTAAATCTTTGGTGATATTTGACTTTTTGATGCCTAAACAAGTGTCAAGAAGCCGATTTTAAACCAATCCTTAAAAATGAAAAAACCGGCGAATTCGCCGGGCAAAAAGACGGGCCCGGCCAACTCTGGGTTGCTTTACTCGCCCTTAGGTACAAACCGGGGTCAAGGGGCGATGGTAGACATTGGCCTGGGCCCGACGTACGGGATAACTTATTTCGAGCTAGTCGCTACGAAACAATCACCTCGTCGTGTCCAGACTGATGCCTACCATCGCCCCTGTGCGTTAAACTATCATCCATGTACTTCACCTCCATCATTTATTTCCGCCAAGCGGTTAAGGTATTTTACCAAGGGCTATTTTTCAGTGTCAAGAGAATAAACGGTTCGTGACAACTGTTTATGTAAGCCTAGCCATAAAAAATGCCCAGCAATTTGTTCCCCAAACATCCGACCACAGTCTTTAATAGTAATTAAATAGGTATTTGACTCCATGCGTCTTGTTTTCATGGGCACCCCATCCTTTGCAGTCCCTGTTCTTGCCAGTCTTGTCGGCATGGAAGGCTGTGAGGTTGTGGGCGTCTACGCCCCGCCTGACCGTCCCGCTGGCCGAGGCCGTCAGCCCCAATCGTCTCCAATCAAAGACTATGCCATTGAACATGGTCTCAACGTGGTCCAACCGGCCAGTTTCCGTAAACAAGAGGTGCAGGACGAACTGGCCGCGCTCCAGCCGGACGTGATCGTTGTCGCGGCCTACGGCAAGCTGCTCCCGAAGGCAGTCTTGGACCTGGCGCCACTGGGTTGCCTCAACATCCACCCATCGATCCTGCCTCGGTATCGGGGTCCGTCCCCGGTGGTCACGTCCATTTTGAATGGCGATCTAATCACTGGCGTCACCATCATGTTGCTGGACGAAGGAATGGATACTGGGCCACTGATTGCCCAGCATGAGTTCTTTATGAAGGGCAATGAGACCGCAGAGGGACTGGCCACAGAGCTCTTTGAATTGGGCGGAGAGCTGCTGCAAGAAAGCATACCCCAGTGGCAATCAGGGGAATTGACCTCAGAGCCCCAAAACGAGGCTTTGGCATCTGTTACACGCAAGTATGAGCGCGCCGATGGCCTGGCCGACTGGTCGCTAAGTGCGGTTGAATTGGAACGTCGGGTGAGGGCATTTAGCCCCTGGCCGGGACTATTTACCCACTGGAACGGCAGCGGCTTAAAAATAATCGAAGTCTCACTTATATCGTCGTCTTCCACTGAATTCGTACCGGGAACGGTGGTCAGAACTGATCACCCGGATGTTCCGGCAGCGGTGGCTACGAGCGAAGGGTTCTTGGGGTTGCACAAGGTCCAGCTCGAAGGGAAAAAGCCTGTGGACATCAAGGATTTTCTGAACGGCGCTCCTGATTTCATCGCGGCAGTCCTTGAATCAGCTGAACCAAACTCCTAGGCATACCTAATCGGTTTTTATATTGATAGTCACCATCAGGAGGCGGACGCATGGTACAGACAACTTCCAGGCAGATCCCCGACGAGGCAACAGTGCTTGGCTGGATGGAATCTCTCAGCAACTGGGGCCGCTGGGGTGACGATGACCAGCTTGGCTGTTTGAACCTGATAACCCCGGAGAAACGCTTGCAGGCAGCAGCGCTGGTGCAAGACGGCATCCCGGTGAGTTGTGCCCGCCCCATCAGCAGCGACATGAACGCCGATGTCACGTTTCAAGTGCAGCGTTTCATGGTCGACAGCGGCGAGGGCCGGAACGAAGATTCTGTGGAACGCCAGTTCGCCCGCCGGGGCGCGGCCGAGTTCATCGGCATGGTCTTCCACGGCCAGAGCATCACCCACATTGACGCAATGTCTCATTACTCATGGAAAGGTCAGCTTTATAACGGGAAGCCCTCCAACATGATCACGTCTCGGCAAGGCGCTCAGACACACTCCATCGAGGCGGCATACTCAGGGATCGTGACCAAGGGCGTGCTGCTGGACCTGCCCAAGCTTCGGGGAGTGGATTTCTTAGAACCCAACGAGCCGGTGATGCCGGTGGACCTGCTGGAAGCTGAAGAGGCCCAGGGGGTCAAGATTGAGGAAGGGGACGTACTTCTGGTTCGCACCGGCAACTACAAGATGCGCTTGGCCAGCCCGCCAGCCAAGGCCGGAGAGCCCATGACCGCCTGTCAGGTGGCCTGCACACCGCTGTTCAAGGAGCGAGGGGTGGCCATGCTGGGCACTGACACTTCCAACGACTTCCGGCCCTCTCACTACACCACCATTGGCTCGCCGTTACACACCATGTGCCTGGTCACCTTGGGCTTGTGGTTGATTGACAATGCCAACCTTGAGGAACTTGCGGAGGCCTGTGCCCAGAGGAACCGTTACGAGTTCATGCTGACGCTGGCGCCGCTCCGTCTCCGCAACGTAACAGGGTCGCCAGTCAGCCCAATAGCTCTGTTCTAAGATCTCAACTACAAGTTAATCAGGGGACTAGTGAACAAAAGAGGGCGGGATAATTCTCGCCCTCTTTTTGCGTTTAATTGGTGCTGCTGATTATTTAACGATGGGTATGAACTTGCTGAAGAGCACCGCGAAGAACGAAGCCCCAAACAAGATTATTCCGACGGTCAAAAGTGTGAGTGACGGCCCAACCAATCCGTCTGTTAATTGCGCACCAAAGGAGATCAGAACGTCTCCGCCCAAGTCGGTCACTGCCGGCGGCACTCCAGACACCTTGTCGGCGCTCGTTTCGACGACGTCAACCAGTCGGTTCGGGACTTCTGCCTCAGCGATTTTGCCCAGGACGAAGAAGAAGCCACCCGTTATGAACAGGGTAATTCCCGGCCACCGTAACATTCCTCCCAGACTGGGGAAGAATATCAAGCCCATGGCGGCGGCACCACCAATCACCATAATCAGCGACGCCATATCACCAAAATTGTTTACCTTTGAAATCCAACCTCGTCCTTCATTCAGGCCGGACCTGATCTGTTCTTCGGTGGTATCAGTGTCCCATTTCGCGATCTGGTGAATCAGATCGAATCGGTCGCCAGAATCCAAGTCCTCTCGGACTCGCGCAATAGCATCGTCCATCAATGGCTCAGCCAGCAAACGGGCCGAGACCTTCAGCACTTCCAACGTGTCTCCGGCAGCGAAGGGGGTTCTTAGTTCGCCCCTGCCGGCTCTGAGCGACTCCGGAGTCGCTGCGTTCAACCCGGCTCCAGCTATCAGATCGTTAAAGGCCAGGTCAAAGATTATGGGTCGGCACGTTGCGTCGATACTCTTTAGAGATGGGACCGATTCAGGTACGACACCGTTGGCTATCTGCTCAAATCTGACGACAAAGGTGGCCGCCAAACTAGTCGCAGCAACAGGTGAGCAACCACTAATGCCGGGGGCTTCCACGGTCAGGTCGTCTATTCTGCCGTCTATATAATTGAACATGACCGTTTTTACGTTGGCTATAGGGGCTGCCAAATCAACGTATAGGTTAAGTTCCTCGACGTCTTCATTGACCCAGTCGATCGTCCTCCCAATAGCTCCTTCCACCTCTGAGTGGATGTAATCAGGAGGCATGATTTGGCGAAGGAGGGAAACCATCTCTTGTTGGCTGACGATTTCGATATCGCCGAGAATTTCTCGGGTCCGGTCAATTAGCTCATCGTCCAGCAAAACTTCGTCGTAGATTCGGTTGTAGGTGTCTTCAGCGGCGAGTGTGTTGGTGTAAAAATCGGTGCTAAGCAATTTGTCCGAGAAGTTGTTTATAGCCAGGTATGAGAGGAACCCGATAAAAATAACAACACCCAGAATCAGCGTAGCTCCAGCCCGGAACAACGAAACGAAACAACCCATATCTACTTACTTCCCTTTTTAATTGCCTAATTTTTTTGCGGATTTAATACCAGGTTCAACACCATGATCCGCCAGGCCTCAATCTATAAATATCAGAATGAGAACGAATCAAATTCGGCCAAGTTTGTCGCTTCTAGCATGGGGCCATACTTAGCACACGCCACATTGACGCCTGATATTGCCAAATAAAAAGGCCCGGCGTTTAAAAACCGGGCCTTTTTATTCCGCGCCGCCAAGTTGTTTACCGGGTGGTTTAGAAGTTGGGTTTTATGTCCTGAAGCCTTCTAATTCTCTCCGCCATGGGTGGGTGGGTAGAGAACATCTTGGTCATACTTTTTCCACTGAGCGGATTAACAATGAACAGATGCGATGCTCCTTCAGCCACTTTCAACGGTCGGGTCTGGGAACCCAGTTCCAATTTCTGTAGGGCACTGGCCAGGGCCAGTGGATCCCCGGAGGTGCGCGCGCCGGTGGCATCTGCCTGGAATTCCCTGGTACGGGAGATCGCAGCCCGCACCAGCCCTGCTGCCAATGGCATCACAAACGCAACGACCAACAATCCAATCATGTTGCCGCCGCCACCCCTGCGACCACCCATACCGCCAAACATCGCAGAAATCTGGGCAAACATGGCCAGCATGGAAATCGCGCCGGCCACGGTGGCGACCATGGCCATAATCAGAGTGTCTCGGTTGCCCACATGGGCCATCTCATGGGCTAATACCCCGCCAAGTTCCTGACGATTCAGAATGCGGCGGATGCCGGTGGTCACGGCCACAGTGGCGTGGCTGGGGTTACGGCCGGTAGCAAACGCGTTAGGGGCGTCAGACTGGATCTCAAAAACCTGGGGCATTGGCAGTCCGGCCCGCTCAGCCTGTTCCCGAACGATGCTATAGAGTTCCGGGTCGTCATTCTCCGTCACTGCAGAGGCGTGGGCCATCTTCAATGCGATACGGTCGGAGAACCAATAGGCTCCAAAGTTCATTGCGACGGCGATTATCACGGCCAAGATTATGCCGCCGATTCCGCCGAGCATCGCTCCTACCAACAATAGCAACGCCGACATGACCATCATCAAAAAAAATGTTTTAACAGTATTCATAGTAATAAGACCTCTTTTATTCAAAGCGATCGGCGGGTCAAGGCAACCGGCGGGATAGTCCGCAGACCTACCTGAATATTTGCCAAGTGGTGCCAGCCCAATCTTGAGATAGGCTTTGCACTATCCAAAATTATAGCATCAGAAATGTAATTATTACCTTTTACGCTTGCCTGGCCAGCCTCGGTTTCAATTGACACTCGGAAGGCTGGGTGATACCTTTCACAAGGTCTCGGCAGACTCGTTTCCGGCCCTCAACTGGCTACCTGCCGTGCCTTTAGGAGAGCTATGGCTATCAAGATAGGCGTACTGGCGAAACAGGTAATCGACCCAGAAATGCCCATGGCGGCATTCAGGATAGACGAAAGTTCTAAGAAGGTCGTACCACCACCTAACATTCCTCCCGTGGTCAACGGTTTTGACGAGAACGCGGTGGAAGCAGCCCTACTGATCAAAGACGCCCAGGAAGCCACCGTCACGGTGATTTCCACAGGCACTGAATTTGCTCTGGATGTGATGAAAAAGCCACTGTCCATGGGCGCCGACGAGTTGGTCCTACTTCAGGACGACATCTTCGAAAATACGATTGACAGTTTCTTGACTGCCCAGTTACTGGTGGCAGCGATTCGCAAGTTGGGCGGATTTGATCTCATCATCTGCGGACGCCAAGCCTCTGACTGGGACAACGCACAGGTTCCCTTGGGCGTTGCCGAGCTTCTGGGCATGGCTTCCATCTCCTTGGGCAAAAAGGTTGATGTCATAGACGGCAAGGTTCGCGTGGAGCGGATCATCGCCGACGGCTACGAAGTTGTCGAAGCATCTCTACCGTCATTGGTCACCGTGAGCAACGAACTGGGCCAGCCCCGGTATCCAACCCTACGCGGCATTATGGCCGCCACCAGGAAAAAGCCCACAATTTGGAGTTCCGGCGACCTGGACCTGGACTCGTCCCAGTCCTCTTCACGCATTACCCTGCGTGACCTGTTCGTTCCAGTCAGCGACCAAGACTGCGAGATTATTGAAGGAGAAGACCCGGCCGATTCTGGTCGACTCTTGGCCCTGAAACTACGGGAAGACAAAGTTATCTAACTTTCATTCCCTACTAACTAGATTTAAAAGCTTAAAACTGCTGATCCACATGGACTGGTAGTGTGATTCAAAAAGCACGGGAGGCCGTGATGGCTGATGGCACCGGAGTACTGATACTTGGCGACGCAACGGACGGAGAACTGGGCAGCACAACCCTTGAGCTACTGGCCGCCGGACAGAAAATTGCGTCTGAACTTGGCGAACAATTATCTGTTGCCCTTCTGGGTGACACCCTGGACGTACCAGCTCAACAGGCCATCTCCCATGGTGCGCAGAAGGTCTATGCGGTAAACCACCCTCTGCTGGCCAAATTCCAGATAGATTTCCATCTATCCGCGCTGGAAGCCCTCAGCAAAGAGGTCGGTCCTCGCATCATCTTGGTCGCCCGTACCAACGAGGGTCGTGACCTGGCCCCGCGATTGGCCTTCCGTCTGGGAGTTGGATTGGCCCAAGACTGCTTGGAAGTCTCCGTAGACTCTGGCTCCAAGACATTGATGGCCAACCGCCCAGTCTATGGTGGTAACGCCATCGCCGTGGTCAGCTGTGACCAAACCCCTCAGATTGCTGCCATCAGACCCAAAGCTTATGAGCCGGCCGAGGAAGATTCATCCCGCACGGGTGAGGTCGTTTCCTTCCCTGTAGAACTCAACGAATCTCTGGCCCTGACTCAAGTCGTGGATACAGTGATTGAAGAAGCTGAAGGCATCAAGCTAGAAGATGCTCGCATCGTCATCTCCGGCGGACGCGGGCTAGGCGGCCCCGAGCCCTTTGCCCACTTGGAAGAACTGGCTAAAGTCATGGGCGGTACCGTCGGTGCGTCCCGCGCAGCCGTTGATTCAGGCTGGGTGCCTTCCAGCTATCAAGTTGGACTGACCGGCAAGACCATCACTCCGGACCTGTACATCATGGTTGCCATCTCCGGCGCCAGCCAGCACATGGCGGGTTGCTCCGGATCCAAGGTCATTGTGGCCATCAATAAGGATGCTGAAGCCAACATCTTCAAAGAAGCCCGTTACGGAGTAGTCGGTGATTGGGAAACCGTTCTCCCAGCGCTGACCACAGCTCTGAAGGAACTGACTTAGGGTTAGGTTTATTCCCTCGGTGCCCCATCAGTCACAACCAGACTGAGCATGCATGCTTAATAGGAAAAAGCCCCTTACTCTCACGAGTAGGGGGCTTTTTTATCCCTGCAAGTTAACTGTTCACTCAAGGACTATGTTGTCGATCAGTCTCACAGAGCCCATGCGGATTGCCGCAGAGACCATTGCCCGACCTTCAATTGTGGTCTGTTCGTCCAGTGTGACCATGCTGGCGACGCTGACATAGTCAATCTCATCCACCGCCAATTCCGCCTGCAAAATGTTCCGTGCGGACTCTCGCAGAACATCTCCGTTACGCTCGCCGCCCGACCACAAGAGGTACATCTGGCACAGAGCCCGATGAATCACCGAGGCGGAGAGACGTTGGTTGGGAGAAAGCTGGACGTTGCGACTGCTCATGGCCAGACCGTCCGACTCACGGATGGTCGGCATTACCACTACTTCCACGCCCATATCCAGGTCCATGGCCAATTTTTGGATGACCACCACCTGTTGACCGTCTTTCTGGCCAAAGTAGGATCGGTCCGGTCGCATGACATTGAACAACTTGGAGACCACTGTGGCTACGCCCCTGAAATGCCCCGGGCGCTGCAGTCCCTCCAGTTTGTCGGCCAATGAACCCACGTCCACCCAGGTATTGAATCCCTCCGGATAAACCTCATCGACGGTCGGGGCGTAGACCAGGTCAACCCCATGACGACGCAGCATCTCCAGGTCGCCTTCCATGTCCCGAGGATACTTCTCCAAGTCCTTTTGGTCGCCGAATTGGGTCGGGTTAACAAAGATACTAACGGCTACCGTCAGGTTGTCTGCCCGCGCCTGATCAACCAAGCTGAGGTGCCCGGCATGTAGAGCGCCCATGGTTGGCACCAGGCCAACCGGTTTCACGGCCTCGCGACAAGCCTGGGACATTTCATTATTGGTGGTGATTACCCGCATACTCTGCGGTACCGCCTGCGCCATTTTGATTCACCTGGTTATCGAATTGGTGCGTATTAAGGGTTGATTCGTATTTGCTAGGTTGCCAATTCACTAATAGACGGAATTCCGCCCAAGCCAGTTGCCTGCTGAATCGCCCTAAGTATCGCCTGAGCAGTGACCTCTACAGCGGCGGCCCCCAGGGAAGTAAGGTCTAATTCGGAGTCGTTATGTCCAGTGGCAAGGGCGAACATGGTATCGCCGTCCCGGACGGTGTGACAGGGGCGAATGGTCAAAGCGAACCCGTCGTGACTGACCCTCGCTAGATAGTTGGCGTCCTCTTTTGTGAGCTTGGCGTCGGTGGCCACCAACCCAATGGTGGTATTCACTGGGCCGGAAGGGGCATCGTCTTTGCCGGTTAGCAACATGGCTACCGGGTCGTCGAATCCGCCACCGGTGCGCCTTGGGCCAGCCAGAAGTTGTCCGGTTTTGTAGTCCCAGACCCCGCCCACGGCATTCACCGCCACTGCGGCGGATATGGTCTGCCCGGTGGACAAGGTTATCGCTGCGGTGCCAATGCCACCCTTTACGCCGCGACGACCACCGCCCAGTTTGGCAACGGTTGCTCCGGTACCTGCACCCACGCTGCCTTCAGTCATTGGTTCAGAGGTAGCGGCCAAACATGCCTGGTGACCATCTGCTGCGCCGGGGCGCACTTTTGAGGTGATCAAACCAAGGTCAAAGAGGATAGCAGAGGACACGATCGGCACGATTGCCGAGCCCACTTTGTAGCCGATTCCCTCGGATTCCAGGTAGGCTACCACCCCGGACGCGGCATCCAGTCCAAAGGCGCTGCCACCACTGAGAACAACAGCATGGACTTGATCGACTCGGTGAACTGGACGGAGTAGGTCGGTCTCCCTGGTGCCAGGGGAGCCACCACGGACGTCCACGCCGCCAACAGCGCCTTCACGGCAGAGGAAAACGGTGCAGCCGGTGGCGTTTTCCAGGTCTGTGTAGTGGCCAACTTCCAGACCAGACACAGCGGTGATGGTTTGGTTCATGACGCGCTCAGAAGAATGGAAGGGCCAATAATTTGAGCAAAATAAACACCCCGACGCAGCGGGGTGGAATTGAAAGCAACTTTCATTTTGTGGGCCGTCTCGGTCATCTCAGATCCCAGCGGCGATGCTGTGTTTAGAATTTGTATGGAACGTGCCTGGCGCTCACCCCCCGTGTGGGTAGATGGCGACTCTATTTTAGTCTGGCCCCAAATATCGTGTCAAACGGAATTCGCGTGCGTCGCACAATCAACAATTAGGCGGCAGCAGGCTTCTGCACTCGGTAGTTGGGGAAGGGTATGACAGAGATGATTAAGGCAGACACAATGGTCAGCACGCCAACGTAGTAGAAAATTGATCCGTATCCGCCCATATTCTCAATAATGAATGCCGCAATGAACGGCGATCCGAACCCAAGAAGTCCGTTGACACCAAAGATCAAACCCGAGGCAGTGGCCTCAGTTCCCTTGGGCACCACGTCGAGCAACGCCGCCAGAATGATCTGCTGTAACGCAAAGCTGAACAGTCCGATACCACCCAGCAACACCGCCAGCATCAGACTGTCTCCGGCGCTGACCACGAACATGGTCAATATAGCGGCGATAATCAGACCGGGCACCAAAACTTGTTTCCGTCCGAATCTATCAGACAGGTAACCCAGGAAGGGAGCGGAGACTATGCCCATGCCGGTGAGCAGGGCCAGGTGGACGCCGGCGGTGAAATAGCCCATATCCAATCCGCCGTCGGTCGCGTTTTTTAGGTAGAACGGTGACCATTGGAAGAGTGCGTTGTTGGCCACACCGCGGATGGCGGCCGCCAATACCAGAGTGGCAACCATCGGGTTCTTGAACATGGCCAAGCCTTCCCGGTAGGCGGCCATAACCTTGCGTTCAGGGGCTGGTCGATCTTCGTCGTCAGTTTCCTTCCCCACGTCTTTAAGCGACCACCACACAAAAATGGCCATGATGGCAGCGGGGGCAGCATAAATCAGCAGGATGTGCCGCCACAGCATGAAGGTCAGCAGTCCGCCCGCGACCAAAGGCGCCATCACGTTGCCCACGTTGGAGCCGAAACCGTGCATAGAGATGGCGAAGCCGCGCCGGTCAGGGAATCTTCGGGAGAGAGCGGCGGTAGAAGGCAGATGCCAGAGCGCGCCCGGAACAGACACAATGACCACGGCGATGGTCAAGACGAACAGGTTAGGTGACGCAGCCAATACCAGAAAACCCAGCGCCGCCCAAATCATGCAACCAGTGAGTATCGGCCCCCAGCTGGCTTTCATCTGGTCGACGATGGCCCCGCCGATTAGGTTGACAGCACCAAATCCGCCTTGGCGGATGCCCAGCATGAAGGCTACCTGGAAATTTGTGAGGCCCATGGCGGCTTGGATTGCCGGCATGAAGATCGGGAACCCTTGGTCATACAGGTGAGAAACCCCGTGACCGAAAGAAAGGCAGCCCAATATGAAATTCCGGTTTTGCCGACGGTCCGTTGGTTGCTGTATCGCTTCCGCCATTTATTCCCTTACCGAGGCAAACGTTTTCGAATACTCGAATACTCCGGGCCACGGCTGATTCTAAGGTCTGTAGGTAGAGCACGCAAGTATCAGGCTGCCGAATAGCACTGAGTCCCCGCCTTATATTCAACGTCACCAGGCCGATTCTGACGACTGGATTGGTATGCTATGCTACGGCTAATTTCCTGCCTGGCGAGACTGTGGACTCGCTTTATATGACAACTATCTACTACCTGATGAATTAATTCGGAGGAACCTAAATGCCCTACGAGGGACTGAGTTTAAAGGGACAAACTGCGTTGGTTACAGGATCCGGACGTGGGATTGGCGCTGCTCTGGCAGTCGGACTAGCCCAAGCTGGCGCTGATGTGGCTGTTTCAGATCGCCCAGACCGTTTGGACCTGGCGGAAGAAACCAAAGACAATGTGAAAGCGGAGGGAGTCAAAAGCGCGGTCTACGGTCTGGACGTCTTGGACCTTGCGAGTATGCCCAAAACAATAGATCAGATCGTGAGTGACTTCGGCAGACTGGACATCCTGGTCAACAATGCGGGTATACGCATCCCAAAACCGGCTTTGGAAGTTACTGAAGAAGACTGGGACGCGACAATAGACATCAACTTGAAGGGTGTTTTCTTCTGTGCCCAAGCGGCTGGCAGGCACATGGTTGGTCAGGGTTACGGCAGAATCATCAACCTTGGTTCTCAGTTATCTGAGGTTGCGTCCAGAGGTCGTTCTTCCTACTGCGCCAGCAAATTTGGCGTGGCGGGCATCACCAAGGTTATGGCGGTGGAATGGGCGCCCCACGGCGTCACGGTGAATGCCATCGGCCCCGGCCCAACCAGCACTCCCGGCATGATCGCCGCCAGCAACAGGACCGACGAAGAGGTGCAAGCCGACCTGGACGCCCACCTGCCTTTAGGCCGCCGCATGGATCCATCAGAGATGGTAGGCGCGGTGATTTATCTGGCTAGCAAGTCGTCGGCCGGCACCACCGGTCATCTACTGATGGTCGACGGTGGCTGGACTGCGATTTAATCCCGGTAATCTAGACCCAGTGATAGGAGAGACACCATGAGCCTTGAAGGTCTGGAACAACGAATACGAAAACTGGAAGACATTGAAGAGATTAAGAAGCTGAAGCACCGTTACTGCGCCCTCTGTGACGACCACTATGACGCGGATGCCCTGGCTGAACTATTCACGGAAGACGCCATTTGGGACGGCATGGAACGTGGCCGCAACGACGGTCGGGAGGCGATACGGGAGTTTTTCCGAGACGCTCCGGCACGCCTGCCCTTTGCTATCCACATGGTAATGAACCCAATCATCGAGGTGGACGGAGACCGTGCCACGGGAGTCTGGTACTTGTTCCAACCGTGCACCTATGCGGAGGGCAATCAGGCGGTGTGGGGGTCGGCCCGGTACGACGAGGAATACGTACGAGTGAACGGCAAATGGATGTTCCAGCACCTGACTCTCAGATCCCATTTTTGGACTCCGTTTGATAAAGGCTGGGCTGAAGCCAAGTTTGCTTAAATAAAATAGGATCAACTGATGCAAGAAAGGTACACCAACAAGATGGACGGCATGGTGGCCATTGTCACTGGAGCCAGCCGAGGATTAGGCCGGGCCATTGCCAAGGAATTTGCCGCCGAGGGTGCCAAAGTGGTGGTCTCCGCGCGCCGCAGTTCGCCCACCGGACTGACCGGCACAGCCGTGGAAACTGCCAATCAGATTCGGGACGCGGGCGGCGAAGCTATGGCGCTGGCCTGCGATGTTTCGGACGAAGAACAGGTCATGGCAATGGTGGGTCAAACCATCGACATGTACGGCAGGATCGACGTTCTGGTGAATAACGCCGGCGTCATGGTACTTGGAGAAACGCTGCTGGATATCGCGCCGGATATCTGGGACCTAAGTGTGGCCGCCAATCTTAAAGGGCCATACCTCTGCTCCAGAGCTGTTTTGGCCACGATGATTGAACAGAAGAGCGGCAGCATCATCAATATCGGCTCTCGCATGGGTAGCGACCACGAGCAGGGCGGCGGTGTTCTCTACAGTTCCACCAAAGCCGCCGTGCACATGTTTAGCTTCTGTCTGGCCGACGAACTGAAGGAGCACAACATTGCGGTAAACATACTCTCGCCGGGAGGTCTCAAGACTGAGGGTTCAGCGGCCATCCCCTGGACCCAACGAGACTGGGAGCAGCGGGTAGAACCAGAGGCGGTGGGTCCTAGCGCGGTCTACTTGGCCGTTCAAGACGCTTCCACGTTCACCGGGCGGTTGGTGTTGAGGGTCGAGTTTGGCGAAACGTGGGGGAAAGTTAGCTGACAGCGGTCAGCGACAGTCTAATCTGCCTTGGTTAGCACCGACAACATAGCCACACCTACCCCGTCACCCTGAGTGTATCGAAGGGTCTCGTTACTGTCGGAAAGTCTTCTACCTTTAGCAACGAGATTCTTCGGCTCCTGCCTTCAGAACGACATGACCTATAGAAGTTTTACTTAAAATCTGAATACTGACCGCTGACGGCTGTGAGCTATCTGCTACCTGTTTTTTGGCCGAAGCGGTTATAGGATGTTACGTCCACTGATGGAATCCGGTCGGTGGGGCCGAATCCACCACGGGGAAAACCAAGCGGACTCAGGCAGAGGGTTTCCACGTGGTCGGGTATTTCCAGCCAATCTTTGACTTTTTGTTCCTCACGCAGGTGTGTCGTGGTGATGCGGGTGCCTAGACCGAGAGCGCGGGCAGCCAGGAACAGATTCTGAATGGCAAGCCACACTGAAGATGCGTACCGACCCCGCTCGATGGGTTCACCAATTGTGTAGGGCTGGCCTCCCTTGGTGTGGTCAGCGCAAATCAAAATCATGGCCGGGACATCGGGCATGTGGTTGGCCAAGTAACGGGCCGAGCGGTAGGCCGGTGGTTCGTCCGGCGGCGCGGTGGCACCCATGGCCCCCAACCACAGGTCTCGATAAAGACCACCAATCTTCTCGATCAAATCCCGTTCGGTTATCGCAATGAAGTGCCACGGCTGTTTGTTGCCGCCACTGGGAGCCTTCGTTGCGGCGTCCATTATCTTCTGGATGTCCGCCAACGGCACCGCATCTGGCTTGTAGCGAGTGAACTGCCGTTGGCTGTAGATGGCTTCAAAAACGCCAATGTCGTCCATGTTTTGCTTAACTCCGTAAGTGCCGGTTTAACTATTGGCTTCGGCGAGGAATACCGGGATAAATCTGCTGGTCTTTTCCTGGTATTCCTTATACGGAGGAAATGCTTCGACGGCGATGTCCCATAGTCGTGTTCGCTCCGCAGAATCTGCAATCTCACGTACTTTCATGGAGTGGACGGCAGTCTCGTCTCTTATCTCAACATTGACGTCTTTCCTCAGGTTATGGACCCAGTGTGGGTGTTGGGGTGCGCCGCCCTGAGAACCTACGAGCACGTAGTTATTTCCATCAACCACCCGCATCAGCGGTGTCTTCCGAATGGCGCCCGTCTTGTGCCCTTGGTTGGTCACGATGATCACCGGCAGGCCCGTGTCTCGCAAGGTTAATCCGTCGGTTCCTTGGCTGCCTTCGTATAACTCAACCTGGTCAGAAACCCATTCCCTGGGGCTAGGTATGTATTCAGCCATTATTATCTCCTTGTTTTTTGCTTTTTATAGAAGGCCGTGTGCGGCCAAAATTGCTTGACTAGATCGGTGCTCGCCGGTTGTGCCAATCGGTTGCTTGCTCGTAAGCGTGGGCAACTTTTAGGACTGTCTCTTCTGCAAACGGACGGCCCACTATTTGCAGTCCCATGGGCATTCCGTCGGAACTAAACCCGCAAGGCACCGAGATTGCCGGAGTTCCCGCCAAGTTGAACGGGCCGGTGAAACTGATACGACCGGCCAGTCCGGCCAGTGCATGTTCTTTGCTCTGGATTCCGGGGGTGCTCTCCACCGGTGGCGCGGTGACTGGGCCGGTGGGCAGTACTAACACGTCGACTTTTTCAAGTGCGTCCAGTATTTGCTGCCGGAGCACGGCGCGTATTTTCTGCGCTTTGTAGTAAGTCTGAGCAGGAATGATGCACCCGGTCAGGAAACGTATCTTATTGTTATAGTCCATGTAATCGATGTGCGGCTCAAACACCGGGCGGTGCAGGTTGGCCCACTCGACACTCAGGAGGGACATGGTGAGCGCGCCGGCGTTGGGTGCCAGCGGGATGGAAACATCTTCCGACGACGCGCCCAATTCTCCCAGGACTCCGATGGCCGTGGAGACTGTTTCTCGGAACTCGGGATCCAGATTTGGGGAATCCATTCGTTCTTGAATAACGCCCAGTTTAATGCCCTTGATGTCGCCGGTCAGGGCTTTGCGGTAGTCTGGCACCGGCACGTCCCACGTGTAGGCATCTTTCGGGTCATGGCCGGCAATGGCTTGAATCGTGATAGCTGCATCTTCCACACTTCTGGAGATTGGACCGACAGTGTCCATAGACCATGAACCGCCCAACACGCCGTACCGGCTAACCCGGCCGTGGGAGGGGCGCAAGCCAACCACCCCGCTGAAATTAGCCGGGCCTCTGATCGAACCGCCCGTGTCTTCGCCCAGAGACGTGGCACACAGGGAAGCAGCGGTGGCTGCGCCGGAACCGCTGCTGGAGGTGCCGGGGTTTTTACTGAGATCCCACGGGTTTCGGGGAGTGCCATAGGGGTGGTGGTAAATCTCCGCCATGGCGAATTCGCTCATATTAAGCTTGCCGAGCAGCACTGCACCCGCCTTTTTCAGGTTGGTAATAACCGTAGCGTCATCGGTGGGGATGTTGTCTTGGAGGATGCTTGAGCCGCCGGTTGTGAGTATCCCGGCTGTGTTGAATTGGTCTTTTACCGCCACCGGGACACCGTGCAACGGACCCAGATACTGCCCTTGGGCAATCTGGGTTTCCGCCTGGTGAGCCGCCTCCAATGCCTGCTCACCGTTGATGGTGATGTAGGAATTGAGTTTAGAATCAACCTCTTGAATCCGGTCTAGGTAGGCTTCGGTGGCTTCCACGGGTGAAACCTCTTTGGTCTCAATCAGCTTTGATAGTTGGGATGCGGTCAGAAATGGAATGTCTTTTTTGTCCATGTTCGCTCCTGGACCACATTTTGGTGGCGCTGGCTTGGGTTAAAGGCTGGATTAATCGTCGGGCAGTTCCGCCACCAGATGGCCATCTTTCACGCTCACCGGAAACCCAACCATCTTAGCGTTGGGCCCGTTGACGCAGACACCCTCGGTGTACTCAAATCTCCAGCCGTGGGCGGGACACATGAAGCAACCGGTCCAGTCAACAATCTCCACTCCCTGGTGAGGACAAATGTTGGAAAGCATTTTATAGACGCCTTTCTTGCTGCGGGACAAGAAATACGTCCAGTCTCCGACTTTAATTTCTTTGGGTAGTTTGGGGAACTCAGACTCCAGACCCAGGTCGACATTGATGGTCTTATACGTAGCCATAAGCTCATTTTTTCCTAATCGAAATTTATTCGTGATTCCGGCCAGTATAGCCGACCTGCAATATCGCCTCAAGGCAGCTTGCTCCTGTTCTAGAGCATCTTGACGGAATTATCTTTTTCAAGCAATATGGGCTCACTTTAGCCGGACGGAGATATTTTAATGCCTGATTTAAGCAAGGACGATATTCGAGCCATGGGCAAAGCCGTGGGGTTGGACATCAATGACCCGGAATTAACTGAAGTCACGTACAGCTTGAATGCACTGCTTGAGTCTCTGGACGCCATCAATCCCCCTGGCTTGAACGATGTTGAGCCACTTCCCATCATTCTGCCCCCGGCATAACCAATCAAAGAGAAAAAAATTGAAAAGGGCACCGAGTTATCGGTGCCCTTTTCAATTAGAAACGTAATTTCCAGGACCTAATACCGAATTATTGTCCTGGCCACTTCGCCTTGGTCTAGCGCTTCAAACGCAGAATTGATGTCTTCCAGTTTTAGAGTGGCGCTGATTAGCTCGTCCAGTTTTAGGCGTCGGGCCATGTACAAGTCAATCAACATTGGCATGTCGGCCCTAGGGTAGCAGGAACCGTAGGTACAGCCCATCAGGATGCGATCCAGGTGCAGGAAGTCTGGGTCAATTTTGAGTTCTGCACCGGTCGGCGTCACGCCCACAACCACAGTGGTGCCGCCACGCTTGGTCGTTGCCAGGGCCTGGTTGATGGCATCTGTAGAACCAATGACCTCAAACGCATAATCAGCCATCTCCCCCCGCGTAATGTCTTTGACCCTTTCCAGAACGTCTTCACCGGAAGCGTCCACCATGTGTGTAGCGCCAAATTGCAGAGCGTTCTCCAATTTATTTCCGTAGATATCCACGGCGATTATTGCCTCGGCCCCGGCCAGCACTGCGCCTTGAATCACGTTCAGACCCACGCCGCCTGCGCCAATGACCACCACGCTGCTGCCTGGTTTAACCTTGGCAGTGTTGATGACCGACCCCACGCCGGTGGCAACGCCGCAACCGATCAGGGCCATGCGATCCAGAGGAGCGTCTTCGCGTATCTTCACCAGGCTGTCTTCAGGCACAACGGCATACTCACCAAAGGTTGACAGTCCGTTGAAGTGATGCACTTCTTGGGAGCCATTGCGCAGCCGAGTGGTGCCGTCCAGCATATTGCCACGCAACTGGTACCGAGCTTCACAGAGGTTCTGTCTTCCCTTCACGCAATAAGAGCATCTCCCGCAGGTGGGAACGAACGAAAGTACCACATGGTCGCCGGGCTGGGCGTAGGTAACACCCGGTCCGATTTCCTCGACTATTCCGGCGCCTTCGTGACCCAGAACTACCGGCATGGGGTGTTCTCGGTCGCCTTTCATATAGTGCAAATCACTGTGGCAAACGCCGCTGGCGGTGATTTTGACCAATACTTCATGCTCTTTTGGGCCTTCCAACTCCAGGTTCTCAATGACCAGTGGTTGGAACTTTTCGTATAGGACGGCAGCTTTCATCTTTTCTCTCTGGTTGGTTAGTGGGGAAATCTAGTGCGGGTACATCTGGGATTCTAGGGCGTCTTTCCAGTCTGCGTCCTTGGGCAGGATGCCATCAATGGCGCGCACGTTGTAATAAGAATCGCCGGTACCTGGCGGGTCGCCGCCGTCGGCTACTGTGCTAGCCGCGCCGATCAACATGCGCCGAGCGATGACGATGGCCAAGTCGCTAGCGGACAGATTCTCTTTGGTGCGATCTGCGATTGGTCCCATGCTTTCTTGAATCGCCTGGTCCTGAATATTTATGCCTTCAATGCCGGTGAATGTCTCGGTTTTTTGCACCTGACGGTCAATCATCCAGTCGTTGGATTTGTTGCGCCTGGTTCGGAAGTCGGGCAGCACTTCGCCCGGTCCACGGCCCAGCTGGATCTCCTCTTCACGATCACCATCGGTGAGAGGTTGTCCGGCAAAATTGTAGACCCAGTTGTAGACCATGCAATTCTCGTCATCCATGGGCACCCAAACGTGGCCTGCAATCAGCTGACGGGGTTCTTGACCTTGCAGCCCAAATTGGAGTGGGCGCAACTGGTGGAAGGGCATCACGTAGTGATAACCGCGTATCAGATTGCCCTTTTCTCCAATGTCGCGGATACCAGCGTAACGGTAACCGTAGTCGGTGCGATCCACCTCCAGGCTGGGAGCTTCGCCTTTGACCAAGTTGGTGCTGATGGAAATACCAGGTCGCTTGGTGGTATCACTAATACGGCGGTGCAAGATTGGCGCATGGGCGGTATCGATGCCGCCTTCGAGTGCCTGCAGCCAGTTGCACTCCTGCCAGTTTTTGGTCACCAGCCGGTGGCTTTCTGGCACCTGGGTCCATTCAAACTTGGGCAGCGGCGGTTGCTTTTCTTCCGGCCCCATGTAGGTCCAGATCAGGTCGCCCATCTCCACAACAGGATACGAAGTTGTCTTGATCTTGCTGGGATAATCGCTGTCCGACGGTTCATTCATCATATCTAAGCAATTGCCAGACACGTCAAATTTCCAGCCGTGGTAGACACACCGGAGACCACTTTCTTCGTTGCGGCCAAAGAACAATGAGGTCATCCGGTGGGGGCAAAACTCGCTGAGCAGGCCCACTTTTCCCTCAGTATCTCTGAAGGCGACTAATTGCTCTCCCAGCAGTTTCACCCGTATCGGAGGGCAATCCGGTTCCGGAAGTTCGCTGGCCAACAGCGCAGGCAGCCAATAACGCCGCATGACTTCACCCATGGGGGTGCCTTCATCTGTCCTAGTCAGCGTTTCATTGTCTTCTCTGGTCAACATGGGGGTATTCTCCAGATCGCGTCAGATTGCGCTTAATTTCCGGCCATTGGTTCGGCAATATTATCACCTCGCCAACCGTTTTGGGCGCGGATGCAACACAGGTTGCCGCCTGTAGATACAAAGAGTTCAGCTTTATTGCCGATTGTGATTTGCCTCATGGATATTAAGGATAAATAGCGATACCTTTTTATGACACCAAATATTTAACCGAAGATTTTACCCGTGGATCAGCCTCATATCGACCAAGATCGACAACATAGGCCAACGGGCGTTAGTAGGCGAAATTTATGAACCGGACGATGAATACACCCGAATTGGCAATCCTGGCAAAAGCCAGGAGGCCATTGTCCGCTGTATTCATTTGGGGGTAGCTTTTCTACTCATGTGGGCGGCGTCGATGTCTACGGCATCGGCCGGCCAGCACGGGGATGAAGCAGCCTTTGATAACAATGAACAGTGCATGATTTCCACCAGATAACTTGAACGACCTGACGGACGACCAGAGGGCGTTAATAGATGAGCAATACTCTAATAACAGCCGCCAGTCTGCGTCCGAACATGAAAAGTCTGTAGCACTGAAACAATGCGTGATTGACACAGTTGGGTTCCTGCCCGCGGATATGTCTGACCTAACGCCTGAAGAACTCCAACTTGTTGGACAAAACTGCGCAAACCCTGGCCAGAGCAAACAG
>Ga0209501_10001468_pt1 | contig 25911 bp, 28 predicted proteins | sample ArcticOcean_MG_C_4_FD_187434 | JGI IMG/M metagenome (GOLD analysis project Ga0209501, IMG submission 187434) | Marine microbial communities from western Arctic Ocean - ArcticOcean_MG_CB4_134 (SPAdes) (version 2) | ecosystem: Environmental > Aquatic > Marine > Oceanic | place: Arctic Ocean...
ATGTTGTATATACATTTTCAACGAATTATAATGGACCTGTCTATGCAGAGGCTAGCAATTTACCTCCAGGGATCAGTTTATCTTTTTCAAATAATGTAGCAACACTCTCAGGAACAGCTACAACATCAGGAACTTACAATTATTCTATAACTGTTTCATCCGGATCAACAAATAACACTGTAGAAGGAACAATAACTGTGAATAATGGGCCAGTTTTCAGTGTAGTAGCTGGAGGAAATGGAATAGGATTAAATTCAAATCAGTTGTGGTATCCAGAGACCATTTTTAAAAATGGGGATTACATTTACATTGTTGACGCTCAAAATAAACCAGGACGTGTCCAGAAATGGGAAATTGGTGATTCAGAAGGATCTACAGTCGCAAATAATCTAAATTATCCATTTATGTGTTATGTGGATTCTCAATCAAATATTTTTGTAACAGACAGGGTAACCGATAAATTAAAGAAGTTTTCAACTGCATCTTCAGAAACACCCCAATTAGAGTTAACCTTAGAGTCTAACTCTACTGTATTAAATGAACCTACTGGAATTATTCAACAATCTTCGGGAATTTATTATATTTCTGATATGAGAAATAATAGGGTAATAAAATGGATTGAAGGCCAAACAACAGGCACTGTTCTTTTTGGAGGAAATGGTCAAGGTTCAAATTCAAATCAATTATCCTGGCCTCATGAAATAAATTTTGACTCTCAAGGAAACACATACGTCTTAGATACTAACAATTTTAGAGTTCAAAAATTTACTGATAGTTCAGGAAACGGAACAACAGTAGCTGGTGGTAATGGAAGCGGTTCATCATTAAATCAAATAGGGTATTCCACTGGTTTTCATGTGACTAGTTCAGGTGATATTTATATAGCTGATGTACAAAATCAAAGGATCATTAAGTGGTCATCCGGATCTAGTGAAGGACAAATTATTTTGAACAGTAGTTCTGGATTTGGATCAATTTATCCAAGTGATATTTATGTTGATGAAACTTCAGGAATTATTTATTTTTCTGATTTTAATAATCACAGAGTTGTTAAATATATTCTAAACTAATGTATTTATATTATAATATGAAAAAGGTGCTTGTGCAGATTGGAGAAAAGCAGCTAATTTAGGTAATTCAAATGCAGCAAAGTGGGTCAAAAACCAATGCAACTAAACACAATCTTCAGTAAGTTCAGGTGTTGGATAATAAACCACACTATGAATAAAATATTAATAGGGTTGATCAAATAAATAACTTCTTCTCATTTAAAAGGTAAATTTTTTGAATTAACTTCTATGGCTCACTTTAAATAGTCTACCTTATAAAATATCATTATGGATTGGCAAAAATTCTCAGTCATCTCTTTCTATTTGATGTGATATAAAAATACTTTAAAGAGTATTTTTAACTATTATAAATTTTTGTCGATACTATTTTAAGCTTTAAAAAAGGACTTTTTTCACAATGCCTTAAGTGATTTTTTATATCGAGGTGTTACTTAAACTATAAATTATGCTATTATCAAAAATGGGTGTTATAGGGACTTCCAAAAAGGAAGATGAACGTCGTGTTCCCATTCATCCAGAACATTTAAAAAGGCTGTCATATGAACTTCGAAAGCATCTTATATTCGAAGAGGGATATGGTCTTCCGTTTAATGTTTCTGATCAAGAAATTATTTCGCAGACTGGTGGAATGGCTCCAAGAGAGTCTATATTATCAGATATTGGTACTGTTATTATCGCAAAACCATTAGTATCAGATTTAAAAGCTGTTAAATATGGTGGAGTAGTTTGGGGCTACCCTCATTGTACTCAACAATCAGAAATTACGCAAATAGCCATTGACCGTAAACTTACATTAATAGCATTTGAAGATATGTTTGTTTGGCGACCTGATGGATATGTGGGGCGTCATACCTTTTATAAAAACAATGAAATGGCAGGCTATAGTTCCGTGATTCATGCTCTTCAGCTTAAAGGAATTGACGGGCATTATGGCAATCAACGAAAAGTAATAATCTTTAGCTTCGGGGCGGTAAGTAGAGGTGCTATTTATGCTTTAAAAGCTCATGGCTTTAGAGATATTACAATTTGTATTCAAAGACCCGATCATGAGGTAAGAGAAGAAGTCTTAGATGTAAATTATTTCCGAATTGAAAAAGGTGCTCTAAATGAACCAAGACTAAAAATAATAGAACATAGTGGTAAGGAACGTCCACTTATTGACTTGATTGAAGAGTCTGATATTATTATTAATGGAACTTATCAAGACACAGACAATCCGTTGGATTTTATTATTGAAGATGAAAAAGATAGAATGAAATCAGGTTGTTTAATAATTGATGTAAGTTGTGACAAAGGGATGGGGTTTTATTTTGCAACACCAACAACATTTAAAGAACCACTTCTTAAAATTGAGCAAATAGATTATTATGCGGTGGATCATTCCCCAAGTTATTTTTGGGAGAGTGCGTCTAGATCTATTTCTGCTGCATTAATTGTTCATCTAAAAGCCGTTATGCAAGGTCCTAAAGGATGGCAAAAAAATACTACCATTAAAAATGCTATAAACATTGCTAATGGTGTTGTGTTGAAAAAAGAAATTTTAGATTTTCAACATCGTAACAAAAAATATCCTCATATATTTATTAAATAGGCTATTTATTAAAACTTTCAGGTCGTATTTTTTTTGGTTACTGATTATAGTTTTAGTGCTTTCTGTAATATAAAAAGTAGACTAACTTTACCAACATGCATTCAGAAAACCCTTACCGAGAAAGGTATAATCTTAAGAAATATTCAAAAGCGAATTCTCTGCTAGAAAAACACATCGTTTTGAGCCCTTCTGGTCAACAAACAATTAATTTTAGTGATTCAACTGGGGTTTATGAATTAAACAAAGCAATGTTACTGGCAGATTATAAACTTGAGGATTATAATTTACCTAAAGGCTATCTACTCCCGCCTGTTCCTGGTCGCTTAGACTATCTGCTAAATTTGCGAGATTTTCATTCAGGAAAATTTAATATTGATAAAGGAGCAGAATTAAGAGGGCTTGATATCGGTGCTGGAGCAAATGGTATCTATTGTATATTGGGTGCACAACATTTTAACTGGTCGATGTTAGGAGCTGAAAGTGAAATAGCTGCTGTAAAAACTGCAAGAGAAAATATTCAGCTGACAAATGAACTAAAAGATAAAATTAAAATACGTCACCAAAAGAATAAAATTTTCTTTTTCAAAAACATCATTCAGCCAAAGGAGCAGTTTGATTTTTCGGTTTGTAATCCTCCTTTTCACAGTTCCAAAGCTCAGGCAATCAAAGGATCTCTTAAAAAACAAAGTAATTTGGGTAACTCAGCGGATCGCAGCAACCACTTTCTAAACTTTGAGGGACAAGCAAACGAACTTTGGTGTAATGGTGGTGAAGCTCTTTTTATTAAAAGATTAATAAAAGAAAGTATAGGCTTTAAATCTCAAGTAAAAATATTTTCTTCGCTTGTATCAAAAGTGGACAGCCTTGTTGCTATTGAAAAGCAATTAAAAAAAGTAAAAGCGAATCATCATATTATTCCTATGGATATAGGCAATAAGAAGAGTCGGATTGTAGTGTGGTGGTTTGAATCGTATTTATAAAACCGTTACTCGTACTTTTTTCTTTTTGAGTTTAGAGTTGTTTAATTCTGTCGCTAAGTTATCAGCAATTGACTTAGGCACTGCAACAAAAGCACAATCTTGTTTCAATTCAATCATTCCCAATTGGTCTTTATTGATTTTTCCTTGTTTAAAAAAGAGCCCCGCAATATCGCCTTTGGAAATTTTATCTTTTCGACCTCCAGAAATAAATAAGGTTTCCCAAAACTGAGGTTTACTAACTGCTTTTTTAGAAATGTTTAGCACTTGTAAATTTTTATAATACCCCGGTAATTCTTCTTTTTTTTCTTTAATAATATACGCCGTTCCTTTAGCATGAACTCTTGCTGCTCTTCCATTTCGATGAATAAACTCTTCTTCGGAACGTGGCATCTCGTAATGAATGATGAATTTTAGTTCAGGGATATCGAGTCCCCTTGAAGCTAAATCCGTAGCAATTAAAATGGAATTGGTGCCATTTCTGAATTTAATCAAAGCACGCTCTCTGTCTTTTTGTTCCATTCCTCCAGAAAAACAGCTATGGTTTAATTTATTTTTTTTAAAATAATGACTAACACTATCAACGCTTTTTCTCAAATTACAAAACACAATTCCATTTTGATTTCCTAGATATCCTATTAAATCCAATAGCGCTGTTAATTTACTCTTTGAATTATAAATTACTGTTTTAATATCTAGTTTGGAAACAATCTTTTCTTGCAAATAATTTACTATTTTAGGTTGATCTAAGCGAACAAAATCGGGCACTTTTAGTGTTTGTGTAGCTGAGGTTAATACTCGTTTATTTATATGAGGCAACTTACTAATTATTTGTCGCATCTCCTCTTCAAAACCATCTTCAAGCGACTTATCAAACTCGTCTAAAATAAGGGCTTTTATACTTTTTTTAGAAAATCGATCTGCATTAAAATGATCTGCAATCCGACCTGGAGTTCCAATTAAAATTGCTGGAACATGCTTAATTTCAATTTTATCTTTTGCCATGGGACGTCCGCCATAGACTGCATTAACCTTATATCCAGAGCCCATGCTACGTAACACCTGTTCTATCTGTATCGCAAGTTCTCGTGAAGGAACAATAATCAATGCTTGTACTTCATTAGAATTGGAATCTAGTGTTTTAATAAGGGGTAATAAAAAAGCTAATGTTTTTCCAGTGCCAGTGGGTGACAACAAAATAGTATTGGTTGTTGATTCGATTACAGCTATAGCCTCCTCTTGCATGGAATTTAATTTGTGAATATTTAATTTCATTAAAATATCCTGCTGCTCTTTGATACTATTTGCCATAATAATTAATGCTTATTATACTTTTTTGTAAGAGTTATTTTTGGAAGTGTGGTCTTTGTATTCATGAAGTAATTTGCCAATACTTTGTCGATTAGTTCTTCTTTGGTCAAATGATGAAAAACAGAACTAATCTTATGTCTGAATGTATCTGAAATGGTGCGATTGGGTTTTGTTTTGAATATTTTCTTAGCCCACAATAAACCATTATTTTCCTCTATGCTTTGAGCGTCTCCTTTTTTGAGCTCATTGAATTTTATTCCCAATCGTTTTTCAAAATCAGCTATATCTTTCACTTCTTCTTCTTGGAGTATCGTTAACGAAAAACCCTTTTCTTCTGCTCTTGCCGTTCGTCCACTACGATGAACATAAGTGTGGTAGGTGTCGGGCAAATGATAGTTGATTACATAGGAAATTTCTTTTATATCAATTCCACGGGCTGCCAGATCGGTAGCAACCAAAATATCGATATGACCTTCTCTAAACTGCCCCATGATTCGGTTTCGAATACCCTGTGTCAAACTTCCATGAATTGAACCTGATGAAAATTTATTGATAGCTAAATTCTTTCCAAGTTTATTAACTGCCGCTTTGGTTTTACAAAAAATCAAACCACGCTGTCCTAATCTAGTATTTAAAAAATGCATTAAAATATCTAGTTTTTCGATTGGTTCTACTACCATATAGTGGTGATCAATGTTTAGATTTCCAGTTATTTCCATGTCTATTGCTAGTTGTACTATATGCTTTGACATATAGTTTTGTATCAATTGTTTTATCGCTCCGGAAAGAGTTGCTGTAAACAATAGTGTTCTTCGTTTTTTTGGAATCTCTTGTATAATACTATCTAAATCTTCATTAAAAGTGTTCGCCATTTCATCAGCTTCATCCAACACCAAATACTTTAGATTCTTAATATTTATTGCATCTCGCCTTATTAGGTCAACCAAACGTCCTGGCGTAGCAATAACAATATGCGTAGGGTTTTTCAAGAGTTCTATTTGTGGTTTTACGGGAACTCCTCCACAGACTACTACAATAGAAACTTTAGAAATGTGCGCGGCATAATCCATTAAATTAGAATGAATTTGATTCCCTAACTCACGAGTAGGCGCCAATATCACTCCCTGAATTTGGTTGTTTTTAATATTAATCAACTGCAATAAAGGCAATCCAAATGCTGCAGTTTTACCGGTTCCTGTTTTTGCCAAAGCCACAACATCTTCTGTTTGGTTTAGCACCACTGGAATTGTTTTTTTTTGGATGTCTGTGGGAATCATAATGTTTAAATCGACAAGGCCTTGTTGTAATTCGGGGGAAATTCCTAAATCAGAAAACGGTTTTAACATGAAATATTTTTGTGTAAAGATAACTATACGGAATCTTGTGAGTCAGTATATCCAAGATTAACCGATTTTCTTACATCCAAACAAGCACCATTTAAATCGTCTAAATAATACTTTGCTAAACCCCTGTTATAATAAGCTTTAGCAAAATCAGGATTAAGTTCTATTGCTTTAGTATTATCAGTTATTGCTCCGTAGTAGTCTTCTAAATCATTCTTTGCAATGCCCCTATTATAATAAGCTTCAGCATAATCAGGATTTAGTTCTATCGCTTTAGTAAAGTCAGCTATTTCTCCGTAATAGTCTTTTAAATCATTCTTTGCAATGCCCCTATTATAAAAAGCTTCAGCAAAATCAGGATTAAGTTCTATTTCTTTAGTGTAATCAGCTATAGCTCCATAGTTATCATCTAAATTATGCTTTGAAACTCCTCTGTTATTATAAGCAGCATCATAGTTAAGTTCTATTGCCTCAAGAGTTTTTAAATACTGAAGATATTGTGAACTTTTTTTCTGAAAGAAATGATCCGATATATTGTTTTGAACTAATAAAAAAATTAAAAATAGCAAAAGAGATAAAACCAGACGCAAAACTTTATTATCATGAATATTTTATTAAAAATTTTGAAATTATATATTTCAAATATGATGACGAATATAATTCAACAATGTGGAAGTTTGACAACACTAAGTTAACAACAAACACTGGTTGGATTGGTGATTTTTGTACTGAATGTGAAGATATAGAAGATGAGGATGAAAGAGATAATGCAAGAAGTGAATTTGTTAGTGAAAATGCTGCTGAACTTAAAGACGGTTGTCCGACTGAAGAACTAATAAAAGAAATGAGAGAAGGTTTATATGAAGTTTAATTGTAATGGCAGTATTTTTCTTCAATCTCTAATTTGTATAGAAATAATTTATATATTGGATAAAAGAAAATGACATGGGATATTGTTCATTAACAACTGAAGATAATTATGCATTTGAGCTAGACAATTCTTTACTTAATGATTTCATAACAAATCATAAAGAAATACTCAATTTATTTGAAGGAGATTTTTTGATTAAGAAAAATGATAAAGAGTATTCAATATTTTATGATGATCAAGAGTTTGTAATAAATAGTAGAGATTTTCCAACATTGGATGATGGTTTACCTAATAAAAAAAGAGCAATTGCAAGATTTTTATCAGACGTCCATGAAGAAGAAGGTGATTGTGGTTTTGGCTTAGGTCAAGAGGGACTTCCTAAGGACTTCTATAAAGATCTTTTCAACCTAACAGTTAATGATGTGGGATACGGTCTTGAATGGGGTTTTACCGTGGAATCTGGAGAAGAAGGATACCACTCGGGATGTATAACACTAACAGAGAAAGGATTAGTTCATTCATTTCAGTATTATGAAAATGATGATGAAGAAGATGAGGATTTAATTGAATCAGAAACTGATGACTGGCACTGGTATGATAAGAAGTACCAAGAGGAATCAATAAAAGTTGCATTTATTCTTTTTGTTCATACTTTTTTCACTGAAGGTGATAATTCTGATATGAATAAAATGAAAGAGGTCATTACAGACAGCCTTATAAGTGCCTGTAAAGAAGATGAAGGTTTATTTAAAGTATCATGGGAAGAAGGATACAAAATGTTTCAAGATAATAATGGTTGGGACAGTTTGTTTGAAAAAATTAAAAAAATTAAACATGAAATTAGTAAATCAAATAAAGAGTTTTTATTGGAGGCTATTTCTAAGATTAATTCAGTTAATGTAGGCTCAAATCATGATAATAAAGGAAAAATTATAACAATTTTAAAAGAAAAGAACACTTAGAGTTTTACTGGAAACAAATGATTGAAAAATCCAAAAAGGAAAATATAAGTCTATTAAAACTTGAAAGACTTTTATTTAATCATTGGAGAAATGAAAAAGGATAATTAACAGATGATATGGCAAGAAAAGCAGAATTCTCTATTAATGGTTTAAGCATAGTAGCAGAACTAAAAAAGGTAGATAGAAAAAAAATATATGGATGGTCGACTATAGAAGTCTATGATGAAAACAAAAGTAAATGCAAGATAGCGGGCTTAACAGAGGGAAGGTATATTTTACCATCAGGTTCAACTTCCTTAGTCACTTTAAATTCAAAAGGTGAACTTATTTCAAAAAACGAGTTAGTGGGATTGGATGCCCAGGGGAATATTGTAGATAAAGTTCCTTCGGTGTATGATGGAACTGTAATGCTCAGAGAGGCAACAGTAGATGAATACTTATCCCTTTCAGTTAAGTCTGTATATCAATTAAAAATAGAAGATAAAAAAGAAGAATTACTCAAAGAGCTTAATGCTGGAAAAATCTTTTATTTTATTTTTAATTATAGAGAAGATTATGAGGGTGATGATGCTTTTTTGATAAGTAATGAAAATGAAGTTTTTGCCATAACAGGAATGTTATCGAATCCGGAATTTATAGGGATACAAGATAATGAACAAGAATTAGTGTTAGAGGATGAAGAAACAACGGAAGAAAATGATTTTGATTTTGCAATGTTTTAAATAAGACAGAAAATGATAAGATATATAAAATTAGCAAATGTTAATAAAAGAGATGCTGAGGTTACATTCAAATCTTTGAATCCAAAATCAGCAGTTACTATGGGCTTTGCAAATGGAGACCAGGTCATAAACAGGCGAGTAATTAAAGGCACCTCTTCTATAAGTACTCAAGCGCTTCTCAGTAAGTATGAGGATAAACCTTCGGAAGGAACCGATTTTAAGATACAACTTGCAGAAAAGCTAACGGAAGATTTGATTCATGCTGATCCAGAGATAGACATAGAGTTAACAGGAAAATTCATTGATGATGTATCAAGAGTATATATCAATGAAGATCAAAAACCCATATTTAGAATAAATAAAGTTGAAAAAATATTTTCTCCAACAGCCGAACTTAAAGAAGAACGAGCGCCCAAGTATAATGAAAGTAATATAGCAGGTGAGAACATTGTAAACTGGACAGGTAAGCTGATGCCAAAAACTAAGGTGTATAATAAGCTAGTTTTTTCCAAAAAATATCAACTTAAACATGTAAATGGACTTACTTATGATTTTCTTTTTGAAATGGCAAAAGAACTTGCAGATAAAAACGCCCTTATGATGCTAGGAGGGGGAGCTTCAGGTAAAGAACCTTTAGTTATGAATGATGGCGGAAAACCCTACAGAGCATTCTTAGAGGGAAGAATAAAAGGAGAAAAGTATTGCCTTATTATGCATCTTACGGATCAAGAACTAAAACCATTGCCAACTAAATAATTATGAATAATACAGACAAGGCAATAAAATATAAACGTCAAACAGCATCACGTTATCTCCCTATTGCTGCTGCGGAGATTACTTCTAAAATAATGGAAGCAGACTCTTATAGTGTTTCCACTAAGTTAGATGGCCACCTATACCTGTTGAGCTATGATGGAAAGCGCCTAGAGCTCATCAATCATGGGGGAAATAGTATTACTGATTTATCTCTTTTAAATGAGGCCTTAGACCTCCTAAAAGCCAACACCAAAGATGTATTATTAGCAGGAGAGCTATACCTTTATGAAGAGGGAAAACGTACGCGTTCATTTAATTTGGCTGCCGCCTTAGCAGATAAATCTTCAGACATCCGATTTGCTGCTTTTGATATTATTTTATTAGACGGTACAGCGGTTAGTTTAGACATAAAAGCATTAAATGAAAAGTTGAATAATATTTTGTCTGGAGGCATGGCTGTGCATCCGGTAAACAGTATTGTTGTAGAAAGCAGAAAAGACATTGTGGCGCTCTATGAAGATAGTGTCGTTAAATTAGGAGCTGAAGGTCTTGTAATACGTTCAGACAATGGGCCTATTTATAAAGTAAAACCACTTATTACATTAGATGCTGTAATTTTAGGATATGCCGAAGGTGAGGGAATTAGATCAGGAATGCTAAAAGAAGTGCTTGTGGGGCTTAATACGGGATCTAATGAGTATCTTTTGTTGACCAAAGTGGGCAATGGATATACAGAAGACGAGCGAAAGAACTTACTCAAAGAACTAGCAAGCAAAAAGGTAAATTCCTCCTATATAGAAGCCTCTGGCTCCAATGTAGCCTTTACAATGGTAGCGCCTACAAAAGTCATAGAATTTAGCTGTTTAGATGTTTTTTCAGAAAACTCTAAAGGGGGTATTCGTAAAACGAAGATCTCCTTCAAAGATGGGTCATATACAGCTTTAGGAAAGCAGCCTATGGCAAGTGTCATCTCTCCGGTATATGTAAAAGTGAGATCTGATAAAAAAGTTGGCGTAGAAGATACTGGCTTAACTCAAATCACTAAAATGATAACGCTTAACACAAACAGTTTAGAACAAAAAGTTTTAAAAAAGAGCGAAGTTATATCTAGAGAGGTTTATGTTAAAGAAAGTAAGGGCGTGAAAATGGTGCGTAAGTTTATTATATGGAAAACAAATAAAGAATACTCAGATGAATATCCTGCTTATGTATATCATTATACTGATTTTAGCCCAGGTAGAGCGGAGATGCTTAAAAAAGAAATTAAAATTTCTAATGATAAAAATCAAATAGAATTAATTTTTAAAGAGCAAATAGAATTAGAAATTAAAAAAGGATGGAATCGTTATGATAAATAGTTAATTAAAAAATTTAAGTCAACATTTAAAAAAAGGTGAGATTTAATCTTATTTAAAATCAAATAATTTTCTAGAAAACGACAGTGATTTTTCAATTAAAAGTGTTGCTGTAAACAATGTGTTTATAAAAAATATGTTATGAAATCAAAGGAAATCAATGTCAACGTAAAGTATTATATTTAGTGTACTATAGATAGGGAAAGGAAGCGAAAAGATTATAAGACTACATATTCTACAATTATTTGACCTAAATTCCAAGAAGGTATATAATAATTAAATGGAGTTAATTCGAGGATCTCTTTAAATATTCGGTCTTGAAGGACAGTTGAATTTCCTGTTATTATTGTTAAAGAAAATGAGCCTTGTGATTTCTTAATATCCAGCGCCTCACGAACCATTTTCATTGCTTCTTTATGACGGATTCCATGAAGATCAATATTGTCAAAACCTTTAGATGAACCAAACATTATAAATATTTTTTCAAATATAAACTGGGATTAATTAAATTAGCCCATTTAAAACTTAATTATGAATATTGAAAGTTTCAACTGGCAATTCATTTCAGTTATCAACCTAACATTAATTATTTATTTAAGTTTTTTTATAATTCCAGGAAGTCCTGATATCCCTGGATTTATTCCTCATGCAGATAAAATAGGCCACTTCGTTCTTTATGGTTTTCAAGCTTTGAGTTTATCCATGTATTTCAGAAAGTATTTTTTTAAAAACCCAAATACAATTGTTTTCACAATTTGTTTTATTATTGGTTTAGTTATTGAGTATCTACAACCAGTTTTAACGAACAATCGTGTTTTTGACTTTTTTGATATCCTGGCCAATTTAACAGGAGTATTGATAAGTCTAATTATATTGAAGCTTTTAATTAGAAAAAGAGAGAAGTGAGAACATTAATATGAATTTCTGTATAAAAAAGAATGATTGTTCTAATGAGGATTTCTAGATATTTTTTGAACTTAACTTTACAGACTTTAACTGATTCATTTCATTTACAAAAATAGTCCAAACAAGAAAGATCTCATTATTTATTATTTCTAATTGGGGGACTCCTGTGTTTCTTCCTCCATCAATTTTAGATATTGTAATTGGCTCAGAAATCATCCCATTGATTGAAACTTTTTTTATTCTCAAATACGTTCCAACATCATCAAATTCCATGTAACTAATTATTACTTCCTCTTGATTTAAAAACGCAACATCTACTCTACCTATAGCATTATGATCATTGATTTTTAATGGAGTGTCAAAAGAATCCCCATTATTTTTTGAAAATGAAATATTAACCAAAGGATTGCCATTAGATACAGTAAACCAAGCAATAGCAAGATTTTTTGAGTTCACAGCAACTTTAGGGCCGTTTACAGGACACCCATTTATTATCCATCCATCGTCATGAACCGGATTAGGACTTTCCCATAAGCCATTTATATTTCTGACACTATAAATATCTCTTACTTCTTTCGCACTTCTGTCTCTAAAAACAACTATAGGTCCCTTGCCAGTATTCGCTATTGATGTCTGGCAGCAATCACAAACCGCCGCATCAAGTTCGCTTTCTTTTATTATATCTCCTTTATTAGTGATTTCTGCAAAACGAATTGTCATGGGTTTGTGATGTCCATCTAATTTTTTTTCTACTGTATTTCTTCCGTCTAACCAAGTAATAAAAAACCCTTTTTTATTATTAGGGATTATACTTACAAAACCATGTTCTGCTTTAACACCATCAGTGTTTAATAAAAAATCTTCTTTTATTTTTTCTCCAGATAATTTCTGTAAATTTAAAATAACATCATAAGTATATGTTCCCGAAGCTGATTTCTTTAAATAGCTTGTAATTATTAAATCCTCGTTAATTGCATGAGCTGGGAAATCAGCCCAATTAACAAACCAGTCAGAACCATAAGCAATTGTTTGGGGTTTAATCCATTTTCCTTTTTTAAATTGACTAAAATGTAAGGAGGCTTTATTTTCTTCTTTAGAAGAAATCCATGATAATGATAAAGTTCCATTGGAAGAAACTAAATTAGGTTGTGCATTATTATTGTCATATAAGAATGGAATATCCTCTATAAACACCTGTTTTGTTGTACAAGAAATTATAGTTAGTAAAGAGAAAGTGATAATGAATTTCTTCATACTACAATGCTTTTAATTTTTTTATCATTTGTTCAGAATCCCAAACAATCGTTCCGACAATCGTTTCAATTTTTATTCCTTTTTCATTAAAAATATATGATGTTGGTAAAGAATAGATCCCAAGTGTTTCATTTGATCTAACAGATTTCAAAAAATTAAAATTATATTTCTTATCATTTTTGAACTTAGATATTTTTGAAACGTTTTCATCAGAAACTAACAAAAAAGTGTAATTGTAATTTTTTAAAATCTCTTGAGCTCTTTTTATTCCTGGCATTTCCTTTATACATGGACTGCACCATGTAGCCCAATAATTAATGATAATTTTCTTTCCTTTATAGGATGTTAAATCTACTTTTCTGTTTTTTAAATCTACAAAAGAAGTCTTAAGCTGCAAGGATTCTATATCAGACAACTTTTCATTTTGAGAAATATCTGAATTACATCCAAAAAACAAAATCAAACAACTTATAAAAATCAAATTTTTCAAAAAATTAATTTTAATTTATTTTGTAATATAATGATTTTATAAATGGAGTTTTAACTGTATTAAGTGATTTTTCTGTTCGCTTTCTCAACTCACAAGAATTTGTCGACTATATTAGATTTACATATATAAATGAAAAATATTCAATATAAAGATATTGTATATTTACTCTTAATGAAAGCTTAATTTTTATAATTAAAAATTTATTTAATGAAGGTTAGTTTCCATAAAGTTTTATTAAAAAAAAGATTTCCTCTTGCAATAAGTAGGGGTGTTCATGGAGATACTTACAATGTTTTTGTGCGAGTTGAAAAGGATGGTATAGTTGGCTGGGGCGAATCTGCTCCTGGCAGAAATGAAGGAGCGCAAAATTCAGAACAAGTAATATTAGAGCTCCAAAGACTTATTGAAACTAATATTGGTGATAAATCAATTTATGAAATAGAGCATACGGCTCGAGAAATCAAAATTTCACCATGTGCATATGCAGGACTTGACATAGCTTTATGGGACTGGAAAGCAAAAAAAGCAAATATGCCACTTCATGATCTACTTGGCCTACCGATTCCTAAATCAAAAACATCTATTACACTTGGAATTATGAATCCTGAATCTGCTAAAGAGAGGATTCCTCTTTTATTTGATGGAAGTTCAGCAAAACATCTTAAAGTCAAATTAGGATCTCCAGAAGGAATAGAAGCTGATAAAAATATGTATAATCAAGTTTTAGAAAGTATAAAACCATATAAAATTAGTCTTCGAGTGGACGCAAATGGAGGATGGAATACTGAAAGCGCAAAACATATGATTGATTGGTTATCAAAAAGAAACTGTGATTATGTTGAGCAGCCTTTAGCTGAGGGAATGGAAAAGGACCTAAAAACTTTATATGAAAGTAGGTTATTACCAATATTTGTTGATGAATCATGCCGATTTTCTCAGAATATTATCGAATATTCGGATTGGGTTGATGGTGTTAATTTGAAGCTTATGAAATGTGGGGGAATAACAGAGGCATTAAGAATTTTATCAACAGCTCAAGCGTATGGATTAGAAACAATGATAGGATGTATGAGTGAATCTTCTATTTCTATATCTGCTGGAGCATCTATATCAGGACAAATTGATCATATTGATCTTGATTCACATTATAATTTGAAACCTGATCCCGCTTCAGGGGCTAAAATGATTAATGGTGTTACAATGCCAAGAATAGCTCCCGGTCATGGAGCTTTTTTAACAAATGAAAATCAAATATAATGCTAGACAATTCATTAAAAGTTGCTATATATATGCAGGGCCATTTATTTACTGAAAATGGTAAAATGGGATATGGAGCTTTAAGATATTTGTCCAATCCAATTGTTGCGGTAATCGATTCTGAAAACACCGGCAAGAACACTAAAGATTGTCTTCCGACTAATAGAAGCGTTCCTGTTGTTGATAGTCTTGATGCTGCCATTTCTCATGGAGCACAAGTGCTTCTTTTGGGAATTGCAAATTCTGGAGGAATAATCCCTGAATCATGGTTTTCTGTAATAGATAATGCAATACTTAAAGGTTTATCAATAATTAACGGTCTTCACGATGAACTAGCTAAAAAATATAAAAACTCACTAGTTGATGATCAATGGATATGGGATGTAAGAATTCCACAGTTTTTACCAAAAATTGCAACAGGTAAGGCACTACAAATAAATAATAAGAGAATTTTAAGTGTGGGAACAGATATGGCTTCTGGTAAAATGACTACAAGTCTTGAGTTATTTCAGTGGGCTAAAGAAAATAAAATTAAAAGCAGTTTTATAGCAACAGGTCAAATAGGAATTACTGTTACAGGAAAGGGAATTCCTCTCGATGCTTATAAAGTAGACCATGCCTGTGGAGCAGTAGAGCAAATGGTTTTACAAGAATCTAAGAGTGATTGGGTTTTTATTGAAGGTCAGGGATCATTATTACACCCTGGAAGCTCTGCTACTTTACCATTAATGAGGGGAAGTTGTGCCACTCATTTAATTCTTTGTCACCGAGCTGATTTGACTAACTTGAGGCCTCCAGTAGAGCACGTGAAAATCCCAAATTTAAATGAGGTAATAGAATTAAACGAATCTTTAGCAAAAGCCTGTGGAACTTTTTCAGAAACCAAAGTAGTCGGAATATCATTAAATACAGTTAAATTAGATTCTATTTCTGCTCAAAAAGCAATAGATTTTTGGGAATCAGAAACTAACCTTCCGGTTACTGATGTTGTTCGTTATGGACCAGAAAAAATAGGTATGGCAATAAAAAATAGTTAGTAGCCTTTTTCTAAATCTACTTCGTTAAGTAACGATTCTCCTTTTTTATTTCTATTATAGTTTTCTATAATTTGCCTTGCGCCAGCTTCAGCATTTGTAATACTTGCTATGTGAGGTGTAATTTTAATTTTTTTATTGCTCCATAAAGTACTTGAAGTGGGAAGCGGTTCCTTTTCAAAAACATCCAAAAATGCTCCAGTTAGAATTCCTTTGTCAATGGCATTTACTATATCTTCTTCATTTTGAACCTTACCTCTTGCTACATTTATAAGATAAGTCGGATTTTTTAATTGATTAAAAAGTTTGCTAGAGAGGAGGCTATGAGTTTTTGGTGTATATGGCACAGTACAAACCAAAACGTTTATTTTATTTAAAAATTCATTCATTTCTTCACCGCTAAAACATTTAATACCATCTATTTTTTTTGGACTCGGACTGTATCCATAAACTTTAAATCCAAGATTATTTAGTTTAATAGCAGCATCTCCTCCAAGAGTTCCTAAACCAAGAATACCAATTGTAATGCTAATTTCAGGTTTTAAATCATGATCCCAATTTTTGTTTTTCTGATCTTCAAAATACTTGTCAAAATTTCGATGATATTGAAGAACTGCCATAATTATATAATTAGACATAGAAAATGAAAGTAAAGAATCTACTATTCTTGTTATTCTGATTCCAGTAGGAATCTCTGGGTCAGAAATAAGATGATCAACTCCTGCGCCAAGAGAACAAATTAAATTTAGGTTTTTGAATTTCTTTAGAACTCCCCGAGGGTGATCCCAAACTAATGCAGTATCAATTAAATCTTTGTTTTTAACACTTTCTAGTGACTGTATTTTCCAAACTGGCATAATCTTTTTAAAAACGGAAATCCATTTTTTTCGCTCAGAAGCTGGAGTTATGAGAATTACATTTTTCATTTTTATTTATGCTGATATAGCTTTACACTTGCGATTAGAGCTAAAATTGAAAATAATCCAAAAGGAATATTAATTAACCATTCTTCAAAAACAGGTTTCTCACTAATTATTTCTATGGTCCATAATAATTGACCAATAAAATAAATAATAAATGATATTAAAAAGAGTAATCTTATGCGTTTCATTAGTATTTAAATTAAACTAATCATTCTAGAAAGATAACCATTCTATTTACAGTTGTAATCTGCAGCTCGAGTTGCAATTTGTGTTTGAGGTTTAACATTTACCTTATAGCCCAATGAATTAGCCCAGCCTTTTGCAGCAGAAATTAACCTATTTGATTTATAAACATCATTATCATTATAATCCATATCAATCTCAATACTAACTTTTATTTGTTGGTTTAACCACTCAGCTGTATTAATACTTAATTCAGCTTCATGCCACAACCTGTTCCATATATCTTTAATAATTATTTGTTTTCTCTTATTTAAGATATAATGGACTCCTCTATTCCCTAATTTGTAGGCAATAACAGTACAGTAAATAGTCTTTTTGCTTAAATTTTGCGAATCAGAACCTATATGAATTTGTAAATAGGGATGCTCTTTAAGTAAGCTTAATGTATGCTCAAGTGGATCAATTCTATTTCCTTTTATATCTTTGAAGATCAACATTAAATTTTTATAACACCCTGATTAAGGTAATAAATTTTTTAGATTTCTAATATTTATGAATTCATTAATATTTACATTAATTAATACATTAATAATATTTTTTTGGGCTTTGTTGATATTTATTCCCAGAAGTAAGATTACTCAGAAAATAACCAGTTACCCATACGTACCATTAATTTTGAGTTTCGTTTATATTTTTTTCTTGAGTCAAGTTCCTGAAATTTTTAAAGCAGATTTCTCATCATTAAATGGAATTTTGGAGCTGTTTAAAAATTCAACATCAGAATCTGCAGCTGCGGCTTGGACGCATTATTTAGCATTTGATTTTTGGATGGGAGCATGGATACTCCAAAATTCTCAAAAAAGAAGTATTCCCCACTTAATAATCATCCTTCCTTTAGTTTCTACTTTTATGCTGGGCCCTATAGGAGTACTTTTTTATGTAATTTTTTCAAAAGGGTATTTAATAAGCCATGTAAATGAGTGATTCTTTTTTTTATTTTTCAATGGCAATAGGAGTTGGCTTGGGGGCTTGGGGAGCATATTTAGCGGAACAAAAGAACAGAAGTAGACAATTAGGGTTTTTATTAGGATTCTTTTTTGGAATTATTGGAATTTTAATTATAATATTATTGATTGAAAAAAAACCAAAGTCATAAATTTATTAATTAATACAAAAAGCCATGAAATTAAAACTTACAACTTTTTTAATATTATTTACTGGTTTTATTACTGCTCAAAAAACAACTAAGTTAAAAAATGAAGTAATAAAATCATTAAATAATCAATCAGCAGAATTAATTAATATTAGTGACACAATATGGGGAGCAGCTGAAATTGCATTTCAAGAATCTATTTCTTCCCAAACATTAATTAAATATGCTAAGGATAATGGATTTGATGTTGAAGAGGGTGTAGCAGATACTCCAACGGCATTTATTGCTACTTATGGATCAGGAAATCCTGTAATAGGAATTTTAGGAGAATTTGATGCTTTGCCTGGATTATCTCAAAAAACATCTTCTCATAAAGATCCAGTTATTGAAGGAGACCCAGGTCATGGATGTGGGCATAATTTATTTGGAACAGCCAGTTTAGGAGCGGCTGTATCAATAAAAAAATTAATAGAGCAGGGAAAAATAAAAGGAACTGTTAAGTTTTTTGGAACTCCTGCTGAAGAGAAGTTTTTTGGAAAACTATGGATGGCTAGGGCTGGATTATTTGATGATTTAGACGTATGTTTAGATTGGCATCCTGCGGATAATATAGAAGCTGATGTTCAAAGTTCACTTGCCCTAGTTGATTTTATAGTTGAATTTTACGGACAATCAGCTCATGCATCAGCTGATCCATGGAATGGTCGAAGTGCTTCAGATGCACTAGAACTTTATACTCACGGAATTAATTCATATCGTGAACATATAAAACCTACAGTAAGAATACATTATGATATTCAAGATGCAGGAAAAGTAGTAAATGTAGTTCCTGACTATTCTAGAATTTGGGTTCGAGTTCGAGATACAAATCGGGAAGGAATGACACCAGTTTATGAACAAGTAAAAAAAATGGCAAGTGGAGCAGCAATTTTAGCTAATGTTGAACATAGTGTTCGTTTAGTTTCTGGCATTCATGAAATTCTTCCAAACAGGTCAGGAGGAAAGGCTATTCAAAAAAATCTTGAAATCTTGGGAGATATAAAATACACTCAGAAGGAACTCGATTTTGCTTATCAAATTCAAGAGGCTACTATGAAGCCTAAAATTGGAATTGATGGAAAAATTAAGCCCTTAAGAGAAACGCTTGAACACCCAGGTGGCGGATCAACTGATGTTGGGGATGTTAGTTATATAGTTCCTGTGGTTCGATTGGGAGCGACTACAGCACCAACTGGAACACCTTGGCATTCATGGGCAGTTGTAGCGTGCGGAGGAATGTCAATAGGACATAAAGGGATGATGCAAGCTGCAAAAATTTTGAGCATGACTATGGTAGACATGTTTACAAATCCAAAGCTTATTAACGAAGTAAAGAAGGAGTTTAAAAGTCGAAAAGGTAATTATGAGTATAAAGGCATGCTACCGGAGGGACCTCCACCTATTGGTCAACAATAAATTAGATCCAATTACGTAGTTGCATTTCTTTTTTTACATGAGGGGCAAGCCAAAGTACAGCTATCATATTTGGTATGCACATTAGTGCAAAAGCTAAATCAATTATACCGATTACAACTTCTACAGTTACTATTGCTGAAAAAACTATACTACCTATGTAAAAATAATTATAAAGATTTCCCCATTTAGGATGGATTAAAAAACCAAAACATTTAACCCCGTAGTAGGAATAAGTTAATAAAGTTGATATTCCAAAAACAGAAACCATTAATAAAAGTAAAACATCTCCAAATCCAAAAAATAATATTCTAAATGCTTCTAAAGTCAGTACAATTCCATTAAGTTCAGGAATTTTATAAGCACCACTTATAATAACAATTAGCCCTGTTATACTACAAACTAATACAGTGTCAAGTAAAGGGCCTAACATTGCAACTAATCCTTCATCTGTTCCTTTAGAGCTTTGAGACTGTCCATGATACATAGGTGCATTGCCCACGCCACTTTCATTAGAAAAAACTGCACGACGAACACCTAAAAGAACTAAACCCCAAAAACCACCAGTAACAGCAGTATTTGTGTTAAATGCCTCAATAAATATAAGCTTAAATGCGGGTATAATATCGGAGGTGTTATTCAACAAAATAAAAACACCCATTAAAAAATATAGACAAACCATAAATGGAACTAGATTTGACGTCACTTTAATTATGGATTTGAGACCTCCAAAAATGACTGAAGCACTTATAATGGATAATATTATACCAATAAAAATTTTCCAGCCTAAATCACCTAATAAAATATATTGATTTGGGTCAATGACATTCATAAATGTTTGAGTTAATTGATTTGCTGTAAATGCTGGGAGAACTCCAAAAAAACCAGCAATGGAAAATGCTATAGCTAAGGGCTTACCCCATTTTTTAATTCCTAAAGTCATGTAATACATTGGACCTCCTAAAGGATCTCCATTAGGTTCTTTTTCTCTAAGTTGAACTGATAAAGAACACGAAAAAAATTTTATTATTGAACCAATAATAGCCGTTAGCCACATCCATATTAAAACTCCTGGTCCACCCATATGAATAGCAATAGCAACTCCTGAGATATTTCCTAAACCTACGGTTGCAGCAAGAACAGCTGATAGAGCTTGAAATCTTGAGATTCCTTGATCTGTTTCTTTTTTAAGCAATAAATTAAAAGCCTTTTTTATTTGCGTAAGAGGGTAAGCCTTAGAATAAAATAAAAGAAACAAACCGCCCCCAATAACAAAAAATAACATTATCCATTCTAAGGGGGCAATAAGTTGAGAAAGGAGTGCTTCTATCGACGCAACTATTTCGTTCATTTGGGGAATTTACAAAAACCCCTTATTCTTTCACAACTATGTATGTAGCTTTTACGCCAGTTGCTAAATTCCAACGATTTGAACCCACAAGTTTTCCTGAATGAGTGTATACTTTAAGTTCAGCAGTATTAGGACCGCTTTCTCCTTGATTTAAAGCTATAAAATCAATTCGATTGAAACCTTTTTCCAGTTCTATATTTACTCCTTTAAATTGCTCTTCAAGCAATATATTTCCCATAACAATTTTATCATTTACTCTTATTTGGATTCTGTCTCCATCAGGATACTCATGATCTCTAAATACGACATTAATATTTTGTTCACCGGTTTTAAAATCTCCAAGATACATGTCATTTTTGTAGTGATCAGGAATTTTATTTTTTTCCCCTCTTTTTTTATTCATCCTTGATGTGTAATAATCACTTGGGTTTATAAACTTTTCTTGATCCATCATATTTATGTTTGGACCATTTTCTTTGTTAGGAGTTAAGTCATTTAATTTAAAATTAAGGGACTTGTTTTTTTTTGGATTTAATAATAGAGGAGATTTTTCCTTAGAAATTATGACAATTTTTTCTCTCTTTTCAGATTGAGAAAATGTATCTAAGGGAAATAAAATAATTATTAAAGAAATCAAATTAATAATATACTTATAAAACCCCTTTAAAATCAAGTTAATTATCATATGTAAATATATTTTATTAGCTATACAATAAATAAAAATTTATCAACCTTAACATATTGTTTAACAAAACCTATGCCATTTTATGAAAATTTAATTAGCCTCATTGTATTTATAATCGATTAAAAATATAACTTATGCCTTTAAAAATTTAAAATATGAAACTTGAAATCATCGATTGGTCAATTCTTGCGATTTTTTTTATAATACTTTTATCGATTGGATTTTTTGCATCAAAAAAGGCAGGTAAAAGTGTAAATGAGTTTTTCCTTTCTGGAAGAAATATGCCTTGGTGGCTACTTGGAATTTCAATGGTAGCAACTACTTTTTCAGCTGACACTCCAAATCTTGTTACAGATATTGTTCGGACTAATGGTGTTTCTGGTAATTGGGTTTGGTGGGCATTTTTACTTACAGGAATGTTAACGGTATTTGTTTATGCTAAATTATGGCGAAGATCTGAGGTGCTTACTGATCTAGAATTTTATGAATTGAGATATGGAGGAAAAGGTGCTGCTTTTTTAAGAGGTTTTAGGGCGATTTATTTAGGTGTTTTTTTTAACATTATGATAATGGCAACAGTTTGTTTAGCTGGTATCAAAATTGGAAGTGTGATGCTTGGCTTAACTCCTGGTCAAACTCTTTTGATAGCATCTAGCGTTACCGTTATTTATAGTTCTCTTGGTGGCCTTAAGGGAGTGATTATGACAGATTTTTTTCAATTTACCTTGGCGATGATAGCGACTTTTTGGGCCGCAATAGTGATTGTTAATTTGCCTGAAGTTGGTGGTTTGAAAACTCTTATTTCTCATCCTAATGTAATCCCAAAACTTGACTTAATACCTGATATTTCTAACAGAGAATTATTTTTAGTTGTTTTTCTACTACCCATAGCTGTTCAATGGTGGAGCGTTTGGTATCCTGGAGCTGAGCCTGGCGGAGGTGGATATGTTGCGCAAAGAATGCTTTCTGCAAAAGATGAAAATCATGCTGTATGGGCAACGCTACTTTTTAATTTTATGCATTATGCAGTTCGACCTTGGCCATGGATTTTAATCGCACTGGCATCTCTGATTGTTTTTCCAAACCTTAATGATTTACAGACTGCATTTCCTGAAATTGATAAAGGTATAATTGGGCATGATTTAGCGTACCCAGCTATGATGACATTATTACCTCCAGGCCTCTTAGGGCTTCTCTTAGCTTCTTTAGCTGCAGCATTTATGTCTACTATTGCATCTCATTTGAATTGGGGGTCATCGTATGTTGTTAACGATTTTTACAAAAGATTTTTTAATCCCGAAGCTTCAGATAAAAAACTAATTTTTTTGGGACGTATTACCACTGTTTTTTTAATGCTATTATCTTGTCTGCTTGCTCTTTTATTAAGCAATGCACTTCAAGCATTTTCTATTTTATTACAAATTGGAGCCGGTACGGGACTACTTTTTATTCTAAGATGGTTTTGGTATAGGATTAATATTTACAGTGAAATTTCAGCAATGATAATTTCGTTTCTAGTTGCTCTTTATTTGCAGATAATTCATCCAATGATAGGTTTTGAAATTTTGTCTGCAGAAAGTCAGTTAATTATTGGAGTTACAATTACCACCTTCTCTTGGGTTTTAATTACTTATATAACTCCATCAGAGGATAAAGAAACATTGAGAGAGTTTTATAAAAAAATTCAACCAGGAGGTATAGGTTGGAAAAAAGTTGTAGACCAGGCAAATGAAGAAGGAATTAATATCGTAGGTAAAAAGGAAGCTTGGGATGTGCCTACAGGAATTATTTGTATGGTTTTCGGCTGCATGTTTGTTTATAGTATACTTTTTTCAATAGGTCATTTTATTTATGCAAATTATGTCTTTGCAATTTTTTTACTTACGGTATCTGTAATTTCTCTGTTTTTTTTACAAAAAGCATGGAAGAGGTTAAAAATGAATTAACCTATAAGCATACCTGCAATAGTTGCTGAAAGAAGTGAAACTAATGTTCCAGCAATCATAGCTTTAAAGCCTAATTCAATTAATAGAGGTTTTATTTTGGGTGCAATAATTCCAATACCTCCAATTTGTATTCCTATAGAAGCAAAATTTGCAAAACCACATAGCATATAAGTCGCCATAATAACTGATTTTTCATAATTAAAATGAATAATACTTTCGATGTTTTTAAGATCCGCCAATTGAACATAGGCAACAAATTCGCTTGAAGCTATTTTTATACCAAGTAACTGTCCCATTAATAAAGTGTCATTACCAGAAACACCAATAATCCACATTAAAGGTGAAAAAAGAATTCCTAAAATAAACTCAACCGATAGTTCGGAATATGGAGTGTTTTGAGAGATCCAAGAATTTAATCCAACCCCTCCAAAAAAAGAAAGTAAGCCATTTATAAGCGCGATTAATGCAATAAAAACTAAAAGCATTGCGGCTACATTAACAGCCATTTTAACTCCTTCGCTTGTTCCTTTTGAAACAGCAGAAAGAAAATTTTCTCCGATGTGAGATTTACTAATCGAAATGTCTGTATTAACCTCATCAACTTGTGGATATATGATTTTAGAAATAACAACAGCTCCTGGAGCAGCCATTACAGATGCGGCTAATAAATTTTTTGCAAAAGTTAATCTAGCTATAGGATCATCACCACCCAAAAACCCAATATAGGCACCTAATACACTTCCAGCTACAGTAGCCATTCCTCCAACCATAACTAAAAATAACTCTGATCGGTTCATTTTTTCCAAATAGGCTTTAATTAAAAGAGGAGTCTCAGTTTGACCTAGGAAAATATTTCCAGCAACTGAAAGGCTTTCAGCTCCAGTTATATTTAAAAGTTTTGTTAATCCCCAGGCAAAAACTTTAACAATTTTTTGAATTATTCCAAAATAATATCCAATTGAGGTTAGCGCTGAAAAGAAGATGATAACAGGAAGAACCTGAAATGCAAAAATATAACCCGTTTTTTCAACATCACTAAAATCTCCTAATAACATACTAGTTCCAGCTTCTGTAAAATCTAAAATTTTAATAAAAAAGCTTCCAAAAAATTCAAAAGCAATTGCTATCCAAGCAATTTTTAATACACCTATTGCAATTATTAGTTGAGCTAAAAGACCTAAAAAAATAGTTTTCCATTTAATAGCTTTTTTATTAGTGCTTATGGTGTAGGATAAAGCTATTAAAATAGTCATTCCAAGAACTCCTCTTAAAATAGATTCAATTGTAATGCCACTGCTTGGTATTAATTCCATTAATTAGGTTTTTTCAAATATAACAAACTAAGAAAAATGCTAGTCCTTACTCTTTTAAAAGTTTAACCATCATATCTCTTGCTGTCATTAATTTAATTTTATGTACCGAATCATTGTATATTCCATTTGAGATTCGATTTTCAAATATTAAAACAGCTTCTTTTAAAGTTATTTCTTTTTTCATTTAGGGGTTTTATTATTCAAGGCCTTTTTTTTATTATCTAATTTTTTTTGGGCATCTACAACGCTATTAATTAGTTCTGATTTGGTATCTATATATTTAATAAGATCTTTTACCTTTTTCTCTTCTTTTTTTTGTTGATTGTGTTTTTCTTTTTCCTCTAATACAGTTTCACGAATGTTTTGAACTGTAGTAGCTATAAAGCCAATGACAATAAGAAAACAAATAAAAATTGCAAACCATTCTTCTGTTTCTGATAAATACATAAACTCAAATTACTGCTAATTTATAAGCTATTTTATTAAAAAAGCATTCATTTTAAAACTTAACACATCAATTCCAATCATTCTGTTTTTGTATTTTTAGTAAATGAAAAAATTTATTTTTATTTTTTTTATTACCGGTACTCTTTTTGGTCAACGCATAAGTTCAAGTAAAATATCGAGATTAATAAATAAGAATCCAGTATTTTCCAGATCTCATGTAGCTATAGCTATTCAGCCTTTAGGATCTAACAAAAAAATTAAGGGTACTGAGTTTTCAAAATACATGACACCTGCTTCAAACACAAAGCTTCTAACTTTTCTTGGTGCTATTCAGACTTTTGATTCTCTACCATTAATTAACTATTCAATAATAAATAAAGAATTACATATCAAATCCACAGGATATCCACTTCTTTTTCACCCCTTTTATCCTGACAAAGAGCTAGAAGAGTTTTTAAATTCTTATGAGAGAATTATTTATCACAGCAGTAGATCAAAAGTGACAAGATATGGGCCTGGATGGGCTTGGGATGATTATCCGTATTATTTTTCTGCTCAA